>Ga0080006_1135480_pt1 | contig 13280 bp, 14 predicted proteins | sample RS3BMetagenome_FD_69209 | JGI IMG/M metagenome (GOLD analysis project Ga0080006, IMG submission 69209) | Ferric oxide microbial mat and aquatic microbial communities from Rainbow Spring, Yellowstone National Park, USA - RS3B (SPADES... ...
GGTGGTAGACAGCCGGCCCGATGCGGTCGCGGCGAATGGTCTCAATGTCGATCGCCTTTCCGCGGGCTATCGCCTCCGGCACCCGGAAGGAAAAAGACGGTTTGTCGGTGGCGACGGCGAGCATGGCGTCGGTATCGGTGAACCCGTTGGCGCGCATGGTTTCTTCTGCCCAGCGGAACGATTTGAGGCCGCCGAAGTCGGTCACGTACACCACCCACAGCCGGATGCCCCGCTGGTCGTAAAGCCTGGTGACGGCACGTTCCACGGCGGCGTGTTCGACGGGCCCCAGCACGCCCGACTGATCGGTGACTTGGCTGGACAGCGTGATCGCCGGCGAGGACGGCGGCGGGACGGCGCCGCCGGTCGTGGGTGCGAGCGTCTGCGGCGGGGCGCCACCACCGGCCTGGTTGGAGTGCCCGCGCAGCATGTGCACCCCGACCACCGCGGCCACCGCCAGCAACGCGGCGGTGGCGAGTGCCGCCAGCACGGCCGCCGCTCCGTGCCGGCCCCCCCCGCCGGTTTTCGGCGGTGCGGCCGAGGTTCCCCGGGGTGTCGCCACTACTTCCGTCGGCGCTTGCGTCAGCGGGGAGATGGCCGCCCCGGGTTCCGCGGCGCGCCAAGCGGCGACCGGCGGGGCGGCCAGTGCGGACGCGAAATCCGCGCACGTCGGGTACCGGTCGTCTGGACTCTTGGCGAGCACCTTGACGATGACGGGGTCGAGTTCGGCCAAGTCCGGTCGGCGCTCACTGATCACCGGCGGCGGCGCGGACAGATGTTCGCTGATGACCACCGCCGGGTTGGAGTGGTGAAACGGAGCGACCCCGGTCAGCAGCTGGAAGGCGGTGCAGCCCAACGCGTATTGGTCGGCCCGGGTACCGGGGTTCATGCCCGTCAGTTGCTCGGGAGCGCAGTACGCGGTCGTGCCCACCAGCATGTTCGTCGCGGTCAGGCCGCTGATGTCGCCCAACTCGCGGGCGATCCCGAAGTCGGCCAGCAGAATCCGCCGCCGGGGGCCGGCTTGAGAAGTCGAGCTCAACAGGATGTTGCCCGGTTTGACGTCGCGGTGCAGCAGCCCCCGGGAGTGGGCGTAGTCGAGGGCATCGGCGACGGCCGCAATGATCTGTGTGACATCCGCCTTGGGCATGCCGGACGGATACTTCTCGCGCAACAGCCGGGCTGCGTCGGTGCCCTCGACGTAGTCCATCGAGATCCACAGTTGGCCCTGGTATTCGCCGCGGTCGTGGATGCCGACAATGTGTTCGTTGTAGAGGCTCGCGGCCAGGTCGGCCTCCCTGTTGAAGCGTCGTCGGAATTCGTCGTCCGCGGTGAGATGTCTGGGCAGGATTTTCAGGGCGTCGCGGCGGGGCAGCCGCGGGTGCTGCGCCAAGTACACCTCGCCCATGCCGCCAGTGCCCAACCGCCGAACGATGGTGTATCCGGCGAACACCTGGCCCTCTGTCAGGCCCTCCCGTTGCGGCATGCGAGCATGCTACTGAGGCGGTGCGGGCGCCCACCACGGTTCGCCCCGATCTGCCCGTGCGCGGCGCGGGCCGCCGCATTCCGCGAGAATGGCGGTCGATGTTGAAACGGGTGCCCTGGACGGCGGTCTTGCCTGCGCTCGCCGTCGCCGTGCTGGCACTTACCTGGGGTCAAAATCTGGGTTCGGGGCTGGTCGTGTTTGCGGCGGCGCTGCTGATCGGCGCGGTGCTGTCCGCCGTCCACCACGCGGAGGTGGTGGCGGCCCGGGTGGGTGAGCCGTTCGGCTCGCTGGTGCTGGCAACCGCGGTGACGGTGATCGAGGTGGCGCTCATCCTCGAGCTGATGGCATCCGGCGGCAACGAGGCGGCGACGCTGGCCCGGGACACCGTGTTCGCCGCGGTGATCATCACCACGAACGGCATCGCCGGATTGTCGCTGCTGCTGGGCTCGCGGCGTTATGGCGTCACGTTGTTCAATGCCGAAGGGAGCGGGGCCGCGCTGGCCACGCTCGCCACGCTGGCAACGCTGAGCCTGGTCTTGCCCGCGTTCACCACCAGCGAGCCTAACGGGGAGTTCTCGTTTGGCCAGCTGGTCTTCGCGGCGGTCGCCTCCCTGGGGCTGTATCTGCTGTTCGTGTTCACGCAGACCATTCGGCATCGCGATTTTTTCCTGCCGGTTGCGCAGCGCGGGCAACAGCGCCTGTTCGGGGACGAGAGCCATGCCGAACCGCCCACCACTTCCGCTGCGCTGGCCAGCCTCGCGCTGCTGCTGGTCGCCCTGGTCGCCGTGGTGGGGTTGGCCGAGGAGGAATCGCCGGCGGTCGAGCGGGCCGTGAGCGCGGCCGGGTTGCCGCAGACGTTCGTCGGCGTGGTGATCGCGACGCTGGTGCTGCTTCCGGAGACGATCTCGGCCGTGCGCGCGGCACGGCGAGGCCGGATCCAGACGAGCCTGAACCTGTCCTACGGTTCCGCGCTGGCCAGTATTGGGCTCACCATCCCGGCGATCGCTCTGGCGTCGGTCTGGCTGCGGGGGCCGCTGGTGCTTGGGCTCGGCGCCGTCCAGTTGGCGTTGCTGGCGCTGACAGTCGTGATCAGCATGCTGACCGTGGTGCCCGGTCGGGCCACCCGGCTGCAGGGCGAGTTGCATCTGGTGATACTCGCCGCTTATGTGTTCCTGGCGATCTACCCCTGAGGCGCGGTGAGCCCTGAGGCGCGGCGAGCAGACGCAAAATCGCCCAAAACACCGGGAATATGGGCGATTTTGTGTCTGCTCGCGCCAAGGGGAGCGGTCGATTTCGCGAGGTCTCCCGACCGGCCCGACAGGGATCGCGGTGCGGCTCGTAGCGTAGTGTCAGCAGTGAGCCGTTTCGTTGTCAGCGGCAGTGGTCGACCGCTACCGAGTGGGCGACACCTACGGGCAATGTGATTCCTCCGTCGCCCCGCGCCCGCGGGACGGTCGATACCGACCTGGAAGGAACAGCCCGTGGGTCGGGTAGCGGTAACCGCGATAACAGGGGTACTTGTCCCGTTTCGGCATGCCGCCGGCGAAAAGGCACGATGCCGATTCCGGGTGCATTCGACGAAGCGGCATCCCCGGTGACCCATCCATTGAGGAGCCGACGCCGAACCGAACCATTGCGGCTGTCGGTCGCTCGACAGTTGGGTCGCGACATCGATGGTGCGTGGTGGCCGCGCACAGACCGCATGACAAATGAGTTGCCCAGCCTTATTTCGATCCTCACACCTTTACTCGGCGACATCGGCTCGATCAACGTCAACTGGCCACCGTTACAGCGACCACCCGACTTCAATTGGCCCGGGTGGGAGCAGAAACGCCAGCACGTAATGACGGTCAACGGCGGCGAGGCTCGCGCCAATCTGCTGATCATTCCGTACACGACGTACAGCGCACTCGCGCTGATGGTGCTGCGCCGCGCAGCCGGCCTGCCCATCGACCCCGCGGACCGCACCAAACCAGCCTTCCTGGCCGCAGGCTCGATACTGCAGGCCGCGTTGCAACAACGTGCCTCCGGATGTAACTGACCGTTACCTGCGAGGTTCGCCGTTGGTCAGGGCCGGGATGACGGTTGCCCCGGGTGGATCGCCGCGTTCGTTCCGGCTAACTTGGCCAGATCCGCCCGCCGCATGGGTGCCCATGCTCAATTCTCCGGAGATCACGGTCGAGCACCGTGCGGTCGGTATCGATGACGAACGTGGTCCGCTTGACCGGCATCACCTTGCCCACAAGGCCGCGCTTGACGCCGAACCGGCCGGCCACAGTGCCGTCGGCGTCCGGCAGCAACGGGTAGTCGACCTCGTGCAAGTCGACGAACTTGGCCTTTGTGTACACGGGATCGGTGCTGATCCCGACCCGGCTGGCCCCCACCGCGGCGAACTCCGCGGCCAGGTCGCGGAAGTGTCGTTCGCCCGGTTGACGTGGCTGGTCCGGGGCCCGGGCGCCTATCTGCGAGGATGGTCTGCGTGCACGACCACCTCGCCGCGACCACCTCACGAGAGGCGTTCCGCCTGTTGGCGGCCTCGCACCGTGTGGTTCCGGTGACCCGCAAGGTACTAGCCGATGCCGAGACCCCGCTGTCGGCCTACCGCAAACTCGCCGCCAACCGCCCGGGCACGTTCTTGCTGGAATCCGCTGAGAACGGCCGGTCCTGGTCGCGGTGGTCGTTCATCGGCGCGGGGGCGCCCTCAGCGCTGACGGTGCGCGACGGCGAAGCGGTGTGGCTGGGCACCGTGCCGCAGGACGCGCCGACCGGGGGCGACCCGTTGCAGGCGCTGCGGGCCACCCTCGAGCTGCTGGTGACGGCCGTGTTGCCCGGTCTCCCGCCCCTGTCGGGCGGCATGGTCGGGTTCTTCGCCTACGACCTGGTGCGCCGGCTGGAACGACTGCCCGAACTGGCCGTCGACGACCTGCACCTGCCCGACATGCTGTTGTTGTTGGCCACCGATTTGGCAGCGGTCGACCACCATGAGGGCACCATCACGCTGATCGCCAACGCAGTGAACTGGAACGGCACCGACGAGCGCGTCGATGAGGCCTACGACGACGCTGTCTGCCGGCTGGACGTGATGACGGCGGCGCTGGGCCAGCCGCTCCGGTCGACCGTCGCCACGTTCAGCAGGCCCGAGCCCAGGCATCGATCGCAGCGCACCGTCGAGGAATACACGAAGATCGTCGACTACCTCGTCGAGCAGATCGCGGCCGGTGAAGCTTTCCAGGTGGTGCCCTCGCAGCGATTCGAGATGGATACCAGTGTCGACCCCATCGACGTGTACCGGATGCTGCGGGTGACCAACCCAAGCCCCTACATGTATCTGCTTCATGTGCCGAATGACTCTGGAGAGACCAGCTTTTCGATCGTCGGATCCAGTCCTGAGGCGCTGGTCACCGTCGCCGACGGGTGGGCGACCACGCATCCGATCGCCGGGACGCGGTGGCGCGGGCGTACCGAGGAAGAAGACCAGCAACTGGAAAAGAGCTTGCTGGCCGATAACAAAGAACGCGCCGAGCACTTGATGCTGGTGGACCTCGGCCGCAACGACCTGGGCCGGGTCTGCGCGCCGGGCACCGTGCGCGTCGAGGACTACAGCCACGTCGAACGCTACAGCCACGTGATGCACCTGGTGTCCACAGTGACCGGAATGCTCGCTGAGGGCCGCACCGCCCTGGACGCGGTGACGGCCTGCTTCCCGGCGGGCACGCTGTCGGGCGCGCCCAAGGTGAGGGCCATGGAACTGATCGAAGAGGTGGAAAAGACGCGCCGCGGCCTCTACGGCGGCGTGGTCGGCTACCTGGACTTCGCCGGCAACGCCGACTTTGCCATCGCGATCCGGACCGCGTTAATGTGCGCCGGCACCGCATACGTCCAGGCCGGCGGTGGGGTGGTGGCCGACTCCAACGGCCCGTATGAATACACCGAGGCAACCAATAAGGCGCGGGCGGTGCTGAATGCGATCGCCGCCGCCGAGACGCTGACCGCTCCGCCCCCGGGTCGCGATGGCTGATGGCCGGCCGATGCGCACCGGCCAGTTGACGATCTGACCGGATTCTTGGCCGCAAGCTTCGGGCTTCAGCCCGGAGTTAGGCCATCCCGTTTGTCGCCGGGCGCAGCCCGGCGCTCAGAGTGGTCGGGCTTGGCCGTCGATGTGTTGCTTGGTGATGGACGGGGGTGCGCCTGTGCAGGAGACGGTGAAATAGGACGGCGACCACAGGTGGCCGCGCATGCGGGCGCGGACACACGCGCCGGTGAGTTCGCGCCGTACCGCGTAGGCGGTGCGGCCCTTGAGGCGATGGTGAGAACGGATATCGCCGGCGGAAGCAATGTACGTACATTTTCCGTACACCATGGTTTGGGTTAAGGAGGAGGTCATCGTGGCCATCAAAGCAAAGCGCTTCGAGCTTCGCGCGGAGGAGGCAACCCTGGACCACATCCAGCGAGCCGCCAATGTCGTACATGAGCAGACCTCGGAGTTCGTCCGCAAAGCCGCGATCCAGCGTGCCGAGGACGTCCTGCGCCAAGAGTTGGTAACGGTGATGGAGCCCGAACAGTTCGACAAGCTGATGTCCTCTCTCGACGCCGCCGCCGCACCACGACTCGCAGCAGCCGCACGCAAGCCTGCAGCGTTCAAGCGGCGCTGAGCGATGTTCGAGTCCGCGCGACTCGACGACGATCACACGCTGGAAGGGTTCGACTGCGGTAAGGAGTCGCTGAACAACTGGCTGGTCGAGCACGCCCGCCGCGCCGACAGCAGCGGAATAGCGCACGGCTACATGTGGACCCCGCACGGGGAACCGAAGGTCTGCGCTTACTTCGCCATCTGTCCTACCGAAATCGTGCGGAAAGACGACGGCGTGCCGGGGTCGACAGCTGCGGGCTATTCCCGCATACCCGGATATTTGATCGCCCGTCTGGCAATCGACCTAACGCTGAGTGGCCGGGGTTACGGCGAGCAGCTACTCCTGGATGCACTTGGGAAAGCCGTGGCCGCATCGGAAATCGGCGGAGGACGACTCATCGTCGTTGATGCGATAGACGACGAGGCTCAGTCGTTGTACGAGCATTACCACTTCGTCCCCGTCCGCAACCGCGAGCGCCGCCTGGTGATGAAGGTGTCCACCGCGGCTAAAGCACTGGGCGAGCGCTGGCGCGACTGAACAGCAAGGGGAAATGGCGGGTTTTGCAAGTGATGCGAACCTCGCCGAGCCCTCGCGCAGGGATGTCGAGACCGTCATAGCACACACCGTGCAGACTGCATCTGGTCTCGGCCTTCTGAGGGCGCCAGTCGGCTTCGGCGCCTGCCCTTACATTCGCCCAACTCGTACGGATCACCTCAGATATCTCACGTCCTGGCGCCCATGACCCCGCCTTCATCTTCGGCAACACCAGCACGGCTCTCGCTGGTGGGAGCTCTGCGACCCAGAGCACCTACAACCACGCCCTGGTCGAGGGCAACAACAGCCTTACTCGAGCCGGGAGCCTTCTCCACCGGGGCCAGCAACCTCAACGTTGCCGACGTCCTGCTCGCCGACAACAGCACAGCCGAGGCCGGCGACGGCTCCTTCAACATCGCCACCATCATCTACGGCGCCGGCGAGCAGGCGATAGCCAGCACGGGCAGCACCGACCTCGCCATGGTCTACGGCTTCTTCGGCGACGGACTGGAAGCGATCGCAACGGGCAGCGGGGTCGTCGCCACCGCGCCGCAGGCCTCGATCAGACTGATCGGGCGCGCAGCGTCTGCAGCGCCTTGTCGGCGTGGGTGTCCATGCTGAATTCGCTGGAGATCACGTCGAGCACCGTACTGTCGGTATCGATGACGAATGTGGTCCGCTTGACCGGCATCACCTTGCCGAGAAGGCCGCGCTTGACGCCGAACTGGCCGGCCACGGTGCCGTCGGCGTCCGACAGCAGCGGGTAGTCGAACTTGTGCATGTCGACGAACTTGGCCTGTTTGTGCACGGGATCGGTGCTGATCCCGACCCGGCTGGCTCCCACCGCGGCGAACTCCGCGGCCAGGTCGCGGAAGTGGCAGGCCTCCTTCGTGCAGCCCGGCGTCATGGCTGCCGGGTAAAAGAACAGGACGACGGGACCGTCCGAGAGCAGCGTGCTGAGCTTGCGCGGGGTCCCTGTCTGATCGGGCAGTTCGAAGTCGGCCACCGTGTCGCCAGGTTTCATGGCCGTCAGGCTACGCCCGCAGGTGGAGTTGACTGGAGGGGGTCATCGCATCGCACCGGCGGTAGACGTTGTTCAGGAACGTCGTCTGCCGAGTTGACGCGGCTGGTCCGGGGTCCGGGAGCCTATCTGCGAGGATGGTCTGCGTGCACGACCACCCCGCTGCGACCACCTCACGAGAGGCCTTCTGCCTGCGGGCGGGGCAGCACCGTGTGGTTCCGGTGACACGCAAGGTACTGACCGATGCCGAAACCCCGCTGTCGGCCTACCGTAAACTTGCCGCCAACCGCCCGGGCACGTTCTTGCTGGAAGCCGCCGAGACGCTGACCGCTCCGCACCCGGACCGCAATGGCTGATGGCCGGCCGGAGCGCACCGGCCGGTTGACGATCGTGATAGCCCAGGTGCTGCTGGTTATGGCCGCGGGGACACTCTGGGTGGCGTCACGGTTGCCGTGGGTGGTGATCCGGTCGTTCGACGGGCTGGGACCGCCCAAGGAGGTGACTCTGTCGGGCGCGGCATGGTCCACGGCGCTGCTGCCGTCGGCGCTGCTCCTGCTGGCCGCGGCCATCGCGGCGCTCGCGGTGCGGGGCTGGCCACTGCGGTTGCTTGCGATGCTGCTGGCGGTCGCGGGCCTCGCGGTCGGCTACCTGGGCACCAGCCTGTGGGCACTCCCCGACGTGGCGGTGCGCGGAGCCGATCTGGCGCACGTGCCGCTGACGACGCTGGTGGGCGGCGAGCGGCGGCACTGGGGGGCGGGGCTCGCGGTGGGCGCCGCGGTGTGCAGCGTGATCGCCGCCGTCTTGCTCATGCGGTCGACGTTCATCCTCGGGACCGACCGCCAAGGCGCCACGAAATATGCGGCTCCGGCGACGCGCCGGTCGCTTGCGCAACGTGAGAACGCCGGCGGCGCGATGCCGGACGAGCCTCAGACACCAACGATGTCGGAGCGGATGATCTGGGATGCGCTTAACGAGGGTCGAGACCCGACCGATCGGGCCGGTGAGGCGGACACCGAGGGTCGGTGACCGCCCCCCCGCCAAGGGCCGCTACCCTTCAGTGACGTCGTCGGGAACGCCTGGGTGATCTCGGTGACGTTGGGTGACCGAGCGAAAGGGAAGCGACAGGCATGAGTCCGGCATCCGTGCTTGACTCCATCCTTGAGGGAGTCCGTGCCGACGTTGCCGCGCGCGAAACCTGCATCAGTCTTTCCGAGATCAAAGCGTTGGCCGCGGCGGCGCCGCCGCCGCTCGACGCGATGGCCGCGTTACGCGAGCCCGGGATCGGTGTCATTGCCGAAGTCAAGCGAGCCAGCCCGTCGGCGGGTTCGTTGGCGACTATCGCCGACCCGGCGAAGCTGGCGCGAGCCTACGAAGAGGGCGGCGCGCGGATCATCAGCGTGTTGACCGAGGAGCGACATTTCTGCGGTTCGCTCGACGACCTCGATGCGGTGCGGTCGGCGGTCTCGGTTCCGTTGCTGCGCAAGGACTTCGTCGTGCAGCCCTACCAGATCCACGAGGCGCGGGCACACGGCGCAGACATGTTGTTGCTGATCGTGGCAGCGCTCGACCAGTCCGCGTTGGTGTCAATGCTGGACCGCACCGAATCGCTCGGGATGACGGCTCTTGTCGAGGTACACACCGAAGAAGAGGCCGACCGCGCGCTCAGGGCCGGGGCCAACGTCATCGGTGTCAACGCCCGCAATCTGGCGACGCTGGCGGTGGACCGGGATTGCTTTGCGCGCATCGCTCCCGGGCTGCCCAGCAACGTTATCCGGATCGCCGAGTCCGGCGTGCGCGGTACCGCGGACCTGTTGGCGTATGCCGGTGCGGGCGCCGACGCCGTCCTGGTCGGTGAAGGTCTGGTGAAAAGTGGTGACCCGCGCGCCGCGGTTGCCGATCTGGTCACCGCCGGCACCCATCCGTCCTGCCCCAAACCGGCACGCTAGTCCGTGAAAAGGCACCGATGAGGCCGTGCACCAAAGCGTTGAACCCGATGAGCCGCCCGTGCGTTGAGCTTTGGTGATGGAAGACCGCTCGCAGCCTGATCTACCGCGTTCGAGTGCGGCGATCGCTGACCCCCCCCGCCACGATCCCGACGCGGGCGGCCATTTCGGCGGTCCTGGTGGTTGGGGCGGCCGCTACGTCGCGGAGGCGTTGATGGCGGTGATCGAAGAGGTCACCGCGGCCTACGAAAAGGAACGCATCAATCCAGACTTCCTGGACACCCTGGACGATCTGCAGACCCACTACACCGGGCGACCGTCACCGCTGTACGAGGCCACCCGGCTGAGCGAGCATGCCGGTGGAGCGCGCATCTTCCTCAAGCGAGAAGACCTGAACCACACCGGTTCCCACAAAATCAACAACGTCCTCGGTCAAGCGTTGCTTGCCCGGCGAATGGGGAAGACCCGGGTGATCGCCGAGACGGGGGCCGGGCAGCACGGCGTGGCAACCGCGACCGCATGCGCATTGCTCGGGCTGGAGTGCGTGATCTACATGGGCGCCGTCGACACCGCGCGCCAGGCGCTCAACGTGGCACGGATGCGGTTGCTGGGGGCCGAGGTGGTCTCCGTCGAGTCCGGTTCGAGGACGCTCAAGGACGCCATCAACGAGGCGTTCCGTGACTGGGTGACCAATGCCGACAACACCTACTACTGCTTCGGCACCGCGGCAGGCCCGCATCCCTTCCCGACGATGGTGCGCGACTTTCAGCGAATCATCGGGCTGGAGACGCGCGTGCAGATCCGGGAGCAGGCGGGCCGGTTGCCCGACGCCGTAACTGCCTGTGTCGGTGGCGGATCCAACGCCATCGGTATCTTCCACGCATTCATCGCCGATCCCGGCGTCCGGCTGATCGGATTCGAGGCGGCGGGCGACGGTGTAGAGACCGGCCGGCACGCCGCGGCATTGTCCGGTGGTTCCCCGGGGACGTTCCAGGGATCGTACTCCTACCTGCTGCAGGACGAGGACGGTCAGACCATCGAATCCCATTCGATCTCAGCGGGTTTGGATTACCCCGGGGTGGGTCCGGAGCACGCGTGGCTGAGGGAGACCGGGCGTGCCGAATACCGGCCGATCACCGACTCCGAGGCGATGGAGGCGTTCCGTCTGCTCTGCCGCACCGAGGGCATCATCCCGGCCATCGAATCCGCGCACGCGGTGGCCGGCGCCCTCGACCTGGGTGTCGAGTTGGGCCGCGGCGCGATCGTCGTGGTGAACCTGTCGGGCCGCGGCGACAAGGACGTCGAGACCGCCGCGCGGTGGTTCGGGCTCTTTTCGCCCGGCGACGACCAGGGCGGGCAATGACCGTCGAACAGCACCAGGTGAGTAGGCTCGGGCCGACCTTCGCGGCATGCCGCAAGGACCGTCGCGCGGCGCTGATCGGTTACCTGCCCACCGGTTACCCGGACGTGCCGACCTCTGTCAACGGCATGATCGCACTCGTCGAATCCGGGTGCGACATCGTCGAGGTGGGCGTGCCGTATTCCGACCCCGGTATGGATGGCCCCACTATTGCCAGGGCCACCGAGATCGCCCTGCACGAGGGCGTGCGAGTCCGGGACACGCTGGCCGCCGTCGAGGCGATCAGCTCGGCCGGTGGTTGCGCCGTGGTCATGACCTACTGGAACCCGGTGCTGCACTATGGTGTTGACGCCTTCGCGCGCGACCTCGCAGCGGCCGGCGGGCAGGGCTTGATCACCCCGGACCTCATTCCCGACGAAGCAGGGCAGTGGATCGCGGCATCCGAGGAAAATCGTTTGGATCGCATATTTCTGGTTGCGCCATCGTCCACGCCGCAGCGGTTGGTGATGACGGTCGAGGCGTCGCGGGGGTTCGTCTACGCGGCGTCGACGATGGGGGTGACCGGCGCGCGGGCCGCGGTGTCGCAGGCCGCACCCGAATTGGTCGGCCGGATCAAAGCGGTGTCTGACATACCTGTCGGCGTCGGCCTTGGTGTCCGCTCGCGCGATCAGGCCGCGCAGATCGCCGGCTACGCCGACGGTGTCATCGTAGGTTCTGCGCTGGTGTCCGCGCTCGGGTCCGCTGGTTTGCCCGCCTTGCGCACGCTGACCGAAGAACTTGCCGCGGGTGTGCGCCAAAGGAAGTCCGCATGAGGACGACGGTGCCCGCCTACTTTCCCAGCCCGCCGCAAGGTGTGTGGCACCTCGGCCCATTGCCGATCCGGGCCTACGCGCTGTTCATCATCACCGGCATCGTGGTCGCGCTGTTGATCGGTGACCGGCGCTGGGAGGCCCGCGGCGGGCAGCGCGGCGTCATCTACGACATCGCGCTATGGGCGGTGCCGTTCGGGTTGGTCGGCGGCCGGCTGTATCACCTGGCCACCGACTGGCGGACCTACTGGGGTCCGGGCGGGGCCGGGTTCGGCGCGGCGCTGCGCATCTGGGACGGCGGCCTGGGCATCTGGGGTGCGGTGGCTCTCGGTGGTGTCGGCGCGTGGATCGGTTGCCGGCGTCGCGGAATCTCGCTGCCCGCTTTCGGCGACGCGATCGCGCCGGGAATCATCCTGGCGCAGGCCATCGGTCGGCTCGGGAACTATTTCAACCAGGAGCTCTACGGCCGGGAAACGACGCTGCCGTGGGGGCTGGAGATCTTCTACCGGCGCGACCCGTCGGGATACGTCGATCCGCATTCGCTCGACGGCGTCTCGACGGGGCAGGTGGCGCTCGTCGTTCAGCCGACGTTCCTCTACGAATTAATCTGGAACGTTTTGGTTTTCGTCGTCTTGATCTACGCGGACCGGCGCTTCGTCCTCGGGCACGGGCGACTGTTCGCCCTCTATGTCGCGGGGTATTGCATCGGGCGGTTCGGCGTCGAGTTGCTGCGCGACGACACGGCGACCCACATCGCCGGTATCCGGATCAACTCCTTCACATCGACTTTCGTGTTCATCGGGGCGGTGGTGTATTTCATCTCGGCGCCCAAGGGCCGCGAGGATCCCGAGAGCCTGCGCGGCACAGAGGCAGCTGCCGAAGAATCGCAGATCTTGCAGTCGGAGCCGGAGCCATTAGAGACCGCCGCGGCCGACACGGTCGCGTCCACCGAGGTCGCCGATACCACAGCGGTGGAGCCCCAGACGGTCAAGACGCAGGCCGTCGCACCCGGGGCCGTCGAGGCGGAGTCGGTGGCGGAGGCCATGGAACCGGATGCCGTCGAGGCTGAGCTCGAGGAGGCCGCAGGGGTTTTGCAGCCGCAGCCCGACGAGTCTGAGTCTGTGGAACCGGAAGCCGGGGAGCCCGCGGCCGGGTCGGCGACTTCCGGGGCCGAGGTCGACCAGCCCAACGCCATCGAGCCCGATACCGAAGGCGCTTCGGCGGCGCAGGCCGAAACCAAGGCGGATACGGTCGTCATCGCCGCCGCTGAATCCGAGAAGAGCGCCGGGGGAGCCTCATCGGGTAGCGGCGAGAAGGCGGCCCGGGGGCGATGGAGCTCGCGGCAGAGAAACCGGCGTTAGCCGGCGAGCAGCGTCGAATCGCGGGTTAGGCCGAATTACGGCGAATCTGTCATGCTGGCACTGTGACCGAACCCTTGTGGGGTGATCCGGCAACTCCTCGCGCATTTTCCGGCACTTCGAAGACCATCACGGGCCTCGACG
>Ga0080006_1136698_pt1 | contig 13272 bp, 15 predicted proteins | sample RS3BMetagenome_FD_69209 | JGI IMG/M metagenome (GOLD analysis project Ga0080006, IMG submission 69209) | Ferric oxide microbial mat and aquatic microbial communities from Rainbow Spring, Yellowstone National Park, USA - RS3B (SPADES... ...
ATTGAGTCCGTTCTCGTTGCTGTGGATCACTGAGTTCTTGGCTTCATAGCCGCACTTGGGGCAGCGCACGCCCGTAAGCTCGAACCATGTATGGTTCGCCTTATCCCACCACCCCGGCTTGTCATCCATGGCCTCCCTCATGAACCGCGAGAATGTGTCATAGTCTTCAAAGTCGAGGAATAGGAGGTCGTCGCCGGTGACACCGAGCTGGGCACCCTGGAGGAAGAGCTGCTCCGTCTGCGGCCATGACTCGAGCGCTTCGCCGACGCTCCTCTTCTGCCACGACTTCTCTATTGGCCTCTTCTCACCCTTCCTAACGGCCACAGGAACCATGCCGCGGTCGAGGAGGACGCGGGCCAATGCGGCCACCTCGGCTGGGGGGAGGGTCTCCACCCCGAAGAGGTAGCAAGCCTGAAGAGAGCGGGGCGTGTCTGGCAATGGGATCACTTCGAAGCCTAGTGAAGGAGTTAATACCTACGCTTTTAAACCCCTGTGAGGTGGTTGGGCGGCCAAGGGAAGCGGGCGGCCGAGGTGGGCTAACGCCCTGTATGGGAGGCAGGCACCCAAGAGGAAACGGGCACTGACACCCCTATCCCCGCCTGGGCGTGCGCCTTCATCGAGGGGAAACGTTTTTAAAGTTTGCCATATTGGTTCACATTATGACCGAGCTCCTTAAGCTAGTCGACTTGGATAAGCGGGAAGACTTCCTCAAGCCTATACCCGGCTTCTTCGGCACTGGCCCGGATGATACGCCCGTAGAGGTCAACGCTAAGAGGTGGGTTCTCTACCCAGTCTACGCCATCGACTGGTCGTACCCCCAGCCGGCCGATGTTTACGGAATCAAATCCGCGAAGAACATGCTGTGGAGAAAAGTATACGTGGGCATCCCGAACGGCCCGCGCTACTACCTCGACGACCCATACCTGGCCGTCACGGGTATAATCAGTAACAAGATGGGGTGGAGCATCCTCGAATACTACATGGAGTTCGCAATCCTCTCATCGATGACGGATGACGGGAAAGTCGACAAGATTGAGCTGTGGCGCTACGTGGCCGGGCACTCGGGTTTCTGGAGGAGGGCCAGGTTCATGTGGACCATCGCGCTGCTCCTCAGCATGGGCCTCCTCACGTACTCTGTGAGTGAAGAGGCCGAGAAAGCATGGGTCGAAGTGGAGAAGTGGGCTGGGGAGGAGGGCGCCCGCGAATGGGAGAAAATGGATGAGTACATAAGGAGCGTGGAGGAAACGGAGCTGAAGAAGAGAAAGTAGTCTTCACGCGGTTCCCTCTCCCCTCTCCACCCGTTTCCAGGCGACCAGACCTAGCATGGGTAGCCGAAGATTTCGCACACTATACGCCTGAATTCCTCGGCGGCTGATTCAAGCGTTGGCCAGGCGGGTACGCGTATCTCCCTGCGGGTCTCCACGTCCCTGTGCTTCGAAAGACCATCACGTATGCCGGCCTCGACGGCCAGCGCGTGCTTGATGAGGCCGGGCTTGGTGGTGTACTCGTTCAGAAGGCTCCAGGCTTCCTCGCGCGTCGGCAGACCCACTTCGGCGTTCCTCCCGTCCTGCGTGTGGTGAGCCCCGGGGGTGGGCCCGGCCCCGCGCCCCACAGTTCCGGCGCCGGGCGCGCTCAGGGGATCCCCGAACCGGGCCGCTCCGGCGCAGGGGGATCCGGCCGGGTATCAGGGGTGGTACTGGGTATCAGGGGTGATACCTGTTCTTCGGGCGTGAGGTTCTGACCCCCACCTTAGTAACTACGGGAGGGGTTAGGTGATACCTATTTTGAACGCTGGGGATCCGGATCCCTGTATTTTTGAGGCCCCGGAACGCGCGCCAGCCGGAGCTCCACGGCGCGCGGCCGAGTAATACCAGCGCTGTTATTACACCCGCCGCCGGTTCGGTCGCGCGCCGGGCCGGCACTTTAAAAGGCCGCGCGGCACGGGGCGGTGGAAAATGAGTAACCAAGATCAGGAGATGGAGATGGGGAGGGGACTGGTGCTCCGCAGGGCGGAGTATTGGCGCCTCATGAAGGCGGTGCTCACCGCCGTACGGCTCGGGGCACCTGCCGCGGTGCTGGAGGTGTCGTCAAGCGGTGTACGCTTCTTCGCCGCGGACGACCTCCGGTCGCCGAGCTGGTGGCTCGACGCTATGTTCGGTCAACCGTTCGCCGCCGCCGGCCGCGCGCTGATAGCGCCCCCACAGAAGGTCGCGGAGGCGCTACAACAGGTAGTCGGCTCAAACACAGGCGTGCGCTTCTTGCTGGAGGGCGGCGCGGTTAGCTTCACCGGCCCCAGCAGGACTGTCGCTATACACGCCCGCATGGTGCCATTCGGTGCGGGCGGCGGCGCGGTTCCGGTAAACAAGAACATGTGGTTCGATGTTAGCACCGATCGTATCGTCGCTGTGGCGTCACTACCATATACATTATTGATGGTTGCAATGAACATAGCGGCCCCACACATAATACCAAATGTGCAACTGCGGTTGGGCCGCAGGCCGGAGCCGCGCGGCGAGTGGGTGTTGGAGGTAGTGGGTGATGTCCTCCGGCACCGCGTGCCTGTCGTGGTGGGTGTGAGGCCGGAGCGCGTCCCTGTCGTGGGACGCTACCCGGCCGCAGTGCTCAATAAATTACTAATGATAGCAATCGATGAATTACTAACGCTTGAATTCACCGAGCCGGAGTCCAACCCAGCGCTCCGCGCGCGCTGGGTGGATAGCGACTGGAGCGTTGAATTCCGGGTCGCGCCGGCGCCGGAGTAGCGCCCCTTCCCCCTTCCCGTATTTTTGACTCACCTTTTCTCACACCACCAGCCGGAGCTCCGCCACGCGCGGCCGGTAATATCAGTGTAAGTATGAGCGCGCCCGCCGCGCCCGCGCCCCAGAGACCGGCGCCGGAGATGTGGGGCCGCCCCGCTTGTGAAATGTTTAATATTAATCATTCCACGGAGCGCGTATTGGTCATACCGAGGGGTATGTGGGTCGAGGTACCGATCGGGGAGTTCGAACGCGAGGCCGACGCGATCCTCTCGGAGGCGGAGCGCCGCGCCGGGCGTGGGCTCCCGGAGGGGGTCGAGCTCATTTTCAGGAGGCTCCCTCCCGGCTTCAGGCTCCTCCCGGGGTGGCTTGAGGAGGCCCTCCCCTTCCGCCTGCCCCGCGGCCCGATCTACGGATCCGAGGCGATCGCCGTGGTGGACGGGAGGGAGGTCCCCCTGGGGGCGCTGCTGATGGTGGGGATGTACGACGAGGCGAGCGGCCAGGGGGTCGTGTTCCGGGAGGAGGAGATAGAGCCCCAAGTGGAGGGCGTGAGGAGGGCCGCCCGCGAGCTGCGCGCAGGTGTGCTGGAGCTCAGGTAGGCCTAAGCTCGATCAGTTTCGGCTCCAATAGATCAATACATTCGTCACAGTCGCGCATGTTGCCAAATTTGTCAAAACAGAAAGATTCTGAGGCGTACTTCTTCCCAAAGTAGGGCAGACATTCCGGCACATCATACTTCCTCCAACGCACCTTTACCATGAAGGAGGCTTCACCCTCGCAAGAGCCTTTCCATAGCATGTAGGATCCGTTCGGCGCGAGCGCTGGGAACAATTTAGAGCGCTTCTCCACTTCTAGTTCTAGTTGTGAACAAGCGTTTTTACATTCATCTTTGTTATTGGAATTTAAAGGTCTTACTTCGCATTGAACGTCCTTTGCAACAACCGGACCACCGTTCACGAGAGTTATTGTTACGTCATAATTATTAACTCCTACCAAAGATGCTTTTCCTTCTACTATTCTTGTTTCTATACCTCCTACCGACCTAGTGATGTCATATTTAGGGTATAGAGTCGATGACAAGGCGTGCCGCGCGGAAATCAGTATGAGAGCGACGTTAATAGCTAAAATGATAATATTAATGGTTTCTAGCCATGAACCAGGCATCCCGTGACCCGTATTGTAGCATGATGATTCCTTTATACTTTCTCAGGAGTTGCAAGACCTCAGTGCGATAATCGGCGTTATAGAAAACAACTTTCCACGCCCTGCACACTAATTATGTGGATGGCGCCTAGCTTTCCTAGGGCTTTGGGCGACCGTTTACCGGCCCCCATGACAGAAACGACCGGTTATGTCCGGTCCCGGCGGATCCCTGGAATTTTACACGGCCGTGTAATGAACCCCCCGGATCGACCCGTGGGGCGCCCCTCCTCCAGAGCCCCGCCGGACCCTCCGGAATTGACTCGATCGAGTCAACTGCCTAGCGCGGAGGACGGCTGGCGCCGCCGCGCGCTTGAGCTGCTGGGGAGGAGTACTCAATCGCGTTGGCGCTGAACCCGGACCCGTCAGGAAGGAGGCAAGGCGGCTGGGCGTGGAGGCCCCGATGCCATGAGGCGCCCCGCAAATTTATGGGTGGGGCGGCGCCCGCACGGACCCCCGGCGTTCTCCGGTTTTCGCTGGACCGCTCGCCTGGGGTCGTGCAACACAGCACCTAAAGCATAAAGTTTTTTATGCCAGCAGAAAATATAAATCTAATGAATTCATTATGGATGAATTCATTATGGACCCCGATCTTAAGTATTGCTACTCTCTTAACATTATTTGTTTATATATTTTATTTTAAAGAAACACGTAAGCAGACTAAAGCATTACAAAATCAGGTAGATGAACTCTTAAAGAAACCAGAACTAGGTGTAGAATTTGATTATTCAAAGCTAGACTATGCGAATTCAGTATCGTCTATGGCAGGTGGTATGTCAATAGTTTATAAAACGGTCAGGGTAAAAGTCACTAATATAGGTAAAGCCACTGCTGAAGAATGCGTTGCAAAAGCTGAAATAATGGATTATCAATATACTACGTTTAAAGAAGCTAAAGACGTACTTCTTTCAAATAAGAACCCTTTGCCTAATTTATTAGAAACAGTGACATTACATTGGACAAGGAACTTAGATACATCTACAACGATGTTAGATGAGATTGATTATTCGAATGAAGATAAATTTGAAAGATTGTTCAAACCCATAAATATAGCAGTCAACGATTATGAATTCGCCGATTTAATAATAATAGGAAAAGAAAAATTGCTAGGAAATGAAAAACCGGAGAGGTATGCTATAGTGAGGTGTAATTTAAATCCAAATATCAAACCAAATAATGATAATTTACGGGTAAAGGGTGGCTATATAATCAAAGTTATTATATATTGCCGGAATGCGACTTCAAAATCTCTATGTATTCAACTCAAGAGGGGGTTATCATCCGATGAAATATCCAGTGGTAATAAAGATGTATACTTTAAAGAAATAGAATGCCCGAAAATCGCTCGCGAACAATCACATCATAGATCACTTGGCTAGGGGGCTCAAGGATACTACAGAGGCCTTGGACTCGATCGGGGTGGTGCACTTCGGGGCCGACGCGAACTTGTCCGAGGTGACCGCGCCCCTCAGGCTGGGGGGGTCTCGGTGTTCGGCCTGGCGACCACGCTCCCCAAAGGATTCGAGGCTGACCCCGTGCTGAAGCCGTCGTTCAACTATCCGCTTCCGAGGGCCATGCAATCGGTGATCGTGCGCGCGGATGTCGAGGGCGGCGAGCTCCGCGTGGAGCCGATCCCGGTGATCGTCGAGGATGGATATCCCAGGATGCCTTCGACGGAGGAGGGGGCCGGCATCCTCAGGGTGCTGGGTTGGACGCCCGGCTAGCGTCCGCCGACGACGGGTTTCACTTAACGTAGACATATAGATATGTATCCGCCTCACGAGTTCATCGGGAACCCTCCGCTCCACCCCCGTCCAGTAGACCCAAGATTCATCCCCGGCGATCCCGAGCTGGGAACGCATTTGACGAGGGTGGTTTCCCATCCAAGCGATCCAGGATGGCAAACCACCCTCGCCGGGATGAAGTGCGGCTGGCAGGGTATGAACCGATTCCCGCCGAGCTTCAGGGGAGGAAGGGAGATGCGGCGGCCAGGACCCCGGCCTCCGCGTCTATCTGGAGGGATTCCGCCGAGGGCAAATCGGGGACGTGATAGCGGTAGTAATGGGCGTATAGTGGGGATGGGCGGCTCTAAGCCCCCTTTCCCAGCTCCGATGGAACGCCAACTGTCGCGTCCGGGCCCACGCGTAGTGGAACCTCCCCCTGGCCAGCCTCCGGAATTGACTCGGTTGAGTCAACGGCCCGGCGCCGCACACAGGAGCAGTGGCGGCCCGGCCGGGGGCGCATGCAATGTAGTGATATTCAAATTCACAATAAAAGTTAAAGGGAGGAAGCGGATAACGTGTAGTTTCGACGGAACCGCCCACCCGACATGAGGATCCACTCCCTTCACCGGTGTGGCACGCCTTCTTCACATAATCTCAATATCTCATAGCCTTTGGAGGTCCGCGAGGCTTTCACCCGGCGGCCCATTCGCCGTCCGCGCGGCCTATGGACGCGTCGCGCAGCACCGGGATCGCTCATGCGGCGGCGCTGCCTACCGCTTACACCACCACTTCCAGTGGAGCCTCAGCGCGACGATCGACAGGGCTACTGATACGTATGCGGTCGCGACGTAGTGCACTCTGAGTGTGAGAGCGTGGCCACACCCGGGCGGGCCAGCCGTGATTGGTGGGCTCGCCACGATTAGTAGGGCGGCCACCGGGAGGAGCAGAGCAGCGAACGAGTATACGACCTCCAGCGGCAGGTTGCAGGAGTTGCAGCTGCGAAGCAAGTGGAAGTACTTTTCCCAGAACACCGGGATGAGCACCACGGAACCCACGATGGCCACAGAGGTCCCGAGGGCGCTCGGGAAGCAAGGGCTGCCCGGACCCTCCAGGACGTGGAGGGGGGCCGCGCCCCCCGACGACCACATAACCTCGAGGAAGTATGAGGCAACTATGCCCACGAGCACCATGTTCAGGTCGCGGATCAGCTGATAGGTATCGCCGCATCCGGATTTATCACAGCGCTCGGACTTACTATCACGTTCGGCCACGCTTTAGGCTCATTCCGACGATATATTTCTCGTTGTCTGCCGCTGCGCACGGCTATCTGGTATCCGCGGGGGTCCATGGAGGCCGCCGCAAGGCGGGGCGCCGGGTTGCAGGCGGCGGATATGGACAGCGCGGACGCCTGAGGCTCCCTCCGCGGCAAACCTTTTCAGCGCACGTATCCCTCCTCATACGTGCTCCAGATAAGGAGGCTGAGGATCCGCAATCCCCTGACCTACGGGGACTCGAGTTGGATCGGGCTGGGGAGGAGGACGCTGATCGTCGGCGTGCGCTACGGGCCCGCTAGCCGGGGTGCTGATGCCGGCGGCGGCGCCCTCCGGGCACTTAGTTTGAGCGTGTAATATCTCCCTCAGGCGCCCTTCGAGTCCTAGCTCCTTCACCATGTTCTTCAAGAGCTCTTCATCAGCTTCCATCATGAGCTCATGAATCTTCTCAGGATCTTTACATGATTCTTTTGAGTTTGAGTCTTTGCATTTTTCTTTGTCTGGCTCGTTGGAGACTTTAACCAGCTCACACTCGCACTTACCCTCAAATTTCTCATGGATGTATACGCTCAAATCGTACTTGTTCACGGCGATCGCGCGCTGTTTGAGGTCGTCCGGGAGCTCACCCAGACAGTCGTCATCGCAGAACGCCAGCGCGGGCACGCCGAATTTCTCGAGCCATATCAGGTACTTCCCCACGGAATTCTTACCCTCGCCGTAGACGATCGCCAGCGGCTCGTATTCCGAGAGGAGCCCCCTGCCCCGAAGGGCCTCGAGGAACACGAGTTCACCGTAGCCCTCCACGACCACTGCGGCGCTGGAGAAGGGCGCGGCCCTAAAGTCGGGATTCCTCTGCAGCTTAGTTAGGATCTCGTTCTCCACATGCTCCTTGCGATCCTCGCCTTCGAACGGCGCGTGAATTATGGAGGACCCGCACGCCCTAGATATGCGGTACACCTTGACCTTATTTTTATTTCTATTGTTTTTGCTTTTATTTCTATTGTTAACGATGAGTTCCGGGTCGAGCATGTAGGGTGAGTGCGTCACTATGACGACCTGGGTCCCCTGCTCGAGCGCGAGCCTTCCTATGGCCCTCAGCAGCTCGACCTGCTTCGTCGGGTGGAGGTTCTGACCCGGCTCGTCGAGTAGCAGGATCCCTCCCCGGGCGGCGATGACCGCGGTCAGCACTGATAGGAGCTCGATGGCCCCCGCCGGGACGAGGTCCGGCGGAAGTTCCCTGTCACATTCAAGCCCTCTCTCAAATCCCAACGGATACTTCAAACACTCACTGAAATCCTTCAATTTTTCCCCAGATTCCGAGGACCCGGGCTTGCACTCCAGGAACTTGAGTTTGACCATGGGGATTTGTTTTTCCACCTCACCTTCCTGCCGATTCTGCTCGGAGCTAATCCTCCGAAACACTTCTTCCATAGTGGGCTTCGGTCTTACCGTATCGAGGTAAAGCTTCGGCATTAGTCCTATCATATTGAACATCGAGCATCTGAGGATTCCTAGGGCCCTCTCATCCGAGAACTTTCCGGTGAAGCTCAACTCCGCGAGGGCGCGCATGACCTCTTTGACGCCCAGCGAGCGCGTCGCCCCGGAAGCATTAAGATCGCCAATGTCGATCGCCTCAGGGACCGGGCCGCGGAGCTGCTCCAGCATGATTACCGAATGCGCGAGGAGACTCCCGATGAGGGACTCCAAGTTTATTACAACATTCGAATTGATGGGATAGCCTACCCTGCGCAGGCCCTCCAACAGCCGCCTAGAAGCTTCGCCTAGGCTCCCAGGGCGCCTAGCTATATCATCTATGAACGACAGTTCGAGATCATCCTTGTAGGATATGAGGATGCGGGCCGCCCTGTTCAGCTCTTCGAGGAGGGCGTCGGCCAGCCCCAGCCGCATGGGTGAGCCGAGCTTCTCGCGGAGCACCTCGACCATCCGTCCAGGCGGCCAAGGTAACTCCTGTCCGGCGGGACCTTTATCCTTTATGATACCTGACTCCTTGAGCCGCTGGATCACGATGTCAGCGATGGATGTGGGGCCGCCGGTTCTTGGCGCATACGGGCGCCCGCAGTCGGACAGCAATCCCGCGGAGGGATCTCCGGTATCACGGCAGAGCTCTCCATAGAGCGCTCCATCCGGCGCCCGCAACCTGAACTTGAATATACGCCTGCATTTTTTGATGCCGATCGGGGTCGGCGGCTCGCATTCGAACGTCACGCCGCTCGGCTCCGGCGTGATCTCATCGAGCGGACCCCCCGGAGCGACCAGGCTCCCTACCAATTCCTGGAGTGCTGGCTCTTCCGTGCGCAGCATCTTAGGAATGTCCCTTGCCACGAGCAGGCGCAGAAAGTCCCTCACTAGCTCGCGCTCGCCATCATCGACGACCTCGACTTCTGCGGAGATCCTGAGGAGCTTGGAGGGATCTTTGAAGTAGCGCGGGTCAGGGGCGGCGAGCGACTCCGCGAGGTCGCCCAACAGCCTCAGCGCCCTCAAGATGTTGGTCTTCCCGGCCCCGTTGGGCCCCACCAATATCGTGAGGTCGCCGAGCTCCGGCCACTTCTCATCATCCTTATTCTTCTTATTCTTATCGAAGGATAAGACGTCGAAGGATAGAAAGTTCTCGAGCCTCAGCTTAGTTATACGCATGCCTGAGATGGCACATCTGCAATTATTAACGCTTGCGATCGGGGCCAGTTCGCCTTGGCGATTAACGATAGCCCGCCCGGCGCCGCTTCGGTCCCTCCGCGACCGCCCGCCTTCGCGGCCTCCTCCACGCATTCCTTGAGGTCCTGTAGGCGCCTATGGTAATCCTCGAGGTCCATCAGCTCCACCCTCCACCCGCCGCCCTCCATAGTGAGGAGAAGGGATGGCCGCGCGAACACTCCCCTGAAGTCGGAGCCGAGATTTCTAAGGAGATCCCTCGGCTCCCGCTGGTGGATGAGCGCCGCGCATGGTCGGCTGTCTCCGCCCGGGTCGAGTTTACACCTGGAAAACCACCCATGGGTGGATCTGTCTCCGCTTACCCGTGTTTTCCGGAGACAGTCTGACCCACAGAGACGGCCTCCTAAGCCGTAGGCCAGGGGTTCGAATCCCCCCGGGCCCGTCTGTCAATCCTCAGTGCGGCGACATTCACCTGACGGATCTCCTGCCACGCCGCGGTTTCTCCTGACCGCCGGCCTTGGGAGCCGGCAACCCCAGGATCCTCGACCGTTCCTTCTCCAGCGCAGCCCTCAAAGATTCATGATCCTCGTTGATCATCTGCGCGAGTCTCGTGATAAATTTTTCATTATCAACGGCGGATAGTACGAACGAATCGAACGCATATGCCGCGAATTCGCCGGTCGACATGTGCAGGGCGTGCGCCATGTGCGCTATTATCTTCTTGTAGAGGCGCCCATCGCTCCATATTCTGGATGATACATCGTATGGCGCGCTGTACTCCGAATATATTGCAAATGTCCCGGCCAGACTCCGGGCCAGCATGTAGTCAAGGTACCTGAGTAACTTCCAGTTCTGAGTCCGCATTATCCTGGAATACAGGATATCGGCGTCGGACAGCGATGCCATGGCCCTCGATGGATCCTCCACAGCGTTCATCGTGAGCGCCGCATACGCCGCGTTTATTTTATCCCTCGGCTGTGCATCGGCAGCCCTCAAAGCGGCCAATGCCGCATCCACCGAGCGGGACGCGGCGGCCGCCGAAATTGCATCCCTCAAAGTGAGCTCCACGTCCCTGCGGCCGCCCTCGAATGAACCCGAGTATGCTGCCGCCTCCAGCGCGTTCACCGCAGCCCTGACGTCGCCCCGGGCGTACCTAGCTATATCCTTCAGCACATCGCCCGACAGGTTCAGGCCCTCCAGCTTCGACAGGTGCCTGAGGTAGAGCTCCACCAGCCTAGCGGGCACCGGCCTCAGCCTGATCACGAGCGATGCCTTCTCCACGTCGGGCATGTATCCGGCGTCGTCCCTGTTCGCGGCCATCGCCATGGGCACCGTTATGGACGAGACGAGGTCCAGTAGGTATTCGGAGCCGCCGTAGTCGGCCCGCCCGTAGAGCCCATCGACCTCGTCCAGGAATACGAGTATGGGGGATCCGAACACGGTCAGGCCGCCCATCGCCGGCTTCAGCCTTCTCTCCAGCATATCCTTCGTCCGGTAGTCGCTCGCGTTGAGCTCCAGCACGTCGTATCCCAGTCCTTGGGCGGCCGCGTGGACCATCGTGGTCTTGCCCACGCCGGGGGGCCCAAGGAGAAGTGTTGGGCGCGTGCCGGGCGTCCATTCCCTGAGCCATCTGAAGAACAGCGCCCTCGCGTCCTCGTTACCCACCATCTCATCAATTCCCTTGGGCCGATACTTCTCGGTCCAGATCAAGCTAACAGCAGGCCTTGCACGACATAAGTTATAAGCCCTATGGCCATGGGTATCAGCATCCTCTTCTTCAACACGTAAGCCCTCTGGGGATCGCGCAGCCTCGAGATATCGACCGCCGTGAGGATGAATATTATTGAAGCCACCGTGACGCCCGATAGGTAGAACGCGCTGTAGGCGCCCACGATCACCGGTATGTAGGCGATGGGCACGGCCACCGCTATCAGGGCCGCCGAGATGGCGGAGGACGCCTCGATCCCCAGGGTCGCGGGGAGGCTGCGAATGCCGGATGCCGAGTCGCCCCTCACGTCCGCCACGGCCTTCAGTATCTCCCTCGACAGGCCCGTCAGGAAAGAGGTGGAGAACATGACGAAGACGAGCAGGTAGTTGATGCCGGCTATGAGGCCGCCGTACAGGAACGGGATGGCGATCGAGAGCGCCACGACCACGTTGCCGGCCAATCCCTCCCTCTTCAGCCTCCTGCTGTAGAGGAATGCCAGAACCGCGAACGCCGCCGCGACGCATAGCGTGTCGATGCCGGACATGAACGATATTAGCAGCCCCAGCGCGGCCATCGACAGGGACAGCGCCCACGCCTCCCGGACGCCGATATCGCCCCTGACCAGGGGCCTCATCCTCCTGTTGAGCGTGTCGACGTTGACGTCGAATATGTCGTTGATCACCATCGAGAACCCCGATATGAGGAACCCCGTGAGGAATCCGAGCAGCGCGGATTCGGGCGCGCGGCCTCCCCCCACCAGGTAGCCCGCTATGACCGCTAGTCCTATCATCACGTCGTTGACCGGCCTTATTATCTCAAGGAATGCCCCCGGTTTCATCGCCGGATCCCCTCCTGGGATTGAATTGCGCCATCGAGTAATATACCACGTCCCCGCGGCTCTCGACCACCGCCAATATAAGCCCCTTGCCCAGGTTCATTGCGCGCATGTGGATCCTGGTGAGCCTGGAAGCCGGTATGCGGCTGCCCTCCTCCAGCGCCACCACGATATATCCGGCGTCATTGTTCCCGTATTCTCCACGGCCGTACAGCCTGAGGTCGCCCCCCAGGCCATAGCCCTCACGTACCACATATCCGCGATTTCTCAGATCCCTGTAGATTATGTATTTCGTGAGGAACCTGTCGTCGCCCTTGGCGCCCAGGGCCAGTAAATCCGACTTATTCAACGGCGTGCCATCCCGCCCCGATGCGCTGGCGTCCCCCCTCTCGAGCAGGTACAGCGCCTCGTACACCTCAAGCCTCCGGCACTTTCCATTCGACGCGCCGTATCCCCTTTCCCTGAGCCATCCTATGGGATCCCCGCACACCAGAAAACAATCATCCACGGCGCGCATCTCCATAGGGACTCTGCTTCCTCCTCGAATTGGTTCAACAGGTGAACTGCCCACGTCTTCGGACATGCGCTTCTCATCTCCTCGACCGGACCCTCTCGTCTTCCCGGGTAAGTATGGGTTCGGCCTCCGCGAGGGTCCATTCAAGATCAGGGACGGAGATGGTCCTTTCAGAGATATTTTTTATCTTAGATATCGATCTCGACCGCCTCCCCCGCACCCGGAGCATCCCGCGGCATCTTGCCGGGACCATTAACGCCATCCATTCCGCTTCTGGACCCTACACCGACGAAGCGGAACTCATGGGTGGGCATCGATATGACATGCGAAAATTATAATTTAAACTTTGGGGGCTATCCATCCGGTGTTGGTCAGATAAGCCCAAATGGGCGGACCATCCCCACCGGCCCCCATGCACATACCCGTACCATTCCACTTCAACCCGATAAGGGAGCTGGAGTGGATGATCCGCGCCCTCGGTATATTCAAGCGGCATAAAATACCTATCGAGGAGAAGGCGCACGCGCTCTACCTCTACATGGCCGGCCTATCATCCTGGGAGATAGCCGACGCGATGGAGGATCATTATGGAAG
>Ga0080006_1158375_pt1 | contig 13272 bp, 9 predicted proteins | sample RS3BMetagenome_FD_69209 | JGI IMG/M metagenome (GOLD analysis project Ga0080006, IMG submission 69209) | Ferric oxide microbial mat and aquatic microbial communities from Rainbow Spring, Yellowstone National Park, USA - RS3B (SPADES... ...
ACTCGGGTGGCGGGGGCCGACGCGCGCGTACCCCGGGGGCGCCGGGGTAGCCGGGTCCCCCTGCGCTTGGCCCCGGCCCCCCGAGATCCGGCCCAACTTGACGATCGGCCCGACTCCGGGTGGTCGGGCTACGGTCCGCGTGCTCAAGATCAATCTGGACCACCGAGTTCGGTTCCGCAGCGAGTTGATCGAAAAAGGAGCCTGGCCGCCGGGACTCATGGACCGAGGAGATCGCCCGGATGACTCATAGGCACTCCGCCGCCGATCCGCTACAGTACAGTCGGTCATGCCATGCCATTGCCAGGGCCCTCCCCGGCCTCGACCCCGGATCGATCGGCCCCGGCGTTTCCGTCCCCTCCCCGCCCGATTGCCGACCATCACCGAGGGCCTTGCCGATATGATCCGAAACATTGCCTCGATCGCGTTCGTCCTCGCCCTGGTTCAGCCGATCCTCGGCGACGACAAGCCGCCGACCGCGACCGATTCGCCGGTCAGCTTTCATCGCCAGGTCATGCCGATCCTTCAGCGCAAGTGTCAGGGGTGCCATCAGCCGGCCAAGGCTGGCGGCAAGCTGAATCTGACCACCTTTGACTCCATCAAGCACGGCGGGACCAACGGCCCCCTGTTCGAGCCGGGCAAGGCGGGCGAGGGGCTCCTGATCGAGAACGTCACGGGCAAGCCCCCGTTGATGCCGCCCAATGCGCCGCCGCTGGGGTCGGATGAGGTTGCCTTGATTTCTCAGTGGATCGCGCAAGGGGCGAAGGACGACCCCCCGCCGACCGCCCGAGACACGATCGACGCCGACCACCCGCCAACCTACGCGAGTAGCCCGGTCATCACCGCCCTGGCGTTCGCTCCCGACGGCCAGACCCTGGCGATCTCGGGATATCGCGAGGTCCTGATCCAGAAGGCCGACGGCTCGGGGCTGGTCACTCGACTGGTCGGCCAGGCGCAGAGGATCGAGAGCCTGGCGTACTCGCCCGACGGCCAGACCCTGGCGATCGTCGGCGGCTCGCCCGGCCGGTTCGGCGAGGTCCAGTTCTGGGACCCCAAGCTCGGCAAGCTCAAAGGGGCGCTCCGATCCACCTATGACACGCTTTATGGCGGGGCGTTCTCGCCCGACGGGTCGAAGTTCGCTTTTGGATGTGCCGATAATTCGGCCAGGGTCATGGATGTCAAGGAGGTCAAGGAGATCCTCAAGGTCGACTCGCATTCGGACTGGGTCTTCGGCACGGCCTACGCCAAGGAAGGAAAGCACCTGATCACCCTGGGCCGCGACGGAGCCCTCAAGCTGATCGAGGCGGCGACCGGGTCGTTCATTGATGATATCGGCAAGAACTATGGTGAGTTGAAGGTCCTGGCCAAGAACCCGAAGGACGACACCGTGGCCATCGGCGGCGACGAGAAGATCCCCCGGCTCTACAAGATCTTCCGGACCCAGGCTCGCGACCCGAGCTACACCGACTTCAACCTTCTCAAAGCCTTCGAGGCCCAGCCCGGCCCGATCTCGGCGCTGGCCTTCGCGCCCGACGGCTCGACCCTGGCCGTGGGAGGATCAGGCGGCCAGGCCCGGATTTACAAGGTCAGCGACGGGGCCCGGGTCGCGACCCTGCCCGGCCATCAAGGCGGGATCTACGCCCTGGCCTACGCCCCCGACGGGTCGAAGATCGCCACCGGAGGCTTCGACGGCACCGTCCGGGTCTTCAACGTGGCCGACGGCAAGCTCGTCGCCGCGTTCTCCCCCGTGCCGATCGCCCCGGCGGTCGCCTCGACCGGGAAAAACTGAAAAGGAGGCACGCATGGCGACGACCACGACGCCCGACTTCGACGGCCTGACCCTGTATCGAGTCGACTGGGAGACCTATTGCAAGCTCCGTGATGAGGAGTCAAACAACCACGTTCGGATGACCTATCTGGACGGCGAGTTGACCTTGATGTCCCGATCCTTCGAGGACGGCGGGCTCACGCTCCGCAACGTCGAGTGGGAGGTCTACGAGAAGCTCCGCGACGATCCAATCAATGATCACCTGCGGATGACCTACCTCGACGGGACCTTGATCATCTTGTCGCCGCAAATCGTCCATGACGGGGATTCACGCCGGTTCCTTTACGTCATCACCGCCGTGGCCAGGGCCTGGCGGATCGAGATCCTGGCCGTCGGGACGACCACGCTCCGCCGGAAGGGTCGGGTCAGGCTCAAGAGCGCGGCCAAGGAGCCCGATGAGGGCTTCTACCTCGGCGAGGATGTGGCCCGAATCCGCCGCCTGACGGTCCTCGACCTGGCGACGGACCCCCCGCCCGCTCTGGCCATCGAGGTCGACAACAAGGCGGATAGCGAGATCGCCTTGCCCACCTACGCCCGGATCGGCGTGCCCGAGACCTGGCTTTACAAGGTCCAGGAAAACACTCTCTGGTTTGGTCGATTATCCGGCAAAGGCTATCAAGAGATCGGCCGGAGCCTGGGTCTGCCAAGATTGACCCCGACGCTGGTCATGGAAGCCGTCGCCGCCGCCCTCACCGTTTGCCAGACCGAGATGGAATGGCATGACTGGCTCGACGCCTGGGCCCGAGCCCTCCCCGAGCCGCCCGAAGCCGGTCGCTGATTGATCCGACCCGGAGAAGACCCTGATGGCCTCCGCAACCCTCCCCGATCTGTCGATCGAAACCGATGGTCTCGTCACCTTGCAAGGAGTCGACTGGGAGACCTATTGCAAGCTCCGCGATGAAGAGTCGAACGATCATCTGCGGATGACTTACCTCGACGGGACCTTGACGATCATGTCGCCGCAATACCTCCACGAAGGGAACTCGCAACGGATCTACGACCTGGTCTCGGCCGTCGCGGATTACTGGGAGATCGACTACATGCCCATCGGGACGACGACCCTCCGACTTCACGGCCGGACTCCGAAAAAGGGGACCGGCAAGGAGGCGGATCAGGGATTTTACCTCGGCGAGGACGAGGCGAAGGTCCGCGACAACAAGGACATCGACCTGACCATCGACCCGCCGCCGACCCTGGCCATCGAGGTCGAGAACCTGGCCACGGCCAGGGCCGCCCTGCTGGCGTATGCCCGGCTTGGCGTCCCCGAGGTCTGGATTTCCAAGGCTCGCGAGCATGCCCTCTGGTTCGGCCGACTCCAGGGAAAAAAGTACGTCGAAGTCGCCCGGAGCGTCGCCCTCCCGAGGCTGACCCCGACCCTCATGCTCCAGGCTCTCGAAGCCAACGCCGGCCAGGGCGTCCGGATGTGGAAGCGATGGCTCAACGAGTGGGTCCAGACCCTCCCCGAGCCGCCCGACCCGGAGAAGACCTGATGGCCTCCGCCACCATTCTCGACCAGGATTCCGAAGGTATCGTCGCCCGGCATGAGGTCGCCTGGGAGACGTACCGCCAGCTCCGCGACGACCCGGCCAATGACCACCTGCGGATGGAATACCTCGACGGGACCCTGACGATCATGTCGCCCGACCCGATCCATGAAGAGGCGGCCGACCTGATGGGGCTGGTGGTCCGGGGGACCGCCGCGGGTTGCGGGATCGCGATCAAGGGGCTGCGGTCGACCACGCTCCGCCGGGGGATCGCCGCCTTCAAGGGGAGCGGCAAGGACCCTGATAACGCCTTTTACGTCGGCCCGCATGTCGAGGCGATGACCAGCTTCCGCAAGCTCCGTAAGGCCAAGCTCAACCTCGATGTCGACCGCCCGCCCGACCTCGCCATCGAGATCGAGGTCGACCACTCCCGCGACTCGACCGGCTCGCTGTCCACCTACGCCCGGCTCGGCGTGCCCGAGGTCTGGCGGTACGACGTCGCCGAGGATACGCTCCGGTTCTTCCGGCTGGCCGAGGGAGGTTATCTTGAGGTCGACCGTAGCGTCGTCCTGCCCAGGCTCACGCCGATGCTGGTCATCGAGGCGCTCGACCTGCTCGACGCCAGGCCCGCTTATGACGAAGCGGCCTACCTCGATCAGGTCCGGGCCTGGGCTCAGGCCTTGCCCGATGTCGCCCCTTGAAGAAACCGTTTTCCAACTGGGATGCCCCTTTTTTCCAACAATCGTGTAACATCAAGGGTCAAGCCCCCCTGCCCTTTGCCCGTTGATGAGTCGAACCGAGAGGCACGCCATGCCGAGCTTTGCCAATATCCGACCAATCGCCCTGGTCGCCTGGCTCCTGGTCCCCGGGTTGACCCTCGGGGACGAGCCGGTCCAGACGCCCGCAGTGGTCGGTCTCGACGTCTTCCCCAGGTCGCTGACGATCGACGGCCCCCGCGATGCGCGACGGGTTCTGGTGACGGGCCTGCTCGCCGACGGGTCGAAGGTGGATCTCTCGGGCTCGACCAAGTTCGAGAGCCCCGAAGGGGTGGCCTTCGACGCCTCGGGGTTCGCCCACGGCTCGAAGGATGGGGCTTACTCGGTCAAGGTGGTCGCGGGCGGAAAAACCATCGACCTGCCGGTGACGGTCAAGGACGCCGCGAACCCGAAGCCGGTCAGCTTCGTCCGCGACGTCGCCCCGGTGCTCTCAAGGGTCGGCTGCAACGCGGGGACCTGTCACGGATCGGCCAAAGGGAAGAAGGGGTTCAAGCTCAGCCTCCGCGGGTATGACCTCGAATATGATCACGCCCAGCTCGTCGACGACCTTGCGGGTCGACGGTTCAACCGATCGGCGCCCGACCAGAGCCTGATGCTCCTGAAGCCGACGACCGGCGTGCCTCACGAAGGCGGTCAGGTTCTCAAGCCCGAAACTCCGGCCTACGCCCTGCTCCGCGACTGGATCGCCCAGGGAGTGAAAAGCGACTTCGGCGCGACGAGCCGGGTCGCCAGCCTCGAAGTCTCTCCCCCGGTCATCGACCTGGCTCGCGAGAACCAGTCGCAGCAGATGCTCGTCCTGGCCCGGTATCCCGACGGCTCGACCCGAGACGTCACCCTCGACGCGATCTACTCCAGCAGCGTGCCCAGCACGGCCGACGTCTCGCCCACCGGCCTCGTGACCTCGGCCCGTCGCGGCGAGGCGGCTATCCTCGTTCGCTATGAAGGGGCCTTCGGCGTCGATAACGTGACCGTCATGGGGGACCGCTCGGGGTTCGCCTGGAAGGATCGACCCCGGAACAACTACATCGATGAACTGGTCGATCAGAAGCTGAAGAAGGTCAAGGTGCTCCCCTCGCCGACCTGCGACGACGCCGATTTCCTCCGCCGGGCCTCGTTCGACCTCACGGGCCTGCCGCCGACTCCCGAGAAGGTCCGCGCCTTCCTGGCCGATACCTCCGACAACCAAGGCAAGCGCGACCGGGCCATCGACGAGATGATCGCCAGCCCCGAGTTCGTCGCCCACTGGACCCACAAGTGGGCCGATCTCCTCCAGGTCGACCGCAAGAAGCTGGGCGACAAGGCGAGCTGGGCCTTCCTCCGATGGATCGAGACGGCCGTCGCCACCAACGTCCCGTACGACCAGTTCGTCCAGACGGTCATCACCGCGCAAGGCTCGTCTTACGACAGCCCGGCCGTCAACTATTACCGGGCCGCTCGCGAGCCGAGCGTGGCGCTTGAGAACGCGACCCAGCTTTTCCTGGGCGTCCGGTTCTCGTGCAACAAGTGCCACGACCACCCGTTCGAGAAGTGGACCCAGGACCAGTATTACGGCATGGCCGCCTACTGGGGGCGGGTCGGCATGAAGCCCGGCCGCCGGCCAATGGAGCAGGTCCTTTATGACCGAGGCGGCGGTGAAGTGACCCACCCCAAGGACGGCCGGGTCATGACGCCGGGCTTCCCCTATGGATTCGAACATAAAGCAAAGGCAACCAAGGCCAACCGTCGGCAGGAACTCGCCGACTGGCTGACCGCCCCCGAAAACCCGTACTTCGCCCGGAGCCTGGTCAACCGGGTCTGGAGCTACTTCCTGGGCAAGGGGATCATCGACCCGGTCGACGACATCCGGTCGAGCAACCCGCCGTCGAACCCCGAGTTGCTCGACGCTCTCGAAAAGGATTTCATCAGCCACGGCTTCGACCTTCGCTACCTGATGCGGACCATCGCCCGATCGCGGACCTATCAAAGCTCCATCGCGACCAACGACTGGAACGAGGATGACAGCGTCAACTTCTCGCACGCCTCGGTCCGCCGACTGACCGCCGAGCAGCTCTCCGACGCGATCGACCGGGCCGCCGGTCGCAAGCCGAATTTCGCCGGAGTCCCCTCGGGATTCCGGGCCAGCCAGTTGCCCGACTCGCAGGTCGCCGCCGGCGGCTTCCTCGACCTCTTCGGTCGACCCGCCCGCGAAACCCCCTGCGAATGCGAACGATCGAGCGAGGTCAGCCTCGGACAGGCCCTGAACCTGGTCAACGGCCCGACGATCTCCGACGCCCTCGTCGACCCCAACGGCCGGATCGCCCGGCTTTTGAAGACCAACCCCGACGACGCGGCCATCGCCGACGAGATGTACCTCGCCGCCCTCTCCCGCTTCCCCAACCCCGACGAAAAAGCCCGGGCCATCAAGTACCTGGCCGAAGCGCCGGGTAAAATGGAGGGGGCGCAGGATCTCCTCTGGGCCTTGATCAACAGCCCGGCGTTCCTGTTCAATCGATAAACAAACGTAGGGTGGGTCGAGCCGGTAGGCGAGCCCCACCAACAATCGCAAGCCGTCCGTTGACCGGTCCTGGAGACATCGCATGTCCATTGCTCTCCAACCAGCACCGATTGAAACGACAAAACACGCGATTCCCGAACAACCTTTGCCCACCTCTTTGACTCCACCGGCATCGGTCTCGGTCGTTGACCGGCTCTATCGCCTGACCGTCGCCCAGTACCACGCGATGGGCGAGGCCGGTATCTTCAAGTCGGACGACCGGGTCGAACTCCTGGAAGGGTTGATCGTCACCAAGATGGGCAAAGGTCAGCCTCATATCATCGTGACGGAGATCCTGGCCCGGTGGCTCTATCGGATCGTCCCCGATGGCTGGTTCCCCTCGATGCAGAATCCGGTCACGATCGCAGAGTCGAACAGCGAGCCGGAGCCGGACGTCAAGATCGTCCGGGGTGACATTCTGAATTATCTCGATCGTCGGATCAAACCGGGAGACCTTGTCCTCGCCGTCGAGGTCTCCGACTCCTCGGTTCATGTCGATCAGACCTTGAAGAAGCGGCTCTATGCCCAGGCGGGGATTCCGGTCTACTGGCTCATCAACATCCCGGCCCGGAGGATTGAAGTCTATTCCGACCCCACCGGCCCCGACCCTAACCCCGACTACCGCCGACGGTCGGACCACGGGATCGAGGATGTTGTCCCCCTGACCCTCGACGGACAGGAAGTCGCCCAGATCGCCGTCAAAACCCTGATTCCTTTCCCTGACCCCGTTTGACCTCTGAACCCCAATATGAGGAGTCTCCCGCGATGCTCTCGATCCCCACGCCAGGTCCTTCCGCCCGCCTGTGCGACGGCCCGAGCCGTCGCGAGATGCTCCGGGTCGGCGGCGCCGGCTTGCTTGGCCTCGGCCTTTCCGACGTCCTTCGGCTCCAGGCTCACGCCGCCGACAAAGGGATCACCGGCCTGTCGACCCCCAAGCGAGGGGGGCCGGGGTTCGGCAAGGCCAAGAACGTGATCCTGATCTTCCTTCAAGGTGGGCCGAGCCACATCGACCTCTGGGACCCCAAGCCCGACGCTCCCGACAACATTCGCGGCCTGTTCAAGCCGATCGAGACGAAGACGCCCGGCCTGTTCGTCGGCGAGCACATGCCCAAGCTGGCGGGGATCACCGATAAGCTGACGATGATCCGGTCGGTCAGCTACACGCCGGTCGGGTTGTTCAACCACACGGCGGCGATGTATCAGATGCTCACCGGTTACACGCCGGACAAGGTCAGCCCGACCGGCCAGCTCGAACCGCCGAGCGCCGCGGATTATCCCAACGTCGGCTCGAACGTGATCAAGCTCCGACCGCCCGAGGAGGCGATGCTGCCGTTCGTGATGCTCCCCCGCCCCTTGCAGGAGTCGAACGTCATCGGCAAGGCGGGCAACGCCGGGTTCCTCGGCAAGGCGTACGACCCTTACACACTCTACCAGGACCCCAACGCCCCGCTCCAACTGGATGACCTCTCGCTCCGCAAGGAGATCTCCGAGATCCGGCTCAAGCGGCGGAGCACCCTGCTCGGCACCGTGGTCTCGGGGATGCCCGAGCTGGAGCGGGCCACCAGCAGCTACGCCCTCGACACCTACCAGGCCAAGGCGTTCGACCTGATCCTCTCAGGGCGGGCCCGCAAGGCGTTCAGCCTCGACCAGGAAGACCCCAAGACCCGCGACCGCTACGGCCGGCACACCTTCGGCCAGTCGGTCTTGCTCTCGCGCCGCCTGATCGAGGCCGGGACCCGGTTCGTCCAGGTCAACTGGCCGAGCGTCGCCAATGGCGACCCCAACTCGACCGCCTGGGATACCCACGCCGCCAACTTCAAGCCGCTCAAGGAGCTGCACTGTCCGAAGCTCGACAGCGCCCTGTCGTCCTTGATCTCCGATCTTGATGGTCGGGGCCTCCTGGATGAGACGCTGGTCGTGGCCATCGGCGAGTTCGGCCGGTCGCCGAGGATGGGCGTGAGCACCTCGGGCAACTCGAACGCTCCCGACGGCCGCGACCACTGGCCGTATTGCTACACCGCTGTCATGGCCGGAGCCGGGATCAAGCGGGGCGGCGTCTATGGCAAGTCCGACGAGCATGCCTCGTCGCCGATCGAGACCCCCGTCCACCCGACCGAGATCCTCGCCACGATCTACCACGCGCTGGGGATCAACCCGGCGACGATGGTCATGAACCACCTCAACCAGCCCCGAGAACTCGTCAAGGCCGAGCCGGTTCATGGTCTCTATGGTTGATGGAATGACCGGCCCACCGCCCGATCAGGTTCGCAAGACGATTGCGGCTCCCGCCAGGAGCAAGACCACCCCGACCACCCTCCAGGGGGTGACGGGGTGGTTCTGGAATCCGACCAGGCCGTAATGATCAAGAATGACCGAGGTCAGGATCTGCCCGGTCACGACCACCCCGAGCCAGGCCGCCGCGCCCAGCCGGTTCGAGAAGGTGATCGTCACCAGGATGTAGCAGGCCCCCACGACCCCGCCCAGCCAGATCCACCAGGGAGCGCCGGTGAAGCTCGAGCTTCTTGGCAGGCTGGGGCGGATCGCCAGGATGAAGGCCAGGAGCGCCATCGTGCCGGTCGCGAACGAGAACGAGGCGGCCGAGAGCGGGTGGCCGATCCGCTCCCTGAGCCCGTTGTTCACGCCCATCTGCATCGCCAGGGCCGCCCCCGAGAGCAGGGCCAGGCCCGTGTAAAGCCACGTCATCGTCAGTCGGTCCCCGATCGGTCCAAGGCGGGCGGCGGGTCGAAGGTCGACCCAGGCTAGTCGCCGGGGCGGCCCGACGCAACCTCACTCGATCGGGACCGGAGGGTGTCGGCCGAGTCGCATCGAGATTCTCAAAGAATTTTGATGAATCAAATACGTCGGATCGTTAGATTCGTAAGCAGGCCCATCCCGCGAGCGTCCCGGGCCGGCCTCCATCCGGGGAATGCCCACGATGGCCCGTGGATCCGAGACCTCCCGCGACCTCCTCTTCGGCCTGCTGGCCCTCCAGAATGGCCTGATCGATCAGTCGCAGCTCGTCGCCGCCTTCCAGATCTGGACCCGCGAGCGGGGCCGAGGACTGGCCGAGATCCTCGTCGAACGCGGCGACCTCGCCGCCGAGGACCGCTCGCTCCTGGAGGGGATGGCCGACCGGCAACTGAAGAAGCACGGCGGCGACCTCGAGAAATCGCTCGCCGCCGTCGGCGTCGGACCATCGACCCGCGCCAGCCTCGCCGCCCTGAGCGATACCGAGCTGACCGCCAGCGTCGCGATGGTCGGATCGCACACGCCGACCCAGCAGGACACCTCGGCCACGATGTCCGTTGGCACCACGACCAGCGACGGCCAACGATTTCGGGTTCTGAGGCCGCACGCCCAGGGGGGTCTGGGAGCCGTCTTCGTGGCGCTCGACGGCGAACTCAACCGCGAGGTCGCCCTCAAGCAGATCCTCGACCACCACGCCGACGACCCGATCAGCCGGACCCGATTCCTGATCGAGGCCGAGATCACCGGCGGTCTGGAACACCCCGGCATCGTCCCGGTCTACGGGTTGGGGCACCACGGCGACGGTCGCCCCTACTACGCCATGCGGTTCATCCGGGGCGACAGTCTGAAGGAGGCCATCGCCGCGTTTCACGCGGATCAGAGTCTGAAGGAGGACATCGGCCAACGATCCCTGGCCCTCCGCAAGCTCTTGCGGCGGTTCGGCGACGTCTGCAACGCCATTGACTACGCCCACGGCCGGGGGATCTTGCACCGGGATCTGAAGCCGGGCAACGTGATCGTCGGCAAGCATGGCGAGACTCTCGTCGTCGACTGGGGCCTGGCCAAGCCGATGGGTCATGCCGAGGCCGGGTCGGACACCGGCGAGCGAACCTTGATGCCGTCCTTCTCCAGCGGCAGCGCCGATACCTTACCCGGATCGGCCATCGGCACGCCGAGCTACATGAGCCCCGAACAGGCCGCCGGCGACCTCGAAAAGCTCGGCCCGCGCTCGGATGTCTACAGCCTGGGCGCGACACTCTATTGTCTCTTGACCGGCAAGGCTCCCTTCGAGGGGGACAAGCTCGGAGAGATGCTCCGCGACGTCCAGAAGGGAGCTTTCCCGCCGCCTCGCCAGGTCGATTCCTCGATCGACCTGGCGCTGGAGGCGGTCTGCCTGAAGGCGATGGCGACCGTCCCGGCCGCGCGTTACGCCTCGGCCCGGGCCCTGGCCGAGGACGTCGAGCGATGGTCGGCCGACGAGCCGGTCTCGGCCTGGAGCGAGCCCTTCGCCCGTCGGGCCCGGCGATGGATGACGCGGAACCGCACGGCGGTGACGGCCGCCTCGGTCGCCCTGCTCGCCGTCCTCTTCGGCACCTCGGCCGTGCTGGCCGTGCAGACCCGGGCCAACGCCCGCTTGACGAGGGCGAACGAGGCCCTGGACGTCGCCAACCGGAAGGAGCGGCAGGCCAACGCCGACCTGACCCGGGCCAACGCCGACCTGGCCACGGCCAAGGACCGCGAGGCCCGGAGGTTCAACCTGGCCATGGAGGCCATCGGCGTCTTCCATCGCGGCGTCAGCGGGGATTTCCTGCTCCAGCAGCCCGAGTTCATCCCGCTCCGCGACCGCCTCCTCAAGGGGGCGAACGACTTCTACCGCAAGCTCGAAGCCGAGCTGACCGGCCAGTCCGACCGCCGATCTCGGAGGGCGCTGGCCCTCTCGTACCTGGAGCTGGGGAAGCTGACGTTGAAGGTCGGCTCGGGGAAAGACGCGAGGTACCAGATTCGCCGTTCGGTGGAGGTGAGCCGCGGCCTGGCGGAGGAGGCCGGGGATGACGTCGAGTCGAGGGCCGATCTCGCCAGGAACCTGAGAGAATTCGGGGTATCGGTGCTCGGGGGCGAAGATCCGGACGCCTCGATCGGCCCGCTCCGGGAAGCGGTCGCGATCTTCGAGGGGCTCGTCGCCCTGGGCGCGGCGGGCGACGCGTTCAAGGGCGACCGGGCGGAGGCCCTTGTTCGCTTGTCTGGTTCGCTTTGGCTGAAGGACAGGGATGCCTTCGAGGCCGCCGTCCGCCGCGCCCTGGCGATCCGGGAGGGCCTGGCTCTGGAAAAACCCTCGGATTCCGGGCGTCAGATCGCACTGGCCACGGCACTCTTCCAGATCGCCATCTCGGACAGCCAGAGGAACGCCGGATTCGCCCGGGCGATCGCGGAATACGAGCGAGCGGCGGCGATCCTCGAATCGCACGCCACCCTGGACCAGGCCGGGACCGATGACAGGAACATCCTGGCCAGCCTCTATACCAATCTGAGCATCCTGTTTGCCGATGCGGGACGGCCGGCCGATCGGAAGGCCGCGATCGATCGGACGATCGCGATCCGCGAATCCGTCGCCAGGCTCAATCCCGGCGTCTCGACGTTCCAGAACAACCTCGGACACAGTTGGAATAACCTGGGATTCTTCCACGAGGGGGCCCGCCGCGTCGACGACGCCATCGCGGCGTTTGGCCGCGGTCAGGAGATCCTCGATCGGGCCATCACGGCCCACCCCGAGGAGACTTCCCTCAAGCGAAATCGGGCGAACAGCCGGCTGGGGATCGGCCGGAACCTGGCCCTGGCCGGCCGGACCTCCGAGGCGCTGAGGACCTACCAGGGGGCGCTCGCCGATCAGCAGGCGGTCGTCCAGGCGAATCCCACGGTCGACCAGTATCGGAGGGACCTGGCCCAGCTTCACCACAACATCGGCCTGTTGTTCCAGCAGACCGGCGAGTGGGAAGCGGCGCTGGACTCACTCCGCCAGGGGCTGGCGATCCGCCAGAAACTCGTCGACGCCAGACCCACCGACGTGACCAATCGCGATGCATTGGCTTATAGCCGGCAAGCCATCGCCTCGGTGCTGGCGGGGGCGGGGAGGCTTGCCGAGGCGTTGGAGGAATTCGAGAAGGCGCGAGGCATCCGACAAAAAATGGTCGATGAGAATCCCAGACTTGTATCCTACCAGAACGTACTGGCGAGCTGCTACACCAATTTCGCCGACGACCTCCGCAAGCTCGGCCGGTTCGACCGGGCCCGCGAGGGGTACAAGGAAGCCGTGGCGATCCGCGAACGACTCGCGAAGTACAATCCCGAGACGTCGCTCTTCCGCAGCTACCTGGCTTACAGCCTCCGCCGGCTCGGCCTGGCCAGGCTCGGTGGCGGCGACGCCGCCGGGGCGGTCCTCGCCACGCGGAGGGCCTGCACGCTCTACGAGGGGCTACCCGCCCGATCCGGCGAGGAATGGTACGAGCTGGCTTGCTGTCACGCCGCGCTGGCGAGCCTCGCCGGCCTGGCCGGGTCGGGCCTCTCGCCCGGCGACGCCGAACTCGAGGCCGATCGGGCGATGGACCTGATCCGCCGGGCCGTGGCGGGCGGCCATCGCGACGCCAGGTCGACGAGACGCGAAATCGCCCTCGAGTCGCTCCGCCCGAGGGCGGATTTCCGGCTCCTGATGATGGACTTGGCCTTTCCTCGCGACGTCTTCGCGAAGTAAGCCTCGCTTCGGCGGACGGAAGTCCCACGTAGGGCAGGGCTTGCCCTGCCGGTCACGCATCATCGGCAGGGGAAGCCCCGCCCTACGGGGGGCGGCCCTCTCGTGCCGCCCCGTCCCGGGGGGAGCCCGCGGCTCCCGGCCGGGCGGGGGGGCCCCCCCCC
>Ga0080006_1144365_pt1 | contig 13268 bp, 13 predicted proteins | sample RS3BMetagenome_FD_69209 | JGI IMG/M metagenome (GOLD analysis project Ga0080006, IMG submission 69209) | Ferric oxide microbial mat and aquatic microbial communities from Rainbow Spring, Yellowstone National Park, USA - RS3B (SPADES... ...
GTTATGTATTCGGTTCCAAAGTGTCGTATAATCACTAGAATATGGAATTAACTTGTATTCTGCAAGCTTTCTTGCAATACTCTCTTAAGATTTTATTTAATTGCTAGAATGTTAGTTTAAATAGGGGTGTTATTTTTTTACTCTTATCTATATCCCCCTAAAAAAATGGGCTCAGCCGGATTCGAACCGGCGACCTTCACCGTGTCAGGGTGACGTCATGCCACTAGACTATGAGCCCAATAAAATTTACATAAATAAAAATTTTTAAAAAGTTGTTTAACTTGCGTAGTAATCTTCGTTGTATGGTTCTGGTTTAAGGCCCTTTCTTGTACGGATCTCAGCCACCTTAGCAGCTGTAATTTCTTTTGGAACTATTTCGAATCCCATACTTTCGGTGCTCCACAACACCTTCCCTGCAGTTGCACTTCTTATAGCGTCTGAAAATCCAAACATTTCAGCCACTGGAACTTTGGCAATTACTGTACTGTAATCCCCAACAGTGTTAAGGTCCAGAATTTCCCCTCTCCTTTTCTGGAGTTCTCTCGTTACTGCACTTACTAGATCTTGGGGAGTATTTACAGTTACCTTTTGAATAGGTTCAAGCAAGACTCTATTGCCTTGGCACATCGCACCGTATATTGCACTCCTTACTGCAGGAATAACCTGTGCTGGACCTCTGTGTATGCTATCTTCATGAAGCTTAGCATCTACTAACTTTACCTTTACACCGCTTACCTTTTCATTGGCTAATGGACCTTTGGACATTGCTTCATCGAAGGCATCTAGGCAGAGTTCCATGGTTTCGTTGAGGTTCTGAATACCTTTGGTAAAATCGATGAACATGTTATCGTTAACTACGTCCTGAATTCCTTTGGCTTCCTCTCTATTCATACCTGCTTCAACCATTTTGTTTACAATCGTTTTGATATCCTTGAACTTTCTTCCTTGCGGAATAACACCTTCTTTTATAAGTGCTTTAATTGAATTTTCTAATGGGGATACTTCTATGTAGAACCTGTTGTGTTTATTTGGGGATTTGCCTTCAAATGGCCCCCCAACCTTGGTTACACACTCCCTGTATACCACAATGGGTTTTGAAGCTTCTATATCCACTTTGTGATCGTTTATAATTCTGTATATGGTTATTTCTAGATGCAATTCACCCATGCCTGACAAAAGGTGTTCACCTGTTTCATTGTTTATTTCAACACGCAATGAAGCATCCTCTTTTGCGACCTTTTTCATTACTTCTATAAGCTTTGGAAGATCTTGGGTGCTCTTGGGTTCTATCGCAACTGTTACCACGGGTTCAGATAAGTGGACTATGTCCTCAAATGGTTCCATATCAGCTACACTTGACAAGGTTGTTCCTACAATGGCATGCTCAGCACCAACAACAGCTGCTACATTTCCAGCTATTGCTTCGTCCACTATTAACCTTTCTGGCCCCATAAACAAATTAACTTGCTGGATTTTTTCCTTTGTTTTTGTGCCTGCAATGTAGAGGTCCATACCTTTGGTTAATTTACCGCTGAACAGCCTTCCTGTTGCAATTTCACCTGCATTGGGGTCTATGGTTATGTCTGTTATCATAAAAGCGGTTTCACCATCGTGCTTGCAGTTTAGCATATCCTGCCCTATCTTGCTATTGATGTCACCATGCCATATGTTAGGAATTCTGTATTTTTGCGCTTCTCGCGGGCTTGGAAGGTGCTTTACTACCATATCAAATATTACATCATTTATCTTTGCCCTTTTGCCTATTTCCTTTGATTCACCTTTAATGGAAAGGTCGTATATATCCTTAAAAGTAATATTGGTTTTTTGCATGTAAGGCAGGGAAAGTGCCCAATTCTGGTATGCTGAACCAAATGCAACGCTTCCATCTTCAACTTTCACATACCATTTATCTTTGAATTCTGGAGGTGCCATTTTGTATATTAATTCGTTGACTTCACCTATTAGTTTTGTAAATCTCTCCTGTAACATTTTGGGTGTAAGCTTAAGTTCGTTGATTGCCCTATCTACTTTGTTTATGAAAAGTACAGGCTTAACTTTCTCTTTTAAAGCCTGCCTAAGGACTGTTTCTGTTTGGGCCATGACACCTTCTACTGCGCAAACCACTACAATTGCACCATCAACTACCCTCATTGCCCTTGTAACATCCCCTCCGAAATCTACATGTCCAGGGGTATCTATTAAATTTATAAGATATTCTTTGTTGTTGTAGTTGTGTACAATAGATACATCTGCATTATTTATCGTTAATTTCCTTTCTTGCTCCTGCTCGTCATAGTTAAGGTACAATTGCTTTCCTGCTTTTTCTTCTGATATCATTCCAGCTGCTGCTAGAAGGTTATCGCTCAATGTTGTTTTTCCATGATGAATATGTGCAACGATTCCAATGTTTCTTATGTCATCAATCTTATACATCATTTTTGGTATTTTATTTACTAAATCTTCTCGTAAATGTCCCATAATATCACCTTAAAAAAAATATTATATTTACCTTGCAGAACTTGCTATCCTCTCGACTTCAGATTTCTTTGCTACTGCAAATGAATTTGGATCCCCTTTGGAAGCTAAAATTATTTCATTGGCTAATGCGTGGGCTATGCTGTTGTTTTTGTTTTTTGGTGCTTCAATGGCACCCTTGACAATATTCCTTATTGAAACACTTACCCTTCTGTATACAGAGGAATCAACTGCTTTAGGTACGGATACACCTCCGTATTGCAACCTTGTTATTTCTTCTTTAGGAGAACTGTTTATGATCGCATCGACAAAAACTTGTATAGGATTGGTTTTTGTCCTTTCATAAATTATATCAAAGGCATCTCTTACCACTTTATAAGCTTTCATTTTTTTGCCTGTGTATTTCCTAGACTTCATCATTGTATTAATCAACCTTTCTACAATAGAAACATTAACCTTTCCAAATGGTTTGTTGGAGTACACACCAGAAGAATCTATAACAAACTTAGGTTGCAAATTTATGTATGGCTTCATGCCTTCTTCTCTAACGATGATTCCTTGATAGGAATATTTTCCAAACAATAGAAACTGGAATGCCTCTTTCTCAGGTGCTTCATTAGGTGGTGCAGTTTTTTCTGATGTTTCCATGGCTGTTGGTACTTCTTTTTCTGTCATATCCTTTACCTCACTGGCTTTTCTTTTCTACCTTTAACAAGTTCTTTTAATGATATATTATTCACCTTGGTTACTTTGTATCTAACACCGGGGATGTCTCCATAAGATCGCCCCATTCTTCCCCCTATACCCTCAACCAAAACTTCATCGTGTTCATCTATAAAGTTTATGGCACCGTCACCTACAGCGAATGCTGTAATTTGCCTGCCATTTTTTATAAGCTGGACTTTAACGCATTTTCTTATAGCGGAATTGGGCTGTTTTGCTTCAATTCCAACTTTTTCTATAACTATTCCCTTAGCCTGTGGAGAACCTTCAAGTGGATCCGACTTGTCCTTTAAATGAAGGACTCTTCTCTTATAGTATCTGCTACTCCATTTTCTTCTCTGCTTTAACTTCAATAGCTTCCTTCCTGCAAACATTCCGGGCGGACTCATTCTATAACCTCTTTAATCATTCACAACACAATGGATTTACATATATTAATTTTTTTGCAATATTCATGCTTTGTAGAATGCTATGGTGAAGTATTTATGTAAATGGTAGATTTTTCGTCGATTTTATCCGTTGAAGTATGGTTTTGCGTTTTGTACTTTTTTAAATATTACTTGATATACGGAATGGCAATCAAATTCACTAATCTTTCTACTTTTACATCGATAACCTTTAATCTTTTTATCAAATTCATTGTGCGATAGCTATATAGATTCGAATTCTACAGTACTATCATGAATTATATGTTTGTAAGAGAATAGTATTGGTAGGATACACTAGCATTCATTACGTACTTGCTCTACCTAGGACAAAAATGGGCTTTAGAATATATGCCATTTAAATGTGCAATGAACTTGGAATTACTTACATACATTGCATTTGCATATTTATAGATTCTATTAATGAATTACCAATGAATTTATACTTTTGTAAATTGAAATTATGGTAATATTATAGCGATATAGAATTTTTTTTCAAATATAAAAATCATAGGAAAATTTAAAAATAGAGATTATAATATAGAAAAGATATTAAAATGCCAAAAAGAAAAGATGATTATGATAGACTAAAAGATCAAGTCAAAATAATAAGTGGAATAGATAAACCAAATATCATAAATGCACTAAAGTCAAAAGGGATGTCAGGTAATCCAATTGACCCAGAGTATCACCCTCATACAATTTTAAAATTGTGTTATTTAAATTATTATTTAGATATATTTACTAGAATTGCTAAAAAATATTTTGATAAAGTAGTATTCATTGATGCATTTGGAGGAAGTGGCTTTGTTAAAATAAAAAATACAGAATATTATGTTTATGGGTCATCTGTTTTGGCATATTTAAATAGAAATTTTCATGAAGTGATTTCAATAGACATAGAACCAGATAGATCTAATTTATTAAAGGAGCGTTTAAATATTATAAAGGATGTGATGGGAGGTATAGATACTAAAATCAATGTTATCACTGGAGATGTAAACACTCTGATTCATGATATTAGTGATGAAATTACCCAAAGCACATGTGTTTTATTATTTATAGACCCAGAGGGTTTAGAACCAAATTTTTCAGAACTATTGAATTTAACTAATAAATCTGATTTTATAGATTTATTGTTAAATAAAAATTGGGGAATCTATAGATTAGATGGAAAGATAAAAAAAGAATTTAGAGATAAAGACATTGAAAAAATGAAAGCGTATCTATCAAATTATCAGGAAGAAAGTAGTTTAGATAACACTCTTTTAGAATTTTTTGAAAAAAGTTTTGGTAAACCAATGGGTAACGAAGTAAAAATAAAAAGTAAAGGGGAGAAAGTAGAGTATTCAATAATTTTAAGAGTTAGAAAAACTAAAAAAGATTCAACGTGGATTAAATCTATGGAAGATTTTGGTAGCATTATAGAAAAATATAATGGAGAAACATCATTAACTATTTTAGAAGAAGTTAATGGTTCACAAAATTTCTTTGTATAGTGTAGTAATATTGCTGTAAATTTGATATATTATGCACAAATCTTTTGAATTTACAGCAAATTTAATGCATTATCAATTCATTTTAAATTCACTCTCTCCACCACTTTCCTTTAAGATTATATTTCATTAGGAGATTATAAAATATTTTTTCAATATTCATGTCAAAATTTTTTACATTGACTTTTTCTCCAAGGGCAAATTCTATTTCCGATATATTTGAACCCCTTACATGCAAGGATTCACCGTATATATTATCTGGCCTGATTTTAGCCAGTTCTTTTATAATTGATTCAAGATCTTCTGGAGGGGATGGCCTAATTTTAGTTGGCGGAAATACTGGTGCAATTATAACTCCGGTATTAAAACCATATTCCTTTGCTCTATTTATAAGTTCTAATCGGCTTTTTGGCGGGGCTACCCTTGGCTCTATTAATCTTGCTAGCTCGTTATTTAATGTGGATATTGAAGTTTGTATTCTTATTTGGGTTTTATATTTAATTAAAAAAGGAAAATCTTTAGCTAGTAATGGTGACCTTGTTTGTATACAAAAATTAACCCCATATGGCAATGCTTTCTCTAAGATTTTATGGGTTATTTTCAATAGATGAGGCAGATATGGATCATGGGTAGAAGACATCATCACTTCTATTCCTTTCCATTTACTCCACTCTGTTTTTTCTATTGCTTCATCAATATTGGACGGAATTAAGAAATAATTGCCCCATGACCTTTCAATCAATTTCCCATATCTTTTTTTGCCATATCTTTTATGGATATTATCAACGTAGCAAAACCTGCATGCATGAGTGCAACCTACAGCATAGTTTATTGCCCAACCATCTGAAAGTTGTTTCCCTATTCCTCCTTTTTCTACTGTAGTTAACATGGACTTTTTAATTAAAGGTGGATTGATAATATAAGATCCATGCGCTATATTTTTAGATTTAGAATCAAAAATAAAATCTTCTAACTTTGAATTTTGTTCCTGGATTTTTTTTATCTTTTTAGCGTTTATAGTGATCCATGCCTTATATGCTGCTGCGCTCCGTTTTTCGTTTTTTATTTTAGTAGAATTTATCATTTTTAAAGATACCAACTTATCTTATTAATTTTCTCAATTTAATACTTTATGTTGTGTTTGCATTGAGAATTTGGCTATATTGTTAGGATCTTAGGATCTCAATCGGATATTGCCCTTACAAGGTCAAATTTTCCATTTTCAAAAATGAGGGTATAATAATGGGGGCTATGGTTAGTTGCCCTCATTTTAACAATTCTAATTCTGCGCTGGATATTTATTCCATCTACATTTTCCATTGTTAAATGGATCACACCGTCGCATACATAATCTTCCCCATCTGTACCATATTTAGACCCACCTACATGGACTTCAGACAATATAAAAACAGTTGAATCTAATGTTCTAAGCCATTCAAAGAAATTGAATAGGTCATTTCTTAAATTTTTGAATTCACCTAGGAGTTCTAAGACTGTTAATGAATCTATAACAAGGATCTTGTAATTGTTAGACTCCTTCAGGTTTTGTGCGTACATTTTAAAAATTTGTATCCAACTCTGGTCAGACAATTTTTCAAGATTCCTTCTGATCATGGCAAGGTCTATGATGCTAATTTTGTCTTTAACAAGGTTATAATCAAGGCCTATGGAACCTATATGCTGCAACAAACTTTCTCTCGATTGCTCTAGAGTGATGTATATGCTATTGATATTCGCTTTCAATGCGTTTTGGTACAGTATATAAAAAGACAAGGTGGATTTCATAGTGCCTGCTTCTCCAGCTATAAGCACCATGCTTTTCTCAGGAATTCCTCCAAATAATTTTTCATCTAATGAATCGATATACGTTTTGAGGCGGGGTATTTCACTCATAAATTACACTAAGTACAATAGTAATGGGAAATACATTAATTTTTCCCTTTTCACATTACACTTTTCACATTACATTTATATGGAAAAATACCCTTGCCGCAAACCCTATTAAAAAAGTGCCTATTGCAGCACCTATGCCTATTGCTAAAAATTCCATGATTTTTTTAATGATTTTTTGGTCACTTATTATTGCTATTACACTACCAATAACTCCAAAAGTTATTGCTGATAATACAAAAGAAATCAATATTGCTACTATTATTGTATGTATAAATAGAAATGGCAAAATGGGTATTATTGCGCCCACAAAATAGGATAGGGCTGTTTTTCTTGCTGTTTCATTGGGGTTTTCTATATCAGCCATTGAAAAATTTAGATAACCGCTGGAAAGTTCTTCTAAAATCTTGGTTTCATCAGTTTTCAGATTGGATATAACCCTTTGCGATTCCTCTTCTGATAGCCCTCTTTTTATAAAAAGTTCTTTTAACTTTAACAATATATCTTCTTTAGAGAATTTAATCTGGTCTTTTAGTTTATTGATGTTCGATGTCTTAAGGTCTTTTTGGGATTTTGAAGATATATATGCCCCTGCAGTCATTGAAACTGTACCTGCAATCCCCATTATAAACCCCATCAAGGCAGTTATAAATGAATCCTGGATTAAACCTGCAAAGCCTGCTACACCAGCAAGGATTTCTACCAATCCATCGTTCATGCCGTATAAAATATCCCTTACATTAGAAACGTTAAGTTCGTTGTAACTCCATATAAAAAAAGTTTCGTACAATAATTCGTTGGTAACTGTCCTTTGAATTTCTTCGTAATCTTCTTTTTTGAAATTGTTTTTGTTTAATGTATTATAAAAATTTTTTACATTTTCATCTTCCTTTCTTTCCATTGCTTTAATCGCTATTCCATACCCAAATAATAATTTCAGGATAACGAAAAACCATATAACAAGTGGATTGGCTTTGTAAGTTTTTATTTTTAGGTTGGATTGTTCCCCTATTTTTTTATACATTAAGGCATGTTTGTATTCTAAGGAAGATAATGTTTCAAGCGCTTTCTTTAGTACAGGGTCTTTTTCATATTTGGTTAATTCTGAATACATCCTAGAATGGAACATTTCGTTTTTGTAAATCGAAACGATAGGAGAGGGCATTAAAAGGAAGATGCTTTTTTTAGATAATAATTTATCTGTAAGTACACATGCTTTTTGCTTAGGCATTGCTTCAATCTAGCGATAGGGTAAAATAAGGTTATACCATTTATAAGGTTGTGACTCTATGGACTATGAGGATTTTTTGCGTTTTATGAAAGAAGATGCACCGAATGGAGATGTAACCTCTAATATGTTTTTGGGTAATGAAAAAGGCAAGGCTTACGGAATAGCCAAAGATTCATTTTATGTGTCTGGATTGGAAGAAATAAAGCAATTTTTTGGATTTTTGAATGTATCTTTTGAATCCCCTGTAAAAGAGGGGGATTATGTAAATAAAGGGGATAAAATATTTTTCATATCTGGATACTTAAAAGACATTTTACTAGGTGAACGGGTTGCCCTAAACATAATCCAGAGAATGTCAGGAATTACCACCTTAACTAAAAAATTTATCGATAAGGTTAAGCCAATAAATGAAAATGTAAAGATTGCATGTACAAGAAAAACAACACCTGGATTCAGATATTATGAAAAAAAAGCGGTGGAAATTGCAGGAGGTTGGACACATAGGCATAGTTTGAGCGATGCCATATTGATCAAGGATAATCATATTGCAGCCAAGGGGTTGGAGCCTATTTTGAAAATCAACCGTGAAACTAAAACTTCATTATGGAGAGAAATAGAAGTGGTGGATTTAGAGGAACTTGAGAAGGTATTAAAAGAGCCTTTTGATATCGTAATGTTGGATAATTTCAGTGTAGATATGGCAAAAAAGGCTTATGAATTGATAAAAAAAGAGGGTAGTAAAGTTAAAATTGAGATTTCAGGTGGGATCAATTTAAACAACGTTGAGTTCTATGCACCCTATGCAGACATCATCTCTATAGGGGCATTGACCCATTCTTATTCTTCCATGGATATATCATTAGAGATTTATGAATATGAAATTTAATGAAAAGTTTGATAGGCCAATTCACAGCACCCTCAATCAGTAACTTTATATATCCTTTTTGATTTAATATTAAACGGTGAGATTGATTGGGTAATATAAGGCATAAATTTGTAAAGAGAGTTGCCATTGAACTTGTAAAGAACTACCCTAATGAGTTTGGGGATGATTTTTATTTAAATAGGGAAAAGGTGTTGGAACTTACTGATATGTCTGTGGTTACTGGCACAGAAGTTAAAATTCCGTACAAAAAAACACTCAATCGCATATCTGGGTATGTTACTAGGTATGCAAAAAGGCAAAGCCGTAAAATGTAATTAAGTGGTTTATATGGATGATGAAATGCTTCCGTTGGAAGATCGGATCCATACCTTGGAAGCTCAAATAAAAGAGCTTTCTGAGGAGCTGGACCAAAAAACTACGGAAAACGAAGAGCTTAAAATGGAAATAGATGACCTCAGGCATGAAATTGTAAAAACAAAGGCAGAATTAGAACGCTTGAGAGCTACCCCACTGATTGTGGGCAATGTAAAAGATGTAATTGATGATAAAAGAGTGGTTGTGAAGAGCAGCACAGGCCCTGATTTTATAGTAACGTATTCAGAAAGGATACCAAGGTCGGAATTGAAAAACGGTGCAAGGGTATCCTTAAACAAACAGACTTTATCAGTCATGGAAGTTTTGCCTCCTAGTTTAGACCCTATTGTTTCTGGAGCAGAAATTATAGAAAGGCCCAATATTACCTATGAACAAATAGGCGGCTTGGAACAGCAAATATTGGAAGTGAGGGAAGCGGTGGAATTTCCGTTGTTATATCCAGATAAGTTTAGGACTATAGGAATCGACCCTCCTAAAGGGGTTCTTATAATAGGGCCACCTGGAACAGGTAAAACCTTGATCGCAAAAGCTGTGGCACACCATACAAACGCAGTTTTTATTCGATTGGTTGGATCGGAACTTGTGCAAAAATACATAGGAGAAGGTGCAAGGCTAGTAAGAGAATTGTTCGAATTAGCCCGTGAAAAGGCTCCCTCGATTATATTCATTGATGAAATAGATTCTATTGGATCTAAACGAATGGATGTGTCTACCTCTGGAGATAGGGAAGTTCAGAGGACTTTGATGCAGCTATTGGCAGAATTAGATGGCTTTGAAGTTTTGGGAAACACTAAAATTATTGGCGCTACCAATAGGCCAGACATTCTAGATGAAGCACTTCTTAGGCCAGGGAGGTTTGACAGGATCATTGAAATACCCAAGCCTAACAAGGTTGGCAGGAAGTCTATATTTGAGATTCACCTCAAAAATATAAAATACAATAAAGCTTCAATTGACATAGATGAGTTGGTGGATAAAACAGAAGGTGCAACAGGGGCGGATATAAAAGCCATTGTAACTGAAGCAGGCATGTTTGCAATAAGGGCCAACAGGGGAGTTGTAACAATGGAGGATTTCAGGAAAGCTACTGAAAAGGTAATGAACCATTATACCCAGCCCAATGCTAAAGAAAGGGAGAAAAACGCATATATGTTCCACTAAATTTTTTAAAATTTTTAATTTCAGCTTTATTTTAAAATTTTAAAAAAGTTTGCGTTAAGGGTTTTAAAGTTTTTTAACCACCAGAGAATATTGTTATTACATCTACTTCCATATCTTTTTTAAAAACATAATTTTCAGGCAATGGCAATCCTTTGTATAGAACGACGTTGATGTTTATAGGCATTCCTAGATGGTTCAATAGTTCTTTCACATTGAATTCTTTTTCTTCTCGTATTGTATGCTCTTCTGAACCGTTTATTTTCGCTTTTATTGTTATCATTTTTTCATACCATTTTTATATATTCATAAGGGTTCATGCCTTCGTAAAAACAGTATTTAATATGGTTCTTGCCTTTTTTGAATTCTTTGATCTCTTGTTTGATCTCCTTTAAATTGCCTTCTTTCTTAAGTATTCTGTATATAAAATCAGCTACTTGTTCCATATCATCTTCATCGAATCCAAGCCTTGTAACTTCAGGTGTGCCTAGCCTCAACCCATCAGGGTTCTTAGCGCTTTTATTTCCTGGGAGCATATTTTTGTTTACTATTATTCCACCTTCCTCCAATTTTTTAGCGCAAAACTCACCACCGCCTAGGTCACTAACATCTATTGCAATGGTATGGGATTCGGTAAAGCCTTTGTCTGGGCACAATACATTGAAGCCTTTGTTGTAGAGCTCTTCCCCTAATTTCTTTGCGTTTTTTATTATTTGGTTAGCGTATTGCTCACCGTAAACGAGTTCTTCTGCCAAGGTTATTCCCAAAGCGGCAAGGGTATGTAAATGATGGTTGCTTGTAACCCCTGGAAAAGCTGCACTCGTTAATTTCTTATTGAATTTCTCATCGTTGTTATTGGCAAGCAATATTCCCCTCTGGGGGCCAGGAAAAGTTTTATGTGTACTCGCAGACAATACACTTATGCCCTCTTCAAAGGGTTTCTGAAACTTCTTTCCTGCAATCAATCCTAGGACATGTGCTCCATCGTACCATGGAATGGCATTCACTTCTTTTATAGCATCCATGAGTTCTTTTATAGGTGCAGGGAACAGGAAAAGGGATAATCCAAACAATACAGATACAGGTTTTTCCTGCAATATAACCTTCCTAGTTTGGTCCACATCGATTGCCATTTCTTTTTGGTCGAAGGGCATATAAACGGGTTTAACGCCTCTCAATCCAAACGCACCGAATTCAGCAGTGCTTATATGTGCACCATTGTTCAAAGAAACCGTTGCTATTTTATCACCTGGTTTAGCAATGGCTTTCAATACTGCAATATTTGCAACTGTACCTGAAATAGGCCTTAAATCCACGAAATCAACATTGAACAATTTTTTTGCTAAATCTATCGCCTTGAGTTCTATTTGGTCAACGTACTGGTTGCCTTCGTAATATCTGTCTCCAGGCAATCCTTCTGCATACCTAGAATTCAAATCTGTTACCATCATTTCTTTAGCTAGTGGAGACAAAAGGTTTTCAGATGCTATTAAAGAAATCGATTCTTCAAACAACCTGTTGTGTTCCATTGCATTTTTTCTTATATCTTCTGCAACGCTTTTAAAATAATCAAAATCCATGTTTATCACCATAGATGCCAAAATTATGTTAGTAATGCATCGTAATTATTAAAATATATTCATTATAGAGTTTTGGTTGTGCTATTCCGAAAGCATTTCCTATGTATAGAGAAAAGTAATTTATGTAGCTAAGGCAGCCTTAACATGGGCAATAAAACTAAATACGATGCATGCGATAGATTATCGGGTATAAAAATGAAATGGATAACGAGAGAAAAAGCCAAAGTGGATAGGATTGCATGCCCATGGTTAATATCACGGTTTGTTGATAAAAATGCAGAGTTTTTGTTTGTGAATAAAGAAAAGGTTATGGAAATTTCAAAAAAAGAAAACGCAATACCTTTTGACACACCAGGTGCAGAACTGATGCATTACAAAGAAGGGGGTAAAGAATACGTTAGCTTTGATGCTATTATAAAAAAATATAATTTGAAAGACCCTGCTTTGCATGAGCTCGCTAAAATCGTTAGGGGTGCAGATGCAAAGATTGATAACCCACCTATTGAATCTGCAGGGCTTGAAGCTGCTGCTTTGGGATTTAGGGAAATAGCTAAAGATGATTACGAGAATATGAAGCTTCAGTTTCCTTTATATGATGCCCTTTATCAATATTGCAAGCTCAAATTAGCCCAAAACATAAAGTTAGAACACGCTGCTAAAAATTAAATTTTTATTTTATTGCTTTTTCAATATTTTTCAATTTTGAAATAGAATTAATTTTTGAGGGTTTTTTTGCCCATTTCTATTAAATCGTTTATTAGTTGAATATCGTCAGTATTGCTTAAATCGCCGAGTTCTGTTCCTAAAAAGGCATTTTTAATTACCCTTCTCATGATTTTTCCATTTCTTGTCTTGGGCAACCCTTTTACCTTTAATATATAAGAAGGTGCAAAGGATTTGCCCATGCCTTCAGATATTGTTTTCTTTATTTCTTCCTCCTTATTTTCTTCACCGATGTAAAAAACAGCTATGGCTTCCCCTTTGATATTGTCAGGTATAGATACTACTGCCGCTTCTAAAACGCCTGGC
>Ga0080006_1130445_pt1 | contig 13263 bp, 22 predicted proteins | sample RS3BMetagenome_FD_69209 | JGI IMG/M metagenome (GOLD analysis project Ga0080006, IMG submission 69209) | Ferric oxide microbial mat and aquatic microbial communities from Rainbow Spring, Yellowstone National Park, USA - RS3B (SPADES... ...
AATAAAGAATTTAACGATACACCTAAAGAATATATCTCCGAGGTTAAAAAGGCTATATTAGAAGAAATAGAGGACATGAAGAGTAATGAACACACCAAGTACTTCAAGCTAAATAAATAAGATACTTGATACAGTAGTACTCTAGAGGAGATATATATGATTGATTATAATAATATGTTATATGAAGATTATCAAAAATTACTAGATCAGATAGAAAAATATAATAAACACTTATTATATAAATCTCCATCAGAGAAAATTAGATTTAGATTAAGATATGGTGGTAATATAAGAAGTAGAGATTTATCTATAATTACTGCTCACAACGAAATTTTAACTAAAATTATTAGAATAAGCAACATGCCTCCTATAGAAATAAAAAAGATGTTATTTATGGTTTAGCATTATCAACAAAAACACGTTATTATTGGTTTAGCATTATTAAATTCTAAAAAAACTCTAGAGGAGATAGATATGATTGATTATAAAAATTTGTTATATGAAGAGTATAAAATATTACTAGATGAGATTGAAAAATATAATAAATACTTCTTATCTAAACCTCCATTAGAGGAAATTAGATTAGAATATTACCCATTTAGTTATAATATAGGAAGTAAAGATTTAGATATAGTTACTAACAACATTTTAACTAAAACTATTATAATAAGTAACATGCCTCCTACAGAAATAAAAAAAGACGTTATTAAGGGTTTATCATTCTTAGATTCTAAAAAAATGACAAATTATATATATGATAAGCAATTTGACAATACACCTAAAAAATATACCTCCGAAGTTAAAAAGGCTATATTAAAAGAAATAGTGGACATCGAGAACTATGAACAAACCAAGCACTACGAGCTAACTAAATAAGATACTTGATACAGTAGTCTAAAAAGCGCTATTATTCTGGAACGGAGCTATAGGGAGTATATAAAATGGCGAAGAGTAGTGGTATTGGAATTAACCTAGAACTATTATGTATATTAATCCATCACGAAATTTCTTAGCTCAAGAAGTACATTTCGTTATAGGAATCTTATTTGTTATAGCTGCTGTAACATTTCATAAACCTTGGTGGTATGGGGCTACAGTAATATTTGTAATATCACTACTAAAAGAAACAATATTTGACCCTCTAGTCGAAAGAGCACCATTCTTTTGGAACGGAGCTAAAGATTTTAGCTTCTACTTAATAGGTATAGCAGTAGGAGCAGCTTTAACAAACTTAGGAGTGATATAAAATGGCTATGAATAGTAATATTGGAATTAACCTAGAACTAAAACCTAATGAAGTACGAAGCTTTCTAAGGGAATTATTTAAAACACAACCATCTTGTGTTAGTAGAAATTATTATCATCTAAAAGCAGAAAAAGCTTCTAAAGAAGAACTATCTAAACTAAAGGTGTGCCCACCAACTATAATGCTATGGGGACCACCAGGTATTGGTAAATCTGCAGTAGTTCAAGAAGCTGCTGTAGATGCTGGTATACCTCTAGAAAACTATGCTGATATTAGACTAAGCACATTAGAACCTGTAGATTTGAGAGGAGTTCCATCTGTTGTAAATGGTAGAACAATATATAATCCTCCTTCATTCTTTCCAATAGGACAGAACGAGATAGATGAACTACTTAGAAAATATAATATACCTATTACCGAAGATAGAGAAGAAAACTTAAGAGAACTATCACGTGTATTAACTAGAGAAAAAGTTGAAAAGGCTATACTAGATAAAATTGAAAATGCTATAAAACAAGATAAAGGTGTTATATTATTCGATGAATTACCCTCAGCAGCACACGATATACAAGTAGCAGCATACGAAATTATACTAGATAGAAAGATAGGTAGTTATACACTACCTATAGGTTGGGCTATAGTAGCAGCTGGAAATAGATCTAAAGAAGTTGGTGCTGAAACATCTTCTTACTTACCAGTACCTCTAGCAAATCGTATGGTACATATAGGAGTTGATCTAAACCCAAAAGATTGGCAAGAATGGGCTATAGATCATGGTTTCAATAATACTGTAGTAGCTTTTGGTTTGCAAGAATTAAAAAGTGATGCTACACAAGAGAAAAAAGGATTTGGACCTGGAGAACAAGAAAATGCTAAAGGCGTTCCAGCATTTCTAACACCACGTTCACTTGAATGGCTAGATTATATAGATAAACAAATTGAACAAGGTATACTTAACAACCTTGGCTTAGATAATGATGAAGAAGAAAAAGAAAGAGTTGGAGTAGCTCTTTATAGAGGAGCTATTGGAGCTCAAGAAGCTATAAGGTTCAACTATCTTAAAAAAACATTATTATATCTTCTAACAGCTAAAGAGATATATGACCATCCAGACATCGCTAAAGAGTTTAATAGTATTCTATTAAAGAAAGATGATTTAACTGACAACGATATAGAAACTCTAGCTAAATTAAAAGCTAGGGCTAGCGGAGAAAGCGAAAGTAAGGTAATTTCTAACTATAAGAATAATTTCAAAACTGTATACGATCAATTTTATAAAACAGCTATAGTTGCTAGGACCTATTTACCAGTTTTTAACTTAATAGAAGAAGATATAGTTAGATTATCAAATAATAGTGCAGACAAAGATAAATTCATTAATGCTGTATCTTCTATTGTATCTAATAGTACTAGAGAATCAGATCGTAGCGTACTAGGTTTGATAGAAGCTTTAGGTTATAAATTAGGAAAATATAGCGTAGGTAATATAGAAGCACAAAAGCACGCTGCATCTTTTCAAGTTGCAATAGAAAACGCAAGAAAAAAGAGGAAATAATATGGCTGATGACGATCTAGGTAACGTCATTACAGATAGTTTAGCTGCTTATTTACTAGGAAGGTGTACAGATGTGCACCCTAATAAACAGGAATGTAAAACATTACAAGAAAATTATATTAATTGTAACATTTGTGTTGATGAACTAATTGAAAACATATATCCATACTTAACTATTGAAGAACAACAAAGCATAGAAAAAATAGGTTCTTATGGGCCCCCATTATGTGCTAATAAAGCTTGTAAAGTAAGAAGCAAAAATGGCAGAAGCTAATTTAATAGATAGAATAAATCGTGCAGTACAAACACTATCTTATAAAGATCCTGTATTTGGATTATATTTTACACTTTTAAAGTTAACAGAAAGAGAAGAAGGTATTAGTACACTAGCAACAGATTGTGATAAACTATATTTCAATCCAAAATATATTTCTGAATTAACAGATGATGAATTACGAGCTGTGCTATCACACGAAGTTATGCACTGCTTAAGTTTAACTGCTGGTGATGTAATGAACAGATTACAAGATTTTATAGACCGTGGTGATGACAGATATCCAGATACAAAAAAAGTTAGTAAAATGGCAAGGTCAACGATAGCCAACTGGGCATCAGATTATCAAATAAATTCAATTATACAACAAACTATTGACCATTTACCAAAAGGTGTACTAGTATCTAATGAAATGAACAATAAAAGTTTAGAAACAATACTAAAAGAAGTCCTAGATTCAATTGAATTCATAAAATCTCCTCGCCCTATACTAAAACCACCTAAATTCTAAAAGGTAAAACTATGGTATTAGAAAAAGGCATAGTGAGTATACCAATAGATAGAGAAGGTCCTGAAACACCTGAAGAAGAACATAGTATAGAACATGGTAATGACTTCTTACCAATAGATGAAGAGACAAGGAAGAAATGGGAAAAATTTACAAGAGATAATATTCTTCCAATACTAGGAAACTTACCTAAAGGTGGCGGTGCAGGAGGCCCTGTAGGTGCCTTTCTCAGAAGTATAATAGAAATAGTTTATGAACCGAAAGTAGATTGGAAACATATACTACAAGAAGCTGTTGAAAAAGCTTGTGGACCTGTACATTATACTTTCAATAGACCTAGTCGCAGATTTGTATCATCTGGAGTATATATACCAGCTAGAGTTAAAGAAAAAGCTCCATGTGAAATAGCTATAGGTGTAGATACTAGCGGTAGTATGAGCAATGAAGAACTATCAATAGCATTAAAAGAAATAGATGAAATAATATCATCATATCCTCAAATAAATAGAGAACTAAGCTGGATTAGTACCGAAATGGATGGTCCTCATATACTAGATAAAGAGGAGAAATACGAAGATAATCCAATACCAATAAGAACTACAGGTGGTACATATTTAGCACCATTCTTTAAATATTATGCAGAACATGATGGCCAAAAAAGTAAAGATAGAGTTATAACCATATTTAGTGATATAGATATCTCACCTGAAGATAAACAAGATATTACAAATATTGTTAATGAAAGTGGATTAGAAAATATTTACTGGATAACAACTAGGCCTGAAGCTACAGCCCCAGTGGGAAAAACTATAAAGCTCAAATAAGGAGAAATATGGTAAGCGAAAAATGCGCCGAATCTATAAGAGATTTTGTATATATAGTAAACCCAACACTAACACCTGAAGAAATAACAAAACTGGCCGATACCACAGTAAAAGAAGGATGTAAAACAGAATTCAAAGATATATTTATAGATGAAAGATTCATAAAAAGATTCGAACCAGGTATAAAAGAAGTTGTATCCGCAATAGTAGAGAGCCCTGATATACTTAGACCAAATTCATTCATAGAATTTGCAGACAATGCGATTATAATAGCAGATGCCGAAGGAGATCGAAGAGACGCTAGTCGTATAGTACACGCAGTTGTTACTACTACCGAAGAAGATCCATTATCACCATCGTGTGGTAGAGTGGATACAAATCAATCAAGTATTGATGAAATTGTACAATATAAGTTAAACACAGACACTAGTCAATGTATAAAATATCTAAAAGATATATTATAGGGTAGCATATGTCTTTCAACGTATCAAACTACGAAATAATAGGTACAGGTGTAAGCTGGTCTCAAGTACTTAGAAATGGGAAACCATATGTAACTGTATCTCCTGTTGTAACTTCTATTAGTGGAGCTGATTATGGACCAGATACACCCGGTACAACTACATCAGGTATTCAAGAAGCTATATATAGTGGTTATAATGTAAAACTACTACAGGGAGTATTCGTTGTAAGTTCAACTATAAACTTAGTTCCAAATATAGAAGTATGCGGAACTGGACTACAAAGGATAATTGGAGGAGCAGGAGATACTACACCTACTAATCCATTCTCTCAAGTTAAAAATGCTAGTGGATTTACTGGATCTATATGGTCAACAAATGCTCCAACAACTGGTACAAGTGTTAACCAAATGAACATATATTTACATGATATTACATCATCTACTAGTTCAACCACAGCTCCTGTATATAATTTAAATAATTCAGATACATGTGTTTATGAAAGATTATTTGCAAACGGTGGTAGTATAGGTTTTCAACTGGGGTATAACAATACATCCAGTGCTCCAAGTGATGTGCAAGTTCCTGGTGCTAGCTGGTTATCACACTGCAAATCAAGTAATGCTACTCAATACGGATTTTATTTTCAATCTTTAACACAAATGAAAATTGATAGTCTATACGTTGCTGGTCCAATTACAAAGCCAGCTGTAGGATTTGGACTTGAAGGTATTAATACATCTCAACTTAACAATCTGTTAGCTCAAAACTATACTCAAACTGGTATGGATATTAATCATTTCTTGTATCCTGACGGTTCAAAATCTAGTACATTTGATGTATATATAGGTGGAGCACATCTAGTAGGTGGTAGTGGTATAACTGGTTTAAACGGTAATAATATTAATCCAACCCAAGCTGTATTAATAAATGGTTTACACGTATCGACGAATGGATTCCCAGTTGTTAACGCAACTAATCTGAAGATATTTGCTCAAGCATAGGTGGAAAAATGAGTATTTTTGCAAATTACGAAGTAGGCGTAAATTGGTCGCAAATTAGTAGAAGTAGCAAGCCATTTGTAACAGTATCACCACAACCAACTAGTATAAGTGGTGCTGACTATGGACCTGATACTCCTGGAACAACTACATCTGGTATACAGGAAGCTATTAATGCAACAATATCTGTTTATGGTATGCCCCAAGTATTTCTACTTCCTGGAACCTTTATAGTAAGTTCTAGAATAGACCCAAGTAATGGTGGTGCTGCACTAGTTGGAGGTGTTATTAAAGGTAGTGGTAAACACCTAAGTATTATAAAATGGGCATCTGGACTATCTGGAACTATATTTGGTTGGAACTTACCAACATCAACACTTACAGACTGGACTTTCAGCGATTTTGCTGTTGAAGGAGGTTCAGCAACTAGCGCACCACTAGTACAATTTATTCAAGCTGAAGGAGGAGCTAGGCACTTCCTAGCTAGATTTTATATAAACGATACAGCTGGATTAGCAGAAGCATTTTATTTCCAAGGAGCAGAAGATTGTGTAGTTGAATCTTTCCAAACTTCTACAGCTGCTTCACTAACAGGACCTCCTGCTTTTCATTGGGTGTGTCCTGGTGGAGTTTTACTCCTAATAGAACCTATATTACACACATCAGGAATACAAGCAGCAGAATGTATGATAATAGGAGGAGCTTGCTTAGCCCTGTCTTTCGATACAGCTGGAATTCCTAGTAACATTACTATATTTGGTCTATTTTGGAATGGTTCAGTAGCTGCTCCAATAACACTTAATAAGGTTGGATCTAATCCTGCTTTCTATTTAACACTAATAAATCCGTACTTATCTGGTGAAAACTCTAGCAACCCAATGATACATGGAACATCATCAGTTCTTCAACTAGTATTAACTATAATAGGTCCATCAACACTTCATAATACTTTCAGTACTGGACCACAACCTATTACAGATATAACCAATACTGTTTATTACAGACAATCGCCTACATTTTTCACAAATTATGCTGAACCAAATATAGATAACCGTCATGGAGTAACTGCTGCTGATGCTAGTGCTATAGTTCTTGGAACAATTAATACTTCTCTACAATCACTATACAGATTAACAGGTCGTATAATGGCAACAGCTGGTTCGACACCATCTGCATCATATGTACTTAAATGGACTGAAGGAGGAACAGCTATAAGCCAAACATTGAGCGTTTCCGCACTAAATACTCCAAATTTTGCAGATATCCTAATACAACCAGATAATGGAACAACTGTAACAGCTCAAATTACAAGTATATCTGGTTCAGGTGTTACAATAAATGTGGCTTCAGAATTGGTACCAGTAGCTCAGTAGAGTGATATATATGGATTGGTTAGAAGAAATAAACAAAGTAATGTGTGACAATTGTAAAACAAACATAAAACCAATAATAAGAAAAAGAGTAATTGAGGATGCTGTATCAAACTTAGTTGGAGAGTTGGATGATTATGTGCCGCTACAACCAAGAGAAATATTTAACTTACTTTGTAATGACGATAAACGTAACCTAAAGAAAATTATGGAAGAAATTGTTAGCCAGCAAGCGAGGATAGTATGACAAAACTAATTGTACTCGAATCAAATATAATTAATGATAATAGTGGAACAATAGTTACTATAATAAATTCTGATAGTAGCGTAAGCACTATAGTAAATTCTAAAATATCTGGCCTAGTAAATTTAGGAACTAATGTATTTAGTGCTTATCCACTAGTACCAGGAATAGATGTTCAACACGATTTTCTCAGAAATCTACAAGATGTTAGTATAGTAAGTCCCAGTAATAATCAGGTATTAACTTATAACAGCACTACTGGTAAATGGGTTCCTGGAGCATCAACAGGTACAGGAATTATACAGAGTGTATTACAGCAATCTGTACCTGCAAGTACACCTACTACAGTATTAACATATACACCTTCTGTTTCAACTAACCTAATAGCTAGAGTATCTGTTTCATTATCACCAGCAAGTGTTAGTGGTTTACTATCACAGTTGAATCTTAATTGGACAGATCCGCAAGCTGGTAATCAAACATTCCTATGGGCAGGATTTAGTGGTCTAGCTATAAATCCAGGAAATACCTATATATTCCCTACAGTATTCTTCAGTGCTGCTGGTACTTCTGGATTAAGTATTACAACAACTAGTACATCTCCGATATACGTCAGTACGGACCTAGCACAAGGTTAAAATGAGTTCTCCTCAAACTTTACAATATACGACTATATATCTAGCACCTGGTCTACCGCCAATAACAATACCTCTACCTATACCTATAATAGAAGGTATAGGCACAGCTCCTACAGGTACTCAAGGTCCTCCTGGACCACCAGGTCCATCTGGGGGAGCAAATTTAGCTAACTCAGGAACAGCACCTACACTAATTTCAACAACATCTCCAACAAATCTATTTAGTTATACACCTAGTGGTAATCAAAGTATGGTGGCATACGCTTATGTAGTAGTACAAAATAACACAACATCAGTTACACTTTCACTAACTTGGACTGACGTAGTTACAAATAGTGTTCAAACACTAAATATAATTAATGGTCAATCTCTAGCTCCTGGAGTATATACACTAACACCAGCTTTTATAAATGCATCAGGTGGTAACGCAGTAACTATGAGTGTAACAGTATCTCTAGCAAATAATGTATCAGTATTAGGTTCGCTAGACACCGCATGAGGTACCATGGTCGGTGTGAACGTAAACGTATTCTCACCAGTTAATTATCTTAATACAATAAATGTTTCAAGTGGTATAAAGACATTTCTAGTAAAAGTACCTCCGGTTGTTGTTCAATATGCTGATACGACAACAGCTGTTATAGGATGTATATCATTTACTGGCAACGCACCTTTAAATATAATATCAGTAAATGATAATCAATTTAATTCCTATGATAGAAGCTTAACATTACTAAATCCTCAACCAGCTCAAACTAATGTAGCATTTTTCGGAGGCATGGCTACATTACAACCTGGAACTGATTACGTTTTAAGAGTTGATTTTAGAAATGTAAACGAAGTAGCTCTTACTGTTACCATTGGTATAACTGTATGGGCTGTAACAGGAGTATCATCGGCAGTAAGTAGTAGCCCAACTATAGCAACATCAAACCTTCCACCTATTAATTTTACAGCAGCAAATCAATCATTTATCTGTGCTGTTACTGCATCTAGTGCCCCACCAATTGTTATAGAACCAAACATATTGGTGCCTTATTCATATAATATATATCAATATATACCTATAGACCTAGGCCCTTTTAGTACAGAGATAGCTGTACTATCATATATTTCTACTTCAGCAGGGTCTCCACAAATACTTGGTATTGCAGCTTCAGGTACTACACCAACTGTTATTGGTTTTCCTTTTAACTTAGTTGTCCCTCCACCTCCTATACCACCAGGAGGAGGTGGTAGTAGTCCAGGAACAGGAGGTACTGTTAATGTACCTCCTATAAATCAAGCACCTACACCACCTATAGCACCACCTAGTACTGGTCCTAGTACAGCACCTAATACATCTGATTCAACTACAGCTACAACAAATCCTCAACAACCTCCTACAGTTAACAGAAATGTTAAACAATTAGGTGCTCAATCAGCTCTATCTTGTGCTACAAGAGCATTAAAAAATATAAAATTACTACAAAAGAAAAGTGGATTACTACAAGCATCTGGAGCATCGATAATTATACCTCAAAGAGAACCAGATGAAGGTTATTACTCTATAACACCACTATCAGGTATAGATAATATTAACTCAATAGTTATAAGTGGTAGTTATGGTCCAAACGCAGTAAATATAGATGAAAACGGCAAACCTATACCACAACCAGCTGGTAGTGCTGTAGCACCACTATTTAATGGTGTATTACATATAGTCCAAGTAACATATCAAAACAATACTAGTAGTTTTCAAGTATCTAACAGCGATATATCCACTATACAAGGATTCATGATTAAAGCAGCAAATGTAATTATACCATACACAAGTCAATATGGTACATGTAGTTTAACTATAGATCCAAATATAATACAAGCAACTTTACAATTACCAGGAAACTCTACTAATTTTAACGATCAAACACTTTCTGGAACTTCTAGTGTACAAGGGTTTGTAGACCAACTAGCAAGTTCTCTAGGTTTAGCAAACACAAATAACGCATTCATGATTGTAGGAGCTCCTGGAGTAACTAATACTGATGCAGACCCAACGAAAGGAGTATTGGGATATCATAACGCCACAAATACAATGAACGGTGTAGCAGTTAATGTGGGTATACCATACATATACTTTGGATTAACATCTGGAGGATTAACATCAAATGATTCAACAGACCAATATCAAGTAGTTGCTAGTCACGAAACAGCCGAAATGACTGTAGACCCAGCTGCTAATTTATCTAACCCAGAAGTATGTGACCCATGCGGTCCAAATTGTCAAGCAGTAATAAGAGACTTTTTCGATAACAATGGAAACTACCTATTTAGTAGTTCTTTCTTCCCACCACTATTTACATACTCTTTCATGATAAATGCTATAGTACAACCACAATATAGTTCTAGTTGTCCAGCACCAACATTCTCGTGTGCATATTCGGTACAAGGACAAAATCAAGAAACACTTGTAACAAACATTATAACTCAAGCGCCAATACCAATACCAATAACAATACCCAACATAACACTACCAGTACCATATCAGGTAGCCTCTGGAGTATATATAGTGAACTTTCCAAATGGAACAGATTTGATACAACAAGTTAACACACCTATACCAAACTTACAAGTTATACAACTACCACTAAACGGTAATGGTCTATGAAAAAAATATATGTATCTAATTGGAGTTGTAATATAATAAACCAAAATATAAACATAAACAATGAACTAATTTTAACATACCGTTGTTACAATGAAGATACAGGTTTTGAAACAGATACAGAAGCATTTTTAGAAATAAGCGACGACCAAATACAATATGTAAGGAACCAACTAAAAAGTAAACTAGTGGAGTGAAATATGTTTCTGCCGGGATTGCCAGGAAGTCTATATCCATTTGTACTACCTAGTGGATCTACAATAGGCCCATTCGGAGCGATTACATTTGCAGCAGAAGGGTTTGCACTAATACCGCTATCTGCTCTAAATGTTTTCGCAGTGAGTCTAGACCAATTAGTTAGCCCACTATTCCCTAGCGGAGTTTTTAGCGCACAAAATGTGGGCACTAGATACCTAGTATGACAGCTACAGAAGTAGTTAACTCGCAAACTAAGCTCCTAACTGAGGAGCAAAAAAAGCAAAGGATAAGTGAACTAGTACGTCTAAGGTCAGCAATACAAAAGTGGATTGAAACAACAGATAACACAGATAAGAAATCAGCTCTAATAGGAGTTAGTATGTATATACAGGGGAGGATTAAGATGCTTTCGTACCACACTTAGGACAAAAATTAACAACCTCAACCTTACATTTAATACAATACTTTTTACCTATATACTCGATATATTTTATCCTATCAACTATGTGTTTCAATATACCATGATATAATTTCTTTCTCTCTTCAATTGTTTCATTAGCAGAAACTACTTCTATCCATCTCTTCAATCTATTTAGTTCTGCTATTCTATGTATTCTCACTTCTTCCGACCATAGGTTCAACATATATACTCACCCAGATCTTTCAAGCCTCTTCTCTCGGTTGTCTAAAATAGTGTATTTCATTTCTATCTAACTTACTCCCATACTTATCATAGCAATAAATACAGAAATCTATATGTGGTATAATTTTTGAACCATTAACACATATGAATGCATTTTGTAAACAAACAGCACACTTACCTTCATTATGTTTCATGGTATATCCCTCAGCAATTGAACATACTTTTCTTCACCATTATCTATATGTTTTTTAATATAAAACTTAATAGCTTTTATCATATCATCAAGATTAACAGGAATCCAATTACCAGTATCACTAGCTGAAACCTGAGTAAGACTGAGTATAACTTTACCATCAAATAACCTATTAATTTCCTGTTCTCCATTAAGGAAATACCTCTTTAAATCTATATACACTCTATCACGATCATCACATAAAGCCGCTCTTATAATAAAATGGTCAAAAACACTAATATCATTCTCAAAAACAAGCTTATAGTGGGTATTACCACTACTAGACTTCCTTTTAAATATAGAAACACTGCCATATTTAGAAATAATCTTACTTATTCTAGCAGCAAATCTAGCTGCTATAATACTATCTAAGTGGCTATCATATCTCAAATCATAATCTAAGTATATCTCTTTCATAAACTAATAACCTCCCCTTTACTAGGTCTTGTTGATTTTTTTGGCCTACCATATTTACGTCTATAATAACTACCTGAATGCGGTTCTTGTAAATTCTCTATACATTTCTTAATAGTGTTTTCTATTTCAACCTGCCACGATGGAACAATCTTACTAGTAGGTGATGGTAGATAATATCTATAGCTAACAAATATTCTATCTTCACCTGCTACTTGCTGTGGATAAGTCCTAGTGAAGATGAATCCTTCAGGTTTTAGTATAGCACTTATAAAATTTAATATCTGCTCAGCAGTAACTTGCTCTTCTACATAAAAATAATCCTCTATCTCACAATACTCTCTAGTGTCTTTAAACTTAATCAATCCGTATATAACTATTTCTGTGTATATAACTCACCTCCTCTAGGTCCTGGGTGGAGGCATACCCACCCATATCCCACCATTCTATATAAACCCAACCCGAAAACTTGAAGCAAAAAAAAGCTTCCTCCCGCAAGAATGCAGGAGGAAGCTAGAAATATACCTAATCCTCTTTGTCCGCTACTCTCCAAAGAATGTACGTCTTCTCGTTTGGTGCAAATCCGCTATTCTTATTAGCTCCAGAGATTCCAACCTCAATATTATGTTCAAGGTTGAGGCTCCTAAGCTGGCGGACGAATCCAAGTCGCCACGCATTCGCATTCTTTGGTCGCTCGAGGCCAGCTCGCTGAAGGAACTTAAGCAGAGGCATTCCGAGGTATACTCGTCCGGCCTGCTGGAGTTCCTCTTGACGCGAGAGATATTGTTCAATCATAGCTCTCGCTATTGGCTCGACCCGTTCGATGTTTGCTCTCTTTCCTCTCCCGGAAGTCGCTGGTTGAGCGTCTTCCAGGTCGATTTCCGCTACCATAATTGATACAAGACGTTTAAATATATAAACCTACCCTGAAAACTTGAAGCTAATATTATAGAAAGGCAGAATAAGTATAATATTTATAGGGGCCGTGCGGCACCCCTCAAAATATATCAG
>Ga0080006_1129713_pt1 | contig 13261 bp, 11 predicted proteins | sample RS3BMetagenome_FD_69209 | JGI IMG/M metagenome (GOLD analysis project Ga0080006, IMG submission 69209) | Ferric oxide microbial mat and aquatic microbial communities from Rainbow Spring, Yellowstone National Park, USA - RS3B (SPADES... ...
GTCGACTCCCTCGGCGGTGCGAAGGTCTTCGTGATACCGAAGAGCAACGCCACGGTGAAAGGCTCCTGGAAGTGGAAGGAGACGATGAAGGAGTTCGTGACGAACACGATAAAGTACCTGGAGCAGTACTACAGGAGGGAGAGCTCCGAGTCAGGGTTCGCGGCGGACAAGAAGATGCTCGGATGGGCGATAGCTCAGAGGAGGGAAGACAGGATTGACTGCGCACAGTTTTGCACGGGGCTGTGGCACAACCTGTTCAACCTAGCGACGCTCTGAATTCTGTCCCACACCCTAGGCTGGCGAAATCCTTATTACCCGGTGATAAAAGTTAGCAAACAATTGACTAAAGCTTGTGTCGTTGTCACATCGTGGGATGATGGTCATAAGCTTGACAATAAGCTAGCCAAAATACTCGAACGCTATGGATTGAAAGGTACCTTCTACATTCCGATGAGGAATCGTGGACTCGGACCAAACATGGGTATGAGTGATTCGGATGTGATTTCACTTTCCTCCCATTTTGAAATAGGAGCCCACGGTGTCACGCATCAATCACTGACGGCCATGAGCTTAAGCCAAGCTAGAAAGGAGATAGCAGAATCCAAAATTCGACTTTCGCAACTCATTTCAGTGGAAGTGAAAAGCTTCTGCTTCCCAAATGGCGAATACAATTCGAAAGTCGTTGGATTGGTTCGCGAGTCGGGTTACTCCAACTCTCGGACGACCCATTCATTGAATTTCTCCTTCGACGACTTTCGAAAAGCCGGGCCGTACAATATCGGTTGTACGATTCAGGCACGACAGGCAGAGCAAGTCTCACTCGAAAAGGCCCGCAAATGGAAGGAGATCGTAAGGGATCCGGTCCTCTTTAGGGCAATACTTGAGAATCCGCGGTGGGACTTATTCGGAAAAATCTTGTTCGACAAGGTCTGCAGGGAGGGAGGAGTGTTCCACCTGTGGGGCCACTCCTGGGAGATAGATATCAACAAGGACTGGGACAAACTTGAGAACTTACTTACCCACATAGCCAATAGGAAGGAAGCCACGTATATGTGCGTGTCAGAATTTGCGGATTGGTTTTTCGGCCATGGGAATATGGAACGGGTGGGGACGAAATTAGGGAGCACACAATGAACTGAATCACGAGATCAGGAACAAAGAACTAATGGTGGTGAAACTGTCAAAGTATCCTGACTCTACAAAAGGTCCATTGCCATGGGATAGGACGAGCCAATAGCACTTTTTCGAGGCGAAGCTAACCTACAGAGACATGGTCGAATTCGAGTATCTAGTTCACATCCTTCGAAATGCCTCGATCATCCTGGACCTTGGATGCGGCTAAGGACGTGTTAATGACACCCTATTCAAGAAAGCACCTACATTTGTTGGAGTTGATGTCTCAATAACGTCTTGGGATTGGCGAACAAGAAGCATGGTCGTATATGTGGATCCCTTAATCTTATTCTAGAGGACCCCAATCATCTACCATTTCGAGACTCGGTCTTTCTAGTTGTCTTACTTCTTGGAACTTTTGCCCACTTCAGTAGGTTGGAACAGCCTTTGCAGAGGTGGGCAGAGTGTCTCTTGATTCAGCGGTTATGGTGTTCAACTGTTTCAACGGGAAGGTTCTCCCTCCTAGAAAGTCCATAATCGAATTTAGAAGCCATCTCAAGGCAGCCAAAGCGACAAGCAGGAATCAGGTCACGGAAAGTTTTGCAGTGTACCATAACCCAGTAAAATAACCAAGATCTCACTCTCGAAGAGTACAGAGTTGTCCTAATAGAAGACCTCTTCGCCATAACGCCATGTGATGTTGGAGTTGTCGAACATGTTCTGACCAAGCTACACATCAAAACGGGCTACGCGCTTTTCCGGATTTTCGTTCAGATAAACAGGAAATTATCGCGAATAAGAATAAAATACATACTCTGCCCGAACTTGGTGTTCAAGGCGATTAAGTCTAGGACCTTCAGGCAGTATAAAAGGAGAGGGGTAACAAAAATGTTCTCAAGGAGGAGGCATTTCCACTTCTTTGCTTCACTTAAGTGTCTTTTTCTTAGCGTACAGGTAATTTCCCTTACTGATTACTTTGAAACCCCTGCTAACAAATATCGAAACCAACTTTTCTACGTTACCGAGCAAAGGATGGGTTTCCATTGCAACTGCTTCAACCCTATCGAGCCATTCAGAGTTACGGAAAACAGCGAATTCTGCACCCTCAATGTCAACTTTTAGAAAGTTCACATGGTCGATCGAATAACGAGGGAGCAACTCGTTAATGGTTATACATTGACAAGATTGATGCCGAAGTGCGTGTTCGGAAGTGACAATGCTAGTGCGGTCTCCCACATACAGCGTTCCGGTGCCGGACTCGTCGGACAATGCCAGATTCAGAGGGATCACATTCTTGAGCTTGTTTGCATCAATGTTCTCAGTCAGGAACCGGAACCTGGATAGTTCTGGCTCCAGGGAAATCACCTTCCCGTTCTTCGCTAGAACAGCTGCTAGTATGGTAAATTCGCCCACATTTGCGCCTGCATCTATTACGACCGCGTCCTTACCGATTTCAAATCCGGGAATAGAATTATAACATTCATCAAGAATCACTTCCTTCATGAATCCTATGTGGGGATGCAAGAATACTACCTTAGAGTTGTGAATCTTGCAATACGCCGGTCCTACGCCATCAATGGAACGAATGTAACCCTCCTGAGCCAGACTACGAATCAACGCACGTAAGAACGCCACCGTGTTTCGGATGCCAAAGAGTCTGTAATTCCAATAAGACAATTTGAATGCGTATGCCATGACAGCGACGGGGCCGGACACTCGCAAACCAGCAAGAGAACGCTTTCTCCTATTTGAGTATTCTAAGTCCATGACGCCGTTCGACCCTCACGTTTACCTTGTGACAGTGTCTGCTGTATTGCTTGGCTCATCATATCGACTGAATGGTCCAATGTGAACTGTTGGGCGACCTTTTCAGAGTTGAATTCAAGCACATCTAGGTCACTTTCTAGAAGTGTTTCCAGCTTTTCTCGCAAATCCTCAACATTGCAATGCTCGAAAACAAGTCCATTACCGTGAACTACATCAGGGTAGCTACCCACACCGTTGCTAACCAGAATGGGCTTATGATGGCTGACTGCTTCCATAACAGAGACTGGATATGCATCATGCCTTGACGGAAGGACGTACACGGAACAGTTTTCCATCAGGAAAGAACGAAGGTCACTATCCGCACGACCGGAAAAGTAAGTCCTAGTTAATTTTAGCTGCTTAGCAAGGCGTTGGCATGCACCCAAGAACGATCCAGACCCGGCGACCAAAAGGCATGCGTCTAATTCCTCTTCGCTTCCGAATGCCTTCAAGAGCAAGTCACAACCTTTCACTTTTTCCACACGGGCGAGGTATAAGACTCGTCGATCGCTTTTCAGCCAGTTCGCTATTTTTGGGTCGAAAATACTCACATTTGTTGTCGTGAGCGCGTGTTCCCCTGTGTAAGGGACTATCCAGATACGTTCCTTGGCTACGCCGCATTTCATTAGATACTCCCTGTGAAGGCTACCGGGAACGGCGAAGAATCCCGAGAATTTGGTTACAAGAAAGAGGAGGAAAAACCGAACGAGACGACTTAGCCTCCAGAAACCATGTTCTGGCCACCACCAGACCTCGTTCCAAATCAAAGTCGGTTTGCGAATCAGTCTGAGATAGAGCAAGAAAACCCAACTACGTATTGAGCGGTAGTCGGCGGCAACTGCAACGATGTCAACTTCCTTCGCTTTTTCCATTAACTCTCTGCAGGTGAACTGCACTTTCGTAGCGGCTCCGCCCTTCGATAGCTCCCGTAGGTTTCCGAGGTGATTTTGGTCCAAATTTGTGAAAAAAAACGTCGTGTTGTACCTTTCCCCAATCGCTTGATAGAACTGCACCCTATACTCTGGAACTGTGTTCTCAAGGAAAAGTAAGCTAGGTTTCATCAATCGAACCTCCATCCATGCCCAAGCTTGTGAAATACTTCCTACGAGTATTTAAATCAGTTCAGTAAGCAAATGGATGTAGTCTTCACTTGATGAATCGAGTTTCTCTGATATATGTCTCCTTAGATCTTCTCCCCAAACGCGTAATTGAGATTCATCAGTTGCTGCCAAACGGCGGACACTTTCAATCATTGATTTTTCGTCGTTCGGGCCGAACAGGAACTGCTCCGCCGGAGAGCCTTTGAGCAATTCAACAACTCCCCCCGCGGCCGAGGCTACAGGCATAGTCTTCAGAAGACAGGATTCTACAACAGCATAGGGTAAAGGCTCCTCGGAAACGGAGGGAAAAAGAAGCCCATGAACCCGACTGTAAGCTGTGAATAAATCAGCCTGCGCAATGCGCCCAACCACGCTGACTTGGCCTGATATCTGGGATGGGACCCGAAACCTGTCAAGCCGACTGCCGGCTAGGATGAATTCAAAACCCTCACGGGAGAGCGCTTGTATTGCCTTCATGATTAACCTGATCCCCTTTACGTAGCTTCCACCTCCAACATACAGAAACGACGGTACCGGACTGAACTCCTTCTTGATTTCGGGCAAGGTTGGCGGGGGATTGTAGATCACCTGGACCTTGTTTCTAGAGGATGGAATCGATTTGCAAACAATTTCCTTTTGTCTGTTGGACTCGCAAACGACTGCATCAGCAACAATTACTGCCTTTCGATTCATTACATTCAATGGACGAAGAACCCCACTGGCCAGGGCCTTCGGGACGTTCCCGTGTTCCTCGAGTTCCACTAAGATATCATTTCTCATGCTTGGTCGCATCCCTGACAGAATAACCGACGTTGTGGTGATAGGTTGATAGTCATGAAGATGAACCACCACTCTAACAGTCGGGTTCGCTCTTTTTACCAGCAATGCTAGTGGCAGTATGCTGTGAGAAGCGATTACCACGATATCGGCAGATGAGAGCAGCCCTCTCACGGAGCGAAAGCTGGAGGCCATGCGAACCCATGTCTCGAACTTGAAAGATGACCGCAAAGCGGGCCAACATGTGTAACTGTGAAAGTCTCTGACCTCGCTGGTGGGCAGGTTGGTTCCAGAGATTACATCTACTTCAAAAGACTTCGCGAGTTTTTTTGCTATCAGATGGTTGGCAGATTCTGCACCCCCTCCGTCAGGCCAATACATTTTTGAAGCCAACAGAACTCTTTGATAGCCCATAGCCTAAACCCCTGCCTAGAACAAAAAATGAACATTACCATATACGTCGACGGAGGTCACAGGCACGATAAACGCCTCGGTTAGGCCATCTATGGGGCACCTTAGGGATGGACAAATACAACCGAATCTGGATTAGCATAGATCCTATTGCTTGAGTTCGATAACGAGCCAACGACGCCATTGACACCTGTCATATTACTGGTTAAATAGTAATCCGCTTGGATGTAGTCGTGTCTTGTAACCCATATAATCTGGCTCCTGGAGCCAGAGTGCTCTACGACCTGGGACCGCACAAATTGGAACAATGGGGTGATTGAAGAACCGGGGTACAAACCTATGACGTTGTTCGGAGTCTCACTCGTTAAGAATGACTTGGAGTAGACCTCACCGTAGGTCATAGATTGGAAGTTCCTTCCGGAGAAGTAGAACGCAGTACCCGCAATTGAAGACACTGATATCAATCCGATGAGGAGGAATGGGACCCACTTGGATGGAAAGGTGCGATTCTGCATCCCGAAACCGGCCGCGAGTCTTATCACCGAGTACACAATCAGAGGCAAAGTCATTTCTGGCAAGCGTTCTATGTAGCCCGCTCCTCCCGAACCCACAGCTAAGGGCCCGAAGAAGAAGTCAGCAAACAACAACATGAAGAGTACCAGCTTATCCTTTTCGTCTCGTCTCCGATAGGCGTTCCAGAGACTCGTTAGTAGCCCTGAAGCGATCAAGGCCAAGAAAAAGAGAAACTTGTCAAAGACCACGGCTCCCCAGACGGGGTTTGATCGAGAAAGCTCGGATGAAACCAGGCTTGTGCTTCGTTCGACCAACGTCTCTAGGACACTCCGAAAAGCTGAGATGAAGACCCCGAAAGTGGAGAGCGCCCAAAACGAAAGGTATCCCAGCCAGATTGCAACAAAATTCAGTGAAAGTATGACAAACGCCTTCCGCGTACTTCCAGCAAGACGACTACGATTCCTAAACAGCATTTGGTACATTGCAACAGAGATTAGCACCAAGGCCGTCATGATGGTAACACCCTCGTGAACGAAAATCAAAGAGATACCCGTCAGCAGGACTAGGCCTAGGTACTTCGGTGAACCGCGATTCCACGCAATAAACACGAGTGCTAAAACTAGCCAGAACAATGCATCTCCGTAAGTCTGAGCGGCATAGTGAAAGGGTGAGGTGCTGAGTGCAAACTGGGCGACTATGGCAGCCGAAACCAGGACGCGATTCGCGATTAGCTCCTTGTACAACAGCCACAGTATCGGGACATAGAGGAGAGCAATGAGAATTGGGAACCACTTGAGGACAATGAGAGAGAGCGAGCTTGTTAGAGATGTTGGTACACCTGATATGACGTTGAAGATGATGGCTGTTTCCCAGAAGAATCCTGGCTGGAGGCCAAAGTAGCTATCTACGCTGGGGTCCGAATGGCCAGTTACGGCCACATACAATCCTCTGGATAGATGGCCTAAAGCATCATAGAAGCTTGTAGCGTAATACGAATCCATAGATTGAGGAACCATGAACTTGAAGAGAATCAGAACAAGAATCGGGGCCACGAGAATGACGTTGTATTTTCCGCGCCCTTGCCATGCAATAGTGGAAAACACTCCGACTAGGACAAAAGCAGCGACAAAGAAAAGGGCGTATCTTGAGAATGGGCCGAAGACATCCGCGGGTCCATAGTACCCAGTGGATGACATGACTAGATCAAGCGCGATAAGAACCATAAGACACAGGGAAGCTATTCCAATTACCCATAGCCATCGACCAAAAGGGTTTGATTGCTGGCCCATCATATTACAACATCGTCGAAAGCATAATATAACCCGACGATTTCCAGTCAATACATGCCAAGTATTTTAAAGGTGTATTTGACAAATCGACGGGCACTCTCCTTCGCTATCAGACACCCTAGGCAAGCTCTTATGTCATTAGGAGCTGTTGTTCACAGTGATGGGTATGTTGATTTTGTAAGTCGGTTACTGGATGTTGATTCTTCGATAGTGAAAGAACTGCAGCCCCAACCTCCGACGGATGCATTGCTCTCTCAGAGTTTCCAGCGTTCTGTGCTTCCACCAAAGGGGGAATCTCCTATGACCCTGGCCGAATGCATGGTCTTGTATGCGGTGGTCCGCTTGGTACAACCGAAGGTTGTAGTCGAAACGGGGGTCTCAGCTGGCAGATTTAGCTCCTACTTGCTTGCTGCGTTGCGTGAAAATGGCTCGGGAGAGTTGTGGTCTATAGATCCAAATCCGGACTGTGGGCAAGCTGTCCCCGCAGCCTATAAGGAGAATTGGCACATTCTAAACAGGACATCCAGAGAGGTCCTGAAAAGTGTCGTTCAAGAACATAACGTCGACATCTTCATTCATGACAGTCTTCATACCTATGAAAATATGAAATTTGAATTTGAAACAGTCTGGCCCTCCTTGAGCACATGAGGAATAATTCTAGCTGATGATATCGACAGGAATAGCGCCTTCGATGAATTTTCATGCCTAGCTAGATCTAAGAAAGTGAAACTCAACGACAATTTCGGCGGAATCCGAAAGAGTGCAGATTAGAACTAATTTGTGGTGGGTTGAGGTCTCTGGAGCCAACGAATTGTACGAGTGATTCATGTGTCACTCAGCCTCTTGGTCTTTCCTCTTGCAAACTAGGGTCAAAATAGTCAGAAAGTCGTTTTACAGTTATTGGTCACATATCTTGAAAGAAAATCTTTGTGTATCGAGAGCTAGGAGTCCAGACGATTAATATGACGCTTGAGAATGCGGTAGGCTGTCAACATTGGCATCTTCGGTACAGAAAACACAAACTTATCGCTCCTGAGCCTATACTTCTGAATTCTCCGTCTCGAAGCAAATGTACGTCGTAAATTCTTCGCGTTCCAAATCAAACCTTTGAACGGGATATGGGTCAACCGTACAGTCACGAGACTACCAGCCAGACTCAGCAGCATGTACGGAGGCAGGTACTTAACCAGTGAAGTCCATTCCATATTCTTCAGCATAAGATAGAGTTGATAGTATTGGAAAGTCTGCACTTGGTAACTTGCATAAAGCTTCCTTGTAGTTGTCCCCCCGTGATGCAAAACCGTTGCTATCGGAACACCATAGAACCGACCGCCCATCAACTTCAATCTCCATGTCAGGTCCAAGTCATCATGACTGCCCCAATCGATGCCCTCGTCGTAACCACCAACCCTCATGAATTCCTCTCTCCTTAGTATCATTGCCGCACCATGCAGCGACCACGTTTCCTGAGGCTCGTGCATCGAACTGAGTTTCTCTGCTGGCATGAATTCGCAGTTTGCAACATCCCAAGGAGGCATCGACTGCAACGATGTACCCAGTGATTGGACCAGACGCGACTTGTAGGAGACTATTGCGGGATTCGCGCCGAAAGCAAACGGATTGCTCTCCATGAACCTGACTAACACCCCGAGCCAATTGGCGTCTGAAACGATAACATCGCTATCTAAGAAGACCAAGTACTTAGATGTCGCGGCGAGCTTCGCTCCCATATTGCGCGCGAAGGCAAATGACTTTAGAGTGCCTGTAGAGGTTAGACATAAGTTGTCTTCATTCTCGAAGCTGCGCAGAAGGTCCATTGTCTTGTCAGACGACCCACCATCTATTACAATGACCTTAAAGTTCCCGTAGTTTGTATTCAGTACCGACTTGAGACACTCCTCCACGGTATTCTCGTTATTGTAGGTAAGGATAATAATAGAGACTTCGGGCTCCGGCTCTCTCGCCGATTCGGTGGATTCTTTCATTACATATCTACGATGGTGCCTACGAATTGCCTTCATTCGTGTAGTCCCGTCTAATTGAAGCACGAGCATATTAGATTGGGAGGGATGATTTCTTCCCGTCCGAGTTATAGACTTGACATAGCATCTTCGCAACCTCCAACCATGTTGGGATATCGTGCGACGAAATTGGTCTGGTCCCCTCCTCAGCTAGTAAACGAATCAGTGCGGCTGCAAGCGCTTTGGGCGAACCTGGGGGTACAAGGTATCCATCTTGGCCATCGACTATCCTATATCGCAGCTCACCAACAGATGATGCTATTACTGGCTTCCTTCTTGCAAAGGCTTCACTGGTCACAATTGAATATCCCTCGACGTAGTCATATAGGCTTGGGATCACCACACAGTCGGAGCTGTCAAGGGCTGATATTTTGGTAAGATTGCTGACAACTCCTGTAAAGACAACATATTCTGAGATGCCCAAGTCATCAGCCAACTTCTTCAACCAAGTGGAGTCTCCTGGTCCCACGAAGACAACTTTGAAGTCGGATAACCTGGTCTTGATGAAAGGTATCGATTGCACAAGGATTTGAGGGCCTTTGGCACGATGTAGCCTACCCAGATACAGTATAATATGGTCAGCCGTCAAACCGAATTCGCGCCTAAACTTCTGCGAGTCTACTTGGAGACTTACGACTTCGGCGTCCACCCCGTCTGGGATGTATGAAGCTATGATTCGGTACTTCTTAGAGAGTAAGTTCAAATCCCTATAACTCTTCACTATGGGAATGTCGGTCAACCTGACCATTCCTTGAAAGAGGAACCGCTGATAGATACGACCCACGGATTTCAGTACAGGAGATACATGCGACTGCAGCGAGTCGACACCCATGAAGCACGTGACGATCTTGGCGCCGTACGTCTTTGCCCGCGCAGAGACAAAGTAATTGAACGGGCTGATATAGCTATGGACGTGGACTACGGCCGCGCCCGGAAAGACATCGCGTTCCACCTTTGCAATTGGTAAGACAAAATCAGGGTTGGCTAGCTCAACAGATTTTAGGCGATGTACGATTACGCCGTCGTTTTGCGAGGAATGTACATGAGTGCCCTGCTTGGCAGCCGTGATTACATGGACTTCGTGACCCATAGAGGACTGAGCTTCCGAGACTCGCTGCACTACAGTCTCCATCCCGCCAAGAACCGGGGGGTAACTATGATGAACGTGTATGATTTTCAATCTTAGAAGTGCTCTAATCAGAATGAGTTTCGACTGAGGCCTTATTATCCAGAACTCTATAATTTCCTAGTTTCAGTGTAATGACTTCCCTTCTTCCGTTAGTTCTGACGTTAATCAGATGGTAATTGCCAAACGATTTCAGTGCAGCTCCGCCAATCCCACGGTATGGACTTCGGTTAGAACATCGTTCGGTTCGATCCTACGACGTGCAGCCTAATAGCCCTAAGAATCCCTTTGGCCCAGGCACGTCCATCCTCTCCTCCTAGCATTAACATCAATGCTAAGAAAGGTAATGACCGGTAGAACAATCCTATCCAAGGAGGCGGTCTCGTGTAGTCAAGTGCCTGTAGAATGCCCAACGTAGTTCGTTCCTTATACAGAACTTCCTCCCTTGCAGAAGAAGTTCGAGAGGTCCTCACGTAGGCATCGTCGCAAAAGTCAACCTTGTAGTTGAGTTCCATTGCCTTGAAGAGTAGATACGTGTCCTCGGCGAGGCATGGCGGTATAGGTATCAGCTTATCTAGTAGCTTCTTACGAGCCACTACGAGTTCCCCCATCGCGAAGACTTTCAGGGCCCTGTTGAGGGGATTTGCAATCGCGTAGAACTTCGTTTGCGGACCCCCAGAGGGCCTTACAGCAGCATAAACGAAATCGGAGCCGCCTGCGATCAACATGAACATGTGGTCCAAGCCGTGAATTTCCGTGTCAACGTCATTAAGAACGACAACGTCAGCTTCCCCCGGGATATACCTGTATCCGAAATTGATTGCGTCCCACTTTCCATTTGGAAATCGGTAGATAACCCGTGGGTCGTTGAAGGTCTCACCGCACACTATAATGAAAGGAAGTCCAAGACGCTCGATTTCGTTTATTTTGGTCTCGATCAAATTCGCGTCCCTTGCGAGCACGAGACAGAACGGTTTCATGATTGTATCCCCCATTTGCCGATAATCATCAGTGGGTCCGCTTAAGGGGATACGCTGTGTGTCTTTCCAACTCCCTGTGCAGAATGGACGTAACCACAACCGAGCGCACGATCACACTTTGGAGCTGTTGAAATCAACCTTTAACTTTCTTATGGCTCTCAATTATCTATACTCAATCCTTTTCATCAGAAATGAAAGTATACTGAAACTGGCGAGTTGGCTTCCACCCAAACACATCCCAGACCGGCAAGAGCTCATCCGGAGTGGAATATCGGAACGCGACCAAAATATGCCGTCCAAGCAACATCAGACAGTAAAGCCAGACCAGGTATCAGGAGAATGCGCCCTGAGTCAAGAAGAAGAGGAGTGGGTTGAACTTGTATGCGAGTCGCAATAGAGTCTTTAGAATGTTACATCCGTCCCGATAGCGAGAGTTCAGTTTCTTCTCCAATCTTATTCCATTCATTCCTCTCCCCTTGATCATGCCCCTTCGGGCCTAATTGCTCGTTATAGCGTGTTTCTACTAATGCATTCCTTCGAAAAGAACCGTTCGTCCAAGGACCGCTCTTACTCTTTGTCATGTGACACCATCAATTCAACCACTACATCCCACAACCCACTTCAACTCACTTGGCCACCATTATATGGATGCGTCTTCCCATAATGGGATGACAGGTCCCGTTATGCCAACCACTTTACCGTCCTCATAAGCCCGCACAATCGCTTCCGCCCAGTTCGGGTCCAATTGCGCATCATCATCCACGAATGCGATTATATCTCCGTTTGCAGAGCTTATTCCAATGTCCCACGCATGTTGGCACCTAACGTTTTTCTAAAGCAAAGCACTCTCATCTCATGATGCATATTCAGAGCTCGTTGATTAATAATCTTAGTCAGTCCCACTGGCTCGCTCAACGACACATATGACCTCAATGTGTGAATATACTTGAGTCCAATACTCTCCACAAGTTTAAGAAGTCCCGGCAACCGCGTTAAAGATGCGGTCGTTATGACAACTGAAATAAGCGGTGCGCAACCAAAACCTGTTAGAGGATTCAGCAGTAGCGTTAAATAGAATAGGTATCTTTCACGTTTCTATTGACCTGAATGTCGCATGGTGAAGGACGCCTCTCGAACGGCTGGCCATCCACTTGACACGTAAGACGTCCCGCTACTAATCCATCGTTTTCGGGAAGACGATAATGGTCGTGACGGTATTCCTCTGGAACACGATGACAAGAAGTGTTCAGTTTCGAGTTATCTTGGCGAGCTGTTCTCTGTGCGAACCCACCAACAATATCTGTTCCATCCATTTGTACGTTAGTCGAAGCCCACTTTGCAATGTGCATGCGGAGCCCACGAAGCCCTTTCACTGCTATTTTATTATAAGGTATTCGACTCAATGGTCTGACAGGCTTCGACTTGTTATACCTGATTTCTATCTTCCTATTACTCACCTTCACAATCGTTTCAACCAGCTCCCTTATACTAGTCATCTTTTCGTCGCCCACGTGCAATATAAATGGTGGATAAAATGACTTCTTCTCCATCTTCAGAAGGGCATAAATACAGTCCTGAATGTAAATCAGGTTGCTTGTTTGACGTTCAACGCCTCGAACAATGAACTCCTCCTCCGGATATTTTATTGCCTTTCTTATTGACGGAGGAACAAACTGAGCCGTACTCTCGTATTCGCAGTACTCGTCGTAAGTGTTGAATATTCTCGCGGAGCAGACCTACATTCCCCTATTGTGCCGAGTCGAATCTTGACTATGAGTTTCGCTCAAACGTAACTTGCAGGACTGGCTTGATAAGCATCTTCTTTAGACATTACATCACAACCTTAGATAGGAATATTCTGAGGACAGTATTCTGCTGATTATCTTTTCTATGCCTAACTCTGGCGACCAGCCTAACAGTTGCCGTGCCTTACTGAAGTCAGAATACTAGTCGAAAGATCTATCGCTGTTGCCAATATGTTTTATACGACCTCGACCTACTTTTTTGATTACCAGCTCCGCGAGTTTGGAAATCGAGACCGGCTCATTTCCAAGTACAAAAAGGTTGCAGTTTGGTTTCATGTTTTGAGTAAACTCAACCGCTCTGATAAATGCCTTCGCCAGGC
>Ga0080006_1161600_pt1 | contig 13259 bp, 7 predicted proteins | sample RS3BMetagenome_FD_69209 | JGI IMG/M metagenome (GOLD analysis project Ga0080006, IMG submission 69209) | Ferric oxide microbial mat and aquatic microbial communities from Rainbow Spring, Yellowstone National Park, USA - RS3B (SPADES... ...
CGCCCGGACGAGAGCGGCTCGACGGGTTAGATGGTGAAAAATCATCATCACGCCCGGACGAGAGCGGCTCGACGGGTTAGATGGTGAAAAATCATCATCACGCCCGGACGAGAGCGGCTCGGCGGACGAACAGGGCGTGATGAATCACGCCCCTACGGGATGGTTTGCGTTTATTGTTCGCGGCGCATCAGGTAGGGGCGGCAATCGCGGGCGCGTTCCAGGTTGATAACCTGTACCAGACTGCTGTCAGACATGCGTGAGCGCAAACGGGCATCGATGGTCTGCAAGCCGCTGGGATTGCACGTGATTACCGTGGGCATGCGCCAGTTATAGCGGTAATTAAGCAATTGGAACAGCTTCTCGGTGGCCCAGGGCGTGGTATAGTGTGCGCCCAGGTCATCCAGGATCAGGATGGCGGCCTCGCGCATCTTGGAAAAGAGTTGATCGTAAACGTCGGTCGCCGAAGGGGCAAAAGCCGCGCGCAGATGGTCGAGCAGTTCCGGCACGACAGAGAACAGCACGACCTCGCCATTAGCAAGGCACTGATTGGCAATCGCGGCCGCCAGATGGGTCTTGCCGCAGCCGTTGGTGCCAATCAACACCAGCCAGCCAGAAGGATTCTTCATAAAGGCATAAGCGGCTTGAAATGCCTCTCGCACCGAGGGATGAATGCCCTGAACCTGCCAGTCAAAATTATCAAAGCTCTTGTCGCGGAAGGCCCTGATATCGGAGAGTTCTAGCAACTGCTGCCTTCGCTTCTCGCGTCTCTCTGCCTCTTTGCATTGACAGGGCTGTGGCTTGCCGAATTGCGGATGCCCAAAGGGCACGTCGGCACGCAGAAAGCCCGCCCCCTTGCACAAAGGGCAGGGACCGCGTTGGCTGCCCTGGCTGCCACTCCCCGGATAGGGTGTTACAGGCGCAGTGGAGCGCGGCGGTATTGGTGTGATCTGGGGGGCCACAGGCTCGCGGGGCGCAAGCTGGCGCGTCATGTGCGGTGATCTCTGCACAACCTCTACCGTCGCAGTAGGGCGCTCTCGACCGGCGTTCAGGTTGGGTGCCGAGCGAGGATGCAGAGGCTGCGTCATACGCTGGAGCTGGCGGGTATGCTGCATTGCCGGTGTCACCTGGGACTGCATCGGTGTGGCAGGCAAGACCTCGACAGTGGCATCCTGGTAAACGACCGGCTCGTCCTCACCTTCCCAATCGCCGTAGCGCATACCGCTTTCCTCATCATCGGCATCCAGTTCGTTCAGTACATCAGCCTGGGGCGGTGGCAAATAGTCATCGGTGCGATAGCGGCGGCGCGAAATCTCATGATAGCCCTCATGGGGCGATAGCGAGCGCGTCACGGGCCTGCGCGCCGCCATCTCTACGTACTCGTCCTGCCGACGGGCAGGTGCCTGTCCCATCTCCGCATCAGTATAATGCGGTTTTTGCGCATAGCCGGAGCGCGAAGAAGCTACGTTAGCCTCTGGCACGGAAGCCTCTCGGTAGGCACGCTCGCGCTGCACCTCTGCTCGCGCACGCTCAACGCTCTGCTCCGCGCGTGTAGACGGCTCGCGATTCGCATACCGCTGGCCCAGGCGCGCCTTCTGCTCCTGAAGCTGACGATGACGCGCTAGCGGAAGCGGAGCGGGTGCGGATACGGGCGGTGTCTGCGCCCAATGGGGTTTCTGCTCCGCCATCCCCTCTGCCGGGGCCGTTTCCTGGCGCACCGAAGCGCGCGCGCCCATCCCCATGTTGCCGGTAGGATAGGACGAGCGCCGGGGGTGCTCCGGTAATGTTCTCTCTATGATGTCGTTCAGGCTTTCCATGCTTGCCTGCCTTCCGTTTCCCAACGCCGTAAAATGGCGCTGATATACCGCCAGTTACGTTTATTTAATAAAACCGCTTCACGAAAAGCCGACTCTATCCATTCGACCGGATAGCGGTCGGCAGCATCTTTTAATTCTTCTGCAATCATAGGTGAAAGTAATCCAATATTTTGCTCGTATAAGACAAAGATATTAGGCCGTTCTACCTGCACTTGTACTCTGCGGGTAGCCTCCCCTCCACCACCACCAGTCGTAAGTTGTCCGTTAGTGATAGTATATACCTGCGGCCCAGCCGCTGTTGCGGATGGTTTCTCTTCCATCAGCAGGCGTGCCGGTACCATCTCGCCCCCCTGCAACTCCTCCACCACTTTGCGGCTGCGCGCGGTGTTGAAGAAATACCACCCGATCACCTCACCATCCTCCTTGCCCTCACTTATTAAACGAAGATGAATGCGTAGTAACGTCCCGCGCGCCACCGCCTGATCCAGCCCCTGTCGCAGCCGTTCTTCTGCCGGACGCGGGTCGCCCCGCCGCTTCAAGCTCCGTAATAAAACACGATCAGTCAGTAATTCGCGGTCACTGGCGCACTTGGGGTTGCCCCGCTTTTGCGCCAGCAGCCAGAAGAGGTGTAGCGTCACCTTGAGTTCGGCGCTATCCTCGATCTCCGGCACGAGTTCGGTAAAGAAAACCTCCGGCACCGGAATATAGGGACTTTTGCCCGAAGGGAAGCCGGCGAACGATGTCACGATCCTACCTCCCCGTTATTCTGTCGTTGGCGTCACTTCCAGGTCGTGGAAGCGCGTCTGGCTGGCCTGGAAGTACAGGCTCACTTCACCCACCGGCCCATTGCGATGCTTGGCCACGATGATGTCCGCGATGTTCTTGCGCTCCGTCTCCGGGTTATAGACATCCTCGCGGTAAATAAACATCACAATATCCGCGTCCTGCTCTATACTGTTGTGAACAACAATATTTGCTGCCACAAAGTTATGCAGCTCATCTACCGTTAAATCGTAGACTTCTTCTTCCCCATCAGGCTCAATACTAACAATAGAGTCCCAATACACATCACTACTAGCAAGACTTGCCAACTCCGAAGATTTGACTATCATTGCCACCTTAGCCGCCCTTTCACGACTTATATTCTGTTTATATAAACCTGTACCACAATAAGCCGTTCCAAGCGACTCTTGCATACTGCGCGTAGTAAGCCCTGCTACTTGCATAGCAGGTACTGCCAGCAACCGCCATACCTCACGAGGGACAATATCCCGATTGGTATTTGCAGACCGTAGAGCAAGGTACTCTACAATCGCTTCTTGATGTTTACTTTTATTCTGACCGATACCACCAATCTGCTCAAAAAAATGCCCGATATCACCTTTACCACTCACAACTATCTGATATTGCGCTCTCCCTTTAACTCCTTGTGCGTATTTTGAGAGTGTTGCATTAATGCCTAAACGGAGGAGTAACGATTGCACATCCTGCGCCAGCTTCAAGCTGCTTGACGCATAATAAATGTTCACGTAGGACTTCTGTCCTTCACTTAAGTGTATACAGCCATCAGTAGCCCAGAGGTGCTGTAAAAAACATGCAATGCCTTCATGCGCTTGGGCAAATACCTTCTCAGGGACAAACTTTTCAAAAGAGCGTAAGCCAAAGATACCAAGATCGTCAAGCCATTGAGCAATTGGATTGCGTACATTATGTGTGAGCTGATAGCCTACAGCAAGATATACCTGATACCAGTCACGCTCTCGATGAATACGCGGCACAATAGCACTGCCAAATACTTTTATCGCCCGCTCAACAACGATCTCAGCAAGCACAGGATCATTGGTCGTGTACTGTATTGTATGCCTCGGCAAAGTACAGCCATCACCAATAAGATGACCAAGAAGAGCTAACTCATCGTCGCTCATAGTTGCATCTGTTGGCCCTGGTAACAAGCGGGGAAGTGCTATACGCTCATCCTTTGTCAGTTCATCCAGTCGCTTCCAACCATGAATTGTCAAGAACTTATGATTTGCGGTGGCACGAATTGTGCGTCCCAGTCCAGTCACCATTTTATAGACGGGTTTTCGGCCTGTGCCAAAGGCGTTTGTTACAGTGCGTGCTTCCAGTTTCCATGTTTCAGTATTCAAGGCCAACACGCGGAAACCCCGTTGCCCTACGAGTTGCTGGATAGGTCGATAAACACCCTCATCAGGCAAGTAGATCGGCGTCTCGCCTGTGAGGCAGCCCGACTCGCGCAGGTCTGAAAGTTGCGGCACCTTTGACTGACGGCTCTCAACTGCGCGTGACAACTGCGCCAGCGCCATGACGGGTATATTCAACTCACGGGCCAGCCCTTTGAGATTGCGGCTGATCTCGGAAATCTCTTGCTCACGGTTCTTATTGCGCGCACCGCCGGGGGCGCTCTGCATCAACTGCAAGTAATCCACGATAATGAGATCGATGCCGCGCTCGGCCTGAAGTCGGCGCGCCTTACTGCGCATCTCGACGGTGGAGATGCCCGCCGTATCATCGATATAGATTTTGGCATCGGAAAGCGTATTCACGGCTTCTAGCAGGCGCTCCCACTCGTCATCCTCAATCCAGCCTGTGCGCAGACGCTGTTGATCGACACCGGCCTCCATTGAAAGAATACGCTGCACCAGTTGCTCTTTGCTCATCTCTAAACTGAAGATCGCTACCGACCGTTGGTACTTCACTGCCGCGTTATGGGCTAAACTGAGCGATAAGCTAGTCTTACCAACGGCTGGCCTCGCCGCCAGAATAATCAGGTCAGAGCGTTGCAGGCCGCCAGTCAGACGGTCCAGATCGGTAAAGCCGGTGGGAACACCGATAATGGTGCCGCGCCGCTCGTGCAGCATATCGAGCCGCTCCATGAACGTGGAGAGCAGTTCGCCAAGCGTAGAAAAGTCGGAATGTGAGTGCTTCTGGCTGATCTCAAAAATCAACTGTTCGGCCTTGTCGAGCGCGACATCCGCGTCGCCCTCCTCATAGGCTATCGCCGCGATCTGACCGGCGGCGTGAATGAGGCGGCGCAGAATGGCCGTGCGCTCAACGATGCGCGCGTAATATTCCACGTTGCCGCTGGTGGGCACCTGATTGACCAGCGAGGTGATATAGCCTGGGCCACCCACCTCCTCAAGTTGATTGAGACGCTCTAGCTCGTCACAAATCGTAATGAAGTCCGCCGGTTCGTGCGATTCATAGAGGTGCAGGATGACCTCGTAGATCGTGCGGTGCGCGTCGCGGTAGAAATCCTCCGGGCGCAGGAAGTCTGCCACCTGGGCTATCGCTTCCGGGTCGATAATAATACTACCGAGTACCCCGCACTCGGCTTCAATGTTCTGCGGTAATAACTTTTCCACGACTCACCAGGACTGTCTTTACGTAGCAGGCAAAAATAATACTCAATTATAGCACACATGTTCGATGAAAACGCCCTCCTGTAGTATAAAAACAAGACAGCGTTATGCCATCAAAATTCAGGTGTGCCTTCCAAGTGTAACGAATATTATGCTGGAAATCAAATAGCCTTGCCGACCGAGCCATGTGGATATGTGGATAACGCGACCGGGCGAGCCACGCTCAAATCTCACCTTTACTTGACATAAAGATAGTTTTCCCCAACTTATCCACGACCTTTGCGCATTTATCCACAATACTCTACACATTTTTCCCCCACTTATCCACGAAAATTGGTGCCGTTGTGGAAAAGTTCATTCCCTTTTGTCATAAGATACCTGGGCTACTCGCCATAAAATGGCTCACATTGCCCTGTCGAAAGGGAGCGGTAAACCGAAAATAATGATAGGCCCAATACAACGCGCCTGTAATCTTATTCAGGCACAAGAAGAGGTAACACGTGTATGCAGAGGACGACGGTTCAGCATTCCCCGGCTTTTGCCAATATCTATGATGAGCTTACCAGACAATCACAATTACCGCAGCACTCACAGCCGCCACAGCCGTCAAAGGCGGCAACATGGACACGTTCGCCAGAAGCGGCGGCCTTCAATCGCCCACCACGTATTCTCGTCGCTCCGCCACAGGAGACGGTTGAAATTCCTCGTCCGCCCCGGCGCGAAACCATACCGCCCGGTCCCAGTTGGCTCTCTCTGTTTCTCCCTCTTCTTTCTGTTATTCTCATGCTTGCTATCTATCTCGTCATCAATCACTCGTCGCCACAAGAACTGGTTTTCCTGCTACCAATCGCTGTTTTCGCCGTCATGACTCCCATCTCGACCATGCTTAGCACCTATCAGCGCCGACGAGCCATCACCCAGCAGAATAGAGAGAATGAGCGCAAATACCGTGCGGCCTTGCAACAATTGCGCGAAAAGTTGTCACAGCAACGCGAAGAACAACGCCGCATCGCTCTGCTAACCGACCCGTACCCGATAGAACTGGAGCAGCGCATCATCAAGCGGGCGCAGTTGTGGGAACGTCGGCCCACCGACCCGGACTTTCTGGCCGTGCGTGTGGGTAGCGGCGCGCGTCCTTTCTCCGTCACGCTCAAGATGCCGGAGCTTGATGTCACCGACGAACTCACGCCGGAGATTCAGGCGTTGCAACAGGAGTTTCGTGTGGTCGAGGATCTGCCCTGCACCGTCTCTTTACCAAAGGTTAAGTCGCTCGGCATTACCGGACGGAGACAGGATGTAGCGGCGCTCGCGCGGGCCATCCTCTGTCAGATCGCTACCCTGCATGCGCCCGAAGATGTGCGCATCCTGGGTATCTACCCGGCCTCACAGCGCAGAGACTGGGACTGGCTGCGCGCATTACCTCATACCATGCCGCTCAAAGGCTGGAAGTGCGACCGGCTAACGGCGGTAGGCGAGGATGAGGCTACTATGCTCCTCAATATGATGCTGGAAGAGTTGAGCCAGCGCGCCTCGAAGAGCGCGGAGCAGCAGACAGACAGTCTATCTTCGACAACCAGTACGTCTCCACAGCCGTTGCCGCACCTGGTTGTCATCGTTCATGACTACGTAGAGGTACGCAGACATCCTGCCCTGACCCACGCCTTCAAGTTAGGTGAGCAACTCGGCGTCTCCGTGATTTATCTGGTCGCGCAGCAGCAGGCCATTCCCAGTGAATGTCGTGGCGTCGCCTGGCTGGCCGAGGATAATACGCTAACCTACGCCCAGGTCGGTGCGGTGGGCGATACGCTGACGGATGTGCGCGCCGATCTCCTGGAACTGGAGTACGCCGAGCGCATCAGTCGCAGCTTCAGTACAATTGTTGTTGCCGACGAAGACGACGCGGATAGTGGTCTGCCCACCAACGTGCGTCTGCTCGATCTGCTCGCTATCGCGCACGCTGACGAGTATCGCCCCAATCAATGGTGGAACAATGGCGCACCCCCGCGTTTTGGGCATCTGCGCGTGCCGATAGGCATGGGTCTCAAAGGCCCACTCTGGCTCGACCTGAACGAGTCCGCGCATGGCCCACATGGTATCATCGCAGGTACCACAGGTGCCGGCAAAAGCGAACTGCTTCAGACACTGATCCTCGGCCTGGCCGTGACGCACCATCCCCATCTGGTCAATTTTGTGCTGGTCGATTTCAAAGGTGGGGCCGCTTTCAAACCCTTTGAAAAAATCCCGCACACCGTCGGCCTGGTCACAGACTTGAGTGGCAAACTGACCGAGCGTGCGCTGGTGGCTCTCAAAAGTGAACTGCGACGCCGTGAGCATATTTTGAGCCAGGCTAACGTGCGCAAAATCGCCGAATATCAGGCGTTGCACCGACAACATCCCGCCATGTACGAGCCGCTACCTGAACTGCTCATTATCATTGATGAATTTGCAGAACTGGCAAAAGAGCATCCTACCTTCATGGAAGGTCTGGTCAGTATCGTGCAGAAGGGCCGTAGCCTGGGCGTACACCTGATTCTGGCAACGCAGAAACCAACCGGTTCGGTCAACGCCAGCATCTGGTCAAACCTGAAGTTTCGTATCTGCCTGCGTGTCGCTTCGCTGCAAGATAGCCGCGATATGCTGGGCCGTTCCGAGGCTGCCCTACTGCCCAGCACCATCCCCGGTCGGGCCTATTTCCAGATCGGCTCCGAGATCTTTGAGCTATTCCAGAGCGCCCGTGTGACATTGCCCGCGCAGCTCTCAACGGAGAAATCCTTTGCCCCACATCAGCATGGCTCCGATGAGGCCACCGATCAAAGCGTTCTCATCGATGCGCTCGCTCCTTATCAGGAGAGCCTCGGTGCAGAACTGTTCCGACCCTGGCCCGCGCCCTTGCCGCATCGTATCAGCCTCAATGAAGTCTATCGCCTCGTGCAGCGTTATCGTCCACAACAGCACAACGAAAAGCTACCGCCCTATGGCTGGCTTGCCTGTCCGCTCGGTATGATCGATTTTCCCGCCGAACAGCGTCAAGAACCCTGGATACTCGCCTTGAGCGAACGCGGTGGTCATGTGCTGATCGCAGGAGCGGCGGGTAGCGGCAAAAGTACCCTTCTGCGCACGCTCATCACTTCGCTGGTACACACCCACTCGCCGACTCAGCTTCATCTCTATCTGATCGATTTCGGCGGGCAGGCGCTGCGTGTCTTTGAGCAATTACCGCATGTGGGTGGCTTCTTTACCGAGAATGACGGCGATTATATTCAGCGCCTGCTGCGTAAGCTGGAAGGTATCATCGATGAGCGCAAACGGGAATGCGCAACGCGCCAGATCGATGATTTTCTGGCCTATCAGCGACGACGGCTTGACGACAGTAGCCTGCCTGCCATGCCCGCCGTTATGCTCTTTATCGATGGCTTCATGGAGTTCAAACAGGCGTATGAGCGCGAGATGGAACATATCATCACTATTGCGCGTCAGGGCCGTAGTTACGGCGTCTATCTCGTGCTGACATTGGATCGCCCGGTTGCACTCTCAACGCAACTCATGAGTCTGATCGAACTACGTATCGGTCTGCGCCTGGTTGAAACAACTGACTCACTGGTGCTGCTCGGCAGATATGATGCTGCCCATATCGATCCCGCACTCCCTGGGCGCGGCTATATTCGTGGCAAAACCCTGGCTGAAGTTCAGGTCGCTCTGCCCACACCTGGCGAGGATGACGACGAGCAGACACGCCAGCTTGATTCGCTGGTCACGTTGCTGTCTCAAAATAGCAACGTGCCTCCCCATTTACAGGCACCTCCCATCAAATTACTTCCAGACTATGTGAGTGCAGAGACCTTCCTGAATGAAGCGTTCGCTCTCACAGCAGCCAGTGCCCCACCTCTGCCAACGTTGCGTCCATTCGTGGGGATCGAGGACTTTTCGCTGCATCCCATCGTGCTGGAATTGAGCTATGATACACCACATGCCCTCATCGCTGGTGGCCCCGGTAGTGGACGTACCAACCTGCTTCAGATGTTGCTGCTCACGCTCTCTTGCCCTGCCTATCAATATACACGCCTCATGTTGGTTGACCTGCGCCGCAATTCGCGTTCGTTACGCCGCTTACCCCATCTACGTTATGTCGATAATGAGGAACGGTTAAATGCGCTGGTCGATGATTTAAAAAGCGAACTGCGACAACGCATTATCCAGTTACAAGAGGAAACAGAACAGCTTCAAGACGAGTACGATGACCCGGTTGAGGCCAGTATGACGCCGCTAGTGCTGTTCATCGATGACTACGATCAGCTTGCTGCGCTGAGCCGTAATCCGCTCCATGACCTGAAAGAATTTCTACTCAAGGCGCGTGAACTCCACCTGCACCTCATAGTGGCCGGTACCCCTGGCGATCTCATGCGCAGCGACCCACTCTTGCAACAAGCGCGCACTGCACGCCTCGGCATTGTTCTGAGCGGCGATTCGACAGAACCGCCAGTCTTCGGTGTGCGCCTGAGTGATCTTCCACCCGGTCGTGGCCATCTCGTGCGGCGTAATCAGAAGAGCCTCGTGCAGTTCGCACATATAAAGCCTGAACAGCTTAATCTCTGGCTGGCACGCCTGGCCCCAGCTAAGTTGCTATCTCAGCGTTGATAGAAGCAGCTTATATTAGTCAGCATAAGGGACTTTTCCCTTTCGATCATGCCATCCAGGCTCTTCTCATTTTAGAATAGGAAAGCCCTGGCGCTTTTGTATGCCGAAATCTTGTCTCAACCTTGAACGATTCTTGAAAATCTCTTGAGACCTATCCCCTATACTTTTTAGTACAGCAGCGTATGGAGTGCCTAGCGTACCCGCTCCAGGCAAGGAGCGGCAACAGGTGAAAGGATACTGCTTTTACATATGGGCAAACATGGAACAATGCGGGGTGTCACATCCAGTTTCCTCGCCAGCATGACGGTACTGGCCGTACTGCTGGCTGGATGCACGACTACGCCTTCTAACCCCTCAGTGACCACCACATCGGCAACCGGTATTCACAAGATCAAACACATCATCATTATTTTTCAGGAGAATCGCTCATTCGATACGTATTTCGGCACCTATCCAGGGGCTGATGGTATCCCTATGCAAAACGGCGTACCGACCGTGTGCGTACCCGACCCACGCATTAACGAGTGCGTCAAGCCCTACGTCGATCATAACGATGTTAACGGCGGTGGCCCACACGCAGCCGCTGCCTCACAGGCTGACATCGACGGCGGCAAGATGGACGGTTTTATTAAACAGGCCGAACAGGGCAAACGCGGCTGTAGCGATCCGACGAACCCTGTCTGCACTAATGGGGCTAGAATCGACGTCATGGGCTACCACGTGCAGAGCGACATTCCCAACTACTGGTCTTATGCGCAACATTTCGTGCTACAGGATCATATGTACGAGGCCGTTCACTCGTGGAGTTTCCCTTCGCACCTCTTCCTGGTTTCGGCCTGGTCGGCGGACTGTCGCAACGCGCAAAATCCGCTGAGCTGTACCAGCGCGCTGATGCCCAAAAATCGTACCGCGAAGGACCCGACACCCTTCGCCTGGACGGACATCACCTATCTGCTCGACAAGCAGCACGTGAGCTGGGTCAACTATCTCGATCAGGGTGCGAATCCCCTGGATGATGTCAATTTCAAGGGCAATGGGAGCGTGGTGCCCAAAATCTGGAACGTCCTGCCCGGTTTTAGCGACGTGCATCAGGATAATCAACTGAGCAATATTCAGACGCTCAACAACTTCTTTACAGCGGCTAAAGCCGGAACGTTGCCCGCCGTCTCGTGGATCTTCCCCAATCCGCAAGATAGTGAGCATCCACCCGCCAAAGTCAGTGTGGGCCAGAGCTATGTCACTAACCTGATCAACTCGGTTATGCAAAGCCCTGACTGGGATAGCAGCGCCATCTTCCTGACCTGGGACGACTGGGGCGGCTTCTACGACCACGTGGTACCACCCTACGTCGATACGCTCGGCTACGGCATCCGCGTTCCTGGCCTGGTCATCAGTCCCTACGCGAAGCAAGGCTACATCGATCATCAAACGCTCAGCTTCGACGCCTACCTGAAGTTCATCGAGGATGACTTCCTGAATGGTCAACGCCTCGACCCTAAAACCGATGGTCGCCCCGACAGTCGTCCCGTCGTGCGCGAGAATGTGCCCCAACTCGGTGATCTCACGCAAGACTTCGACTTCAACCAGACCCCGCTTCCTCCGCTCGTCCTACCCGTACATCCACAAACCACGCTGGTAGGGTGATGATATAGTAATGCAGGGATGCTATCAACGCATCCCTGCATCTTTTTAATCCTCATTGAGACGCAACGCCTGGTTGGTTGAGCGCCTGGCAACCGTCAGGATGATGAGGCAGAGCAGAGCGACTTTAATCATGGATTAGCAACGTTAGGAGGGGTACCATAGACGATTTTCCAGACCCCATTCTGGTATTCGCTCACAATATTGTTCATACCAACCGACCACCCTTCCTGCGCTGAAAGCATAAAAACACTTTCCGTAGCACCGGGTGCCAGATACTTCTGTGGGTTTAGCCAGACTAGCTCTCCCTGCGTATAATGCATAATGCTACCCTCTGTTCCTATCCAGCCCTCATCTGATGAAGACAGAAAGACACTATAGAGATCAGATTTGAAAGGGCTATTAAGCATGTTCCAGGATGTTCCATTATAGCGAATAACTGTACCATTCTGGCCGACCGCCCACACATCTTGCGGAGAGAGCATAAAAACGCCATAGAGGGTATTCGCCGATGGAGCCGCTACTTTTCTCCAGGCTCCTTTCACATAATGAAGTAAGGTACCTGTGCTTCCCACGGCCCAGCCTTCCTGGGCGGAAGCCATTGAGATGCTGTACAGGTCATTCGTCGTGAGACTGGTCTGCACTGCCCAGGTATGCCCATTATAATGCAGCAATGTTCCACCATACCCCACGGCCCAGCCATCAGTTGTCGAGGTCATTACAACACTACGCAGCACAGCACTGGTAGGCGAGTTAAACGAGTTCCAGGTCTGTCCGTCATAGTGAAGGATGACTCCGCCATACCCGACTGCCCAGCCATCAGTTGCAGAGAGCATAGAGACACCAAAGAGCGGAGTAGAGACGGCTGTACTGCTCCATTGCCGCCCATTATAATGCAGGACAGTACCCGCGACTGGTGAACCCCGCATGTTAAATTGACCACCAACGGCCCAGACATCGCTTTGTGACAAAGCCTGTACACTATAGAGTGTCGGAAAAGGCAAGTAGGGCGGTGGAGTAAGTGTGACCGCCTGAGTCGCGTTAAGTAGCCCCGGACCACACGCCGATAGTAGCAGTAGTGAGAAAAAGCTTAATATCCCGGCATATCCGTATTCTCGTTTCATGAAACCTTCCTTATCAATACAAAACATGTTACGAGCCAGGAGACAATAGACCAGAGCCGGTATCTATTATCTCCTAACCACACAGTACCTATCACGGGTGATTTGTGCTACATCAGTCTGTTAATGGACCTAGATTTGTGTAAACCAAGTTCTCATTTCCAAATTGACAACCATTATCCGATAAACGACCAACGTGGAGATAGAGGCGGTGAGGCGAAGAGAATGCTTCTTCATACGAGTATCCTTTCGATTACAAAAGAGTTACTCATACCAAATTGGCATGAATATGACAATAAATAATCCAGGGATACCGATGGGTTCGTTTCATGGCAACAAATACGGCGAGGGCGAGGGCGAGGGCGAGGGCGATACGAGCAATAAAATTACTCGCACGCTCATAACGCTTTACAAGCCTTTGCGTATCTTTATTACTCTCGATGAGCGACCTTACAAAGATGAGTATAACCGCTAAATTTTATTTTGTCAATACTCCAGGATACTTTTTCAAATTGCTGCAAAATCAGAGAGGCATCCATTATCGTCCTTACTATAGAATGCAAACTACTCCAGGCATTTTTACCTATCGAAATCGGCGATCTCGTAGGGGCGTGATTCATCACGCCCCGCCGGCCCGCCCCCCAGGGGGCCGGGGGGGGGAGAGAACG
>Ga0080006_1136445_pt1 | contig 13258 bp, 14 predicted proteins | sample RS3BMetagenome_FD_69209 | JGI IMG/M metagenome (GOLD analysis project Ga0080006, IMG submission 69209) | Ferric oxide microbial mat and aquatic microbial communities from Rainbow Spring, Yellowstone National Park, USA - RS3B (SPADES... ...
AGGAAAAAGGACCAGGAAAAACGTGGTACCTAGTGATAAGAATCAAACGACAATCAGTTATTCGACAGAGCACATCTGCGTTAAGTATGAAGTCATACTCACATCCCTCGCAATTAACTTTTAGCATTGAGCCTTCGGGTACAGGGAATTTCTCTACAACTAAACCCAATGAATACACCGGTACTTTGTGCCACCAGGAACATTCCTTAACGACAAGGCCGGCGATCCTATCGTTGCATCAAGAAAAGCTGAGCCATCTTCTCCACGTCCCGTGTTTACTAAACAATATTTTTAGGACCGTTACTGAATATATTTTGGATGCCTATCTTATGAAGCAACAAGCAAGGTTCTATACCTATAACTTTTCTACCTACTCTCAAAGCAAAATATATGCAGATCTCTCTGATGGCCGCACCGACATCCACCACGTATTCCCCTAGCTCGATTCTATATGCCTTTTCCTCATAAATTTCATTTGTATGCCACAAGCCCCAGCCTATTAGAAGTCTAAACTTCAAGCAGACATTCTTTTGAAGAGTAGACCTTACAGGCAATTACACTTGAGGATGGGAATCATCTTGATTGATGCTGTTAGAGGTCTTGGTGGCTACAGCTCTAACTAGTGCGTGCCCATTATCCAAAGGTTGACCGGCCCGAAGACTATGTCTGTCATCGGGTCGTAACACTTCAACCTTTATCTGAACTCCTCTCCCATGATTCGGAACTTCTTCATCCTTGATATCGTATGCTCGACGACCACCATCGCCTTTGATGACTCTGTTGAACATCTTATGATAAGGTATCAACGGCTTTGCCTTCACGCTCTTGTGACCCCTCGCGGGACGCCTCTTCCTGAAGGGGACTATCGGTTCCATTTCGGGAAAGTCATTTTGGATTCCGTTGTAGTCGAGGTCCACGCCCAGTCTGACTCATTCTGGCAGCTCTGGACGGTTTCTTCTGAAGATGGCGTAGTCGTTCCTTCTCCCCTCGCATGGTTGGTCCTGTGGACGATTACACCTTTTGAGTCGACCGTTAACTGTGTCTTGACCCTGTACCTTTTCCTCCCGTAATGGTGACTGACTCTCTTCTACTTCGTGTTTGGCCTTCAAATCTTCTGCTCCGTAGCATCGATGAACGCCTTGAATCAGGCGGAAGTACTCCTCGACCTCCTCTAGCGTACTCACCCTCCTTGCTCTCTCGTAGACCTTTTTAAGTAACGAGGACGCACTGCCTGACCTGCGGTTCGAGGATGCGGATGTTCCTGGACACTTTGGTCTAGTCAATCTCGAAGAGTAACTCGACCAGAGTCATCGACATGTGTAGTTTGTAGTACACAAAGAGCAACAACAGCCTATCCCTGAATGACAAAGCATATGGCCTTACAGCACTGATGGCCCTCTCCCTGCCGCCCTTGGAGAGCCTTTCCCTCTCGAACTTCGAATGCCTCGACTCGGCGTTCGAGTAGAGCAAGTCGAACCCCGCGTTGTCGAGGTCCGTGAATGACCTGAGGAGAGCAAGACTCCTGGCTAGCAGTCGGTAACGCAGCATGGTTCCTGCTTGATATAACGAATAGCGATCTGCGTGCGCTCAGAAAGTTAGGCCAACGACTCTCGTATTAATTATGCATAAAGTCTACTGTTTGTTTCATCTCGTGGTGTATTTTACTATCTGCAGAGCCAGACCGTTAACACAATTAAGATTAGGCAGCGAACGAGTTTCGGTCTTAAGCACTGGAACTTATTCTACCGTACTGTTACATAAGTAGTCAACAGCTTATTTTGTCACGTAGATTCTATCAAGCCATGCCTTATACTTGAGTAATCCCTCTGCGAGCGAAACCTTCGGCAAGTACCCGAATGTCTCCACAAACGTTTGATTGGATGCCCAGAACTCGATGTACTCCGCCACGCTGCCCTTATGTACGATTCTGGGTGTCTTGCCGAACATCGAAAAGACTTGCTCAACATAGTTGTTGACTGTTATCGGGTGACCTGCACATAGGTCCACGGTAAGATTAATTTTCTCACTCTCTAGGATTCTGATTATCGAGTTGACTACATCATCAACATACATTACATCAATCAGGTTATTGCCGTCACCATAAACAACGAATTCGACCACATCACTAGGTGATTTCAAGGCCATCAGCAGTTTGCGGGTGATTTTCCGTTCAGGTTCGTGGGGACCATATGCACCGAAGAACCTAACAATAATGTGACCAAATGATTTGGCTCGGGATTGGTGTTTAAGATACAACTCTGCGGCGAGCTTCGAAATGGCATACGGAATCGATGGGGATATGTCCTTATTAGAGACTAAACCCCTTTGCCCTGAATAAACAGCTCCCGATGAGAAGAACACAACCGGACCGCCTTTGTAGTGTTTGACGAAATTAGCCATTGGCAGAATGTTGTTAATGACATCTTCAGGTTGATTCGAAGACAGATACCCAACTCGGGTATCGCATGCAAGGTAAACACACTTGTCGAAACTGCCGAATTCCTCGAATAGTCCGATAACGCTCTTCTCATCGCGCAAATCGCATCGCCACGCTTTGATTCCGCTTTGAAGTGTAGAAACAAACCGAGGGAAGTCATCTGCTGACATGTATGTCGCGACTACTTCCTCATTCCTGCCTGCGAGTGAAACAATCAGATTCTTCCCAATAAAACCAGAGGCACCAACGACCAATATTTTCATCTAGTGAACCTACCTTTGTACCATGCAACAACATCAGGAATCGCTCTTTCGAAGGGAGTGGGTTTGAAATATATGATTGATTTCATGAGTGAGATATCCGCGAGATGTCTCCTTACATCATTCGGTCGCGCAGGACCGAAGTCTATGGGGCCGTCGTAACCCATAATTTTACAAATCAGATTAACAACATAACTTACTCTGAATTCTTCGCCTCTCGCTACATTGATAATCTTCTTTAGGCACTCATTCTTCTTACTGAGTCGAATGACGGCATCCACTGTATCTTTGACGTAGATGAACTCGCGTGTTTGCATGCCATCTCCATGTATGACTGGCCTCTCGCCTCTCAGAATTTTTAGAATTGTCGTGGGTATTAACGCTGCATAGGAACCTTCATTCTGCCTAGGTCCAAAATTGTTAAACGGTCGAAAGATGAAGTACGGAATGTCATACATTCTATCAAACGCTTGAATACAAAGGTCTTGCGCTGCCTTGCTGGCACCGTATGTAGTAGTTGGGTTCAGAGGATGGTTCTCCGACATTGGAATACTCAGAGCTGACCCAAGCGCTTCAGAGGACGAAGCATGAACGTAAAATTTGAAAACTTCTTTTCTCAGTAGTTCGCAGAAATTAAGCACTATATTGACATTGTTTTGGTACGTGTATGTTGGATGCACGTATGAAGTGGGCAAGGGAATCGTTGCCAAATCATAAACAATATCAATTTTCTCTTGACGCACTATTTCCTCGGTTGTTGGCATTATGGTTAAATCCCTTACATACAGCTTCAGCCCAGGAAACCTCTGCTTTGCTTTTTCAAGATTCTCTGGCTTCCCTAAAAAGAGGTTGTCCACGACGACAATATTCTTCGGTTTTTCCTCTATCAACCTATCGACAAGATGACTTCCGATGAAACCGGCCCCACCTGAGACGAGTACATTGCTTCCCTCTAACATGTTGAACACCCAATTTCGCCGTTATTACAGGCTTGGGCAGTCTTTCTTTTAAGTATTTTTGCCACAAGGTGGTGTGTTGTACACATCGGGTCCATAGTTCACAGATTTTACTTCAAGTGTGCCTGTGTCGCTCGAACGCTCTCTGACACGCGTCTTCATCAGGCATGGGGAGGGACTGGTGCGGCTACAACGAGGCCCTCGTGAGGAAGGGGGAGCTGGACCTGGACTTCTCGATGCTTGGGGAGTGGAAGAGGGAGCTGAAGAAGGCTAGCGGACGGGAAGATCGGGGAACCCTACCACTACCCGTGTCGTACATCATGCCCCTCGCGTTCGTCAGGTTCCTCTTCGACCAGCCCTACAGGGAGATGGAGGGGTTTACCCACTTCCTCTTCAAGTTCGTGGAGGGGTTGCAGCCCCTCGTCCAGGTCGACGTGCAGTCCGTTCGGTCTCCTGTCGATGGTGGGGTAAGCAGGGGACTGGGTCTGGCACGTCTGGAACGTGAAGAAGGGTAACTGAAGATACATTTCGTTGTCGACGTGAAGACATGGCAGAGTGTCTCGACGGACGTCTAGTCCGAGAAGATGGGCGCTGGAAGCGCCTCGAGAGATTGCTCAACAGGGCGAGGGAGAACGTGTAGGTGGGAAGAATCCTAGCCGACGGGAGCGTACGACTCGAAGATTAACCTCGACTTCCTCGCCTAGGAAGGTATCAGGCCAGTGATCAGGGCGAGGAAGGGGTCGGTGCAGAAGAACGACGAGAGCTACGCGAGGATGCTCGCCATCATCGAGTAGCAGGCGTTCAAGCCCAGGTCGTGGAGCAACATCCATCGGTTCGGTTACGGGTGGAGGGTCGAGGGAGCGTTCTCCGCCATCAATAGAGCCCTCGGGGAATACGTCATGGCAAAGAGTCTCTTCAATATGGCAATGGAGATTGCGATGAAGGTCTCAATCTACAACGGGTTCATTAAGGCGATGGCTTAGGACCGAGGAAACGTCCAGCTGTAACCGTACCGATCGTGGATTCGTGCAATGTAGCAGAACCTGATGGGAAGTGAGTCCCTAAGTTAACACGACTCACCAATTTCATTAAGTCGAAAGACCGGCCGTCCTTTCCCTTAAGGAGTAGGGAAATGCCATCGAGGTAACCAAATGACGCAAAAAACGGCGCCAAGAGACTCTCGATTGACTTTTGTCGATAAATCTCTCCAAATCCAACGAGTACTGCCTTAGTTACCATTCGCAGGAGGAACGAACCGACGTCAGCTTTAACCCACCGAAACTTCATGGCTAGAATGAAACTGTTCCTCACCATGAAGAAGGGGCGATGACCAGATATTTGAGAAGTTGTCGTTGCACCACCATGCCATATCCGCGCGCCCAAAAAGCAAGCGATTTTGAAACCCCTACTCTTGGCCCTTAGGCAAAAGTCTACATCTGCCCCATAACTAAAATACAATTCATCAAACAGACCGATCTTCTCAATTACGCTCCGCCTGACAAGACTCGCACCGACGCAATCTCCAATCACAAGTTTGGGAATTACTGCTGAAACTCGGTTTCCCCGTCCGACCATTCTTACTGAAACAGATGAAGGATCAACGATACCAACAATACTCTCGACTGTGTCATGTCTCCTGAGTTCAAAGGTTAATGGAGCGACGATGCCGATGTCTGGTCTCCTTTCCATAACATCAACCAGCTCCTTAATGCAATTTCGGTCGAAAATTATATCATTGTCTGCCATGAAGACGTAGCTCGCGCCGTCGCGTAGCGCAGCTAGTATCCCCAAGTTCATAGAGGTCGAACCAAGATTAGTGGTTAACCGAATTACCCTCACATCTGGAAACTGGCCAAGTATTTCCCTTGAACTGTCTGTTGACCCGTTATCAACAACGTATACAACCTTATTACCATAGCTAGAATTAGTGCACGAGTTAAGGAAATCCCGGATGACCTTCTCCCCATTGAAATTAGGAACAACGATTCCTACCATTGGTTCCTTCCCTTTATCGATGCACGTATTGTACGTAGCCGTTTGTTGTTCTCCTGAATTGTCCTCAAACGCGTGAAAAACTACCAAAACTACTTCACCAAAAGGTAAGAGCCGATAGCAAGAACGTTCATTCCGCCTGCGTAGAAATCTCTAATTGTTTCCATTAGGATACAAACTATGGGTTCTCCCCTAATATTGAATGATCTGTTCAAAACGACCGATACTCTAGAGAGGAATTCGAAAGACTTTATCATTCGGTAATAAGTGGGATCAATCTCTTTTTCAACAATCTGAGACATAGTAGTACCATCGACGTGCACCACCGCGAGGATTTCCTTTGACTTTCCTTCTCTCGCACGGAAAGTGAGAATCATGAATGCCATGAATGTAGTTTCTCGAGGCAGACTCACGTATGCGTAGGTCATTCACTCTCTTGCCGCATTGGTAACGCGACGGCAAGGAATGATGTGGGTGCAAAAAGGTCTTCTCCTGACAAGCCGCTCTAGAGGTCGGGAAACTGGTTTTGGAACAAAAATGCCAAACTTCAGTTGGTGTCAACTCCGAATTACTCTCAGAGACTGATAACTCCTAGAAAAAATAGCACAGACTTGATATCCATTCTAATTTTCTCTAGTCTGTATTCGCTGGAAAACACATGTGACAAACTCCGCCCGTTGAGTGATTGAAGTAATCCTGAATCCTTGATTGCGCAGTTCTGAGGCGACATCTTCAAGAACATTTATTTTGAGCCTAGGATGCAGTTCTGCAACGATAATCAAGCCTCTAGAATTGTTGATTATTTTCTTTGCGCCTTGAATGAAGTCCAGCTCGTGTCCCTCTATGTCAACAAATATCGCGTTCACCTTACATATCCCCAAATGCGACAGGAAATTGTCCAAGGTCGTGGAATTACAGTCAATCGTCATTACTGTTTTACTACGTTTGTCCATGTGGAGGGTCGCCCCAGGGTCGGTGAAACTGCGCAGGGTCATATGTAGGACCATGTTCGGATGGCTGCTCAGTGCAACGTTACCTAATATCACGTTGGGGTAGTGACGAACGTAAAAGCGAAGCGCTGCGAATGCTACCGGATTCGGTTCTACCGCGATGACCTGGCCACATTTGGTAACCTTTTCTGCCAGTAGCTTGGTGAGTCCCCCGGTATTGCTTCCAACTTCTACAACGGTATCACAAGGTGAAACAACCGAGAGAAATGGAAAAAGGTCTTCGTCCGGATGTGGAAGATGGAAAAGGACAACGAGGGCCGCTGACGCAAGAAGTGCCAAACGAGTCTCAGATAACCTACGAAAGATTCGAATTCTTGCGGAAAAAGGAACCCTTCCTAGTAACTTGGAGAAGAAAAGGTTAAGCATAAATATTCGATTTAGTGTTAAACAACTCGCTAAATATATTTCGGTGGCTTTAGGCGATACCGTTAAGATAATAGGATACCTGAAGATATTAAGCGTCTTAGATAATGAGATACATGAAGCATCTGGAATGATAAAGGGAATTGCAAATGATACTAAGAATGCTCAACTCTTGATCAGCATCCCTGGAATATCATTTTACTCTGCCCTGCTCATATCAAGTGAAATAGGAGACATAAACAGGTTCCCTGAAAAGCCTTCAAAATGTCTTTCTCCAGTGCCATTTTACCGCCTTTGGCCTCCCCGTTCCACGGCCTACCTAGGTACCTCTCTCTGCCGACGGAGAACTTGTCCTTCCAAGCATAGAATGTGTTAGGCACGACCTGCGCTCTCGTCCCTCGATCCTGTATACGTTGGGGCGTTTCTATCATGGAGTGGTCCATTCAACGTAACCCCTTGATAAGACAGCTCGACAGTCAGTTTTCTCCAAGGCTCTCTACGGTCATGTAAGCCTCTGTTATTTTCGCTGCAATAGACTTCTCATTAAAATCACGCAACGCAATCAATTTTCCTTGTGAACCCATCTGTCTAGCCAACTCTTTGTCGTTCAACAGTTGTCCAATCCTCTCTGCAAGTTCTTCATGATTTGATGGTTCCACCAAAAAACCACTCTTCCCGTCTTCAACCAGTACAGAAGTCCCGGCTAGACGACTAGCGACTACAGGTTTGCCAAATGACATCGCCTCAGCAACAACACGAGGAAGGGTTTCAATCCTGGATGTCAAAACAAAGATTTCTGCAAGAGAGTACAAAGTTAAAAGCTCTTCGTCGGAAATTCGCCCGACGAAACGAATAAACTTCCGTAGCCCACATTTATCAATCTGTTCGAGTAGTTTTCGGAAATACTTGGTGGATTCTAGTGTTGCATCGAAACGTTCTTTCGGCCCAACTATAACAAATACTAGGTCCTTTCGCATTTTTTTATTGACAAGTATGTCGATTGCATTGATCGCGTCTTCAAGACTCTTTTCGGGTGATATCCTGCCTACAGTGAGGATGATTCTACCAGCCAACTTGTACCTCTTCGTCAAATCATCGGGCTCTGCTCGCGGTACATGAGATACATGTATACCTGCAGGAACAAATACGATGCTCCTGTGTCTGGAACCGGCCTCCCTGAGGAATTGACTTTTCGCACTAGGATTCAATGCGATAATTACGGCTACGTGTCTCATTACAAAGATCCTAACCAATTGATATAGGCTTCCTATCCCGATTCTCTTTTTCCATTGATATGAAATTCCATGTTGTGTAAAGACCGCCCGTAGTTGCAAATTTCTATTCATGGGCAATAATGCTGCCCCAACAAACACGTGATGAAAATGTACAAAGTCGAAAGTCGGATTCTGCCCCAACCACTTTCTAACGCTTAGACCGAAAAGAAACTCTCCAATGACACTTCTGAGCTGACGCACCTTCTCAGAAGCCACCCGTTGCGTGTAAGTAAGGAGAAAATTACTTGCCAATGACTTTATCTTGATTATGCGCAGTCCTTCTAAATTTACCTCTTTGTGCTCGTCACCGTTGCGGCTTGCCTCCACGATGGTTACTATGTGTCCCAGCTCTGCTTGGCCTTTTGCGGTACTAAGAATATACTTTTCAGTCCCTCCTCCTGTGTCGCTTAGGATGGAAACTTGCCCTCCGGACACATGGAGTATCCTCAGGCTCTTTCTCTCAATTGTGATAGGTTTGAAATGGCGTGAAATTGCATTGGCCCTATTCAAACCCGGTTCAACCAACACTATAGATTCGTCATGTTCAGGCCTGTATATGGTTCTGGTGCATAGTTTGCCAAGTTCGTAGACCCGAGCCATCTTGGGAGGCCCCCGTTTGTAAGTTCGCACGGATAACTTCGCCTCTCTGCTGTAGCCGTCGATAGACACGATCAATCAAGTCCTCCTTAGATGAGAAATTGCTATCCCGCAGTACTTTCCTGCGCGGAGTGCTGAGCCAGAACTCTATCTGATTGAGCCAAGAAGTATGCGACAGGATGAAGTGAAGTTCGGTGTCTGCGCATCCCTTGATACTTTTCGCAACAAAATGGCTGCTATGAGGGCAATAATTGTTTAACAAGACGTGGAGTTTCCTCATTGGAAAGCCCAAGTTCAAGAAGCCCTTCAAGAACTCAAGTCGGGTGCCTTAATCTACTGCGCTCTTTTGCCGAGCGCCTTTACGTAATTCACATTAGAGAAAGCGATTAGGTCGAGCAAACAATGCCTCTTGGACCTTCCTTACTGCACCATCTTCAGTGCGTGAAGCCACTCGGGCCCTAGTTGCCGGCTTCTCGTCAATACACATGATAAGGTCGGTCTCCGTAGGCTTGATTTGTGCACCATCGGCACATCTCCACCACCCTCCTCTCGAATTCAGGTTCGCTTAGCGACGGGAAGAGCCACCTCAAGTGCTGGTAGAGCTTCAGGTTGAGGCTCATTAGAATCTTGTGTGCCCTGCTCTTTTGGTTAGCCGTATATGGTGTCTCTCTTCAGCGCGACTCGCCCTGAATCGCTAAGAACAATCGTTCTTCGCAATCGTGTCATGAGGATTGACTTGACAGAGGGATGAGACATATATGGGACCTAAAGCATAAGATCATCGACCGGACAGACTAATCGATGAACTTGGTAGATCGTGCATTGGCGGGTTTGCCAGCTTAATTCGCCACTGGAATTACTTTGGTGTAAATGTCGTAAGCCGCAGAAGAATAGACCTTGTTAAGGCTACTTAAAGCGATATACCTCTCTAGAATGCTGGCTGATCCTATATAGTATGATAACCCATTGAGCACTAGTTTTGAATTTACGATAATTGATGACTGATTCAGACCAAGGACCAGAACTCCAGCATCTGGAGTCAGAGAGAAACCGTTTATCACGCTCGGTGCATTGGCTAAACTTTCGGGATAAGGACCAGGAGTAAAATCGGCCACGAGCGCCTGTGAAGGGGAATACGTAACAAGGTAGAGGTCGCCCAAAGTCTCCGAACGCGGGTATGCCTGCACTGACTCGTTAGAATAGTAAACCAAGAAGCCTAGAACGAGAAGCAAGACCATGAATGAAACGCTCAAAATCTTCCATTTTCCTCTTAGCCGTATCATTACAGTGACTAGAAACAAGGCCAGAAAGGGAAACATGTTCTGAAAAAATCTGTCATAGAAGTTTTCCCTTATCGGGGCGAATAAATAAAGAACTGTCGCACCCACTATGACCGCTACAATAGGTTTGAGACCGATTGGTAACTTGAATTTCAAAGCAAGAGAAAAGGTCGCTACCGTCCAAACCACAAGGACAAGTAGATAGATAGCTGCGAGAAGAAGAACATCGAATCGAAAACTGGTCAAGTAGCCGAGCTGATAGGTAAGTGGCGTAGTACCCGCTTTGAAGATGAATCGGAATTCGGTTAGTAAATTGGCTATGTTAATCGCCGACGGTTGGAGAAGTATCCAGACCCCAAAAATCGTAATTCCAACAAGGAGAGCATAGTTGTCAACTCTGAGTGCAACTTCGCTGAACATAGCCCTAGACATAGGTATCTTGCTCCCTGGGGATACATCAGCGACCTTGCTTAGGTTAGGAAGGAACAAGTCAACAAGGTAGGTAGAACCGAGAACGGGTAAGAGTACCACGGGAGTCAGACCGTGGGTGATAGTTGTCGCCGCAAAAACAATTGATAGGAGCAAAAGTCTGGTTTGGCGACGAGCTGTCGTAGCCAGAATAACGACGCTGAGGATCAAAAAGACGCTACCCAATAAGACAGGAGAACCGGTGGACCATACATCCCAACCTAGTGCAACTGTTACGAATCCCGTGAGAACTCCTCCTTTTAGACTTTTGAATAACAATCTTCCTAGCGAGATTGAGAGTAGCAGGATCGTTACTTGGCCAATAATGAGAATCAACCTAATCATAATATTATGACTCACCCCAGTAACACTTTGTAATGAAGCTACTAAGGTGAAGAAACCAGGCCAATTGACTAGATAATTATGGAGAGGATATGAAGTCTGATTGTATAATGATGGTTGGGTTATGTAATTAACCAAATATTCGAAGTCATACGTGTCGTTGACTCTGGCGCTTGGCAACATAAACTGAGGGGCGATGAAAAGTGCTGCCTGAAGCATGAAAAGCACAAGGTAGTCAAAGTTACTGGATTTGCTGGACAATAGAACATAGCCTGATATACCCAACGTCGCAACAACAGCGGTCCAGTACTCCAAGGGTATCCAGTAAAACATTGGTGATTCAATTGAAACAAAGAAAACAGTGCTAGTAAAGTCAGAATACAAGATAAGAGCGGTTATTCCAAGAAGTCCAACAAACAACCATTGCCGACACATACGCTAGACCTAGGCTCGCAACACCATCTTCATAGGCAGATTCACCTTATTGTTCTCCCTCAGATTGCAACGTCAATTCGAACAAACACAAAAATTGAGAGGAAACCAATATCAGATTTCACTCATGATATGGAGGACGGTCGGGTTCGTTGAAACATGACTGATCTGCCATTGGTGTCGAAGTCGACTGCTATAAGTGATACAAAAATCAAATATACAAACAATCAATGATGCAAGATGAGACAAATGAAAAATAAGCGTGTTTCAAAAGGAATAATCAGGTATCCTAATTCCTTGTATATTTTTCCGTGGAGCACCTATAGTGACCCAGCTGGGTGCGCCGTAGTAGATTGGCTTGCAGTTCAGATTGGACTATTCCAATTACGAATCCCAAGAGGACACCAAAGAGAACAGTCAAAGTAAAGCATGTCCTTTTCCAAAGTACAATCGGGTGCCGAATCAGATTTGGGCTTATTGAGGCCTTGAGCAAATCTTTAGTAACAAGAACATTCGAGAACATTGCTAAACGAGTTGGGAACTTGTTTCTGATATAAGCCCTATTGTATCCGACATGGAGTGCTCGCCTAACTAATCCTACAGGTAGAATCGATTCTGGGCGAAGCTTGTGCTCAACTATTACGTTCGGGTCGTAAACAACTTTCAGGCCGGTCTCTAGCCATACCCTGATTGCTAAATCACTCTCCTCTGCTCCTAACCTGTGCCAGCGAGCCGTCTCCGGCCTGTCTCCCCTTGGGCCAAGATTCTCGTCGTATCCTCCAACCTTTAGGAATACTTCTTTCTTGATGCAGAAGTTCATTCCGGCGGCGCTAAAGACCGATATTGGTACCTTAGAGTCCCAGTATGTTCCACCAACAACCCATTTTAATGATTCTGGTACAAAATCAAGGCCATACTCTTCAAGCCTAACCAGAACTCTTCCAGTAACGGCCCCTACTGAGCTATCTGCCAAGGCGGTAACACATCGTTCACACCATCGCTCGCAGAGGATCACATCATCATCAAGAAACGCAAGGATGTTTCCTGTCGCATTGGCTGCTCCATGGTTGCGTGCGGCTGAAGCTCCTGTGCCAGGCGGTACTAGTAAACGTCTGACCACTACTGCTGACCGATGCTCATTATCCAATAATGGATTCCACTTGGATGCGTCTTCAGATAAAATAAGCACTTCAACACAAGAAAAGTTCTGTTTGTAAACACTATCAAGAAGTTTAGCGAGGTCGATGGGATCAGAATTGGGCGAAACAGGTACAATGATTGATATGGTTGTTGAATGTATTCGTTCTGGTTTAGGTGTGCTATCCCCAATTGATACAGCGGGTATTTGTTTGTTGCGTAGTAGCGACACAGATGATTCCTCCTATTCCGCACAGAAGGTATGCCTTAGCTTCGTTCTACTATAATTCTTCTTTTTGTCTTCGCTTAGATAAAGGAGCAGCGTGTTAGCCCTCAGCATTTTCAAGGACGGAACGTATCTTGTACCTGAACGGCTACGCGTACCCAGGATGGCGCGGCCTGGCTTGCCCTTGAGATTGACACTTGGTATATTGTCTACGCATCTCATATCGCGCCTCAGCTCAATCAGTCTTCTGACAAGGTTTGCCCCTATGAATCCAGCTGCTCCCGTAACTACAGTCTTCATTCAGTTATTCTTCCCAAGGCTGTTCAGCCTCCTCTCTATCCGCCTGAGCATCACCGCAATCGTTGAGACAGTAAAACCCTGTGCACCAAGTACAAAGAGCACCAGGGATGCGAGGAAATATCCACCATGATAAGCATGAAAGAAGAAATAAAGGTAAATCGCGTAGAAGAGCAACATGAACGCC
>Ga0080006_1142755_pt1 | contig 13257 bp, 13 predicted proteins | sample RS3BMetagenome_FD_69209 | JGI IMG/M metagenome (GOLD analysis project Ga0080006, IMG submission 69209) | Ferric oxide microbial mat and aquatic microbial communities from Rainbow Spring, Yellowstone National Park, USA - RS3B (SPADES... ...
GCGCGAGCGTCTCCCGACCGATCTCCGAAGGACCCGCCCCCGCCGCTCGACCGCCATGCCCAACCACGCCTATCGACGCGAGAAAGCCCAGGTCAGATGGGGACCTGAATGGTTGCCTCCGATGTACCCGTGACGCGGGCCACCTGGCCGGCAGTAAGGCCGGCGACCCGCCGACGCTCGCGCAACGTCCAACCGTTCACGATTACATTGTATCAGTTATCAGTTACCCGCCGTCAGGGCCGGCCAGAATCCCCTATCCCAACAGCGCTTTTGCGATCACCACCCGCTGGATCTGGTTGGTGCCCTCGTAGATCTGGGTGTTCCCTGATCGCCGTCGAGGGTGTACTGGCACGTGCGCTGACCTGCGCTGATTCCCTCCCGGGTCCGGTCTTGTTCATCCAGTTCCGGCCAGTTGTAGGGATGAAGTAGGGATGCCCGGAACGTCAGCACTCACACTCCAGCCGAGGAGCTTCGCCGCTTGAAAAGCGCCTTGCGGGCCGCCTTGGCCACCACCTTCGACGGGTGGACTTCGCCGATGGGGGCCAGCACCAGATCTGTCGCCGGCGACGGAGCCCGCCACAGCCGTTCGATCACGGCGATCTGCTGACCATGGTCACCGGCAATGCCAAGTGCGGAGACGAGGCCGTCCGGCCCGGACGTCACCATCCGATGAGCGAGCACGTCGACGAACGGGTTCGGGTCCGACGGGTCGAGGAGGTCCTGTTCGTCCGCCTGCCCGTGGTCGACCAGCCAGCACAGGGCGAAGCCGCGGGCAGCCGGGTCCGAGGCGAGCCGGCGCACGTGAGGTGCTGAGACATCGACGCCGATCTCGGCCAGCACGGCCAACGCCAGGTTCTGTAGGGCCGCGTCGTCGAGCTCCCGCACGGCGTCCGCCATCTCGGAAGCGGCCTGCTCCGGCTGGCGCCGTCGGCGCCAGGCCATGATCTCCCCGTACACGGCGGGGAAATCGTCCTTGTCGGTGCCGAGAAGCAGCTCGGCGGCGGTGGCATCGGCGAACCGTCCGGCCACCGGCGTGTCGTAGCCGGCATTGCCGAGGATCCGACGGACGGTCATCACCCCGGCCGGGGTCAGCTCAACGGTCCCACCGGAACGGCGGCGTCCGACGGCAGGTTGGTCAGTGTCGTAGCGGCGAACCACGCCGGCCAACTCGAAGGCGTCCATGATGTCAACCACGTCGGTCAGGATGCCCTTCTCCACTTCTTCGTCGGCGAGACGGAATTCGAACGTGTCGAGCACGACACGGGCGGCCGTGCTGGCGAGGTCCCCGATCGGGACGGGCGCTTGCGCCGCATAGGGAGCGCTCAGGAGGTGCACGCACATCTGGTCGAGGAGACGGTTGACCTCGGGCCAGGCGAACCAGCCGTCCGGGTCCCGCTGGGCCTGGAGCGGCCCGACGGCCAGCAACGCGTCGACGGTCCGTTCGAAGGACCCGGCCGGGTCGTGACCGATGGCCAGGCCGCGTTTGGTGGCCACGACCTTTCCGTGGACGACCCGGACGATGCCGGCCTTCTTGGCCCAGGCGAACACGAGCCTGAGCCGGGGCAGCTCGCCAGCGCTCTTGGTCTTGAACGTGCGGTCGCCGACGGTCTCGTCCATCACCTCGCCGGTACCCAGCAGACTGACGAGGACGCGTGCGTCGGCCAGGGTGAAGTTGCCCGTCTGCGTCAGCTTGCGTCCGGCCCCGACGAAGCCGGCGAGGTCCTCGAACATCCGGAGGATCGGGGCGGCGGCCCGCGATGTGACCACCTCGTCATCGCCAGGCAACGGGATGGGCGGGAGCCCCGGGCGGCGGGGCGGGCCCGAGAAGGCCGCGTCGGGGAGGATACGGAAACGCTCCTCGTCGGGCTTGTCGTTGAAGCCGTTCATCCACTCCATGAGCTGGTCGGGGTCGCCGGCGTCGACACCTTCGTCGACCGCCGCGGCGAACAGCGACTTGGCCATGCCGAACTTGGACCGGTCGCCCATGGCCGCCACGAACTCGTCGGTCAGGGCCACGAGCAGGTCGACGAGCTCGGCCGACGGCGACGAGCCGACCCCGGCCAGTCCCGCTTCGTCGAGGAAGGCGAAGAACGTGCCCAGTGCCGGCGGGATGGACAGGCACTCCGCCTGGGTGACGCTCAGCTTGCGCGGACACCACTCCAGCAGGAACTCGGCGACGTCGCCGGGGTGCCAGGTGGCCAGCCGGCCATCCGCGTAGCTCCACTTCCAGTCCAGTGCGACGCCGACGTCGCCGGCGAGCTCGCTGGCCCCGTCGTCCCCGGCGGCGATCTCACGGTTCGCCCACGCTGCGAACCGGTCGAGCAACGCCGCACGGGCTTCCCGGAACGCATCCTCGTCCTCGTGGTCGATGTCCAGCTTCACGGCTTCAACTGTGTCATGGGTAGATGAACTCGATCGACGGCAGTGCGGCGAGCGCCCGCTGCCGTCGACGCCGCTCCCCGGTGCTGAGCCCGTTCCAGCCCTTGATCAGTGCATGTGCGGCGTTCCGGGGATGGTCCTCATCCGGTATCCCGGTCGGCCACGGGTCGTCACGCACGCCGAGCGGTCGGATCGACCGGACAGCTCCGACCGGCAAGGCCACGACGAGGTTCTGAGGTGCCCGGACGACGTCCACCGCCTCGAGGGAGTCTCGTTGCAGGAGCGACTCCCGGTAGACGGAAACGCCGTCGTCGTCAGGCTTGAACGCCCCGCTCGACGGGCGACGGGCACCCGTGAGGACGTCGACCGCGATCATGTTCGGGCTGCTGTCGGACAGTCTGCGGTACAGGCGATCGTCGTCTGCGATCGCAGGGTCGTCCGAGTCGCCACCGCCCTGCACTTCGAGACCCACCGGGGTTACCGGCCGCTTGCGGCCCGGATCGAGAGCCGTCGAACGATCGTTTGAACCGGAAGGAGGGTTTCGATGGCAGTCGGCTCCAGCGAGCTGTCGAAGATCACGGCCCCGGCGCGATCGGTGGCGAGCCCATGGGCGTCACCTGACCGATCGATCTCGACTTCCATTGCCTCTCCTCCGACGTGCCATTCGATCTGGACGCCACCGTCGGGGAGTGGGAAGAACTGGGGAGGAAGGGAAAGGTCGTCGCACAGCGCGAAGACGAGGCCGATCGTTGACCCGACAGCCTCTTCGGTGATGGGCTTCGCGCGGTGGCCATCCCATCCGTCGCCGAGCGCAAGCATGGCATTGACCTCGTTCTGGACGTGGTCGGCCAGCCAGCGCAGGTTCCCCTGGGCGGCGCTGAGCTGGATGAAGATCTGCCGCTTCGGGGCGGATGGACCGGGCTGCAGGTAGAAATCCTCGGCGTCCTGCCTCTCGACCCGGTCCCGCCCTGCCTGGGGGTACAGGGTCGCACCTGTTGCGATGGGCCGATCTAACAGCTGCGTCAACGGCTCCTCCTCCAGTGCTCGTGCATGGCGTCTGTCGTCAGCTCGGCGAAGCTGTGGACGATGTGGGCGTGGGCGTCATCCATGAATTGTAGGGCCGACGCCACATCGGAGGTCAGCGGTGCGCCCCTGACTGTCAACGTCAGGAGAAGCACTGGCGCCTGTCCGACCTGCTGCGCCGGTGCGCATTCCACGTAGAGACGGACTGGTGGCGTCCCCACCGCCGGAACAGAAAAGACCATGGCGACGCGAGCTTCTTCGGGGTCGCCCAGGTGATGGCCAGCCAATGAGCTCCAGTGCCGGAGGATGCCCTCCAGGTGGCCCCGTCCCTCGTCGTCGGTATCGATCCGATTGATGTAATTGGCCTCGACCTGTGTGATGTCGAGGGGGCCAAGATCGCGGTCGGTGACGAATTCCTGGACATCGCTGAAGCTGCGGCCGAACTTTTCCCGGACTGCCGGGTACCGCGGGTAAGGGACCCCGTCGAGTTTCCTCCAGTTGACGGTGAGGCGGTCGTGCTGGACCTGGACGAGAGATGACTGATCCTCGCTGAGGAACCACAGCCGGGTTTGCAGTGCCGGGCCGAACACGAGCTGGGTCGTATGCGCACCCGACGTTGCCTGCTCGATGGCGGGGGCAAGGGGAGGCTGATCAAGCACGACTGGGTACTCGGCCCTCCACTGCTCACGGAGGCCCGCGATCTCCACCGGGCGCAACCCTGGAATGGGACGGAACTGGACGCCCAGCGCCACTTCGACGACCGGTGGATCCTCGAAGTCCGGCAACTGAGCCGGATCGCGGGGATTGTCGTCGACGACCATTCGCGAGGAGACTAGGCCGTCGCCGGACGTTCCACCAGTCATGACCACTCCTGGCGGAGTTCGATCCCTGCCTCTTCGAGAGGCTCGATGACACCGTTGCGGAGCCTGGCCGGGTCCATGCCCGCCGAACCGCCCTGGGCGGTGACGGTCAGCTCGATCTCCACCGACAGCGCCTGCTCCCTGAGCGAAGACAGCGCTCGCTGCAGGGGGAACCAGGCCTCACCGGTGACCCGCATCGCCAGCCGCAGCCGGTCGACCTTCTCCCCCGGCCGGACAGCCAGCGTGCCGCCTCCAGGCTCCTCTTGTCCAGCGGAACCCCTCCCGGAGCCATCAACTTGGGAGGTATCCGCCCTAGGTGGCTGGTGTCAAACGAGCGAACTCTGGGAACCTCTAAAATGGCCTCCGCATAGGATCGCTCGTACGCCCCGATCTCTATCTCGGATGACCGAAATGACCCCATTTCACCGACGACTTTCGGACGGTTTCGCGAAAGACACCAGCCACCTAGTGGTCACGGTCGTGGCCGGGCGGGCTCGATGCCCGGCCGGCCGCGGTGCCGGCCGGAGTCCATCCGGCGGCCGGCACGGGTTCACTTGACACGACGGCCTCCGGACTTCGGTTCGACCGATCGGCTGGGGCCACGATGTTCGACGGTCCCACCTGTCCTGTTTGGCCGGTCTCGGACACGCATCGCGCGGGATCTTCAACCAAGGTGACGCCCGGGGTGACGTCGGCGAGGACGATGGCTCCGACCAACCCCGTCGAAGACTGGAGACCGACCATGGCCACGACACGTCCCGGTGCCAATAGGACCGCATCCCTGGGGGCGAGCATCCATCCGATCACCGCCGGCCTGGCAGCCGGCAGGAGCCGCTCACTGCCGCCCAGGAACGACGACGGGGGGCGTTTCGGAGGCGACATCGGGCAGTCGGCGGCGATCGACCGGCCCCTGGTGTTGTCGGTCGACGACGCCGCCTACCTCCTGCACATCTCAAGGGGGCTCGCGTACGAGCTGGTCGCCAGGGGCGAGCTCCCCGCCATCCGGCTCGGCCGGAGGATCGTCATCCCTCGGGTGGCGCTGGAGGAGCTGCTCGGAGCCGCTATCCGTTGAGCGCTCGCTCGATGCCTTCGATGATGGCTTGGACAACAGCGCTGGGCGATTGGCGCGTGACCTCGCCCGAGGCCCGGCGGACAAGCCAACGGTCGACGTTCGGCAACTCCAAGGTGAGCTCGGCTCCACCGGGTGAACGGTTGTCATCACGTGCCCACTTCCGATACCCGGTCGGATCGGGTACCGACCAGAAGACCGCAGGACCTGGTCCGATTCCGGTCGCGTCCTGGAGTCCATGACTCCGGACGCCCGTCCACGCCAGGTACCGGGCATCACCCACGGCCGGCACGCTTACTGAAATTCGAAAGAGCCAGGAGTTCCCCGCCGGATCTCCCTGACAGAGAGCGATGAAGTCGTCGAGCGGGAGGTGATCGTCGTACCACCGAGTCTCGACAGTGCCGACCGCGCCAAAGGTCTGCTCGGCCGCCTCTTCCAACAGGGAGAACAACAGCTTGGATGCGTCGTTCCAGATGGCCAGCTGCCGCTCCTGACGGTTGCGGAGGCGGGCTGCAGCTTCGTCGTAGCCCTGGTGAGTCTTGGCGGCACGTTCAAGGTCGCGTAGGGCATCACGCTCCCGTTCCATCACGAGCTCGGCGATGGGACCAAGATCGCCCCCAGCATCCGATTCCGCCAGCGCATCGAGGTACCGCTCCCGGTCCTTGCGGCGGATGATCACGCTCGGCAAACCGGCTCGGATGAGCTCGAGGTTGAGGACGGCCCGAGCGGTGCGTCCGTTTCCGTCGATGTAGGGGTGAACGTGCGTGAGCCACGTATGGAGGACGATCCCTCGGAGCAGAGCCGGTGCCCCGGGGTTCGCCTTCGACCACGCCGACCACTGCTCCATTGCGTCCATGACGTCCGCCCATGTCTTGGGCAGGCGATGCGCGGATCCAGAGATCATCACTGGCTCGGACCGGAAGACGCCGGCACCAGGCCGATCGCCAAGGATCAGCGCGTGAATCTCCTGGAGCTGTTCCAGGTCGGTGGGTCCGCCGGTACGGGCCAGCTCGGTAACCCGATCGAGCGCGTTGGCCAGCGCGATAGCGTCCTTCGAGAAGGCAGGGTCATGCCCGGTGATGGTCATGCCGCGAAGCACAGCCAGCTGCGTCTCGCCCGCAGTGAGCGTGCTCCCTTCGAGCGCGTTCGATTCCGCGATCTGCTCGAACCGCTTGTCGCCGAAGTGGCTCCGCAGCGTGTCCTCCGACAGGGTTCCCTGCGATCGCAAGAGAGCAACCCGCCTCTCAAGTTCGGTGACGTCGTCGAGGATGCCCTGGCCGGTCGACTCGATGCCGTAGGGAGTGCCGTCAAGGTCGATCGTCATTGGCTTTCCCTCGTCGACGCCGAGTCGATTGTGGTCCGACCATCCAGCATGTGCCCCAGCATGTCGGCAACGGGCCCGTCAGTCGACTCGACGGCGTGGGCGTAGACCCGGAGTGTCATGGCCGGGTTGGCGTGGCCCAGACGGTTGGCCACCGTGCGGATGTCGTGTCCCTGGGCGATGGCGGTTGTGGCTGACCAGTGCCGGAGATCGTGGAGCCGCCAGCGCTGGTCGACCCCGGCTGCGTCACGGGCACGCCGCCACCACGCTCCAAGCCGCTCCGGATTCACCGGACGGTCCCCGACAGCCAGGATCCACGGCCCGTACTGGGCATAGTCCTGCCTGAGGTGACCCAGTCGTTCGACGGTGGCGGGGTCGAGGCTGACGGTCCGGTGGTTGGCGGTCTTCGTGGGATCGTCCCTGAGGGTGGGCGTGGCGGGAGATCCCGCTCGGCCGTGGCGGATGATGGCCAGGCTCGAATCGATGGTGAGGCGACCGTCCTGCAGGTCGTCCCACCGCAGGGCGGCCAGCTCCGAGCGGCGGGCGCCGGTCAGCGCGGCGAGTCGCAGGGCCACGCCGGCGGCCGGTTCCACCTTGCCGGCTTCAACGAGCTCGTCGGCGGCGTCGAGGACCCGACGGACCTCGTCGGTCGACAGCGACCCCCGCGGGGCCTGCTTGCGTCGACCGAGGTGGGCCACGGCCACGGCGTTCGTTGTCACCCAGCCCCAGCGGACCGCCTGCGTGACGGCTGCCCTGAGGACGAGGTGCTGATTTCTGATGGAGCCCTCTCCCACACCCCCACGTGCCAGCCGGGCGTGCCACCGGTCGACGTCGACAGAGGTCAGCCGCACCAGGGGGATGTCGGCGATGGGATCGGCCTTTACCAGCCGGACCCGGCTCCGCTGGTTCTGTTCCGTTGACGGAGCCCAGGACGATGCCTGCTGGTCGACCCACAGGTCCAGGAGCTGGCCGACGGTGACCTTGGCCGACGCCGTCGCGGACGTGAGCGTCATCCCGGCCGCCACCTTGTTGGCGTCCCGGCGGCCGCCCCGGACGGTCTTGCTCACCTGGATGGGCCGGCCGCGGTCGTCGCGGCCGAGGAAGGCCCGGACCTCCCACACGCCCGGCTTGCGCTCACGGATCGTCGCCACGTCCCTGCCCTACCGCGTGTAGGGATGAAGTAGGGATGAACCCTGACCGCCAGACGGTCAGCAGCCGAGGACCCTCACGAAAAACCCTACCCCAGCAGCGACTTCGCGATCACCACCCGCTGGACCTGGTTGGTGCCCTCGTAGATCTGGGTGATCTTCGCGTCACGCATGAACCGCTCCACCGGGAAGTCCGTCGTGTAGCCGTATCCGCCGAGGAGCTGGACGGCATCGGTGGTGACCGCCATGGCGGTGTCGGAGGCGAAGCACTTGGCCATGGCGCCGATCTTGGAGAGCTCCCCCTCCGGGTCGCCGGTGTCGATCACCGAGCACGCCCGGTAGACCAGCGTTCGGGCGGCCTCGGTCCGCATGGCCATCTCCGCCAGCATGAACCGCAGACCCTGGAGGTCTGCGATCGGCCGACCGAATGCCTTGCGCTCCTGCATGTAGCCGGCGGCGTAGTCGATCGCCCCCTGGGCGATGCCCACCGCCTGCGCACCGATGGTGGGTCGGGAGCGGTCCAGGGTGTGCATGGCGATCCGGAAGCCCTCACCCTCCTCGCCGATCCGGTGGGTCAAGGGGACCCGGACGTCCTCGAAGACCACCTCGCCGGTGGGGCTTCCACGGAGCCCCAACTTGTGCTCGAGCTTGGCCACCTTCACGCCCCAGTCCTTCTCGACCAAAAAGCAGGTGATCCCACGGTGGCCGGCCTCGGGGTCCGTCTTGGCGAAGACCGTGTAGGTGTCGGAGACCCCGGCGTTGGTGATCCAGTACTTGGTCCCGTTCAGGACGTAGGAGTCGCCGTCGCGTACCGCGCGCGCGCGCATCGAGGCTACGTCGCTCCCGGCGTCCGCCTCGGACAGGCAGTAGCTCGACTGCGCCTCGCCCGACGCCACCCGCGGGAGGTAGGTCCGCTTGAGCTCCTCGGAGCCGAAGTTCATCAGCGGGAGCATCCCGAGCTTGGTCACCAGGAAGGTGACCGCAGTCGAGGCGCACACCCGGGCCAGCTCCTCCGCGGCAATGGCCTGTGTGACCATGTCCGCCCCCGCACCGCCGAACTCGGAGGGGAACGCCAGAGAGGGGAGCTCCATCTCCGCACACGCCCGGTAGCTCTCCCAGGGAAAGGACTCCTGGCGGTCCACCTCGGCCGCGTGGGGGGCGATGCGCGCCTCGGCCATCTGCCGGACGGTGTCCCGGAAGTGTCGGTGCGTGTCGGTAAGGGTGAACGGAGCGGCATCCATGACACCACGCTAGCCAGCGCCGGGAGCCCCTCCGGCCCGTCGTCCGGACCTCGGGACAACAATCCGCCCAGCGACGATTCCCCAGCGCCGACACCGACGCCGAGGTACGATCCGGCCATCTACATTGACACTGATAGTGGTGGAGGAATTCACATGAGTGATGTTTCCCAAGGTCCGGGCTGGTGGATCGCCAGCGACGGTAATGTGGTACCCGCCTGAGCTGCACCCTTCCGTACGGGAGGTCCCACGGGCACCGGCGGGTGGTACACCGCCGTCCGGAGCGGGTCATCGCGGCGGTGGTCCCGCCCACGCCGGACCGCACTTCCCCGACCTGTTCCAGACGGCGCTGAAGGGTGCGCCAATGGCCGACATCGTCTCCGTCCGCTACGACGGTGCCGACGAGCGGGCGGGCGGCGGTCGCCACGGCCCCGGGGGCGACTCGTTCACCTCACGCGCATCGGCGTCCGGGACGGCCAAGGGCGACTCCAAGCGCTGGCACCGCAAGGGGCACTGACCCACCAGCCACCGTCGACTGACCGGCGGGGCAGCCGGGCGTGACCCGGATCGGAGAACCGGACCTGCCGGGCCGGTTCGATGATGCGCGCCGGACAGGTCAGCCAGCCTCGGTAACGGTCAGCATCGACCGCCAATCGGAAAGCCGTTCGGCCACCTGTTCGGGCATCAGCCGGAGCGCGTCGTCGGCGACCGCTTCGGCAATGGCCCGCCGGGCCTGGTAGTGGTGCGCCGCCGACCGGAAGAGGGGCGCCCTCGCTGCGAGCAGGTCCGGTGGCGCCCCACCGAGGAACCCCCAGAGCGTGTAGGCGAACGTCAGGTCGCCGATGGCGGGTGCCCGCCCGAAGCGCGCCGAGCGCCTGGTCGCCACCGCGGTCACCCCGGCCGCGGCGTCCTCGGCCGTCTCGCCCGGTTCGAGGACGAGACGGTCCTCGAACCGTCGGGCGAGCTTGAGCGCGAACCCCTGGTCCGGTCCAGCCGCACCGAAGAGGCGACCGGAAGGCGGGGTGGTCCCCAACAGCTCGGAGGGACGCGACTGGGTCCAGATGGACGGGACGCGGAGGCGGTAGGCCGGCCTCACCTGGTCGGCCTCCACGATCGGTACGAAGCTGGGCTGGGTCATGACCGTCGCTCCTCATGGTCTTCGACACGGTCGTCCTGCGTGGACGCTCGCAGCAGACCGTAGACGATGGAGTCGGACAGGGCCTGCCAGGAGGACTCGATGATGTCCTCGGACACGCCGATCGTCGTCCAGGTGCGATCGCCGTCGGTGGTGTCGATGAGCACGCGGGTCACCGATCCGGTCCCCTTGGCCGAGTCCAGTACCCGCACCCGGTAGTCGACGAGGTGGATGTCGGCCAGCGCGGCGTACCGGGAGCCGATCGCCCGGCGGAGAGCCCCGTCGAGCGCGTTGACCGGACCGTTCCCCTCCGCCGTGGCCACGATCCGCTCCCCGTCCACGACGACCTTCACGGTGGCCTCGGTCGCACGCGAGGCGGCATGGTCGGCGATCACCCGGTAGGACTCGAGCTCGAAGAAGGGCTGCTCCCAGCCGGCCGCGCGCCGGAGGAGCAGCTCGAGCGATCCGTCCGCCACTTCGAAGTGATACCCCTCGTGCTCCAGCCGCTTGAGCGACTCCAGCACGGCCGTCATGGCCTCGGAGCCGAGCTCGAGCCCGAGCTCGGCGGCTTTGAACGCCAGGGTCGACCGGCCGGCCATCTCCGACACGACGAACCGCGTGCCGTTGCCGACCAGCTCCGGCGAGATGTGCTCGTAGGCGTCGGAGCGGCGGGCGATGGCGGACGTGTGGAGCCCCGCCTTGTGCGCGAAGACCGACCCGCCCACGAAGGGCTGCTGGGGATCCGGCGCGATGTTGACCAGCTCTGCGATGTGATGGGAGACGGGCGTCAGGCGCTCGATCCGGTCGGGGGGGATCGTCCGGACCCGGAGCTTCAGCGACAGGTTAGGGATGGCGGCCGACAGGTCCGCGTTGCCCGCACGCTCCCCGTAGCCGTTGACACAGCCCTGCACATGGGTGGCACCCACCTCGACGGCGGCCAGGGAGTTCGCCACGGCACAGCCGCTGTCGTTGTGGAAGTGCACGCCGATCTGGGTCTCGAACCGGTCGAACACAGCCGACACGATCCGTTCCACCTCATTGGGAAGGGTGCCTCCGTTGGTGTCGCACAGGACCAGCGCCTCCGCCCCGGCCTCCTCCGCCGCTTGCAGGATGCGGGTACTGAATGCCGGGTTCGCCTTGTAGCCGTCGAAGAAGTGCTCGGCGTCGAGGAAGACCCGCAGGTCGTTGGCTCGGAGGAACGCCACGGAGTCCGCCACCATGGCGACCGCGTCGTCCAGCGACACCCGCAGCGCGTCGACCACGTGCATCTCCGACGCCTTCGCCACGATGCACACCGCCGGTGTCTGCGCCTTCACCAGGTGCCGCAGGGTCTCGTCGTCCTCTGCCCGTACCCCCGCTCGCCTCGTCGAGCCGAACGCGACCAACGTCGCCGTGAACAGCTTCAGCTCCGCCGGGGCACGGGCGAAGAACTCCTCGTCCTTCGGATTGGCACCGGGCCAGCCGCCCTCGATGAAGGTGACCCCGAGGTGGTCGAGCTGCTCGGCCACCCGGAGCTTGTCCCCGACGGTGAGGGAGAGCCCCTCCTGCTGGGAACCGTCGCGCAGGGTGGTATCGAACACGTCGACGGCGTCGGGAAGATCGGGGAACGAGAACCCGTGGGGGTCGTCCGCAGACCCGGACCCCTCCGGCAGCGGTGCCTGCGAGCGCGCGCCGGCGCGACGTTTCACCCCGGCGTGCGCCACCTGTCCGGGCGTCCTGCGACCCGTACCGCCGGGCTCGGCCCCGTCGGTGTGCTCGTGACCCCCTCCGTCTGCGTGATCGTGCGGGCCGGGGCCGTGGGTGTGGGAGTCGGTATGGGCGTGGGCATGGGAGTGGCCGGCCCCGCCGCCGAGCGTCGGCCCGTCACTCGACATGGTCCAACCAGTCCTTGTAGCGGTCCACCTCGCCGCGCACGGTGGCGAAGTAGATCTGCTGGAGCTGCTTGGTGATCGGCCCCGGCGACCCCCCGCCCACCTGACGGTCGTCCACGGAGCGGATCGGCACCACTTCGGCGGCCGTCCCGGTGAGGAACGCCTCGTCGGCCGTGTACAGGTCGGTCCGGATGATCTGCTCGTAGGACACTTCGAGGCCCAGGTCGCGGGCGATCGTCTCGATCGAGTTCTGGGTGATCCCCTCGAGCGCCCCCGAGTCCGAGCTGGGCGGCGTGATTAGCCGGTCCTTGCGTACGATGAAGATGTTCTCGCCCGTGCACTCGCTGACGTTGCCGTCCGGCGACAGGAGAATCGCCTCGTCGTAGCCCGCCCGGATGGCCTCCACCTTGGCGAGGGACGAGTTGACGTACATCCCTGTCCCCTTGGCAGCGGTGGGCACTGCGTTGGGGTCGTGGCGCCTCCACGAGCTGATCTTCGTCGACACCCCGTTGGTCACCCCGTCGTCGCCCAGGTAGGTGCCCCATGGCCAGGCGGCGATGGAGACGTTGACCGGGCAGGGAAGCGGATTGAGGCCCATCTCGCCGTACCCCAGGTACACCAGCGGCCGGAGGTAGCAGCCGTCCCCGAGCCCGTTCGCCCGCACCAGGTCGCGGGTGGCCGACACGAGGTCGTCGACGGAGAACGGCACCTCGATCAGGAACACCTTGGCCGAGGCGAACAACCGCTCGATGTGGTCGCGCAGGCGGAACACGGCGACTCCGGACGCCGTGGGATAGGCACGGATGCCCTCGAACACGCCGGAGCCGTAGTGCATGGTGTGGGTGAGCACGTGCACGGTCGCATCGGCCCAGTCCACGAGCTCGCCGTCCATCCAGATCTTCTCAGTCGGGGTCACGGGCACGGTTCACAGCCTTTCTGCAATGGCGTCGCCGATGGCGGCGGTCGAGAGGGTGGGGTCGGGGGTGGAGGCGATGAACGCCTGCACGGCGGCGGTCACCCGCCGGGCGGCGTCCACCTCGCCGAGGTGGTCGAGCATGAGGGCGGCCGAGCGGATGGCGGCGGCGGGGTTCGCCCTGCCGGTGCCGGCGATGTCGTGGGCGGCACCGTGCACCGGCTCGAAGAGAGACGGACCGGGGCGGGCCGGGGTGAGGGTCGCCGCGGCCGCGGAGCCGGTCCGCCCGGCGGCGGGCCC
>Ga0080006_1135463_pt1 | contig 13256 bp, 17 predicted proteins | sample RS3BMetagenome_FD_69209 | JGI IMG/M metagenome (GOLD analysis project Ga0080006, IMG submission 69209) | Ferric oxide microbial mat and aquatic microbial communities from Rainbow Spring, Yellowstone National Park, USA - RS3B (SPADES... ...
CTCAGGTGGGGCTCGCGGCCGGGGTCGCGGATTTGCGCCGCTTGATGGCGCGCCTGCTGTGGCAAGGGTGGGCCCTGATCGTGGCCTTTTTGGGCACGGCGCTGGCCGTGCTGCTGCATCACTGAGGGGGCGGCAGGCATGGTCGTCGGACTCGGGAAGCCCAATGCGGTCCACGCGGCGACGGCGGCCGAATTGCTGGCCGTGAACGACGCCTTGGAGCGGGAGCGGCTGGGCCACCCCCTCGTGGTCAATGGGTTCGGCGAAGCGTGGGGCTACGATGCCTATGGGCAGGTGTACACGCCGGACGCCATTGCGGCCCTGGTCCGCGCGGGCACGATTTGGGTGGACTACTGCGGCTGGCCCGGTTTTTATCAGGCGCTGCCCGAGCAGGCGGGCACGCGCACCCTCGGCCCGGCCGGCTTTGCGGCCCTGATGGCGGCGCTCGGCTATCGCATCGGCCGGCTCAATTGGGATGTGCGCCCCCAATATCAGGCCGGCGTGCTGTCGGGCTTTTCGGGGCAGGAGCATTGGCTGCGCGCCTTCCCGCTCTATGCCGTGCCGGCCGAAGGGCTGGTAGTCCAGGCCGGCCCCGATAGCGTCACCGGCTGGCCGCTGCTCACCAACGGGTATGCCAATCTGGTCGCGTTCACGCCGCGGCAGGCCCGGGGCCTCTATGTCTATGCGACGCATTATTACTTAGCGACGTTCGGGACCCCTACGCCGCCGGCCGTCGGCGTGCCGCCCGGCCAGATCGCGACCTTCGTCGCGCATGCGCTCCGGGGCGGCGGCATCGACCTCTTGCGCTACCCGTGGCCCATCGTGTCGGCGACCCCACCGGGGCGGGGGACCGCGCCGCCCGAGTCGGCGGCGGCGCCGTGGATTGGCGCCGCGGTGGGCGTGGGGGCGGCGGGCCTCGTGGCGGTGGGCGTGTGGGCCGCGCGCCGCGGGAGGTGACCCGCCGATGGCCGAAGGGACGATTTTGGGGCCGGACCTGTGGGCAGTGAATGCCCCGGCCGCGGCAGCCTTGCAATACCTCTACCATGTGCTCGGTCCTGCCGATTTGGGTGGCCGGTACTTCATCCTCAATGGGGATGGCCAGACGTTACCGGCCTCCGCCCATGGGGTCTGGACGCCGGAGCGCGTCGCGGCGGCGGTGCGCGGCGGCCTCATTTGGGTGGATATTACGAGCCAGCCGATGGTGTATGAAACGGGGCCCGGTCCCTTGCTGACGCCCCTGGGGGCGGCGGGGTGGGCCCGGTTTGCCCGGGCCGTGGGCCGGCCGGCGCTGGCGCGCGCGACCACCTGGGCCGTCCCGAGTACGGTGCGCGGGTATCCGTACCGCTACGGGTTTCCGCTGCGGGCCGTGGGCCGTGTGGCCGGGCTGCATGTGGGCGGGACGGTCGCCGGGGGCTACGCGAGCCTGCTGGCCCTCACCGTGGGGCGCGGCCTCTATGTGTATGCCGCCGGGTCGCCGGCGTTTCGGCTCCCGCTGCCCTCGCCGCTCTCGCTGGCCTTGTTGCCGATTCCCCTGCCGGCCACCCCTCAGACCCTCGCTGCGTGGGTGGTGCCGGCCGCGATAGGCGCCTGGGTGATTCGGTGGGCCCGCCCGCCGGCGGCGCACGGCCATGCCCGGCGGGTGTCCCGGGCGCGCCGGCCGGCGTCGCGGTCGCGGACGCCGCATCAGCCCTACACGGCGCCGCCCGCGCACCCGGTGCCGACGTGGGTGGGCTGGGTCGCGGTGGGCACCGGGGCCGCGCTGGTCGGGACGGCCCTCCTGCTGGGGCGGTCGTCATGAATCCCTCGCCGGCCTTTTTGCAGGCGGCGGCGGCCCTCCTCACGGCCCTCGGGGCGCCGGTCACGCCGACCGGCGTGCGGTTACTCGTGGCGTGGATGTGGGAAGAAAAGGGCGTCACCGGCAATCCCTGGCAATGGAATAATCCGTTGAACACGAAGTGGGCCGGGTTCGGCGCGGTCAATACGGGCGTGGGCTGTACGGGCGGCGATTGCGTCAAGGCCTATCCGACGCGCGCGGCCGGCGTCGCGGCGACCGCAGCCACGCTCGCGGCGTACCCCACGGTGGTCGCGGCCCTACGTCGCGGCGATGCGGCGCAGTTCTTCAGCCCGGCCGGCCGTGCGGAATTGGAACGCTGGGCGAGCGGATCGCCGACGGGCGATCCGGCGTACCCCGCGGCCATTGCGGCCCTCTATCGGGCGGTGGTCCTCCCGGCCGGGGCCGTGCGCGGCCGACCGTCGCGGCCGACGGGGACCGCAGGCGTTCGCGTGCTGTGGGCTGGCGTCGCGGTGCTGGCCGGCCTGGGCGCGGCGGCGTGTGTGGCCGTGGCCTGGGGCCCGCCGGCCTGGCGTGCGTGGGGTGAGCGCCTTGGGATAAGCTCAGAGCGAAAGGAGGCGGTGTCATGAGCATGATGCCGCAGCAGGTGGCCGACACGGTGCATGGCACCTGGCGCCAACTCTGGCGCAATCGGCAGTTCTGGGCCGCCGTCGCGGCGGTCCTGGCCATTGTCTTATACCAACTGACCGGCGTCCAGGTCTCGCCGACCACCCTGGACACCCTCTTGCTCGCCCTCTTGGGGCTCGTGGGCGCCGGGGCCATTGCGCAAGGCGGCCACGCCACGGCGACGGCGCCTACCGGCTCGGCGGACACGGCCCAAGCGATTTGGGCGGCGCGTCAACAGGCCGTCCAGCGCGCCCATCGGCGGGTGATGGGGGCCTTTGGCCTGGCGCTGTTGGCGCCGCTGGCGGCGGCGGTCGGCGTCAGCTTGCGGCCGTCGGTCGCCTGGGCGTGGGCTGTCGTGTGGGTCGGGTTGTTGCTCGCCGCCGCGGTCGAGGAACGGCTCGCCGCTCGCCAGGACCACTGAGATGACGCCGCGGGGTTGGGTCGCCTTCGCCGGCTTGCTCTGCCTGGCGGTGGGCGCCTGGGTGTTGGCGACCCAACCCGGGCCCTAGCGGCGCGCGCAAGGAGGCATCGGGGATGCGGATTCAGAGCGGGGCGGTCTCGGTCGGCACCGCGGGGGCGCCGCTGTGGATTCTCGGGCCGCGCGGGACGGTGACGGTCACCCGGAGCGATGGGCTGTGGTTGGCGCAGGTGCCGGGCCCGGCGCTGGTCCGCAATGTGAGTGCGACGCCCCAGGTCGTGTCGGTGGCGAGTACCGTCTCGGAAGGGGCCGCCGGCGTGGCCACGGTCCAAGAAACGCTCATGCTCGCCCCCGGCAGCGCCTGGCGCCTCCAGGCGCCGCCGCCGGGCGGGCAATGGCTGTTGATCGCCAGCCCGCCGGGGCTGTGGGCCACGTGGGGCGCCCTGCTGGCGCTGGCGGGCGTGACCATGTTCGGCCTCGCGGTCGTGGGGGCGTGGAGTGTGGGGCGCGCCTTGCGGCGCCGCGCCCACGGGCATCATGTGGATCGCGACGCTCGGCGCGAACTGCACGCTTGAGGGCCCCGCGGCCGAGCGCCGCCGCCTGCGCCGGCTGGCGATTGTGCGGCGGCGCGGTCGGCTGGCGCCGGGCCAGGCGCGGTGGGTGCGCGCCTTTGCGGAAACCCGCTCGCAGTTAGTCTTGCCCATTGGGCTCTGGCCGGTCGTCCAGCGGCGCCTCGGGGCCCCGCGCGTCATCGACCGCCGGCACTTGGGGCGGCCGGTCGCCTTCCAGTGGCGCGGGCGCCTCTATGCATGGCAACGGGGCCCGACGCAGCGGTGCTGGGAGCAAGGGGGCGGCGTGCTGGTCGCGCCTCCCGGCGCGGGCAAGACGGTGATGGGATGGGCCTGCGCTGCCGCGTGGGGCCGCGCGACGCTGTGGTTAGTCCACACCCAAGATTTGGCCCGGCAGGCCCGGCAGCAGGCCGTACGCTTGACCGGGATTCCCCCCGCGCACATTGTCACGGTGGGCGCGGGCGAAGACGGATCGACTGTGCCCGCCGCGATCTATATCGGGATGGTCCAGACCCTCGCGCGGCATCCCGAGCAAGTCGCACGCTTGGCCCAACACGTCGGCACCGTGATCGTCGACGAGGCGCACCATTGCCCGGCCGATACCGTGCGGCGCATTCTGGTGCGGCTGCCGGCGCGGTATAAGTTGGGCCTCTCCGCGACGCCGGAGCGCACGGATGGCCTGGGGCCGCTCATGCGGGCCCTCCTGGGGCCGCCGGTCGTGGTGCCGCTGTCGGCACTGGTGCCCCACCGCCTGGTGCTGCCGCGCGTGATTCGCGTGCCGACGCCGTTCCGCGCGCCCCGGGGCCTCCCGTGGGCGCGCCTCGACCGCTTGCGGGCGCACGACCCTGTACGGCAACGCGGCGTGGCGCGCCTGATCGTGCGCGCCTTTCGGGCGGGGCGCCGTTGCCTGGTGCTGGTGCATCGGGTGGACCACGCGCGGGCCTTGGCCGCGCTGTTGCAGGCGGCCGGCGTGCCGGCCCTGGCCGTGGTGGGCGCGGTGCCGCCCGCCGTGCGGGACCAAGCGTATCAGGCATTAGCCGCCGGGTCGGCGGTGGTGGTCGCCACGCAACTGGCCGATGAAGGCCTCGATGTGCCGGAAGCCGACACGCTGATTCTGGCGGCCCCGGGCCGCTCCTTGGTGCGGCTGGCGCAGCAGGTCGGCCGGGTCATGCGCACCGCGCCCGGCAAGACGGATGCCTGGGTGCTGGATGTCATGGATACGCACGTGCCGGTGTTGCACTACCATGCCCGCATTCGCGCCTGGTGGTATCGGCAATGGGCCATTCCCGTCACCGACTGGACCCCCCCGGCCGCGTGGTGGGCGCCCGGTGGCCAGCCACCGGTGGATGACCACCGGCCCGCCCCCGTGCTATCCTAAGGCCGAGGTCAGGGAAGGGAGAGCCGCCCGCGCGCTCATGCCGTCGCGTCATGCGCCCACCAGTTGCCTCGTCAGTACGCGCCTGCCCCGGCGGGAACGCGACCGCCTGCGGCGCCTGCTTCGCCAGCGCGGGCTGACCTTTGCGGCTTGGCTCCAAGGCCATATCGCCCGCGACGCCGCCGAATCCCGCCACGACGATCCCGTCAGTTACCTCCGGGCCGTCGTCCCGGCGCCTTATGCCGCGCTCGTCGTTGAAGCCGCGCGGCGCGAAGCCGAATATCTGTTAGCGCAAAGTCGCCATGCCCCGGATGCCGCTACCCGGACGGCATTGCGGCGAGCGGCGGGGCCGTGGCTGGATTTGGAGGCATGGGCGGCTGATCTGGTGCGGCGCTATCAACGGATGGCTGCCACCACTGGGCAAACATCCCCGCCCACGGTTCCTGGAGAATCGCCTCCAACAGCCGCGCCCACAAGGCGGGGTGGGCCGCCGCCCACGCCTTAAGGCCGGCCCGGTCGACATCCTGCGCCGGATCGCCGAGCGTGAAGGCCTGCCGCAGACGGGCAAACCCGAGCCCGAGATCCCAGCCGGCATCGAAGCCGGCGCGCCATGCGCCATACGCCGCACCGGAGGAGGCGGCGTCGGGGTCTGCCGCCGCCGCAGGCGGGTCCGGCGCGGGCGTCGCCGCGGCGGCCAATTGGCGCCGGACCCACTCGGTAATATGCCCGCCGGCCAGGGCCTTGAGCCGCGCCGCATCGTCCGGGTCCAGTTTGATGGTGATTTTGACTTTGGGTGCCATCGGGGCCTCCCTACGCGAGTCGTGTCGGGACCATTATAGCGGGACGCCGCGCGGGTAGGCTGGCCGGTGGCTGGTGCGGGCTGGCCTGCGGCTGGCCGCCCGCGTGGGAGTTGCTGCCTCCACACGCCGCCGAGTCGGCCGCCCCGGTACCGGGCGCGGCCAGCCGCGCGAGCCGGGACATGCCGGGCGGCTGGCCGGTACGCCAGCCGCCGTCGCGGCGTCCATGGTACACTGCGGCGCAGAGAGGCGGGATGGGGCGCCTGATGGGCTCGCCGCCACTCCCCGCCATCCGCCGTCAGAAGGAGCGAACGCGCATGGCTGACACACCGGATGACATCTTTGGGCCGGCCGCGGACGGGCCCGAGGAGGACTGGCCCGAGGCCCCCGAGGAAGGCGACGGCCCCGGGGAGTTGCTCGACCCCGCGCCGCCGCGCACGTCGACCCGGCGGCCCGCTGCCCGGTCGCCGTATCGGGTCCCGGTCGCCTGGGTCACCCTGTCGATTCCGCGCAGTCTGCTTTACTGCTGCGAAGCCTGGGTGACACGGCATGCCGACCAGCCCCTGTCGGACGGCCGCCGGCTGGCCGAGGCCGACCTGGCGCAGCAGTTTGAGGCGTATTTGGCAGACCTGATGGCACGAGATCTGGCCGCGGACCTGGACCGCTCGCCGGCCGACCGGCAGTACGACTTCGCCGGCTGGCTCTTGCACGACTTTCCCGACGCCCTCCGGGCCCGCTTGGCCCAAGAGGCGGCGGCGGCCTACGCCGCGCAACTCGATGCGCTCCGCGCCACCTATCGCCACTTGCTCTTGCAGGCGGCCCGCGGCGCCCTCACAGAAGCCGAGATCATCACCGCGCTAGACCCGTGGACACCCTATGGGGAGGCGACCCTCCATGCCGAAAGCACCCGTTAGTGCCCGCCCGCCGTCCAATACCCCCCTCCGCCTCTTGGATGCCCTGCATCCCCGGCCGGCCGATGCCACCGCTGATCCCGTCGACCGGGAACTCGTGAAACTCCTGCAAGTGCGCCGCGTGCAATTGGCGGATCGGCTGGCGCAGCGGGCGGTGGCGGAACCGGATGTGCCGCCGGCCCAACCGGCGGTGTCGGAACTGGCGAACCTCACCGCCGCCATGGCGCAGACGGCGCGCAGCTACGGCGAGTTGCTGAAGGACGCGGCGCACGAGGAGCGCGAGCGGCGGCAGGAGGTGGAAAGCCAGCAAGCGCAAGCCGTCGAGAGTGCCGTGCGGGAGACCGAGGCCAAATGGGACGTGCTCGTGCGCACGCTCCAACAGCAACACGAAAAGGACCTCGCGCTCTTGCAGCAGCAGCACGAGACGGCTCTCACGGCGCTCAAGGAAGTGAACGGCGTGCGCCTGGAGCAACTGGAAGCGCGGATCCAACAAATGGAGGAACGCTACCAGGCCGCCTTGCAGGCCGCGCGCGAGCGGCATGAACTCGAATTGCAGAAGCTCAAGGAACAGCACCAAATGGAAATCGAACTGCGGGACCGGGATTATCGGCTGCAACTGTGGGAAGAACGGCAAAAGTTGGCCGCCCCGTCGCCCCGCGATGCCTACGAACGCGCCTGGTACGAGGCCCAAGCCGAAATCGTTCGGATCGACGTGGACAAGGCGCGGGCCGCGATGGCCCGTGAGCAGGAGCAGGAACACGAAGAACGCGAGCAGCGGCGGCGCGCCGAGGCCCGCAAAGATCGCCTCGTCGCCGTCCTGTCCAAAGAATTGGCGCCGACCGCCCGGACGCTGTTGGGCCAGATGATGGGACCGCCCCGTGGGGTAGCCCGCCATGGCCTGAGCGCGATGCCGCCGCGGACGCGGCCGGCCATGGCGCCGGCGCCGGACGCGACGGCGTAGCCCATGACGGGACCCTGGCGCGGCCTGGTCCTGTCGCAACTGGCCCAGCGTTTGGCGGCCTGGCTGGAGGCGAGCGGCTGGACGCCCGAGGACCTGGCCGCCGCCGTGGACCGCAGCCCCGCCTGGTTGCTGGCGGCCCTGGATACGGTCCCGGCCTGGCAACAAGCCGCGCTGCGCCAATGGGCGGGCCCCTGGCTCGCCCAATTGGACGAACAGGACCTGTGGGATCTCCTGAAGGTGGATGCCCTGCATCCCCGCTGGAGCGCCCATGTCGCGGTCTTGGCGACTCCCGAGCGCTGGCCGCGCGTGTGGGCCGCGTGGCATACGGTCCTGCGGGACTGGCTCGGCGCTGCCCGCCGCACGCCGTAGACTAGAAGCAGACTCCGGCAAGGGAGGCGGCGGCGTGGCCACGCGCTTACGCTATCGGGTGCTGGCATCCTCGCAGCGCGACGGCCCTTTGCTGACGGGCCCGATTTTGACGGCCAGCGTGCCGGCGATTCTCCAGCACGTCAACCAAGCGGTCTTGGCCGCCGAGGCGCGCGTGCCCGATGGCACGCGCCTCGAACTCGCGATTCACGTGGGGGCTCTGGCCCCCACCGCCGCGGGGTATCTCAATGCGCAATTTCGCGCGGGCCGCCTGTATGAGCCCGGCGCCCCGCATCGACGATGGATTCCCTGGCCGGAGCACCCGCACCAGGTGGCGACGGTACCGCAACCCGAGTGGCTGCGCATCCGGTGGGTGAAGGGCGAATGGCAGATCCTCGTGGCCTTGGCCGTGGTCGCCGTGGTCGTGGGGCTGCTGCTGTGGGTGACCCGGCCGCCCTATGTCCTGCGGAGCGCGACGCCGGTCGCCAGCGCCACGCCCGCCTTTGGGGGCACGCCCTTCCGCCTCTTTTGGCTCCCGTGGTATGACACGCTGGCCGTTGCGGCCGGCCTGGCGCTGATCCCGCTGGGCCTGCGCTTGGTGGCCCGCACCGAAACCGCCGCCAGCGAGGTGGTCCAGGCGCACACGGCGCTCCGGGCCGCCGAGGCGGCCGAAGGAGGCCCGACCCATGGCTGAGCCCGCCCGCGTGATTCCCTTTCCAACGCCCGATGGCGGCGCCGCCCCGGCGCCCACGGAGCCCTTGCCGCCCCGGCGCACGCGCCGGGAGCGGCGCGCGACCCCGCCGGCGCCGCCGCCCGCCCCGGCGCCAGCGGCGCCGGCCACGGCGTCGACCACAGCGCCGCCCGCGCCGACCGCGCCGGAACCCCCCCGGGAAGCGCCGGCGCCGAAGGGCGGCGGGCGCGGCACGCCGCCCTCGTCCCGACGGCCGAGCCGCCTGCGCCAGGCCTTGGAACGCCCGTTCGTGGCCGTTCCGGTGGGCCCGCCGCGCTTTACGGACGCCCTGGTGGTCGCGGGCGCGTCCAGCGGCACGGCGCTGTGGATCGCCACCCGCGACCATGCCAGTGGCGCCGACGTGGGCTGGGCCATCTTTGCGCTACTCTTTGGCTCGGTGGTGGGCGTCGAGGGCAGCCGGGACTCCGAATTGACGTATGCGGGGTGGGGCATTGCCGCCACCGCCGCCAGCTATCTGACCCTGCGTCTCTTGGGCAGCGCGCAGCAACCGCTCCTGTAGCGGACCCTGCCTGCGCTTGCCGTCAGCCTCGCCGGCCGCGGCGGGGCGCCCTATGCTCAAAACGGAGAGAGAGGGCGCGACGCGGCTCCAAGGCCGGCCGCCCGGAAGGAGGACGATCATGGCGCGTCATGCAATGCCGTGGGGCGAAATGCTAGTCGAAGCCCTGGGCGTGATTGCCGGCGGCGCCGGCGCGCAGTTTTGGATGGATCGAGCCAAGCAGGGCAACCAACCGGCGCTCTTGGCGTCGGGCCTCACGTTCGGCGCCGGCCTCGGCATGCTCGCGCTCGGCATCTACGGCGAACAGGATTGGGCGTTCGATCTCGGCCGTGGGTTCGTCATGTCGGCGCTCACCACCGGGGCGCAACTCGGCATGGCCCAAGTGGACACCATGACGGGCATCGGCGACCCGCCGATCAGCGATACCGGCTTCGAGGAACCGTTGCCGGCGGAGACCCCGACCCCCGCCACGGAGTCGGCGGCCCCTATCGCAGTCGGCTACTCGGGCTTCTAGGGAAGGCGGTGGACCACCGTGGCAGTGTACGAATACTCGGCCTATGGGGCGCCCCGCCTGCTCGCCCGCATTGTCGTGCCGGCGCTGGCGCCCGCCAATCTGATCGCCGCGCCGACGACCGGGACCTATAGCGCCGCGGGGACGACGATCACCATTGTGGAAGGCATCAACCAGACCACGCAGACGCCCGAAAACTTCGTGGCGGAAATCACGCACGCCGAAGTGCGGCACCCCATTGACGCCAACGGCAGCCGCCCGGACGCGATGTGGAGCTTGCGCGTCGGGGAGACGGACCTGAACGGCCTGTGGCTCACGGCGACGGATCAACTGAACATGTTCCCGGTGGCGGACCGCCTGCACGGCGGCCATGCGGGTCGCGTCTTCTTTGGCCATTCGCTGCTGCGGGCGCTCCAGTACGCGACGGCCATCCGCCAAGGCAAGCTGGCCCCGAGCGCGCTGCCCCCGAACATCCCGCTCTATTGTGCGAGCATCAAGGTCGCCCCGAACACGGCCTTCCAGGCGCGGGTCATCAGTCAGGCCGGCTGGGGCCAGTCGGGGTCGGCGCTGCAACCGCTGGAAATCCTGCTCTATGGCCACGTCGAAGAAACGACGACGGTCGACGCCTACGCCGACGCCTTCCCCACTCTCGTGAACGTCGGCCAACTGGAGCCGCCGTGGGGGGGCATTGCCTTTGCCTATCCGATCCCCCCTGAGGGCTTCAGCAGCAAGACGTGGAGCCAGGTCTTCGGCGGCGTCCAGCAGGTCAACGGCATCCAGATCAATCGTGTGATCACCGAAGCCGTCAACCTGCAACCCATCGCCAACGACAGCGCGCGGTACGTTTACTCGAACCGGAGCGCCGTGGGCGGCGCGCCGAACAACGTCGGGCTCTACAGCAACCCCACCGACACCCAGGATGCCGATCTCGGCGACGTGAAGAGCACGACCAACCTGTTCATCTGGACCCATTTCGGGGTGGCCTTCGATCCGAGCCAAATCACGGCGGGCGCGAATCCCGAGGTGTCCGTCCAAATGTACGTCGGGACGCAGACGGTCTTGCCGAACCCGCCCAACGGCCGGCGCATCAGCCTGCGGAACAATCCCTTCGCCTGGGGCCGGCGCTATCCGCAAGGCCCGGGCAGCGCGGTGTGGCTCCCGTTGCCCCCGATCAACCGCTTCGGGCCGGTCCTCTCGGTCGGGGAGGGCGTGGCGCCCGCGATCTCGACGGCCGGGTTGAGCACGCTGCCCGCGAAATCGGTCCACGTGCTAAAGGCCGGGTACCGGATTGTGGCCAGCGAGGCCTCCAAACTGACGTTGACGGCGCTGCCGAGCTAGGAGGTGCAAGCAGATGGCACGGAAGAGCACGGATGTCGTGGTCGTGACGAGCAGCAGCACCACGGCGACCCTGAACAACCTCTATGGCATCCTGGACGCCGTGTATGTCCTGGCTGGCGGCGCCACCGACATCGCCCCGACCGTCTACACCTTGGCCGGCGCCACCATCGTCACGGGCACGCCGACCGCCGGCCAGGTGCAATTTACGGGCACGCCCCAGGCGCCGTCGAACACCCTAACGTTTCCGGCGGCGCTCGCGGCGAATTCCGTGGTCATCGCCGTGGGCGAGCAGGACGGGGACGCGGCTTAGCGCCGCGCCCCGTCGCTGGGCGTGATCCCAAGGAGGCGACACGATGGCTCAAGTGCCGGGCGCCAGCCTGTTCAATCGGCAGACCATGCAACAGGCGCGCTACTGGTTCGAGCGCCTGCCGTACACCTACCTCGACGGGGCGCTGGCCGCGGGCGACACAACCTTGGTCTATGAAACGGAACTCGCGGAGTACCTGCCGCATCGCGTGGTCGTCCTGGGGGGCCTCGGTTGCACGACGGCCGCAACCGTCACGGTAACCGTCCAAGGGCCTAAGACCGCCCGGACACTGCCCGCCGGCGCGTTTCTGCCCCAGGGCCGGCCCGACACGCAGGGCCTCGACGGCGGCGAGCAGAGCACCAGCACCCTCGGCCTCGCGCTCACCAATCCAACGGGCGCCGCGTTGTCGACGCTCACGCAGATTACCTGGTACGGCACGGTGCGCACGATGACGGTGGCGGAGCGCCTGGCCCGCGGCTTGGCCCTCGACGCCGCCGAGCAGGCCATGGCGCAGCAATATGGCCTCACCACGCCCCCGCCGCAGGGCCGGGCTGGCCTGGTGCCGCCCACGCTCGCTCGCCAACTCGATCTCCTGTGGCGTGCGCACATTGTCGATGAGGACTTCATTGGCTTTGCGGGGCCGGTGACGACGACCCCCACCACTATTGGAACCGTGCAACCCCATGCGCCCGGCGCGGAAGTCTTGGTCTGGCACCTGGCCTGGGCGGCCTTTTCGGACAGCGCCGACATCGGGCTCGGCATTACGCTGACGACCGACCGGGACGATCAGCCCGCGCGGTCCAGCTTTTTCCTCGACAACGGCGGGCCCACGTGGCAGTGGCATCCCTGGCTGACCGCCGTCCAGCGGCTCCATTGGACGATCCAGGCCCAGCAAGGCAATACGGCCGGCACGGTCGCCGTTCGCCTGCACTGGTATCGCGTGCGCCTCACGCCGCTGAGCCGGGCGGTCTTTGGGCTGGCGCCGGCCACGGACCAGCAGGCCGCGGCCCTCGCGACCCTGTTCCGCGCCGGGGTGGTGATCTAATGGCGCTGGCCTTCCCGCCGTTGCAGCCGGCCACCGGGACCCCGCCGGCGGCGCCGGGCACCGCGTCGCCGCCTCCTGCCGCCGGGCCGAGCGGGGCGCCAAGCCCGCTGTTTGTCGCCCCGCCGACGCTGGCCACGTTTAATGAACTCTTGGGCGGCACGGGCGAAACGACGGCCGTCCCGGTCGAGTTTCGCGTGCGCCAAATCCTCCCGGCGGGCAGCACGAATGTCCTGGTCCAATATCTCGTGCCGCCCCGCACGGTCGCGATGGCACTCAGTGGGCTGGTCGGCGGCTTTAGTTTCCATTCGCCGCGGCTGACCGTGCAGGGGTGGAAGGAGTACGGCACGTCGAACGCTGTCCCGATCTCCGCGGGCTTTCTGCCGGTCGTCGAGGATTTCACGATTAGCCGGCATGTGATGGCCGCGGCGCCCATCACGGCCAACCTGACGCTGGTCTTCGTGAATGGGACGGCGTACGACATCACGGTCACGGTCAGCGGCATCTTCCTCGTCGTGGACGAGGGTCGGTGGAATCGGCTCTATCGGCCGTTTCAAGACGCGCTGGCGACCTGGATCCAGACCGTGCCGGCCCTGTGGGAGCAGGCGGTGATCTAACGTGCAAGACCTCGGTCGCTTTGAGCGCCTGCTGCTCACCCACCACGCCGTCAGCTTCGAGCCGCGCTGGGTCGCGGCGGGCACGACGGCCGCCGGCAGTACCCAATTGCCGGTGCGGTATGCCAACCCCCCCACGTTGATTCCCTACGTCGGCTCGCACGACGCGGCGAACTACGTGGGGGCGCGCATCGTGTTCGGGCCCGGCGCCGATGGGGCGCCGGCGGCGAATTTTGGCTTCTCGACGACCATCACCCAGGTGACCGTCACCGTCAGCAACGGCGTGGCGACGGCCTGTACGCTCACCCTGGCCGATGCCCTGCCGGGCGCGGTGGCCGACGGCGA
>Ga0080006_1137857_pt1 | contig 13255 bp, 11 predicted proteins | sample RS3BMetagenome_FD_69209 | JGI IMG/M metagenome (GOLD analysis project Ga0080006, IMG submission 69209) | Ferric oxide microbial mat and aquatic microbial communities from Rainbow Spring, Yellowstone National Park, USA - RS3B (SPADES... ...
AGATTTTTTTAGTGGGGCGGCGCGCCGTGCCCGCTGAGCTTCTTTTCTCAGTGGGGTGGGCCGCCCTACTACGCAAAAGATCACACACTCTCAGAATGACCAGAAGGGCACCTGGGATCACCAAGCGGGCGCGCAGCACGATATCCGTGCCCTACGAGCATTTATGTATGAAATCACTTCTAGACTCACGTCAGCCCGGGGTCGCCGGGGCGGTGCGGCGTTGAATCTGCGCCTAGCGCCGGCGTCTAAGCCAGAGGTATCATGCCCTGACAATGGAGCGCGAAGTGATGCCTGATGCGCCGCTAGACGACCTAAGGGTACTCGACCTGAGCGACGACAAAGGCGCGCTGTGCGGCAAGATCTTCGCCGACCTCGGCGCTGACGTGATCAAAGTCGAGCCGCCGGAAGGTTCGCTAACCCGGCGTATTCCGCCGTTTCTCGACGACTCACCTGGGCCCGACTCGGGTCTCTACTTTATCGCCTACGAGGCCGGCAAGCGCTCAGTCACGCTGGACCTCGAGCAGCCCGACGGGCGCGAACTTTTGCGCGCGCTGGCATCCAACTGCGACTTCCTAATAGAGTCATTCCCGCCGGGCTACATGGACTCTCTGGGGCTCGGTTTCGAACATCTGGCGTCGGTCAACCCGCGCCTTATTTACGTCTCGATAACTCCGTTCGGAGATCGAGGACCAGGTCGCGATTACCACGCCGCCGATATCGTGGTCTGGGCCGCCGGTGGCGTCATGTATCTGATGGGCGAGCCTGAGCGGCCGCCGCTGCAGATGAGCCTCCCCCAGGCCGGGTTGCTGGGCGGCGCGGAAGCGGCGGTGGCAGCCCTGCTGGCGCATCATGCTCGACTTGCCGATAATCTGGGCCAGCATGTGGTGATTGACATGCAGGCGTGCGTCGCCTGGATGCTCATGAACGAACAGGCGATGCCGGTGTTCCATGGCGCGCATCTGGAGCGCTCGGGCGCGCGCTACAGCTTCGGCTTTATCAGCCGCAAACTTCTGTTTCGCTGCGCCGACGGGTACGTGTCGGCGCTGGTCATAGGCGGACCGATAGGAGCGCCTTCGACTCGCGCGCTGATTGAGTGGATGCGCGAGAAGGACGCCGCGCGCGAATGGATGCTCGGCGTCGACTGGGTCGCGTGGGTGCCGGGGTTTTTCATGCAAGCCACACCACACGATCTCGCGCAGGTAGCGGAGCTGGAGGAATGTATTGAACGCTTTTTTATGACCATGACCAAGCAGGAGATCTATGCCGAGGGAGTAAAGCGACGTATCCTGCTTGCTCCGGTGCTAAACGTTGCCGAAATCGCTGGCGATGAGCAGCTCCAAGCGCGCAGCTTTTTCGTTCAGGTCACAAACGACGCGCTCGCTCGAACCCTGGTTCTGCCCGGACCGTTCGCGCGTTTTTCCCTCACCCCGCTCAAACCTCCGCGAAGAGCGCCGAGGCTAGGCGAACACAACATGGAAGTGTACCGCGACTTGCTGGGGCTCAGTCCGATAGAGATCTCGCGGCTTAGAGCGTGCGGCGCCATTTAGCGGGAGCGGACGAGATGCGCGTCAGGGACAGCATACCGGGGCCTCTACGATGAACAAGGGCCGCGCAGGCATTTGCTTGGCAAGAACGGTCGCGATGGGTAGGCGCGCGCAACGATGACTCGCTACGCGCTGGAGGGCGTGCGAGTGCTCGACTTCAGCTGGGTCGGAGTAGGTCCAGTGGCGACCAAATACCTGGCTGATAACGGCGCGGACGTGATCAGGGTTGAGTCCGCAACCCATCCTGACGTCTTGCGGATGGCGCCGCCGTGGAAGGACGCAGCGCCGGGGGTCAACCGCAGCCAATTTTTTGCCAGCTACAACACGTCGAAGCGAAGCCTCGCGCTCGATTTGAGCCAGCCCAAGGCAAGGGAGATAGCGCTGAGGCTCGTCGGTTGGGCGGAGGTTGTGGTCGAGAGCTTTACCCCGCGGGTGCTTCGCCGATACGGTCTGGAGTACGATTCTCTGCGCAAGTTGAAACCTGAACTGGTGATGCTGTCGACTTGCCTTCAGGGGCAGACTGGTCCGCGTGCCGAGTTTCCCGGCTTTGGGCAGCTCATGAGCGGACTGTCGGGTTTCTATTATATAAGCGGTTATTCGCCGGACTCATTGTGTCCCCCTTACGGCGCGTATACGGACTTCGTTTCGACGCGCTTTGTCGCGATCGCGTTGCTCTCCGCGCTAGCCTATCGCCGGCGCACCGGGCGCGGCCAATATATTGACCTCGCTCAATACGAGGCGTCGCTGCACAACCTTGCCCCAGCGCTCGTCGATTATTTCGCAACCGGGCGCGTGCTGACCGCCAGGGCGAATCGCTCCGAGCGTTATGCGCCGCATGGCGCCTACCGCTGCGCCGACGAGGACGGACAGCAGCGGTGGATCGCTCTGGCCGTTGGCGACGACGCACAGTGGCGCGCGCTGATGCGAGTGCTGGGCCAAAACCACGACCAACCGCGATTCGCTACGATGCGCAGGCGGCTGAACGCTTTTGACGAGCTAGACCATCTGATCGCTGCTCTGGTGCGGGCATGGCAGGCGGAAGAACTGGTCGAGCGGCTCCAAGCTAACGGCGTGCCCGCCTATCGGGTGCAGAGCTGCACCGATCTGCACGGCGACCCCAACCTGGCTGCTTTTGGCTTTTGGCACTGGCTAGACCACAAGGAGATGGGTCCCTCGCCCTACGAAGGCTTCCAACACCGTCTAAGCCGCACCCCGGGCGAGCTCAGAAGCCCGGCGCCGCTTTTGGGCGAACACAGCGCCGAGGTCCTGAGCAGCGTCCTGGGGCTTTCGCCCGAGGAGATAGAAGAACTTAAGCGAACCCAGGTTCTCTTATGAACCCATCCTCGCGCTTAGCACCATCCGCCCCGGCCAGCGCGCCGGCACGCAAGCAGGCGTATTTGTCCGGGCGAGGTGTGGAAGGCGATCCTACACGACGGCGTGGGGGAGCAGCCGAACTTCTATATCGCGTTCGCGCGGTCCGCTGAATTCTATCAACACCACACGCTGCCAGGTGCCCAGCAACAAGCTGCCGGCTTCGACCGGGACCACCAGAGAAGCGCCGATCAGCGACGACATGATGTGCTCGCCCACGTGCGACGGGTCGTGCGGATGGCGATAGCGAAGTCGCGGGAACATCGCGCCAAACGCGTCGAGCATGTCCAGGTCGGTGCCTGGGTCTAGGTCGGCGGTAGTCAACGCCGCCGTGGTATGCAAGAGAAAAAGATGGCATAAGCCACGGCGAAAATTTTCGCCCCGCACCAGGCCATCGAGACGCTCCGTGATGTCCAAGACCTCGTTGCGCTTCGTCGTACGAATCCTAAGCCGCATAGCTAACTATTCTACTCGCTTTGCGGGCGCCCCCGCAGCCAGCATCAAGGCCAGCTCGAAGGCGTGAAATTTGGACTTGATAGCCGCGCTAAAACGCTTGCAAAGCTCGGCGAGCTCGGCTAATTCTCTGGTGAGCTCGATCGCCGGGCGATGATTCGTGGCGCGAGATTGCCTGGACGAGACGGCCTTTTCTGGTGTGTAAATCTTGCTAGCCCTGTGGTTCGCCTCAGAGCAAAGGGGGAGATATAGTTATGGGTCAGAGAAGTCTTCGACGATGGCTCGTCGGCACGGCAGCCACCGTGTTGCTGACATCTGCGCTTTGCGCGACCGCGCGAGCGGGTTCGCCCGAGGGAATGCGGCTTTATGTATTTACCTCGCACTGGCTTGGCCCGTTTCCCAAGGCGGCGCTTCAAACTGGCGCGGGATCCGCTCCAATTACGATTCCTGTTGCTTTTTTCGTGATCAAGCACCCCAAGGGCAACATCATGTTTGACACCGGGGTCAACGACAAGGTCATTAAGGATCCGAACTATTGGGGTGTGTTGTTTAACGTTTACAAGCCCGACCAGAAGCCTGACTTAGCAATCAAAGCACAATTGCAGAAGATCGGCATGACACCGGCGGACATCAACTACGTCGTCCTTGGCCACATGCATCTTGACCATGCGGGCAACGTCGGCTTGTTCCCCAAGGCTACCATCGTTTTTCAGACCGACGAGATTCGAGCCGCCTACTGGCCACCGCCGGGAGCCGCTGGGCCTTATATAACCGGAGACTTTGCGATGCTGCGCGCGCCGATCGGCAACTCGCTGCCCAACGCGCAGAAGGTCATTCAGCTAGACGGCGACCTCGATCTCTTCGGTGACGGAAGCATTTATATCCACCGTTCAACAGGCCACACCCCGGGAAGCCAAATCATGGTGGTGCGTCTGCCGCACACCGGCACGGTAGTGCTGACCAGCGACGCTTGCTACCTCAAGGAGAATCTCGACAAGGACATTCTCCCCAGCATCGGTTTGGTTTATCATCCATCCGACATGCTTGATGGTTACGCGTGGATTAAGCGCGTGCGCGACATGGAAAACGGCGACGTTATCTTCGCGCACGATCCCGACACGTTTAAGGCGCACAAGCACGCACCGGAGTATTACGACTGAGCTGCTGAGAAGGTGCAGCGCGCAGCGTTGTTAAGACGCGCCACGCGCTAGCGTATGCAACGAACTGCGAACGCGCGGCCCCGCCGGAGGTTCGGCGGGGCCGCGTGCGTGAAAGCAGGAACCTGCGTCATTTTGCGCAAGGCCGCAGCGGCGGCTGTCGCTGACCTTAGAGCGCGCTGCAACTATGAACCTTCACGGCGTCGAACGAGCTAATAATGCGCCGGATGCGACGCCGGCAATTTTGGTCGAAAATCTAAGTAAGTGGTATGGCCCGCGCCAGGCGCTCAAAGGGCTCTCGTTTTCGATTGCGCCGGGCGAGGTCGTGGGTCTACTGGGCCCCAATGGTTCTGGCAAGACCACTACTTTGCGCATCCTCACCGGCTATTTAAGACCAACCAGCGGCAGAGCTTTGGTGGGGGGCGTTGACGCGCTCGAAGATCCCGCCGGGTTGCGGGCGCAGATTGGCTACGTTCCCGAAGACATCCCGCTGTACAATAACATGCGGGTGGCCGAGTTTTTGCGCTTCATGGCGCAGCTCAAGGGGCTCTCGCCGACGGCCGCAGCGCGCGCCGTGGAAGAAGTTTCCGAGCGGCTTGAGCTGCGTTCTTATATTGACGTTCTTATCGGTAAACTTTCGCGCGGCTACCGTCAGCGTGTCGCGCTGGCGCAGGCCCTCGTCAGCGACCCGCGGGTGTTGATCATGGACGAGCCCACCAACGGCCTCGACCCGTATCAGATCATTTCCACACGCGAACTGGTGCGCTCACTCGCCGGCGTTAAAACGGTGTTGATCGCGAGCCACATCCTGGCCGAGATGCAAAAGATGGCGGACCGCGTCATGATCCTGCTCGAGGGCAAGCTGTTGGCCGCTCACGCCCTGGCGCGCAACGCCTTGCCTCAGCGGATTCGCGTCGGCGTTGCCGGCCCGCCCGGGCCCGTGCGCGCGCTGCTTGCGGGCGTTGCGGGAGTGCGTAGCGTCGAATGCCAGCCGGGCAATCAAAACGACACGGCGACCTACGTGATCGCAGGCGAACCGGGACGCGAGGCTCTGGCGGCGCGAATTGCCTGCGCCGTGATCGACCATGGGTTCGCCCTGACCGAACTTACGGACATATCAAGCGACCTCGAAGAAGTCTTTCTGAGCCTGACCAAACCCCAGCTGGAGGCGTCCCGATGAGGGGTTTCAAGCTTCTGCTGCTCAAAGAGGAAAGGGCGCTGTTTTCCTCGGAAATTGCCTACGTGCTGGCGGCGATGTTCCTGGTGGTGGTGGGCTACACGTTCAGCGTAGGTCTGTTCGTGAACAAGTCGGTGACCCTGGTCAATTTGTTCTTCCAGATGTACGTGCTGTTCCTGCTGACCGTGCCGATCATCACCATGCGGCTTTTGGCGGAAGAGCGCCGGTTGGGTACGATCGAGCTTCTACTGACTTCTCCGGTGAGCGAGGTCCAGATCGTTTTGGCCAAATTTTGCGCGGCGATGACCCTTATTTTGGTGATGCTAGCGTTGTCGGCGAGTTATGCCGTGGTGCTAGCAATCTTTGCCGAGCCGGATTGGGGTCCGATCTACAGCGGCTATCTGGGCCTGCTCTTGCTCGGCGCCGCGCTCAGCGCGATTGGCCTTTTAGCTTCGAGCCTCACGGCGAACCAAATCGTGGCTGCGCTGACCTCGCTGGGAGTATTTCTATTGTTATGGTCGATCGACGATCTCGGCTTTCTGCTGCCTGATCCCTACGACGCGCTGGTGACGAACCTTTCGCTCGCGGCGCACTTCGTTCCGTTTGCCACTGGCTCTTTATATCTGTCCGACGCCGGCTTTTTTGTGAGTGCGACGCTGCTCGGGATATTCCTCAGCGTGCGGGCGCTTGGCCGCCGCTAAACGGGTTTTGCCATGGGAACTCGTCAAGGGAGCCCGCGTTCAGCCTGGCTTGTCGCCGCTTTGCTAGTCGTAGCGCTCGGTCTGAGCCTCGCCGCGCGATTGCTCGCCGTCAGCCGCGACGGCGCCAACGTGCTACTGTTCGGGGCTTGGGCAGCAGCGCTTGCATTCCTGTTCATACTGGGGCTGCGCATACCGGTCCAGATGCGGTTTGGCCGGCGCGCAAGCTTTGTTGCGAACAGCCTGATTGTCGTATTTGCCCTGGCGCTGGCGGTGCTGGCCAATGTGGCGCTTTACACCCACGACGTGCACTTCGACTTGACTCGCGAAGGAGCGTACACTCCGCCCGAGCAAGCTCAGAGCGTCGTGCGCAATCTCAGCCGCGATGTTCGCTTCATTTACTTTTACCACGATGACGATCCTCAGGCTCTGCGCGCTAAGGACCTGCTCCAAGCATTGGCCCGCTCCAACGAGCGCTTTCACCTGCGCGTGATCGACCCCGACACCGACCCTGCGCTAGCTCGCCGCTACCAGATACGGTTCTACAACACCGCAGTGGTCGAGGCTGACGGCCAGCGGGCCACTGTCGAAAACACTACTGATCTGACGCAAATGGCTTTCGCCGTTGTGCGGGCGCTGAGACAGGAAACCAAGACCGTCTGTTTTATCGTGGGGCACGGCGAATTCTTTGAACCGGGCGGCATCCAATTCCATTACACCCACACCGAGACGTTGCGCGCTCACGATGTTGAGGGCGGCGGAGACATTCTGGAAGGCAAAGACAGCGGCCTCGACCGCCTGTATCTGGCCTTGACGAATTTTGGCTACAGACTTGAACAGATCGATTTAACCAGGACCTCTGCGATCGCACCTCAGTGCGACGCGGTGGTGGATAGCGGCCCCCGCGTCGCCTATGCGCCCGAACAAAGCCGCGTGCTCAGCGACTACCTTGCGGCGGGCGGGCGCCTTTTGCTGATGTACGACCCGTACTCGCCGATCGAGCCCAGCTTTGAAGCGACCCTGGAGCGCGTCGGAATCAAGTTAATCCCGGCAGCCGTACTAGACCCCACCGATCATTACGCGACCGATCCCGAAAAGGTAGCAATTCCCTACTATACGCCGCATCCGATCACCGAACATCTCGGACTCACGTTCTTCCCCGGCGTCCGGCCCATCGTCGTTCTGCAGCCACCCAGCGGCGTTAAGCTCGTGCCGCTGTTCGCCAGCACGAAGGACAGCTACCTACGCTTTGAGTCCGGCGCGTTGCCTGTCCAAGATGGCAGTCGCGCGATGAACGGCCAAAACCCTGGCCCGCGCGTTCTGGCCGTCGCGGCCACCGGCCGCTGGCCGGGCGCATCGGCTGGCGCTGGCCCGTTCAGGTTAGTCGTGATTGGCGACAGCGATTTCGCGACCAACGCGTACTTTGCTTCGGTCTCGAACGGTACGCTTGTTGTGGCGATGATCCGCTGGCTGGTAGGCGATGAGTCCGTGTCCTTGGTAAAGCCCGAAACTTACGCGGAGCCCCAGATCGTGCTGACCAACCAGCAGATGAAGGCCGTCTTTGCGGTGGTCAACGTGATGTTGCCCCTGAGCGTAGCGCTGATCGGCACCTTGGTCTGGTGGCGGCGACGCTGAACAGACGGTCGCAGCGGCCAACACGAAGACGAAATGAGCGGCGAATTAGACTCAGCGCAAGAGGTGGCGCGGCCATGCTAAACGCTCAGCGCCCCTGGCTTTGCCACGAGTTTTAAATCGCGCCTGCGGTGGCCTTGTGCGAATCGTTCTAGCGATCATGGGGGCGCTTCTCGCAGCGGGTGTAATTGTCGCCCTCGCGCTTAGCGGTCGGACGCCCGGCCAAGAAAGCCTGGCGCGCTTCGAACCAGCCGGCATCGTACAGAAGCTCCCTGCTCGCGCCACTGCGATCGAATTTCGCGCGGGCGAGCGGGCCTTTATGCTGACGCGCAGCGCCTCCAATCAGTGGCAAGATGCCAAACGGCCCGGCGTTTTACCAAACGGGGACCTGAACCGTCGCGTTGCCACTGCGCTTCATTTCCTTGAAGTCACGGCTCCCGCTCGGGTGCTCGACGAGGCGCAATACGGAGCCGGCGCGCTGGCGCAGTTCGGCCTTGCACCCGAGCGGTACCGCGTCACTCTATTCATCGAGGGCAAGGCCGCATGCACGATCGAGTTCGGCGGGTTGAACCCGTCCGGCACGGGCCAGTACGTGCGGGTGCTCGGACGCGAAAAGCTCTACCTGATGCCGCCCTATTTCGGCCGCCAGTGGGAGGAGGTTGCACTCCTGGCAGCCGCGGCTGCTGGACAGCCCCCGTCGCAGCGACAACCGGTCGCGACGGAGCAGCGGTCTCGGGCGCAAGCCCATCAACAGGCGCAAGCTTGGCGCAGCCGCGCTGAACCTGAGGCAGCGCCCCGTTGAGTTCACCACCGTTTCTGCGAGGTCGGTTGGCTCTGCGATCTAGCGCCGCCATGCAGCGCTATCCCAGAGCCCAATTCGGGCACGCAAGGAGTGCGCCGCAAACCTTGCGACGAGGTCCGATGCGATGGTGGTCCGTCCGCCGTTCTCCGAGCACGCTGCGCACGGGCATTAGCAAGGCGCGCAAGGTATCTGGACCGAGAATAGCCGCCGCTGTGAGGACAGAGACCTCCAACTAGAGGACCAAGCCGGGCGAGGTGCTGACGCGCAGCAAGTAACGGCCGTTGCGACGCTCCAAGAGCACGGGACTGGCGAAGGCCTGGGAGAGGATCTCCGAGGTCATCACTTCCCGCGCCGGTCCGCGAGCGGCCACTTCGCCACCACGCAGAATCAAGACGTGCGAGAAGCTCGGCATGATTTCCTCCACATGATGCGTCACCAGGACGAGCGACGGGCCGTTGCTGGTCTGCCGACCCAGCCGGTCAAGGAATTGAAGGAAGCGCTCGCGAGCTATTGGGTCAAGCCCGGCACAGGGCTCGTCCAGGACCAGCAGCTTCGGCTGCGCCATCAGAGCGCGCCCAATCAATAGGCGTTGACGCTCGCCCTCCGATAAAAAGCGCCACTGACGCTCGCGCAGCTCGAACATTTCTATCTGCCGCAAAATTTCAAGCGCGCGTTCGCGTTCGCCGACCTGGGTTTCGCCCCAAAAACCGATCATCGCGCTCGCGCCGCTAACCACCGTTTGCAGCGCGGTGTCGTACCCGGGCATCATTTGACGAATGCTGGAGCTCACCAATCCCACTCGCTTGCGGAGTTCGCGCCAATCAAAGCGTCCAAAGGTTTCACCCAAAACTCGGATTTCTCCGGTTGTGGGAGACAAGTAGCCTGTGAGCACGCTTAGCAGCGATGTCTTTCCGGAGCCGTTGGCACCCAGAATCGCCCAGTTCTCGCCTGCCGCCACGCGCCAGTTCACCGATCGCAAAATCGTAGCTTCTCGCTCGACGGTTAGGTCGCAGATCTCGATCACCGGCGGCTTTTCATGCGCTTCAGTCATAGTTCCGCGTTGGGTTAAGCAAATCTTAACTCGAACCGGATACGAGTCAAATCTCTGCTCGTTCTTCATGACGGCAACCGTCTGATTCCGTCATGACCGAGGACAAACCCCGCGCAGTTGGCCGGACTTCACCGAGCGCTGGAGCGATGATAACTTGGTCTCGCAATGGGACTTCACCGGGAGCTGCGCCGGCTTGCCGAGCTTGGCGCGGGCGGTTATTTGCGCCACGCAAAGCGCCGTCAGAAGGACCGTATCATGCGGCTTTTGAATCTCGTTGCCCCGCGACGGTGCCGATGCTCGTGCTGCGGCTGGGGCGGCTGGAGCTTCCTCGATTATTACGGCAAGGGGGATTCGCTTCCACGCGTGGTGTGCCCCGACTGCGGTTCCCAGGGCCGCCACCGCGAATTGATGCCTCTGCTGAGACAAGTGTTGGCGGATCTCGGGCGCCGATGTAGAGTCCTGCATCTGGCGCCTGAGCGCGCTTTCCAGCCGGTGTTCAGGCAGCATCGCGACCTAGTGTACGTACCAGCGGACCTCAAACCGCAACTCTGGCTGCAAAAGCTCGCCGTTGCGGCCGACATCGCGGCGCTCCCCTTTCGCGACAACAGCTTTTCGTTGGTCTTATGCTCCCACGTGCTCGAGCACGTGCACGACGACCGCGCGGCGCTTTATGAACTCGCGCGGGTTGCCGCCGCCAAGGCGATGGTGCTGATTGTGGTGCCGACGTGGAGGTCGTGGGACAGCCGTCCTACGCTGGAGTTCGGAATGGCAAATCCAAATTTTGACGATCACTGGCGAACCTATGGTTCGGATTTGCCAGCGAAAATCGAAGCCTGTGGGATGCGCTGGTCGGCGTTAAGCCTCTGCCCCCCATTGCGTCGGGTTTGCCGCAACAGCCTTGCGATGATGGGTGACACGCTTTTTGTTTGCGAGAAGCCTGACTTGCGAAGGCAAGATGCGCCGTCTTCTCCCTTGCGCCGCGCCGAGAGCAGAGCGGTCTTGCTTCAATAGCTCGAGAGAAAGGTGTTGAGGATGAAGCAAATAGATTTGCCTTCACGGCCGAGGTTCGCTGAGCTGCCTGTGAAGCCCGACGCCCCACCAGACTCGGCGTGGGGCGTATTCGGCAGCGACGACGAAGTGGGATGCGTCAACTTCCTGACCCCGCAGGGAGTGGTCGACGCTGCGCGATTAGTGCGCAAAGGAAAAGTGTTTCGACTTGACAAGCGAATTAATTACGCCCACCCACCGCTGTTCAGACGCGTTCCGGTGCGCCATAACATAATCAGCTTCGAGTCCTTCGGCATCCTCGGCCATGACGACTCTCTTGACAACTATAACACCCAGGAAGGCAGCCAGTGGGACGGCCTCGCCCACATGGGACATCCTCGCTATCAGGCCTTTTACAACGGCGTGAAAGCCCATCAGATCAAAGACGGACCGGATGGCAAGCTGGGGATTCACCACTGGGCTGACCGGTTCGTCGGCCGCGGACTTTTGCTCGACGCGTTTAAGTATCGCGCCGAGCAAGGGCGCCCGCTCAATCCGCTCGACAGCGAATCGTACAGTCTGGTTGACCTGATCGGCACGCTCGCCGCGCAGCAAGTAGCGCTTAAGCCCGGCACGATCCTGCTCGTGCGCACGGGCTGGATGCAGGCGTATCTCGGCGCGACAGCCGAACAGAAACAAACGATGGCGTCGGTCTCCAAGCTCCGTTCATGCGGAATTGAGAGCAGCCGGGACCTGATGGCCTGGCTGTGGGACAACCGCGTAGCCGCGCTCGGCACCGACTGTCCCGCGGTCGAGCCCTGGCCATGGAATTTTCAAGACGAAAACGCGCTGCACTACCGCGCGCTTGCCTTGCTTGGCCTACCGTTGGGCGAGCAGTTCGACCTCGAAGCTCTGGCCGCTGACTGCGCCACTGACAACTGCTACGAATTCATGCTCGTTTCGGCTCCGCTCAATCTCCCCGGCGGCATCGCGTCGCCCCCCAATGCGGTGGCGATCAAATGAGGCGCCTTTCATTCGAGGAAGACTAGGCTTAAGCGGCCTTCGCCAAGGACTAACGTCTAGTAGCCAAGCGCGGTTGCGCCGCGTTCAGGCGGGATTACGACTGCCACGGAGCAGCGTGCGCGGCGCAGAATATGCTCGACGCGCGGCCCGAAGTACAGGCGCTGCTCGGCTGAGCGAAACAGCACTCCCATCACCAGCAGGTCGCATTGCGTTTCTTCGGCAACGCGCACGATGACATTTTCGGGCCGGCTTCCAGTCGCGATTCGCGTTTCGATCTCGATCCCGAGCTGTTGACCGAGGCTCTTAATCTCGGCGACGATCTGTTCGCCCTCGGCCGGGCGGCGCCTGGCCGCGACCAGCGTAGCAAGGCTAACGAACGACCTTTCACGCACGTAGAGCGCGGTCACAGCCGCGCCGGTTGCGCGCGCATAGAGCATCGCCAAACCCGCGCCCATGCGGGAGAACGGCGCACCGGTAACCGGGATCAGCACGCGCCGCAACGGCATCGATCCGCCGCCGTCGCGCACGATAACTACCGGAGCGCGCGCCGCCGCCACGATGTCGCGCAGAACGTCGCCGCCCAGCGCGTGGTTGCGGTAGACTTGCGAGGCGCCGGCGAACACCGCGTCATAGTCGCGGCCGCTCTCTTCGGCGATAGCCGCGCTTATCGAATCAGCCGCGCCCAAGCGCTGATACACATTGCGCGCACCCGAGAGCGCGGCTGCTTCCTTGATGCGCGTGAACTGGGCGTCGAAATCCGCCGAGGGAGCCCTGGAGACGTCGGCATGAAAAACCGTAACACTGGCATCGTCGTGGCGGGCCAGCGCGGCGGCGATATGCGCCGCCAGGATCGCGTTCGGACCGCCGCCGCTTAACACCAGCAGCTTGGCGCCGTTGCCCTTGAGCGGCAGCTGCGCCTCAACGCGCTCGCGCTCGTGCCGCTTAACGTCGCCGGGCCGCTCGCGCACGCCGCGCAGCGACCAGTTCAAAAGCGGTGGAGTTGCCAGCGAGGTCGCCAGCGCCACTAATATTAACACGGCGTACATCGCCGGCGACAGCACGCCGAGGCTGAGCCCCACCAGCGCCACGACAATCCCCATGCCGCCGCGGGCGTTCATACCGATCGCGACCGCCAGCGCCTCGCGCCAATGAAGGCCACCCACCAGACCCCCCAGACCGCAGCCGACAAGCTTTACCGCGAAGGCGATCGCGAGCACGGCGAGCGGCACCAGCGGTTCGCCAAGCGCGTCGAGATTGACTTGAAGGCCCGAGAAAGCAAAGAAAATCGGCCCCATGAAGCCCGTGGTTAGAGCCTCCACATCATCACGCGCGGCCTTGCGAACTCGCGCCGACCCAGCCA
>Ga0080006_1100211_pt1 | contig 13253 bp, 24 predicted proteins | sample RS3BMetagenome_FD_69209 | JGI IMG/M metagenome (GOLD analysis project Ga0080006, IMG submission 69209) | Ferric oxide microbial mat and aquatic microbial communities from Rainbow Spring, Yellowstone National Park, USA - RS3B (SPADES... ...
GTTGTAGTAAATCAGGTAGGTCTAAATGGAATTGTTATTTCAACAACACCTCCTGCCACTGCAGTAGATGCTACAACGATACAAAACCTTCATATGAGGGTGGGATTCGGTTTCCGTCCCCCTTATGGCTCCCCTCTTACAAATAATATAGCACAATATCCAACAGGTAGTGGTGCAAATTCTGTATTGTCATATCAACTTCTTGGAAATGGTGGTCAGGGGACGCAACTTAACCTCATAAACATGAGTATTTTCAGTGGAAATTGGAACAGTGGATATGGACCTACCAATGGTGCTTTGTATGTACAGGGAGCAATAAATGTTGAAGCTTTTGGTTCAACATTCGGCGGAGATAGAGACCTTGCACTTATAGGTTCAAACACCACTAATTCAGGAACTATTTCATATGACCCATTTCTTAATGCAACATTTGAAGGGTGTTATTTAGCGGCAGGAAATGGTAACCAATATATTACAGGCTATTTGATAGATATTCAAGGTTCTAATATAGGGGGTAATACTAACCTTAACTATAATTCATCAACAGCAGGACTGGCTACAAATGTGACCATAGAAGGATCAACCATTCAGGGTCAGTTCGACCTGACAGATGCAACGGTCAATTTTATCAAATTAAGTGAAGTAAATTATATGGGTCCACAAGGGAATGTATATAATGCAATTTTTGGTAGTGCATCACCAGTAAACGTAAACCAGCTGGAAATGAAAAACATATCTTATTTTGGAAATTCGTATTATGGAACATTTGCAAATTTAGTTTATAACGTTAGTTTCTCTGAATACGACATACAGGGATTTAATAATATAAATGGCAATGCCATAGCGTTCCCAACGCAATCTTCAACAAATGGAACTACTGCGGGGGCAGTAAAAATGAATGCTGTGACCTACAGAACTTCATATAAGAAATATGTTATAACATTCAGTGGATATGAAAACGATACCACCACTAACCAAACAATCAGCTTTCCATTGCCATTCAGCACCAGTGCGGTCATATCAGCAAATAACACAGGTCTTACCGTATCTACAACCCCCACTGGTATAACAATAACATCACCTAACAGCACTACAACCTACTCAGGAATAGTGATCGTTGAAGGGTACTGATTTTATTATTTTTTATTCACTATTTTATAATATATCTTATAGCAAAGTTTTTTAACGTTGTGTGTATTGGCAATAGATGGCAATTACAAGTAATCCAGTTACAATAACGGTTACAGGTACACAACCTCCTCCTTCTGGCTATACTGTATCTGTTTCCGCTAATCCAAGTACTAATCTATCAACAAATACCTATGTCACATTTACAGTTACAGTAACTTCATCCTCTGGTTCAATACCTACAGGAAATGCAATACTATACCTTGCACATGCAAGTAGTACAGTATGGGGACAGTGGAGTTTAACATTAAATAATGGAAGTGCAAGTGTAACACTTCAACCCGGACTGTATCTCGCAAGTGGAGAATCTTCAATGAACTACTATGCAGTTTACAGTGGAGTACAGTCACAAATAAATCAGATAACGTTCCAGACAAGTGTGGAACCCACGTCAATAACACTGTCAGCAAGTACAACCAGTCCATCCCCGAATACAATAGTTACATTCACAGTACAGACAAACGGTTCAAATGTTGCTGGTACGTTGTATGCATATAACTCACAATCAAATGCACAGAATGCCCCTTCCCTCACAGGTCAACTTGCACAGTATCCTTTAACTGTTGGTACGAGCGGTACAGGTACTGTTGGTAATTTATACCCTACACAACTTGCCAATACTACGTACTGGATAGCAGTAATAGACAATGTGCAGTCAAATATTGTGACTGTAACAGGACAGACTGTTGCAATAACATCCATGACAATGTGCGGTACAGCTACAGGTTATCAGGGGGATATTGAGTTCAACGTGACAACAAACTCAGGCGGTGAAGGTACTGCAAACCTTACAGGATACAGTTATGATCCTTCAACCAATACAGTCGGTAGTATTGTCTGGGGACCGGAAGCATTTCTACAGATAGTCAACGGTACTGGTAATGTAACAATAGTTCCGGGCATGGTAAGGTCAAATACAGCATGGCAGGCTTCCCTGAACGGGGTTAACAGCAACTATGTTTACGTTACAAATGCTTCGCCCTCCAGTCCGGGTACAGTAAAACCAACGTGCTGATATCTACTGATATATTAAATGGCAAATATTTTAAATACGTTAACAATGACAGCAGGATAAAATGGCAACGACAATAACGTCAAACAAGGTTAGTGTTGATGTAACACTCCCGCCTGTGAACAGCGTAGTTTTGAGTGCATCACCCACAACGATAAACGGGAGTGGGACTGTATCATTTACAGCAACCGTAACAGGTGGAAACAGTGTACCTATACCCAATGTATCCGTGTCTTTCTATAATAACAGTGGCAGCACATTGCAGGGTACAGCTACCACCGATTCAAGCGGAGTCGCAACATTTTCCTATACGTACAATTTGCAGGGTGTCTCAGGTACAGATGCATGGGACGCAGTTGCAAGTGGAGTGACGAGCAATACTGTGGATATTACACTCAATGCCGTAACATATACCTTTAATCTTGTAATAAATGGTGTTAGCTCAGGAACAGTTGATGTTACTGCGGGGACCTCGTTTACGGCAACTGCAACACTTACAAGTGGTGAATTCAGTACAAGTGGAGTTCCAATAACCCTTACAGATACAACAACCGGTGCAACATATACAGCTACCACTGATTCAAGTGGGACTGCAACATATACTATCACAATCTCACAGACCGGTACATACGTGTTTCAGGCAAGCTATACACTTTCATGACAACGATAACATCCAATAAAGTAACAGTAGATGTAACTGCACCTGTGAATTACTGTACTACAGGTCAGTATATTACAATCTACGGTTCATCAACTACAGCAGGTACTGGATATGCATACCCCTATTCCTTTGCTTCATCGCTTCAGCTTGGATACGGTGAAGTCTCTGTACCCAATTTCTGTATCTACTATGAGGGAGGGGCAGCACCTACAGGTTGTTACTGCAACTTCATTCCCAACCAGTTGAGGGGAGCGTACACACATTTCTATACAAACAACAAGGGTGGGTGGATGGCTCAGATCACAATATATTCAAACAGTTACTCTTTCATTATCCAGTGGACAGAGTGATAGATTATTATTTACCCTCAATTTAAAATTAAAATTAGGGGTTTCAATAACCGGTAACGATAATTTACACCTCTACCTAATCAAAAACCCAACACGTTTGATTTTTTTGATGTTGTAGGGGTAAATCATGGGAGGTTGCTACCCTAAATTCCATTTCAAACATGGTTTAAGGTATGCATGCCTATATCCTGTTAAAATGGTGATTTATGCCCTGTAATACGCATTTATAAGAACACATTATAAAAATATTGTTTAAATAACAGTATGTACTTTATCCTTATGCCAGACGCAACAATGACAAGTACGAAAGAACTCTTCCATGCAGTATTCCCAGCTTTGGTGATCGGACTGTTTACAATGTTCGCATTCATGCTGTTTGCTGCAGTATTCGGGAATGCAATTGCTGGTGATAGTACTTCAGGTTTTGGATTCTTTAGCAACGTAGGCGACATGGCTGGACTTGGGTTCTTTGTAGGATTTGCGGGTAGGTTGGCAATAGTCTTCGAGAAATATCTCTAAGAACATAGTCGAAGAGTCTATCCCTTAATTTTTTCCTTTTTATTTACCAAAAATATTTATAACTTCTTTCAATACTGTTATCATGGCTGAAAAGATATTCTCATTCAACGGCAAGAAATACGTAGAAAAAGTATTCGATACACCATGTGATGAACCTTTCAGGTATATGGAAGAGATAAAGAAGGAAAGAAAAAAGAAATAAATTTATTCCTCAGTACTTCCAGTTGTCTTGTTTACCAGAACCTTTGCTGCATTAACACCTACGTTCTTTGCAATCCTTTCAGGTGCTGATATTGCCCAACCCCATGCAAGCAGACCACCTATGACTATTCCACCTACTATAACTATAACAGGTAGAAATTCAGTAAGCCCGGTATTTATTGTACCTACTGTGTTGCTTGTACATTGAGGCTGTCCGAATATCGTTGTACCATACGTTGTACCGGTAGGGCATGAGAGTGTGATATTTATTGAACCACTTGATGTATTGAGTTCAGTTGACTGTGATGCTTTTGAGAAAGGTGCATAGTTTACTGTTGCGGTATAACTGTCACCTATGTTCAATCCTGTGAATGTTGTCTGCCCGTTCGAATTTGTACTCTGTGTACCGATATCAGTATTTGAACTTGTATCCTGCAGTGATACAGGTATATTTGCCATTGCCCCTCCGGGGGTTGTTACATTTACTGTTATTTGACCCTGCCCTTCTGTTGTTGTATTCAATGTCTCTGAAGCAGTACCCGTTAACTCATATTCAAGGTTGTAACTTCCAAGGGCAGGTGCACAGCTTACTATTGAAAATATTATCTGGTTGTTCGTATTCAATACTTCTTGGAGTTCTGTGGAACTCAATGTATGTGAATAGTTGAAGTAATTACTCCCACCTATAGCACAGTTCTGTGCAAGTATAGTAACAGGCGTAGATGTACCGTACTGTATTGATGCTGATGCCCATGCTACCCGTCCTGAACATAAACCGGCGGTACATGAATTTCCTATTATCCTTAACTGGAAGTTTACTGTAACGGCAGTAGCATACTGGTCTATTGTTGCTGTTGATGACAGGTTTGCACCTGCTGTACCCCAGTATTCAAGGTTATCCCAGTTCTGTTGCCTTGAATTGTCAATAAAATATACTGTAGTTGACATTGTATAGCAATGCCTCCGTTATTTATTAATGTTATGAAGTATTATATTTACTATATAAATATTGGCAAGATATTTAAATCTGATTAATATTAACGTTCAATGGCAGATCAACCTCAGGCAGTAGCAATGACAAGTCCGAGTTCACCATGGATACCGGTTCTTGTTGGAATAGGGGGTGTGGCGGTTATCGGTTACGTTGTATATTATTTCGTTACAAGTACGGCAAGTGGAAGCACGGGTACTACAGTATTGACATTAACATCAAGCACTACACAGGTACCAGAAGGCGGTACAGTAACGTTCACAGTCGTTGCAACTAACAGTGTAACAAACCAACCTGTATCGGGTATAACTGTAACACTTGTGGATACAACCACATCAACAAATATACAGAGTGAAGTTACTGATTCAACTGGTACTGCAACATTCGTTTATACTGTGCCTATGACACTCCCAGCGGGTACTTACGTATTCGATGCGGTATCATCTTAATATACCATAATATAAATAATCTCAAGTTATTTAAATGGGAAAATGATTACGAAAAGTATGCAGGATGATAACAGTACACTTCATAAAATAGCCCCTTATGCAATAGGTTTTGTGCTTGGAGGTTTAACCACATATATAGCACTTACAGTTATAGGAGTGTATACAATAGAGAATTTACCTCCATCAGCACCTCCCTCTGGTACGGTATCGGAAGTAAATTTAAAGGTATCTGATATATATGTTCAAACTGGTACAGTTGTTACACTTACGGCAACCGTTATAAACAATGGCAAACCTGCAACCTATCAGCCTGTTGAATTTTATTCCAACGGTGTTTTTGGTGGTACAGCAATGACATCCAGTACAGGTGAAGCGGTTATGGAATATCCTATACCTAAAGCAGGAACATACAGTATATATGCTGATTCAATGGGATTGAAAAGTAATACAGTACAGGTGGTGGTATCATGAAAGACATATATGATGAAGAAAAATATTTACACCCTCTTGTATCAGAAGAGTATATTTCAGGCACAGACAGGCAACAGATAAGACAGCTTGCAAATGAAGTATCGAGTGCGATAGAAACGTTGAAAAGGTTGAACGATAACCAGTACATGCAGTCACTTATAAGAGACCCTGCAACTATTAAACACTTGGACGATATAGTGAAGGGAAAGAGACCGAGACCTTCAAACGTACCGGAACTCCCATTCCTGATATATAAAGGTTGCATTTCACATGCAGATGAAGTAAAAAAGAATGATGCACTGAGACAGGACTGCAATATGCTGATGCTTGCAGCAGAACTTGCAGACCGTGCAACAAATGACCTGTGGTTTATCAAACAGAATATATCAGTACCCATAGGTGCACCCGCAGCAGATAAGCAAGGAAAAAGGTTGTCGGATCAGGAATTAATTGAACGTGATAAGAGGTTGTTCCCAAGCGAAATGGAGGAAATAGAATCATTCAGGTGGGAAAGTATATGAGCAGTCAGGAAACTGATATAAGGCTTATACAGCAGGACGTAAAGTATATAAGAGAAAAAATAGACGGTATAGTTACAAAAGTGGATGAGCATGACCAGAGGATCAGGGGTGTTGAACTAAAACTTGCAAGCTTCAGTGGAAAGGAACAGGGTATAACTTCAACACAGGAAAGAAACGAAAGGAGGTTCAAGCTGACTATAACTGCCCTTATACTGGTTACGTCTGCTATAAACATACTTATAGCTTTATTTCATTAGCTTTTTATAACCAGAAATAATATCAGACAGGGGCAGCAGCCTCCCTGCCCCCTTTTCTCCTTAAAGGTATATTATTGTCTTTAAGTATTCTAAGTACAGGTGTTATAGAACACTTCATGAGTTTTGATATTGCAGTGGCTGACATCTGGTTCTGGGTATATAATTCTATAACTTTCCTGCTGTCTATGAATATACCGCCGTTTTTAATTGATGTTTTACTCCTCGGCCTGCCGAATTTCACCCCTCTTGCTCTTGCATATTCCCTGCCTGCCCTTGTACGTTCATTTATCATATTTACTTCAAATTCAGCAAATGCCGCAATTATTTGCAGCATGAGCTTGCCCATTATAGTTGTCGTATTTATAGCAGGCTGTTCAACTGCTATGAACTTGATTCCCTTATTCTCCAGTACTGTTACCATGTTCAGTAAGTCTTTACTTGACCTTGCAAGTCTGTCAATCTTCGTCACGATTAAAATCTCTGGTTTGTCTGTTTCCATCTGCCTGAACATCTCTTTAAGTTGTGGTCTGTTATCTGTTTTACCACTTACACCTTTGTCTTCAAATATCTTAACAGTAAGGTCATTCTGTTTACAGTAATCAGTTATCAGTTTAACTTGCCTGACATTACTCCCCTGTTCAACTTCCTCCTTTGTACTTGCTCTTACATACCCGTAAGCTAAACCTGTCATTTTAATCGTGGAACTTAATAACATACCCATTATTAAAGTTTCCGGTTAAGTAACATTACTGAAATTCAAATTAAAATTACAGTTTTAACTCGTTCATCTCCTGCCATACCCGCTTTACATAACTCGGGTCTTTATTATTTTGGTCTAAAATATTGCGTTTCATTTCTATTACTCTATCAATAGCCTCTTTATCTTTCCAGTTTGCATCCTTGAGCATTTTAAGTGTTGATGCAATTTCCAGCCATATTGTTTCTTTCTCTTTTAAAGCCTGCAATAAATCCAGTATGTGTAATAAGCTTAATCTATCTTCTTCATTTATATTTTTACTGTCATTGTATTCCTTTTCTGATATGCTGAAGTAATCTTTATAAAGTTCAGTGGAATAAGGACCCCTGAGGTAAATAGGATACGAATAATTCAGGTCAGGGTCTGCTTTACTGTTTACCACGAAGAACATGATTTTCTGAATTCTCATCCTCAGTTCAAATGATTTATCATCTTCTTCTGGGTTTTGACTTTCCTTAATATCAGAAATCGATTTAATGCCTATAAACTTCATAATACCTATCAGTTTTTTCCTCCGTGTATCCATGGTTAAGCTATATCGATTGTATATTTAAATTTTAGTAATATAGCAAACATTATATACCTCAATATAATATCATTGTGAGTTCTGGACAAGGATGGAGAGGTAACCCCTCTTACCTGCCCTACCGAATAAATATCATATAATATATCTTTTAAAAACCTATAAATACGTTCCCCTATTACAGCAGTATGGAACCAGAAGCCTGTGGCATAAGAGGTTTCTATATTGCAATGAAAATGGATGATATACTTACTTCAACAGACAGGAAACAGCTGGATAAGATGAAGATGAACTTGTTGCGTACTCTCAGTAGGTATAATAGATGTTTTTACCCCTATGATTATAACAATATAATGAAAACTATTGAACACATAGAACTTTACAATATAAATAATTCCCGGACAAACTCACCATTGAACGATATATTCAACTCTATACATGTTGATTGATAGTATATCGAAGGTATAATTTACAGGAATATTTTTATTGTTTAAATAGATACGATATTATGGACAGTGTATTCGAGTTTAACTTAGATACAGAAAATGATGTACAGAAAGTTATGGATTACCTTAAAACCTATACACCATCAAGCTGTAAAATACTTGCTGACTTAATGGAAGCAGAGGATTCAATACTGTACAGTTATGATAATATACTGTCAATAATAGACAAACTCCCATCTGAATATAACGAACAGTTTAAAAGGAGTCTGAGTAAATATACTGCAGGTTCTGATGCACTTGAAAGTGCTCATGATGGGATAGATAAGTTAGAATACGATATTACAAAACTTATTAATATGTTAGACCCCGATGGTACATGCGTATTTGCAGGTTCTTCTTCCGACAGCCCGAAAACAATTAGAATGGAAACTTTTAAAGAAGCTGATAAAAGAACTAAGGATTATGTACAATATGTTTTAGATAGGCTTAGCGTATATATGTAATTTATTCTTCCCCATCTTCCTTATTTTCTGCGTCTATATGCAGTAATACACAGTTCACTGAGTCTTTTACTATTTTCCTCCTTGCCTTGAAATCATTCTCGGGGTTGCCTGTAAGTTTATCAAAATCCTTTGATATGTGATTGGTACACCACTCGAATACTTTCCTTGATTTCACATTTCCTTATTGCAAGTGGATTTATTATTCTTCCTAAGCTTTATATTTTTGATAGCAAACGTCAAATATTGGTGTGTGTTATTCTACAGTGAACTGGTTACGGGTACACGGGAACGTGCTGGGAGTGTTATATGGAATACTTTCATACTTTGTTGTAATGCATTACTGGTATTATGCTTTAGGTCTGGCTGTAGTACTGGGTATATATTCCAACTACTTCGCAAATTACATAATAAGGTTATTGAATGTTAAAATAGGTGAACTGATGGGTTCTGCTGTAGGCAGTATGTTCAAAATTAAAAAATAATATCGGTTAATATAAAACAGGGAAACATATAAAAAACAGTAAATAATACCAGTTATAATGAGAGATGAGCTTCACCGCACACTTAAAGTTATGTCAAGTATACCAGTAGTAGGCTCCATACCCAACGTTGTACTTCAATCAGGTGAACAATTCGGTTACTTCGATAAGGAAGGTGCTGATAAATTAACAGATAAAGAATTGTTCTACGATTCAGTCCATGATGGTATAGTTGTTGACCCAAAGACAGCAGAGTCTGATATAATTTCATGTACATGTACTGAAGGGAAGAACTCTGAAGATATATGCTGGAAAAAGGGGATAATAGGTATACTTTCACAGGATCAGGTAGAACGGTATTGCCCTGTTGAACACAGGCAGTATGAACATACAGATATACATTCAAGGATAGAGGATTTCACAGATGCTTCAAAGGCATGTAAAATAGGAAATTCTATTAACGGGAAACCAATTACAGATATTGAAGACAGATTGAAGTGCATGCATGATAAATTGAAAACATATAATATAACGGGGTTGTATTGATATGGTAGATAGAACATCAATCGATGAGTATGAAAAAGCACGCAGGGAATACGAGGAAGCACAGAAAGAACTCCAGATTAAACAGCAGCAACTGTTAAATCAGTTTAAATCTGACGTCAAATCACAGATAGATGAACTTGTTACACTGTATAAACAGAGGCAGGATGAAGACAGGCATATAAAGACACTGCAGGAGGAACTTAAAAAAGCAAGGGAAAACTATGCATACCTTTCACAGAAGTTTATGGATACGTATAATTCAATACTTAATACAGCTAAACTGTTGCCTGATGCAGAAAAGCTTGTAAGGGATACAATACTTGCCGTTGCACCTGAACTGAAGAATGCAATTTCAGAGAAAACAAAAACTACAGCAAGGTCTGTCAGCAAGTTCCTGTCATCACAGGCAAGGTATATAGACCCGTTCACAGGTAAAACGTTTGTATCATGGACTGATGCAGTACGTGAATTTCTTGAACCTAAAGCACCTGAAGGTGAGGAGCTTACACCTGAACAGTTAGCATTGAAAGAAGCAATTGAAAACAGGTTGTCCAGCGATTCAGCACACAGGATATTTAATAATGAACTCGGATACGATCTTCTTACATTGAATAATCAAACAATTGAGGAAGTAAACGACTGCATAGATACACCGGGTTGCCTTGATAATATTGTAAACGTGATGAAGAAGACAGACCACGTCCTAACGGAAAACGAAATTATTGACCTGATAAGCGATTACCTGAAAACACATCCAAAGGAACAGATTTAAATTTTATAATATTTTATTTTTATAATTGCTTTATTTAAAATTAAAAATAGGGTGTTTCTTTTCTCATTTAACTAATTATACCGGAAAGGTATTCAAAACGTGTTAGCGTTAATTATTTAGTGTGTTTTCATTGTGTTTTATTACCATCCCAGCTTCTTCCTTGCATTGTAAGCTGTACCCCTTGTAAGTTTATATTTGTTTTTTGTGTACTTTATAGTTGTCTTTCCCTGCTTTTCCTGTTTTGCCCGTCCCATCTTATCATACTGTTTTGATATATAAGCCTCTATACAGTAACGTGCTGTTGGGTTGCCATATCTTATATAGGTATTCCTTAATCTCCTCATAGAGAAATCACTATTTTCTCTGATAGCTGTAAAATAGTTTTTACACCTCAATGGCATATCAGTATAATTTCCAGCATATAAGTGGAGCATTGCTTCAGATACAAGGTCAACAACACGTGGTCTGTGCATATTCTTTCTGTTTCTTTCCATGTAAGTCATGTGTTTGTCCCAGAAGTTTACCATCTGGTCTATAGTATCTTTATATTTCAATAACAGGTCTGCAGTTGAATCGTTTATAGTAATCCTTTTTCTGTTGATTGTAATAAACACACAGAGTAATAGGGTACTGAGATTTATTGTTTTTGATTAGGTTAAAAGAAAGGTAAAAGCATTGATGGATTGTAAAACGTTGAACGTTTAGATCGTTGTGGTCAATAGGATAATAGGATTTTACATTAAAGAAGGAAAACGGCTAATTTTAATTTTAAATTGAATGTGAATAATAATAGGCTTATCTTCTGCTCTTCTCCTTCTGAAATCCCCTATTCCGACCCCCCTATATTCTATTTATATAGTCAATCAATTCGTTTAACAAAACGGTTTTTTGACTATAGATTTCCATAAAGTATATATACAACCCTATATTCTGTATATATCTATTCATGTTTTCATGAATGGACATATAGCATAGTCAATGTGCTATATGGTAACATTCAGAAGACATGGAAAGATAGGAGTGAAAGAGTATGGCAACAACGGAGGATATGGAGAGCAACCAGTCAATAACTGAGTTGCTAAAGACGATAGCCGAGCTTAAAAATAGAGTGCAGACACAAAAGAGCGGACAACTGGCACGACTGAAGGATGAAGCAATTGCTCTGCAAACACAAATAGCTGAAGCAATGGCTAAACAGAATGAAATAATACAAACACTGAAGGGATTGGAAGTAACACCAGAAGAACTGGCAGGATTTCCACCTGAAATAGTTTCAGTATTTACCAAGAGAGGCAGAAAGGGTAAAGCTTCAGTAATATACAATGGACAGCCTATGTCTGCGTCTGCAGTCTGTGAACAACTGGGTCTGGAAATAGGGGGAGATTCAGCTGTCAGAGTACTTCAGAGATATCTGAAGGCTCATCCTTCAGAGAATATACAAATTCTCTGAAGTGATTTTTTTTGTTTATATTTCCCAGTGAAATTTTTAGCAAGGTGATTAACATGAACAGGCAGGAGTTTGAAAACGCAGTGTCTAAAATTCTTGCAATTAAAGGACATTCTTATTTCAGAGTTTATATAAAGGGTTCAGTAATATTAGCAGAAGCATACGAAATACACACAGATGATACTGTTCTTCTATTTAACTGCAATAACACAGTAGCATTTGCAAGATTTGAAGACATAGACGATATTAAATAGAAGGTGATTGTATGAAGGAGATAACGTATGAAAACGGCTATAAACTTCTTCTGACGGACGAAGAATACGAAGTTTTAAAGCAAAAGAGAAAGAAGGGATGAAGATGTTTAACTCGTTCATGACTTGCCCGAAGTGTGGTTCAGAATGGATAAAGCACGACCAGTTATCAGGCTGGTATAAGTGTTTAGACTGCGGGTATAAGTGGAAGTAATTTTTTTGTTTATATCCATAAAGATTTTTTAAAACAGGAGGTGAGTGTATGGATTATAATGAGTTTGTAAGGAAATTTGACAAACTGCTAAATAAACAGGGGTACGTAGAAGTAATTGCTATGGTGAGAATACCAGCAACAGAATACAGACTGGAAGAAGACATAAAAGACCAGAAGATCATAGACCTTTATGCAGATGGGAAGATTATCGACAAAGTTTCAGTAGACAACGTATTAGACTTGCAATAATTTTTTTGTTTATATTCTAAAGAATAGAAGGTGAAAAGATGAGTAATAAAATAAACAGTACAAAAAAGGAAAAGGTTGGCAAACTGTACATGGTACTGGAAAATGGGAGAGAAGTCGAAGTTCCACGTTCAGATGGATACTATACTTACAGTGTATCAGATATGGGTGCGGGTGTTAAACTGGAAGTTACAGCAGATTGGATGAAAGGAAGAAAGGAAGCAGAAGCTTTACTGGATATAGACACGGTAAACTTTGCAAAGAAATATGCAAGGAAAAACAATCTTCTTCTTATAAGCCTGAGATACGAAAGACCTTATGTGTTTTCTTTTATATTTATGTGTAAGCCAGAAGTATTTAATTTTAAACAGAAAAGAGGTGATAAAGTTGCCTAACCATGTATTCAGTGCACTGAAAGTAACTGGACCCGACAAGGATGTGGAAAGATT
>Ga0080006_1144156_pt1 | contig 13242 bp, 9 predicted proteins | sample RS3BMetagenome_FD_69209 | JGI IMG/M metagenome (GOLD analysis project Ga0080006, IMG submission 69209) | Ferric oxide microbial mat and aquatic microbial communities from Rainbow Spring, Yellowstone National Park, USA - RS3B (SPADES... ...
CGATGGGGTAGCCTTGGCGGGCCCCCGTTTCCAATCCACGAATACGGAAGGGTCGGCCCCAGCGGCGCGGCCGAGCTTGACCCGTGCCGCGAGCTTGGCGCCTTCCTTCCCGAGCCCCACGAGGGAGGATCGTCGAACGAGGAGGTGTCGGCGAACGATTCGCCCGTCAGGGCCAGTGAGGTACTTTCTGTCGCGGTGGCGGGAGAAGGCTCTGAGGATGTGAGCCCAAGTTTTGGTGTCCTCCTTTTCGTCGAGCCCCATCCACGCGGGGTCCTTTGGCGAGTGGTAGGGTAGCAGCTCGAACGTTTCGGCGCCTTCGGGTAGAGCGGCGGGCTCGAGGTATCGGACCGTCAGGAAGTTGAAGGGTCGAACCCCCTCGATCTTGTCGACGCGGGGAAGGAGCGCGGGGGTCGTCAGCGCGAACTGGGCCGTCGCGGGCAAATAATTAAAATCGGAGAAGTCCCCGTCTCCGTCGAGCGCGGCGCCAATCAGCCGCTCCCAGATGCGCTTTGTAAACTCCTCCCGGTCGGTAGGCACCTGATACATCCCGAGCCCGTGGTCGGAGGCCTTGAGGATGTGGACGCGCTTGTTTCTGTCCCGGTCGAAGAGACAGTACCTCTTGCTGGAAAGCCCGAAGAACGAGACCGGCCCGGTGTGGAGGGGGGTCTCGTCCTTCAGTAGGGGCACGGGCACTGAGTAAGGGTTGAGGGAGTCGAACGCGGCGGCTATCCGTGGGGCGAGATGGGAGGGGGTAACGAACGCCGAGTCGGTATCCATGTAAACGATCTCGGCCCCATTTTGCTCAGCCCCCCTGTCAAGAAGGGCAAGGAGGAGGTGGGCTCCGCTCGTTATCATGGCCCCCAACAGTGGGGAGAAGAGGGCGCCCGGCTCCTCCGCTCGCGCCTCCTCTTTGAACACCTCGCCGTCGCCGGACAGACCTGATATCTCCATCTCCCCCTTCGCTCTCCCGACGTTCACCTCGACGAACACGCCGTAGCTCCCGGAATTGACAATGATTTTCAGGCCGAGCGCGCGGGCCTCCCAGCCTTCCCGTCTCTCCTTCTTCTCTTCGATGCGGGCCTCTGTCAGGGCGCGTATCAGGTTATCCTCGGGCCGTACGGTCGCCCCAAGGATGGTGATAGGAACCAGCGTTTGCTTGTCGTGCGGGGCGAAGGTGGTAGCCTTGACGATGTGGGGTAGTCGGCCCCCGAGGAGTTTTGCGGCAAGGACGTCCGGCAGCAGGTAGGGGAGAGTTGTTCCCGGCTCGGTGGTTACCCGGTTCCATCCAATTGTAGGAGGGTCGGCCTTGGAGGAGTAGGAGGAGCGAACTGGGAGGAGGTCGTCCCGGGCTTCCACTTCGCAGAGGGTCCACATCAACGGGTTCTCCCAGGTTTCTCGCTTGAGCAGGTCGTCCGCGGTGAGGGACTCAGCCCAGGCGCGGACCTCCTCCGTGGTATTCCGGGGTTCCATAGACCGGGCCGTCAGGAAACGCTCGGTTCCGAGGAGACAGTAGAGAGAGGGGTACTGTGATGTAAAGTCGAGAACGGCTACGTCTTGAACTTCCCGTCCAACGACCCGGCACTCAACCTTCCCCGCATAAAACGCCGCCATGATCCGGCCCGTCAGTTTGAGGTCCGCGATAGGCGGTGGGCTCACTCCCCGGGCGCGGAACGCCGCCTTCCCTAGGGACGCGGAAGAGAACATGCGGTAGGGATGCTCCGGCAGTCCGAACTCTCGGTACCGAGCCAGCGCCCGCTGGTAGACCTCGACGGTCAGGGTCACATCGTTAAGACAATAGGAGAGGTAGTCCTCCGTCAGGTTTCCATAATAATCCGCGGTGGTTTTCCTGAGCGCGCATCCGAAGGCCTCTCCCGCGCTCTTCAGGGAATGCCCCTCTCCCGTCAGAGCGGCGGTGAGGGTCTTCAGGTCGAGGAAGGCTCCCCTGTAGGTCAGCCGCTTACCCTTCCGTCCCGTGAAGCCGATGAACGATTTCCGACCGTCGACGTGCTGGATTCGGACCCCCGGGGTGAACGGGAACGCCGGGTGGTCGGGAGGGAGGAGGCGGAGGGTCCACGCCTCGGTGGCCCGGACGTTTCGCTTCGGGGCGAAGTCGACAGCGAGCCGGGACAGGTCAAACGGGAGGTTGAAGCCGACCACGACGGCCCGCTGGTTGAGAGCAAGGGGAAGAAAGACGTTCTTGACAAACGTCTCCCGCGAGACAGCTTCAAACGATCGCGCCTTGGCCCATGTCGAGATCGTCTCACGCTCCCCGTCGGTGAGGTTGTCGTAGAAGAGGATGGTCCGAGTTAGGCTCCCGAAGGCGTAGACCTGGGCGACCCCGAAGCGGAGGTCCTGTCGGTAGTCGGTAGTGGTCTCGGTGTCGAAGACCAGCCAGAGGTTGTCGTTAGGCTGCTGGTCGTTCGGCTCCCACCTTCCCCGCTCCTTCTTAGGTCGGGTGTGTACGCGCAGGTACACCGGGAAGGTCTCGGTCGCGGGGTCGTTCATAGGGACTCCCCTCTCGCCTTCTTTGCGTAAGCGGCGCGGAGCCGCTTGCCCAAGTCGTGATAGGCCGAGCCGAACCGACCTCTCTCCTCGCAGAGGTCGGACAGTCCTCGGAGGAACAGCGACTCCCGCAGCTCGGGGGGGTTATCGGCCCGAATCCATCTCGGGTCCCAGCCGTTCTGGCGCTCGCTCAGCCGTTCGTGGCAGGGCCGACACACAGGGATTACCGTCTCGGCGTTGTTCTTCCCCGCGATGTGGTGGGCCTCCGTCTTGCCCACGGACGAGCAGACAACGCATCCGCTCGCGCCAGGTGCGCCCGATTGGACCCAATCGACCCAAGCGGCAGCCTCGTTGAGCCGATCTAGGAACGTTTCGCGAGCCGCTTCGGTAGCCCGTCCGATGATTGGAAGCAGGGCGGAGCTCTTCACGCTTCCGCGAACACCTCCTCCGATTCGTCGCCCTCGGGATAGATGTCGAAGGCTCCCGTCTCGCTCTCGGCACGCTCGACCGCAGAGAGAATCTTCGCGGGGTCGGTCTCGAACGTGTGGACCTTGCCGTTGGTGTCGACGAACGCCCGCCCCTCCCACTTCTTGAGGACGGATGGGTCGCGGGCAGGGTCTTCGAGTAAGGTCCGAACGTCGCGGTTGTACTTCCCGAGCAACGAGGCAGTTTTAGAACCTCGGACGGTGACCGCCCTCTCTCGACCCTCCTCGTAGAAGGCCATCCGACGGACGAACGAGTCCGAGCGAGTAGGCTTCCAGCGCCCGCCGACTTTTCGATATCCCGAGCGGCCCAGGTATCGGCGAACCGTCTCGGGGGAGGTATGGGCGTCCCGAGCGGCTTTGGTGAGGGACTCCCCGAATCGTCGCGATCTTCCAAGGACGCGAAGGGCCGTCTCGCGGTTGGCTCGTTGACGGGGGCTCAGCAGGGATAACGGCCGTCGTGCAATCGGGAGACTCCGTATCAGGGCGCGAAACCCCTTTTGGCCTCCCTTCAGCGGGCCGTGGATCGCACGGTACTCATGGTAAGCTCGCTTCTCCCGGAGGTTGTAGGTGACCTTTGTCTCTTTGGAGGCCGGCATTTCAGGGGGCCTCCGGTGAGGGATGGAGCATCCACCGCGTCATGGTTAAACAGCCCTCGAGGTTGGGGGAAGCGGTGGGTAGTGGGGAAGACCATCGAGGCAATACGTGCAAACGTCCCGACCGTCACGGTCGCGAACCAAAAATTTGAAGAGCCGGTGACAGGAGTTGCACCTGAGGAACACCCCGTTCCGTCCCACAACCGGCGGTGTATTCGGGGTAGCTCCGATGGGAGCGGACCCGGTCCCGGCGTTCATGGGAACTTCCTCCTGGGGTATGGGTCGGCACACCGCTTACAGAGGTCTCGCCCGTCCGGGGTGTGGGTCAGGTAGCGGAGCAAATCGCCACACCCATTGCACCGAAACAGGATTCCGTCCTCCGATTCAGCCAGGGAGTGGGGGATGGTCAGGCGCAGCGAGTTAGCGTTCACGGATTCAGTCCTCCTCCTCGGTCGCGGGGTCGTCTTCCCCGGCGTCGAGTAGGGCCGTCAGTAGCTCGGGGGCCGAGACCGAACGGAGGGTCCCGTTTTGGATGTAGTAGGCCTGGCCCTGGCAGGTGAATAGCGTCCCCGGTTCTACCTCCGGGAGGGAGGCCAGCTCGTCTTCGAGGAGGGATTGAAGTCGATAGCTGCGTTCGAGGCGTTTTCGGTCTTCGGTGGGAAGTCCTGGCCTGGGGCTCTCGGTGGGCCGGGAAACTCTTTGAATTCGAGCCGTCATCTGCTCTCACCCCCTCCTCAAATGTGAAAAATCCCGAAGTGAAATCCGGCTCGCCGCTTCCGCGTCCTCAGCGGCTCGGCCTCCGCTTCAGTCTGGTAGCGGTAGCGGGGAGGAGCCCGTGCGCGGGGCCTCGGGATGGCGGGGGCAGGTTCTATCTTGATGGCGGGTTCCTTAGCGGACTCCCGGACCTCCGGGGACGCAACCCGGGTCTCAGCGGGTGGGGGGTCTCGGTTTCGAATCGGGCCTCGGTGGGCGAACTGTTTATGGCCTGAGAGCCCCTGGGCCGTGCGAAACGCCCGGGAACACTCGGGGCAGGTATAGTTGGCGCGGGGTTGCTCTGGCTGTGGGGGTAGGATTTCTGGCATTGATCCACCTTCACTACTAAAGGCACCGCCCCGGGTCGGTGTCGGGTCGGTGCTCACCCCCCGGGTCGGTGCTCAGGGTCGGCGTCGGGGCTAGTTTGTAAGCAGGGCGTTAATTGGGGTCCCAAAGCTCTTCCCAGCAGCTCAGCAGCTCAATCCAGCAGCTCAGCAGCTCAGCAGTGAGCAAGAATGGCAGGCAGCCGCCGAGCAACCTTCCCATACAGCCTAAGCGGTTTACCAGCCCCCGCTCGCTTCTTGATGTCGTGGAAGGTATTCTCACGGATGCCCAACGCCTTCCGTTCCGCGAAGGTGAGACCCAAGACCGCCAAAGCGGTCCCGGTGTCGAGCGCCCCGTTGAAGGCCCCGAACAGGTAGCTGAGGTCTAGCCGCTTCGTTTGGCCGAGCAGGTAGCGGGCGAGGTTCCGGGCCGCTTCGAAGGAGATCGCCTCGAAGGTACGTTGTTTGCCCCTGAAGGGTACGGCCCGATTGAAGTTCTGGGAGAGGCGGTCTGCGAGCAAACCGATGGCCCTTGGCCGAAGGCGAACGTGGTAGTTCTCGGTCGTCAGGAAGTCCCCCTTACGGTCGAGTTGACGGCCCGCCAAGACCTCGATAACGGACAAGTCAACGAGCCAGCGGAACGGCTCTTGTAGGTCGTAGACCAGGGGTAGCTTCGAGGCTGCAGTCTCATGGAGGAAACCAATCTCAGGCATGAGGCCAACCGAGTTTACGGCATGTCGGATCCGTCCCTCTAGCAGCGAATAGCCGAAGTTGAGGAGGGCGTTGACGGGGTCAGTCGCTGACTGAGGCCAAGATTTTCCTTTTCCCTTCCGTGTCACGAACCGGACCTCGGGCCACAATCGCTGGACGATCTTCGAGAACTCGGCCCAGTAGGCGACCGCCGTTCGGCCCTCCCATCCCATCAGGTCGAGGATGGATTCTGTGGAAGGACCCCGTTTGACCTCCGACTCTACAGGCTCAGGGCCGCACGGATAGAACCGCGAGAGGAATCGGAGGAGTTCGACCGACTTCGAGAGCTTGACCTCCAAGATCGTGCGTGCGATTTCGACTCGCCGAGCAGTGTCGCTGTGCGCCGCGAACTGAGCGAGCTTGAGTTCGCCCGCGACGGGCCCGCGAGGGAGCAGCGTCGAGAGGACCGAGCCGTCCCAGCGGAGGAAGACGACGGGCACGTCGTGGATAGCGAGGAACCTCGCAGCCTCGAACGTCAACGAGCCGGTGTTCCCTTCGGCGACCACCGAGTCGAAGGGGAGTTGATGGGCCGTGAAGGTCTCGTAGCGACCTTCTCCTCCGTTCGTGACTTCGAGGACGTGCCCGCTGACGCGGACCGAGGTCCCGTAGCCCGAGAGGAGGAGGGGGCGCATATGCTACTGTTAGGGGTATACCCAACCCTAATATAAACCCTGGCCTTTTCAATCTTCGTGCCTCAAGTCTCTGTCAAGGCGTGGATGTGCAATCGGTGCGGGCACAAGTGGCTCCCAAGGCTGGACCACGAACCGTCGCGGTGCCCGGGATGTAAGAGCCCCTACTGGAACAAGAAGCGCGTGCGGCCTGTGGTCAAGAGGCGGTGAGATGGTGGGAAGAGGGCGACCCAAGAAGAAGAATGGCGCGAACAGCGGAGCCAACCTCGGCTTCGAGGCCAAGATGTGGCTGGCGGCCGACGAGCTTCGCGGTCAAGTCGATGCGGCCGAGTACAAGCATGTAGTCCTCGGGCTTGTCTTCCTGAAATACATCTCCGACGCCTTCGAGGAGCACCATTCTCACCTCCTCAAGACCTACCCTGATGAGGCGGAAGATCGGGACGCCTACAGCGCCGAAGGGGTCTTCTGGGTCCCGAAGGAAGCTCGCTGGTCTTACCTTCAAGCCAACGCCAAGCAGCCGACCATCGGGAAAATTGTCGATGAAGCGATGGATGCTATCGAGCGGGACAATCCAACCCTCAAGGGAGTCCTACCGAAGGATTACGCTCGTCCGTCACTTGACAAAGTTGTTCTCGGCAGGCTCATCGACCTCGTCGGCACCATCGGGCTCGGGGGAAAAGGGAACCGCTCGCGTGACGTTCTCGGACGGGTCTACGAGTATTTCCTCGACCAGTTCGCCTCCGCAGAGGGCAAGAAGGGCGGAGAGTTCTACACGCCTCGCTGCGTCGTCCGACTCCTCGTCGAGATGATTGAGCCGTTCAAGGGTCGCGTTTACGACCCATGCTGCGGTTCGGGTGGGATGTTCGTCCAGAGCGAGAAGTTCATCAAGGAGCACGGCGGCAAGCTTGGCGACATCTCGATTTATGGACAAGAGTCCAACCCGACCACCTGGAAACTCGCCAAGATGAACCTCGCCATCCGAGGCATTGAGGCGAATCTCGGGCCCCACAACGCGGACACGTTCCGCAACGACCTCCATAAGGACTTGAAGGCGGACTTCATCCTCGCCAATCCGCCCTTCAACATGTCAACTTGGGGCGGGGAAGGCCTACGAGAGGACGTGCGTTGGAAGTATGGGGTTCCGCCTCCTCGCAATGCGAACTACGCGTGGATCGAGCACATGATCCACCACCTCGCGCCTGGCGGAGTCGCTGGATTCGTCATGGCGAATGGCTCGATGTCCTCCCAGTCGAGCGGCGAGGGCGAGATTCGGAAGGCCATCGTCCAAGCCGACCTCGTCGACTGTATGATTGCGCTCCCAGGCCAGCTCTTCTACGGCTCGATGATTCCCGCCGCCCTCTGGTTCCTCGCACGGGACAAAGCAGACGGCAAGTTCCGCGACCGCCGAGGACAGATTCTGTTTATCGATGCTCGGAAGATGGGACACCTCATCGACCGCAGACACCGTGAACTCTCGGATGAAGAGATCGCCAAGATCGCCAAGACCTACCATGCTTGGCGCGGGGAGAAGGGCTCGGGAAATTATGCCGATGTGGCTGGGTTCTGCAAGTCGGCGACGTTGAAAGAGGTCGAATCGCACGGGTTCGTGCTGACACCTGGACGATACGTCGGCGCCGAAGAGGCGGAGGACGATGGGGAGCCGTTCCCTGAGAAGATGGCGAGGCTGACGAAACAGTTGGAGGAGCAGTTCGCGGAATCCACGAGACTCGAAGCTACAATCCGTGCAAACCTAAGAGCGTTGTCGCGGGTTTCTAATGGCGACTGATGGGCCGAGCGGCTGGTCAACTCGGACACTCTTCGAGTTGGCAGACTACCAGAATGGTATAGCGTTCCGACCTACTGACACCAGAGGCGATGGTCTTCCCATTATCAAAATCGCAGAACTCAATGGTGGGATTGGACCAAGCACGGGTCGGGCGAAAGGCGAGGTTGACGCTCGTAAAGTGATTCATTCAGGAGACTTGCTTTTTGCTTGGTCGGGGTCAGTGGGGGTCTACAGGTGGTCAGGCCCCGAAGCAGTGCTCAATCAACACATCTTCAAGGTCACTTCGAGGAACGGAGTAGACCAACGTTTCCTACAGTATCTCCTTGAAAGCCAGTTACCCACATTCCAGCGATTGGTCGACGATCAGGCAACAACAATGGGGCACGTCAAGGTCTCAGACCTCAAGCGACTGAAGGTCCTGGTTCCCCCTCTTCCCGAGCAGCGGGCCATCGCATCCATCCTCGGCTCCCTCGACGACAAGATCGAGCTCAACCGCAGGATGAATCAGACGCTGGAGGAGATCGCCCGCGCGTTGTTCAAGTTCTGGTTCGTCGACTTCGGCCCCGTCCGAGCCAAGGCCGAGGGGCGGTGGAAGAAGGGCGAGAGCCTGCCTGGGATGCCTGCCGACATGTGGGACCTCTGGCCGAGCGAGTTCGAGGACTCGGAGATCGGCGGGATTCCGAAGGGGTGGGGTGTTATGACGCTGGAGTCCCTCTGTTCATCGATAACCAACGGTGGGACGCCGAGGCGCGCGGAATCTAAGTACTGGGAATCAGGCCACATCCCTTGGTTCAAAACTGGCGAGTTGCGGGACGGTCCCCTGATTGACTCAGAAGAGCACATCAGTGAGGACGGGCTAAGGGATTCGGCTTGTCGCCTATGGAAACGGGATACGGTTCTCATCGCTCTGTACGCATCGCCTACGGTTGGACGACTTGGACTACTGAAGACGGAGGCGACAGCCAACCAGGCGTGCAGCGCACTAAGCGCACGTCCTGAAGTAGGCTACGCATTTCTGTTCCAGACTCTCCTCTGTGCGCGTGACGGACTGATTCAAGTTGCAGTTGGCTCGGCCCAACAGAACATCAGTCAGGAAGTCATACGCAATTATCCGGTCCTCGCTCCCCCACCCGAGTTCACCTCCGAGTTCCAAGCCAGAACAGCCCCGCTCTACGACGCAATGACCATGGGGTTACGACAGAGCGCAGTTTTGTCTCTTCTCCGCGACGCCCTCCTCCCCAAGCTCCTCTCGGGCGAGATTCGCGTTCGACTCGACGGCGGCCAGTGATGTTTCGACCGCTGCTGACCTTCCACGAGAGCGTCGTCGAGGAGGCGGCGCTTGGCTACTTCCGCGAGCTTGGCTACGAGACGAAGTTCGGCCCCGATATCGCCCCAGATGGCAAGAGTCCCGAGCGGAAGAATTGGAACGACGTTGTCCTCATTGATAGGCTGAAGGCCGCAATCGACCGCATCAACCCACACATTAGCGCCGAGGCTCGCGAGGACGCCTTCCGCAAGGTCCAACGAACGGAGAGCCCGAACCTCATTGTCTCGAACCGCCGCTTCCACGACTTACTCGCAAACGGCGTGGATGTAGAGACGCGCCGAAAGGAAGGACGAATCGCGGGCGACAAGGCATGGCTCGCCGACTTCGCCCACCCCGAGAAGAACGACTGGCTGGTCGTCAATCAGTTTGCAGTAATCGAAAACGGTCACAGTCGAAGACCCGATGTGGTCATCTTCCTCAATGGCCTACCCATTGCCGTCTTTGAACTCAAGAACCCCGCAGACGAGGAGGCAACCATCGGGACCGCCTACAGCCAATTACTGACCTACCAAGCCGAGATTCCCGCGCTGTTCCACACGAACGAGCTTCTCGTCATATCGGACGGAACGGAGGCACGCCTCGGTTGCCTCACCTCCCCCCGTGAACGGTTCCTCCCCTGGCGGACCGTCGGGGGCGACAAGATTGCCGAGAAGGGGACCCTCGAACTTGAAACTCTGATACGGGGAGTCTTCGAGAAGGGACGGCTCCTCGACCTACTTCGAAACTTCATCGTATTCGAGGACGATGGCGGGACGGTATCGAAGAAGGTCGCGGCGTACCACCAATTTCACGCGGTCAATCGCGCCGTCGAGGCTACCGTCAGGTCGGCCTCAGTGAAAGGCGACAAACGGGTAGGAGTCGTCTGGCACACCCAAGGGTCGGGGAAGAGCCTAACCATGGTCTTCTACGCCGCCAAGATTGCGCGGCACCCCGCGTTGGAGAACCCTACACTCGTAGTCTTGACCGACAGGAACGACCTCGACGGCCAGCTCTTCGGGAAGTTCTCGGTGTGCCACTCGTTGCTCCGTCAGACACCCGTTCAAGCAGAGAGCCGAGCGGAGCTGAGAGACCTTCTCAAAGTCGCCTCGGGTGGGATTGTGTTCACCACGATTCAGAAGTTCCTGCCCGAAAAGAAGGACACGAAGTACCCCTTGCTCACCGAACGACGGAATGTTGTCGTCATAGCCGACGAGGCCCATCGGAGCCAATACGACTTCATCGATGGGTTCGCCCGACACATGCGGGAAGCTCTTCCAAACGCCTCCTTCCTCGGGTTCACTGGAACGCCTATCGAGAAAGCAGATAGAAACACTCGGGCCGTCTTCGGGGACTACATCGACACCTACGATATCCACCGCGCCGTCGAAGATGGAGCGACCGTCACGATCTACTACGAAGGGCGGCTCGCGAAGCTCGAACTCAAGAAGGAAGAGGTTCCGCGCATCGACCCCTCTTTCGAAGAAGTCACCGAAGGCGAGGAGGAAGCAACCAAGGAGGGCCTGAAGCGGAAGTGGGCGCAGTTGGAGGCGATGGTCGGGACTCCTCGCCGCTTGAGACTGCTCGCGAAAGACCTCGTAAAGCACTGGGAGAAGCGGCTGGAGGCCCTCGACGGAAAGGCGATGGTCGTTTGCATGAGCCGCCGAATCTGCGTCGACCTGTTCAATGAGATCGCGAATATCCGTCCTCAGTGGGTTGACTCGGACGATCTCAGGGGCTCCCTGAAGGTCGTCATGACGGGCTCGGCTCACGACCCGCCCGAGTGGCAGCAGCACATTCGGAATAAGCCGAAGCGGGAGGAGTTGGCGAAGCGGTTCCGAGACCCGAAGGACCCGTTCAAGCTCGTCATCGTCCGCGACATGTGGCTGACCGGCTTCGATGCTCCTTCGCTCCATACGATGTATGTCGACAAACCGATGAGGGGACACGGGCTGATGCAGACCATCGCTCGCGTCAACCGCGTCTTCAAAGACAAACCAGGCGGTCTCGTCGTCGACTACCTCGGCATCGCGGACGAGCTACGCAAGGCGCTCGCTGAGTATTCGGAGCAGGACAAGAACCGCGCGGGAGTCCCCGTCGAAGAAGCGGTCCGCTTGATGCAGAAGCACTACGAGATCGTGCGGGACATGTTCCACGGATTCGACTCGAAACCCTACTTCGCGGGCAACCCTGACGAACGGCTCAAAGTCATTCCGAAGGCGATGCAGCATGTCCTCGCATTGGAGGACGGCGAGAGGCGGTATCTGAAGGCAGTCACGGACCTCTCGAAGGCGTTCGCGCTATCGGTCCCCGATGAGCGAGCCCTTGCGATTCGCGATGAGATCGGATTCTTCCAAGCAGTTCGCGCCGCCCTCGCCAAGGCAACGGTCGAAGGGAGGAAGACCCCCGAGGAGCTCGACAGCGCGGTTCGGCAGATCGTCTCGAAGGCGGTCGTCTCGGACGAGGTCGTCGATATCTTCTCGGCGGCGGGTCTGAAGCGGCCCGAGCTCTCCATTTTCTCGGACGAGTTCTTGGACGAGGTCCGACGACTGCCCTATCGGAACCTCGCCCTAGAAGTTCTGCGGAAGCTGCTCAACGACGAGACCCGAGCCTGGTCGAAGCGGAACCTCGTCCTCGGTCGGCAGTTCTCCGAGATGCTCGAAGCCACGATCCGCAAGTACCAGAACCGCTCCATCGACGCCGCGCAGGTCATTTCATCGCTCATCGACCTCGCAAAGTCCATGAAGCAGGCCCGAGACCGAGGGGCCATGCTCGGGCTAACACAGGAAGAAGAAGCGTTCTACGATGCGCTCATCACAGCAGACGGAACAGCGCTCGGCGTTTTGGGGGAACCTACGTTACGCGATCTCGCGAAGCAACTTGTTGAGACGGTGCGGAAGAACGTCAGTATCGATTGGACGGTCAAGGAGTCGGTAAGGGCGAAGTTGCGTCTCTACGTCAAGCGGATTCTCAAGGAGCGGGGGTATCCGCCGAGCGGGCAAGAGGCAGCGACGCAGACGGTGCTGCAACAGGCGGAGTTGCTCTGTGCGGGGTGGGCGTGAGCTGGGAAGAGATGGGCCGCACGAGACGCCCTTGCCCGTGCGGGAAAGGGGAGTATGAGGAAGTCCACATGTCCAACGATTGGGGCAGTTCCAAGACAGAAGTGAGGATGCTCTGCTCCGAGTGCAAAGAGTCCTACCGCTATATGGCGACCGGATACCACAAGGCCGATGTGGTTTATGAATGGGTCCCAAACGCAAAGCTTGAGGCGGCCTCGAAGGAACGGACGGAGAGGGTGCAGAGAGCGAAGAGCGATTGCCTCCAAATCTGGAGGGACCGGCTCGTAAGTCTTCGCACGAAGAAGGCACTCTGGGAAGTCATTTGTCGGGATGAAAGTGGCCGCCATTGGCGGAGCTACGGAACATTCCTCAAGGACAATCGGGGAAAGTCCTTGGACGGCATCCGAGCTGACTCGGAACAGCTCTTCGAGAGTGTCTCTCATCACGCGGCGATCTATTCCATCTGCGGAGTTACAAACCCATACCCGAAGGCCGACTTCCTCGTCGAGCATGCAACGTAGTCGGGCTCGGGAAGGAAGGCGCCAAGCTCGCGGCACGGGTCAAGCTCGGCCGCGCCGCTGGGGCCGACCCTTCCGTATTCGTGGATTGGAAGCGCCGCCTCCTCGCGATGGGGAGGGCGGAGGCCCGTCGGCTCGGACTCCCCTGGCGGTTCGTTGCCCGGTGCAAGGCCAAGCTAAAGGCTGGGACCCTCCCCACGAACGGGGCGGCGGTGGAACGGCTAAGGCGGGCGATGGCTGGCCCGGGGAAATAGAGTCAGTAGACCGGGCGGAAGAGAGAGACCCCCAAAAGGGGGCCGCAGCCCTGAGGGAAGAAGTCCGTCGAGGACCTGCTTTCTCGGGGCGATGGGGGGCCTAGGAGCCCCTCCGAAAATCCATGTATTTAAAGGTTTTTGTATATTTAAGCTTGTGGTGTCACTTTTTGGTCTCCCTATTATAGCGCTTAAATTAAGTGGGCCGGGGCGGATTCGAACCGCCGATCTCCGCGTTGTAAGCGCGGCGTCATCACCCCTGGACTACCGGCCCTAGAGGTCCTCCTGGG
>Ga0080006_1135433_pt1 | contig 13239 bp, 13 predicted proteins | sample RS3BMetagenome_FD_69209 | JGI IMG/M metagenome (GOLD analysis project Ga0080006, IMG submission 69209) | Ferric oxide microbial mat and aquatic microbial communities from Rainbow Spring, Yellowstone National Park, USA - RS3B (SPADES... ...
GTGATGGACATATAGCCACAGATACAAGGATGCAGAAGCTTGCTTTCTTAGTAAACCAAGAGGTCTTTAACTGGGTAAAATTTGAAGCAAATAATTATGGTCCATACTCTAAGGAACTTGTGAAGGCTGTGGATGAACTAGAGAAAGAGGGAAAGCTGGTCTACGTCTGGGATGACGATGGTGTATCTAGGTATTATTTAACAGAAAAAGGTAAGCAAGATGCGAAGAAGTTGTTGGAGCAGTTAAAAGATGAGGACGAGAATAAACTGAAGAGAGCCATGGAAATTATCCAAAGACATAAGGACGACGCACTCTCATATTTAATAGCATATGTTTATAAGTATTATCCAGAGTACGCTGAAAAGAGTAAGATCAAAGATAAGGTTGAAGAGTGGATCCAGTATTATCATCCTTAACCTTGCATTCTTCCACTCTGTATACATGGTCATAGGGGATACCAACTAAGATTCCGCCCATATCTCTAATTAGTACATTATAAGAGATTCCCTCCAGACTCCCACAGTGCTTGTTTCCATTATCATCTACTATGCATAAACAAAGAGAAAGTTCCTTTATGAGATTGAACGATCTGGATTCTATCTCGTCGCTAGTATCAAAGAAGGAAACTTTTAGTCTCTTATTGTTTGATCTGAGAGAAATAAAACGCAAAAACATCGCTAAACCTAACGATAGAAAGAATGATATTATATAAACCACGATTAGTACGGCACCCAAGACTGTAAAGCCCTTGTTTAGAAAGGATAAGGCTGAGGTTATTGAGACTACTGCAATAAAGATCAATAAGAAGTACCTTTCTGCCAAGACTAGAGTCCCCCAGTATAATGCCTTCCACCTTAGGGTTTGGCTATCTACATCTACCGCGCTATAAGCAAAACTCTCATATATGAGCTCCCTTATTATTTGGTCTCTCTTAATCAAGAAATTAAAATGAACGTAATATAATAATATTCCCGATATAAAGAAGATAAAAATTATTATTTTTATGAGGTAGCCTGAATCACTACCTAAGATGAAGCGTAGAAGTAATGAAAGAATTAAGAAAAACATGAATGTCAAAAATAACACATTAGCTACCGTACCTATGTACCTTACTTTTATGAAGTAACGCACGGGACCGTAAACTGTTCCTATTAATCTTAACGTATTATTTTTCTTGGTCCTTTGTTGGATAAAGGTTGTGAGCAAATAGACCAGAGTAGAAACTGATAAGGTTCCAAGGGCTGTCGTGATTTCCGTGGAAAATGTCGACATCAACTAAATGTTTAGCAAAGAAATTTAAACCATATAGAGAATTTCCAGATAAACTCTCATTTTAATAAGAAAAATTCAACTAGTGTGTATAACTACTATTAAGCATGTGAAATGAAAAACAGAAGAGTGAAAGCTTAGGCCCAGAGCGTTTCGCTACTTTTATTGTGTAAATCCCTCTATTTCCTACTCATAGTAGAGCAGTATAACTTGATGCCAGAACGAAATTATCTAAGGAGCTTCTTACAGCTCTGGTCGGCTATGAGCCTATGTTTATCATCGAACTGACAGAGGACGAATTTCGGTATTAACTCTAAGCCTTTATCAGTAGGAAAGTTGAATCCTACTTCTCTAGCCGCTTCCACAGCCCATTTGAAATGACGTTGATAGCTGCTCAGTTTAGCTGCCGGTCCGCATTTAACCTCAATAAAATAATAATACATTCCAGAAGGGTAGTATGCTTCTATGTCATAACCGTGTTGATCCACTGCTACTATTTTAAAGCCCTTACTTCTCAAAACATATTCGACGTAACTCTCACAGTCGCGTTTAACCTTTAAATAACGCTCACATGGGTCCGGCATCGGAGCACCTCATGCGTGTATAAATTAATATATTAAACAGACAGATATTTTTTCTTAACTATAATGAGAGAAGCAGAAAGTCCTACCCAGGGCAATTCAGGACTCCTTTGCGAATTGTAACATCTCTGTGATTTGGACTTGCCAATTTGGAAGAAGTTAGGAAAGCTGAGAGAGTAGTTTACATGCCAATAATTCAAAAGGAAGAATCTAAAGAAAAGGAAGAGCAAAATGAAGAAGAGTTAAAAGAGGCCGAGTTTGAGCAAAGGTTTAAGGAGTTTGAGAAATTCCTTAATGAGCTAATCTTTACTCAGGATAATTTTGTTAATGGCTATGTTGTTACAAAGCCTTTGGCAAAGAAGTTATTCCAATATATTGAGGAGTTAGTAAACATGGAGGGTACTCCACCAGAGGCTAAGCAATTGCTAAGAGAAATGGAAGAGCACTTAGCAAAGTACCCATTAGCTGAAAGGAACTTCAAAAACGGAATAGCCTCTATCCCTAGTGTAGTACACAGAGAAGAAATCTTACCTAGGCTGACTAAAATAGAGAAACTTCTAAGCTAATTGGTTTTATTTCTCTACCTGACAGATATTTCCTATTTTAACTCTGTCGCACAGAATATTTTAATGAGTCTGAACTAAGGACTCCTAAGAACTGTCTCAGACTCAAAAAACTACCTAACAGAACCTTCTTAGTAATACGCTGTCTGACACCTAGCTGTCTGACAGAACACTTACAAAGCGACTTTTACCTATACCCCTTTGAGACTTTGAGACGGTCAGAAAACCTTAGATGAGACTCATTGAATTTTCTAACTGTATCGCTCAAAAAAATCAGTTTTTTGCATAACTAAGGAATTGTTATCACCTTCTTTCAACCTCATAAGTGATATGATAATTATCAGTCCTTAAATAGCCCCACGTGATAAATATGAATGGGCTGATGGAATGGGCAATAAAGTTTTCACATTTGGTGATATAAGAATTCGTGAGGTTAAGGGGGAGTATCACCTTTACTCAATAGAGAAGGGTGAAGGCAATCAGAGAAGAGACCGTTATATTGGTTCTTTAGGCCAGATCGTCAAGGGATACTACGATATGAAGTGCCGCGGCCGGGATTTGAACCCGGGTCACGGGCTCGAAAGGCCCGCATACTTTCGGCGCAGAGCTTGACCGGGCTATACTACCGCGGCAATGAAATTAGTTCAACATAACTATATAAAACTTACTTAGCCCCAGCATCATGAAAGTTGATGAAACGACCTGCGTCAAGGACGAAGTTGTTACCTCCAGTTTGTCCTTTGCACCTTCATTTCACTCATTTCGTCTTCAATCATGGTTGAGTGTGGAGAGTTACGCCACGGGCAAACACTTAGCCGTCAGCCACTTATTTAAGGTATGCGGGTCGTGGGACTACTTCGACTTGAAGCTCACGCGGGTCACATCCGCGTCACTCTCACCTCTTGGGCAGAGCTTAGATGGTGTGAGAGATCGTGTTCTCTTGGTTAAAGTCGAGAATAAACAGACATAGAACGTTTCTATATTCCATGAAAATTAAACCTAACAAATTTGTCTGTAACGTTTTAGCCTTTGAGCAGTGATGTAAAAAGGTTCAAAGAGGGCGCGAAACCTCACCTCCCAGAGTTGGGGAGGGGTACACTTTGTAAGGGTCTAGGCTTCGAATCCCATCTCCTTGAGATCTTCTCCTCTGGTCTTAGAGCTAGAATTGATCTCTCTAGCGATGCCGGAGGATTGGTATTACCACAAACTGACGGACATCATAGAGTTAAATGCCCAAGACTACACATGAGCTGTCGTAGGTCGTGGAGTACAACGACCCCAAGTACTCCGTTCACGGAACGTATAAGTCGAGAGACGAACTAGAGGGGTAGTTCACTGCCCCCGCAACACGAATAGTAGTTATTTGATTTTCCCTTAACTGACGTCCTGTTATCAAGGGAAATCTAATAACTACTACACGAACTACACTTCACCTGAATGGTGCCCTGAACGTCCTCATGAAATACACCAACTTAGCTTTTCAACGTGAGGAGACCCTCTCCTCCCCAGTAGACCACAACCGAGTAGCACACATAAAGGGGTTAACCCTCAACTCAGGGAACACTCGCCTTCCCGGAGGGGACGAGATCAGTAACAAATAGAAACAAAGAGCTAAATCTTCACACTGATATTCACCCTGATGATCCTCAGAGTCGTGTTGCAGATCAAGGGTAGACCCGCAATGCCTTTAGAGCCACATGACGGAAGTGTGGTGACAATCCTGGACGTGAAGGCGGAGAACGGAACCCAACGGCTACTCGTGGAAATAAGGGGGGAAGACAGGATCCTGAGCGCCCTAGAGGGAAACTTCACCAGGGTCTCGAAGTCGAAGTACCTGGGGACTCTCAGGGTAAAGGGCTTAACCGAGGGCATACTCGCAAAGTACGTTATTGTGAACGGTCTAGTGAACAGTGACTATACTGAGTGGACCGTTATCCTGAACGGCTACGGGGAGCTCAGGAGGCTACTCAAGGAGCTCCACGAGGGGAACGTTGAGGTCAAGGTCAAGAAGGTCACCAAGTACAAGAGCGGAGACGTACTCACCGCGAGACAGGAGCAGATATTGAGGATAGCCCTGGAGGCGGGATACTTTGAATTTCCCAGGAGGATTTCCGCCAAGGCCCTGGCGGAGAAATTGGAGTTGAGCGTGTCCAGCCTCTCGGAGATAATAAGGAGGGCCGAGAAGAACGTCATAAGTAACTACTTCCAAGAGAAGGGGTTGTGATGCACGGAGGCCTTCCTTGGAGGGACGGGAGACCACCTAAGGTCAAGGACCTCAGCGTGAACCTCAACCCCTTGGGAGTCCCAAGGTTTGTGGAGGAACTCCTGGAGGAGGCCCTCAGACTCAAGGTTTATACATATTATCCGGACGATTACCGACCGTTGAGGAGTGTCATAGCTGAGGTGTACGACCTGAGCCCGGAGATGGTAGGCTTGTTCAACGGAGCCAGCGAGGCCATATCCCTCCTTCAAGGAGATTACTGGGTTCCTGAACCCAACTACTCCGAGTACCCCAGAGGTTCAATTTACTTGGCCCAGGAAGAGAGGGACAGGTTCAGGTATCCTCTGTACGGTAGGGCGGTGGTGACTAGCCATCCCAACAACCCCACCGGTGCCCCACTCGACGAGGAGACAGTGGTGGGGTTCCTCCAGGATGGAGGAAGACTGGTGCTCGACCAGTCCTTCGCCGACATAAGCCCCGTGACCTCATTCGTCAGGTACCTCACCGAGTTCCCAAGGCTTCTGATCCTCACGTCGTTCACAAAGAGCTTCTCAATCCCAGGTTTGAGAATAGGGTTCACCTTGGGGTCAGATAGCCTCAAGCTTGAGAGGAGGGCTCCCCCGTGGAGGGTTAACGGGTTGGCTTACTACGTCTTCAGCAACGCTGACCCTAAGGAGATCAGGTCGTTCCTGAACAGCTCGAGGGAGAAGGTGAGGGATCTGCTGGATCAGGTCAACCTCAGCGAGGTCAAGGTCTACAGGTCCTCTGCGCCCTTCTTGTTGGTGGAGACCCCCATGAACTCCACCTCCCTGAACTCTAGGCTGAAGGGCCTAGGATATCACGTGAGGGAGTGTTGGGACTTCGTGGGGTTGAGATCTACACACGTGAGGGTGGCCCTGGACCAAGAGGTAAACAAGGTACTGAGGCTGATCCGAACCCTCTCCAGTGAGGCTCAGGGTCTCACAGTGTAGTAAAGCCTCTTCCTTCCCTTGCCCCTGTTCTCCACCTTTATGGTCTCTATCGTCCCTATCTCTCCGGTGTTCTTGACGTGGGGTCCACCGTCAGCCTGTACGTCCACCCCTGGTATCTCCACTATCCTCCAGGTCTCCTGCTCTGGGGGCATCCTCTCGGCCAGCTTGACCACTCCAGGTATCTTTAGGGCCTCCTCCTTGGACAGGAAGAGAACCTTGACCTCTATGCCCCTCCTAGCCACCTCGTTAGCCTCGCTGACGATGTCCTGGAGCACCTCCTTCTTCTCGACGTCGAAGTCGTCCTTTGCGTACTCGGGCGTTATGTTTCCCCCAGTTATGAGGGCCCCGTACTTGTTGTAGGCTATGGACGCGATTATGTGGGAGGCTGTGTGGAGCCTCATCATCCTGTACCTCCTATCCCAGTCCAGTACCCCCACCACCTCCATCCCCTCGGTTAGACCCTCCGCGCTGTCCAGGACGTGAACGATCTCTCCCCCGTTCCTCTTGACCTCCAGGACCTTCCTCTCCTTTCCTCCACCTGTTAACCTCCCGGTGTCGGACTCGAGACCTCCTCCCCTGGGATGAAAGGCCGTCTGATCCAGCACCACTTCCTTGTCAGATACCCTGACCACCCTCCCCCTGAACTCCCTCACGTATGAGTCCAAGGCGTAGAGTTCCCTCGTCATCTCACTTTCTCCTCATGGTGACTGTTACCGTACCGTTCCTCACTTGAAACTGGATGGAGTCAGACACAACCTCAACTGGAAGTCTCACCACCTTGATGACGACCTTGCGTCTGGGATCGTAAACGTATAGGGAATGCTCGTCGGCCTTGAACATGAGGTCTGAAGCTCTGACCTCGGCCGTCCTGAGGTCGAGGTAAACGTTCACCTCACCGTCGCTCACTATCACGTCCACGTCGGGATCGTTATCTACCTGTATAAAAGGCACCCAAACCCCCATAATAATTACGTCAAACTCGCTTATAGACATGGCGGTCTGTGTGTATCCCAGGAGTCTGGGTGAGCGGGTCAGCCCATGAGGTATTCCCAGAACTTCGCGTTGATCCTGGAATTTGAACCTAATATTACTGTCTCCCAGGTCTTTTAAGCGGGAGAGGAGAATATATGTTATAGTATGCTTGGAAAAGACTTCCAAAAGTATTGGGCTGGGTCTGAAGAGAAGAACGTTTGGGGAAGCTTCAAGGGAGCCTTTAAGAGCAGGGAACCACTCAAGTACAGGCTGGTACAGGCCCACTACAAGCTGGGATCCATGATAAGCAGACTTGATGTACACATAGCTAGACTCCAGGAGAGGGATAGGACACTGTTCGAGAGGGTCGTAGCAGCACAGATGGCAAAGGACACCACCAGGGCCTCCATGTACGCCAACGAGGTAGCTGAGATAAGGAAGATGAGCAAACAACTGATCATGACTCAGATAGCGTTGGAGCAGGTGCAGTTGAGGATGGAGACAGTCAGCGAGCTGGGGGAGGTCTTCGCCAACCTAGTGCCCGTGGTGGGAGTGATAACGGAGCTCAAGAACGTACTCAAGGGAGTCATGCCCGAGCTATCCATAGAACTGGCGGGGCTCAGCGAGGACCTACAGGAGGTCGTGATCGAAGCCGGAGACTTCACGGGAGGCTACAGCTACACCGGTGCAGCAACTCCAGAGGCCAGGAAGATACTGGAAGAGGCATCTGCAATAGCTGAGCAGAGAATGAAGGAGAAGTTCCCAGACCTACCTGTGAACGCCATGGCCCAAAGGGCCTGAAGGTAGTCAGAATCACTTTTTATTTTATCCTCCCACTCATTCTTGTGGCCGAGGGAAACTTCACGGTAACCCCTTGGGAGGTCAAGGGTAAAGTAGACTACGATAAGTTAATAGTGCAATTCGGTACCCAGAAGATCACCCCTGAACTCAAGGAGGAGATAAGGAGGGCAGTGGGTGGGGAGCTCCACGTCATGCTGAGGAGAGACATCTTCTTCTCCCACAGGGACTTGGACCTCGTACTCAAGGATTGGATGACGGGAAAGGGCTTCTTCCTCTATACAGGGAGGGCGCCCTCCCTGGGGATGCACGTAGGCCACATGATCCCGTTCCTCTTCACCAGTTGGTTACAGAGGCAATTCAAGGTAAACGTCTACATCGAAATAACGGACGACGAGAAGTTCATGAGGAACCAGGACTACACCCTGGAACAGACGAGACAGTGGGCCTACGACAACATCCTAGACATAATCGCTGCGGGCTTCGACCCGGACAGGACTTTCATCTTCCAGGACACGGAGTACATCAGAAACATGTACCCCATAGCAGTAAAGATAGCCAAGAAGCTCACCTTCTCCGAGGTCAGGGCCACCTTCGGGTTGGACGTTTCTTCCAATATAGGAATAATATTCTATCCGGCTCTGCAGATAGCTCCCACCATGTTCGAGAAGAGGAGATGCCTCATTCCTGCAGGGATAGATCAGGACCCGTACTGGAGGCTCCAGAGGGACATAGCGGAGAGCCTGGGTTACTACAAGGCTGCCCAGATACACAGCAAATTCATGCCACCGCTCACAGGTCCTGAGGGGAAGATGAGCTCCTCAATCCCTGAGTCTGCAATCTACTTGGTGGACGATCCCAAGACGGTGGAGAGGAAAGTCATGAAGTACGCGTTCTCTGGGGGACAGCCAACCATAGAGCTTCAGAGGAAACTGGGGGCCAACCTGGAGATCGACGTGCCCTATCAGTGGCTCTACTACTTCTTTGAGGAGGACGACTCCGAGATCAAGAGGATAGAGGCGGAGTATGGATCCGGGAAGATGCTCACCGGGGAGATAAAACAAATCCTGGTGGAGAGGATAAACAAGTTCCTCGAGGTTCATAGGCAGAGGAGGGAGGAGGCCAAGGACCTGGTCAAGGTGTTCAAGTACGAGGGTAAACTGGCGTCTCAGATGTGGGAAAAGATCCACGAATGAGGGAGAGAGTCCCCGACGCCGAGGTTTCGGAACTGGGTGAACGTTAAAGAGAATACAAACTCATGGGAGCGCTATAAGGTAATGGGAGAGAAGGGTTTTATGGGCGACGTTTGAGGGAAAGCCGATGGCTGAAACTGCTCGAGAAACCTTAACAGAAGTAGTAGGATCAACGAGATAGAGAGCCCTCCAGGGAGACGAATTATTAGTTGTTTTAATACCTCCGTATTTTGGTTTTCACCAAACTGAGGATGGACTTCACCCATTCAAGGGAAGAAGAGGACTGTACAGCTCTCTCCAAAAAACTAATAATAAACTGAAACCCACTCCCCCACATGGATAGAATAGGCTACGCTGTCCTGGCAGCTATACTGGACGTGGTCCTGGGAGTTTCCTCTCTCCTTCACCTGCCGCTCCTAGATCTACTGGCCCTGATATCCTTCGTCTCTGCCCTCTACTCCTTCCTTCCCATGAGGGAACTCACCTTTACGGTCCCAGTATCTCTAGTCCCCTCACTCCTCCTATCCGGATCTCCAGCTCCCCTAATCCTCGCGTCAGTACTATCAGTGTTATCATATTACCTGAGGGAGCACGTGACGTCCTTCCTGCTGGTCCTCTCCCTCTCCCTCGCTGTAATGAATTCCGGTGCCTTGATCCAGACACTGGGTTACCTGGTCCTAACTGCTTCGCTCCTCTACCTTAGGGCCGACCTTAGGGGAGTCGTGGGGAACGGCATACTCTTCCTGATACTGGCAGCCTTCTTCTTCACATCGTCTCAGTCCTCCCTGGTGAACCAACTCTCAGACGTGTCCTTTTACTCCCTGTTCTTCGGAGTCTTCGGGATGGCCGTGGAGGGGAGGACTCTACCCAGGAGGCTCCCTAGGGCTCCCCTTCTGTTCGTCCCCTACGCTCTCCTGACCCTCACCTTAGGGATACCTGAGGCCTACTACTGGTGGACCTCAAAGTCCTTCTTCTTCAGGGTAGACCCCCTCTCCCTCTGGGTCCCGTTGAGGTACTTCCCCCAGGTCAACGAGGTGGCGGGGAGTTGGCCTTTGTCTCACCTGACCGTCAGGCTGGGGGAAATTGGAGTCGATCTCTACATCGCGATCCTGGTTTACGTATCAGGGATGACCTCCTACCTCATGTTCAGGGGACTCAGGGTCAGGTATCCGTCCCTCTTGGCGTTAGTCTATCAACTCCTCTCCCCCTTCGACCACCCGTACCTCCTCTTCGGCTACTCCGTCCTCCCCCTCACGCTCTGGTTAATGAACAGCGATGTCAGGGCCTACCTCAAATACCCAGCCGTGATGGTAACGTCAGTCCTGGGCTCCTCCTACTTCCTCTTTCCCCTCCAGGCCTCCCTCCTTGGTGGAGTCACAAGCAGGAGAGGGGTGGGGTGGGCAGTCTTAGCCATGATAGGGGCCAACCTCTTCTGGATAGTCCCCTACTCCCTCCTGGGTACCCCCAGCCTCGGTGAAATAAGCGACGTGTTACCACTGACACTCCTCTTACCTCTTGTAGTCTCCGCCATCCACTTCGGTGCGGAGAGGAGGTACGCCCTCCTGTCCATAGCTTCACTAGCCTACATTTCGGCCTCCTTGCCCTACGGGGAGGCACTCTACCCCGTGGCAGTGATCTCCACCCTCCTGACAGTGAACAGGGGCAAGGCCCTGATAGCTGGGCTGACCATCTTCATCCTACTCACGGCCTCGGTCTACCAATTAGTCAGCTTCCACCCTGTTCAGATCCCCTCTACTCTAATTAAGGCAGAGACTCAGGTGGAGAACGCCACGCTGGTCTGGTGGAACACAAGTTACCCCCTTCTCTCATCTGCTCCCACGAACGAGACTCCCGTATCCGTCACGGCGATACAATACGTAGTGGGTAACGGTACCGTAAAGGAAAATCCTAATTACACTGGGTTCCCTCTCTCCATCAGGGTTATCCTCCCCTCTAACTTCATCAGGGTCAACGGATCCTGGATATCTGAGAATCGCCCTGTAGTCGTGGTGGGACCGAACAACTTCACTTACTCCTACAGGTCTGGAGACCTCTCCCTGGAGCAGAGGTCTACCTACGTGCTGGTGAACTCCAAGTTGGGGTTACAATTCCTGGACTGGAAGTTCTCCCCAGGTAATTCCTCGGCGTTCTCTGTCTCCGTCTCTGGGGAGTGGTTACGCCTTTACCAGCAGGTATACTTGGCCCTAGCCCAAAACGTCACACAGAACGTCAGTGTGACTCCCGTGTCCTTTAATTCACTGGCTGTCACCCTGGGAAACCCCAGCCCCATCCTCCAATTCTCCCCTCCCAGGATAGACCTGTTGGGCTACGGAGCTCCCCTGAACCTGACCGAGAACTTCACCCTTACCCTGTACTTCCTAAACGCCGGGGGTTACGTGGAACTCTACGGGGAGCAGATCAACGGGGAACTCCACCAGCTCTCTGTCCTATCTCACCTTCCCTGGGGGAACGTGACTGACGTAATTCTCCTCCTACCTTTGGGTAACCAGTTGGAGTTGAGATCCCTATCCATCTCCACCTTGCTTCCCTTAAACCTCACTCAGAACTGGGTAGCCTGGTCCTCCCCACGACCTGCTAACCTGACCTTCCTCCCTTCAGTCCCGCTCAACGGGACCCTGTACTTCTCCAGTTCTCCCCCCGTGAGGTTACAGGGGGTTCTGGCAAATGGGAGTTCCCTCTACCTCGAACCTGGATCGGTAGTGGTTGGGTTGAAGGAGGTCACAATCACGTCGCCGCCTGGGACCGTGAACTTGACCTCCCTGGTCCTAGTGAACGGGACGAAGGAGTATTATGTCGTGGGAAAGTTCAACGTGTCCACAAAATATGTAGTGAATCAGACGTTGGTGTTGGGGGGTCTCCTGGATAAGATTGAGACCCCGGTGGACCTGAACGTCACGGTAATCCCCCTCCCCGTGTCCTCTAACCTCTTTGTACACTATCTCGTGGATGGAAAGGTGTCGCAGAACAGGTCCTTCCTGTTAACTCCAGGTGAGCACAGCGTGATGATATACTTCCCCGCTGAGAATTTAGTTTATCAGGGTCTGTACTTCTCGGTAGTCTCCTTCCCGTTGACCTTCATAATCGCCCTCCTCTCCGAGAGGTTGAAGACCTTATTCTCAAAGGTAAATAGGGTCCTTGAAAGGATGGCAAGCCAAGGAGGAAGTGAAGGAGGGGCAGAAGGCTGACGTCAAGTCCAGGCTCCCTACTACGAGACACCTCCGCTACTCCGCCCGATGGTTGAGCGAGATCTCTCCAGCAAAAGGTGTTGGAGAGTCAGTGAATTTTCAGTTAGCAGTTGTGGGACTTTCCCTTAAATATCGCCCTGTAATCGAGGCGAAATCTGATAACTGCCTACACGATAGTATCGCTATTAAGGTGTAAAGTCACTAAGTGTACTTTCTTCTCGACGAGGGAAAGTGTTATAAAATGTTTAACAGGCGATGAAAGTAGCTAGATGACGACACTACGTCCACACATAGTAGATTAGCTTATTATCTTCGATGCATTTTATCTATCTATGATGTGTGAAATCCAATTTGACGAAGATATTTCGAAACTACCTCTGGACGACCTGAATGTTTACAGAGTAGTTTACATGGGCGAAAACGCCTACGTCAGAATAGACATTGACGGAAAGTCCACATATTTTTCCGTGATCAATAGGAAGGTGACAATACACAGCAGGGAGTTACACAACATGATTAAGGACTCCGACTTCGACAACTGCGAGTTAACTACGATTATAGACGTAATCTTAGACGAGGTAGTCTACTACCTCGGTATAAAGAGGACAGAACTCTTCCGCAAGTTCGACCAACTCTTCGAGAGAATAACAGAGGGTCAGGTGAAAAATATAGAGGAGGTAAAAAACCTAAGGAAAGAGATCCAAACGCTTTACTCCGACTCATCCTCACTATTTTATGTGGCGAAAAAGCTCTCCAAATTCGTAAGTAGAGACACGCTGGATAATATATCATTTGCCTACGAGAGGTCTGAAATCCTCATAACTAGATCGGCAGACTTGTATAACATTTATTTGACAGAGATCCAAAACGAGTTAAATATAATAATAAAGAAACTTACATCCGTTTCCTTTATATTCCTACCGATTACAGCGATCGCTAGTCTATATGCCGTATCTTATTCATCTCTACCCTCGACACTGGACTCAATTGATACGGTATACTTCTTAACTCCACTTATAATACTGGGGGTGGTACTGACGTTATACTTAAAGAAAATAAACTGGTTGTAGACTATCGAGTGTAGCTTCAGCTATGATACGGGCCTGCGAACCTTGACTCCAGTTTCAGAAAGGGCTCACACAGTGTAGGTTTAAGGGCGAGGAGAGCCCTTCAGAGAGTTCCTTAATTAATTACAGCATTTATGGGAATCTTAGGGAGGTAATACCAAGAAGTCGGTATTAGCGAGAAGTTTTTATTTTTCGACGTCTTCCTGCTGAAAAGATGTCAAACCGGAAGGGACAGGTCGAACTGGCTAAGGAGGATCTGATCAAGGCGGTCAACCAGGTCCTGGGCGTGGTCAGGAGGAACGGGAGGAGCAGGAAGGTCGGGTTGGCGCTAGTCCTCATGGTCCTGCTAGGTGGGAGGTCCAGCGTGAGGAATGCTGCTGAGACGTTCGGGTTGGACT
>Ga0080006_1149460_pt1 | contig 13238 bp, 9 predicted proteins | sample RS3BMetagenome_FD_69209 | JGI IMG/M metagenome (GOLD analysis project Ga0080006, IMG submission 69209) | Ferric oxide microbial mat and aquatic microbial communities from Rainbow Spring, Yellowstone National Park, USA - RS3B (SPADES... ...
GGTCGCGGGTCCGGCCGGCCGGAAGGAGGGTCCAGGCTTCGATCATCCGATCGACGCCTTCGGGCGACTTGCGAAGTTTGCGCAAGTTCTTTCGGAGATTCTCGCCGAGGGAATCATAGAGGTCATCGGCCTCGTCGAGCCGGGCCTCATCGAAGTCGTCGATGGCGTGGCGGACGTTTTTGGCCTGGGTGGCGAATTCGTGCCGGGTCGACTTATCCATCTTCACCGAAAGCGTGGCCATCCGCCGGATCAGGACCAAGCCCGCCGGTGAGCAAGGCTTCAGGTCGTTTTCAAAGGCTTCGACCCGCCGTTCGACCTCGGCAAGGTCGGCTTCGGGCAGGACGATCCCCTGGCCGCTGAGGCCGTGCTTGGTGCTGTTCTGCCGCGAGATTGCTTTTCCGGCATCGGTCCGGGGGCCGGTGGATCGGGCGGCGTTGGCCTGGTTGGCGCGGATCTGGGCTTCGGAGGCGGGCATGGCGGTTCGGTCCCTTCGTGGTTCGAATGCAAGCGACCGGGAATAAGGCAGTCGAAATTACATTCACTAAAATCACGTCGGTCCTAGCAGTGTTTTTTCCCGGATGGTCTGGCTTCATTGAATCGAATGAGCTGAAACCTGACTTCAAAACGCTGAGTATTACTCCTTTGACGGGTCAAACTTCCTGAATCTCCGACGGAATCGCGATGCCAAACACCCACCTTTTCGGGATCGACCGCCGAGGAATCTTGAAGCTCGGCGGGATGGCGGGCCTGAGCTGGCTGACTCCGGTGGGCGAGCTGCTTGCCCGGCAGGCGGAGGCTGAGGGAGGTCGCGAGCCCGCGCGGTCGATCATCCTCCTCTGGATGGCGGGCGGGATGAGCCAGCTCGAAACCTTTGACCCGCATCCCGAATCGAAGATCTCGGGAGGAACAAAGGCAATCGAGACAGCCGCGAAGGGAGTCCGGCTGGCGGCTGGTTTCGGCCACCTCGCCGACGAGATGGGCCGGGTCTCGATCATCAGGTCGATGGTCAGCAAGGAAGGCGACCACGAGCGCGGGACTTACTTGATGAAGACCGGATATCGACCCGACCCGACGGTCGAGCATCCTTCCATCGGCGCGATCTGCTGCCACGAATTGCCCTCGGGCGGCACCGAGATCCCCCGACACGTCTCGATCCTGACCAGCCAGTGGCCCGGTCGGGGTGGCTTTCTCGGCGGCGAGTTCGACGCCTTCCAGATCCCCGACCCCTCGAAGCCCCTGCCCGACGTCGCCAGCAAGGTGAACCCCTCGCGAGACGCCCGGCGAATCGGCGACCTCGACATCATCGAGCAATCCTTCGCGAGAGGCCGACGCGATCGGGTCATGGCCACGCTTCATCGCGAGACCATGACCCGGGCTCGAACCTTGATGACCTCCGAACAGCTCCGGGCCTTCGACCTCTCGCGAGAGCCCGCCAGTGTCCGACTCGAATATGGCGAGACCCCCTTCGGCCGCGCCTGCCTGGCGGCTCGGAGACTGACCGAGGTCGGCGTCCGCTGCGTCGAGGTGACGCTCGACGGCTGGGACAGTCACGTCAACAACCACGAGCTGCAAGGCAAGGCGGTCAAGAATCTCGACCCGGCTTTCGCCGCCTTGATTCGCGACCTGGCCCGACGTGGCCAGCTCGACCGGACCATCGTCATCTGCGCCGGGGAGTTTGGCCGGAGCCCGAGCATCAACCCGTTCGGCGGTCGCGACCACTGGCCGATCGGTTACAGCCTGGCCATCGCGGGCGGCGGCCTCAAGGGAGGACTCGCCGTGGGTGAGACCGACCCCGAGGGCAAGAAAGCCCCCGAGCGACCGGCGACGATCGCCGACGTCCACGCCACGGTGCTGACCACGCTCGGACTCAAGCCGGGCAAGGAGAACATCTCGCCGGTCGGCCGACCGATCAAGCTCAGCGAAGGGAAACCGATCGGCGAGTTGCTGGGCTAAGCTGAGAGCATTCGTCGGATGGGGCTCGACCTACCCGACATCGACCAGGTTTCCGGATCGTTTCAAGTCGCGGGGCTGATCTCGGATTTCAAGCCTGATTCCTGGGTCCTGAGTCCGATCGGGCTCGGCACGGCGGGCTCGGCGAGATGAGGCGTGATCGTCCGCTCGGTCGCGTTGGCCTTTCGGACGAGGTTCGTGGTCGAATGCCCCTCGACCAGCGGGATCAGGGCGAGTTGCCCGCCCCACGACTCGACCTCGTCGCGGCCCACGACCTGGTCGGGTCGGTAGTCGCCCCCTTTGACCAGGACGTCGGGGCGAATCGCCTCGATCAGGCTCAGCGGGGTCTCTTCATCAAAGATCGTGACGATGTCGACGCATTCGAGCGCGGCGAGCAACTCAGCCCGCGAGGCTTCGTCATTGAGCGGGCGGGTTGGCCCCTTGAGCCGCCGGACGCTGGCATCGGAGTTGAGCCCGACCACCAGGACATCTCCCAGATCGGCGGCCTTGCGGAGCAAGCGGGCGTGGCCGACGTGGAGGAGGTCAAAACAGCCGTTGGTGAAGACAACTTTCTGGCCGGCTTCGCGTCTCCGGGTGATCTCGGCGACCAGCGAATCCCCTTCGAGCCGCTTGCCGACCTCCGACGATTGATGCTCGATCAGGTCGCGCAAGATCTCCTGGCGAGACAGCAGGGCCACGCCGATCTTCTCGACTTCCAGCCCCCCAGCCACATTCCCCAGGGCCGCGGCCTCGTCATAATCAGCCCCGCCCGCCAGGCAGAGACCGACGATCGAGAGGACCATATCCCCCGCGCCCGTGATGTCGTAAACCTGGCGAGGCCGGGTCGGGATCAAGGCCGACCGGCCATCGGCGCGGACCAGGGCCATCCCGTCGCGGTCGAGCGTGACCAGGATGGCGTCCATCTTGAGCTGATCCACCAGCGTCCGGCCGACTTCCAGAGCTTCCTCGGGCGTCCTGATCAGCGTCCCGGTGGCCAGTCCGGCTTCCAGACGGTTCGGCGTCATGCAATGGACGCCCTCGTATCGCGAATAATCTTTCGATCGGATCGGGTCGGCGACGACCACCACCCTCTGCTCTCGACAGGTCCGGATCAGGGTTTTCAACAAGGTCGGGGTGCAAACCCCCTTGTCGTAATCGGAGATGAGGACGAGGTCGGACTGCGCGACGGCCTCGGGCAGTCGCCGTATCAGATCGGCTTCGATCTCCGCCGGGATCGGGTCGCGGGTCTCGTAATCGACCCGGATCATCTGTTGCGGGTGTCGGTCCTGCGCCCGGCCGATATAACGCTCCTTGAGCGTCGTGGGCCGGTCGGGCAAGGGCATGACGTCGCGGTGATCGATCGCCAGATCATCGAGCATCTGGCGGACATGCCCGGCCTCGGGGTCGCGGCCCACTCCGCCGACCAGCCGGACCTTGGCCCCGAGCGTGGCGAGCATGGTGGCCACGCTCGAAGCCCCGCCCAGGCGATGCTCGCGGGTGTCGGCCCGGAGCAAGGGGACCGGAGCCTCCTGGCTGATCCGCTCGGCGTCGCCCCAGATGTAACGGTCGAGGATGAGGTCACCGACGACGAGCAGGCGGGGCTGCCCGAGCGTCTGGACTCGCCGGATGAGGTCGTAAGCCATCAGTCGCGGCCCTCCCTGGCCGTCGAGCCCTGCGCAATCGGGCTGGTTCTTTCCCGCCGCATCATCGCCGATTCGGCGGATTGATCAAGGCCGATCACTCCTCGAAATCGTCGACCCCCTTGCCCGGCTTGGTGGCGACGAGGTTCGGCTTGTCCTTCGATCCCGGGACCTCGGGTGTGCGGATCATCTGCGGGATCAGTTCTTCGATCGGCACGTCCCACTTCATCATGCCGATCGAGACAGTCGCCGACTTCTTGCGGGGGTCGAGCTTGACGATCCGGCCGGGTCGGTCGTAGCCGAACCGGGGGACCACGACCCGGTCGCCGGGCTGGAGCCGGGCTCGGGCGTCGACCATTCTCGCATCGTTCTCGGCCTGTTTCTGGAGGTCGCCGAGCCTTTGGTTGAGGGCCTCGCGGCTGCGGTCGGCCTCGGCCTGCGCGGCGAGGGCGCCTTGTCGGGCGTCCTCGGCGTCCTTGCGGAGTTTCTGGATGATCTCCATCTCGGGGAGGTGTTTGCCCTGGCCTTCGAGGAGGTATTTCGAGGCCCGGGCGACGAGGTGTTCGGGCAGGTTGAGGCGGCGGGCGATCTGGAGGGCGTTCGACTGGCCGATGTCGCCGATGTGGAGGCGATAGCGGGGTCGGAGGGTTTCGAGGTCGAATTCGACGGCCGCGTTCTCGGCCCGGGGGTTGGTGAAGGCGTAGGTCTTGAGGTCGCCGATGTGCGTCGTCACGATCGCCAGGGAACCGATCGAATCAATCTCATCAAGGATCGCCCGACCCAGTGCCGCGCCTTCGGCGGGGTCGGTCCCGGCTCCCATCTCGTCCATCAGGATCAGGGATTTCTCGGTCGCCTTCTCGAAGATGGACGAGACCCGGCGGACGTGCGACGAGAAGGTCGAGAGCGACTGTTCCAGACTTTGCTCGTCGCCGATATCGGCCAGGACATCGTCGAAGATCGGCAGTTGCGACCCTTGATGAGCGGGGATGTGCAGACCGGCCTGCCCCATGATCGCCAGCAGGCCCACCGTCTTGAGGGCGACCGTCTTCCCTCCTGTGTTCGGTCCGGTGACGACCAGGGTCCTGAATTGAAAGCCAAGGTGAACGTCGATCGGCGTGACGACCCGGGGCTCGGGAGGAGGCGGCGGAGGCTCGACCCGTTCCCCTTCGCCGGAGTCCTCATTTTTTGGGGCCGGTTCCTTGGCCTTGCGGAATAGGGCTTCGAGGAGCGGGTGGCGGGCGCCTCTCAGGTTCAGCTTGCCATCGAGGTTGAAGTCGGGCGGGGTCAGGCGATAGTCGAGGCTGTAGCGCCCTCGGGCGTAGATCAGGTCGAGCTCGGCCAGGGTATCGAGCGTGCCGAGGAGCGAGTCGGCCACCTGCCCGACCTGGGCGCTGAGCCATCGCAAGATCCGCCGGATCTCCTTGGCCTCCTTGGCTCGGAGAAAGGAGAGCTGCGCCGATTGCTCGGCGATCGCCTGGGGCTCGACGTAGACGGTCTCGTTGCTGGCGCTCGTCCGGTGGACCGAGCCTTGAATCTCGCCCCGGTGCTCCTTGGCGATCGGCAGGACGTAATGGTGGCCGACCATCGTGAAGTTGGGATAGCGGAGGATGCGCTTGATCTCGTTCGATCGGAGCATCCTCGTCAGGGTTTCCTTGATCCGGTCCTCGGCGCGGGACATCTCGGCGCGGAGGGATGAGAGTCTTCGGCTGGCGGTGTCGAGAATCTTGCCCCGCTCGTCGATGCACGACTCGATGGCGTTGCTCACGCCGTCGAACTGGCCGACGTCGCCCCGCATCCCGCCGAGCCTGGGAAACTCATCGCCCACGCGGTCGAGCCAGACGGCGAGGTTGGCGATCGCCTTCAAGGTCTCGACGACCCTGGAGAGATCCTCGGGTTCGAGCGAGCCACCGACCTGGGCCCGACGGACCTGAGGCCGGATATCGTGCAGGCCGCCGAAGGGGGGTGTGAGTCCCGAGGCGAGCGCATCGGCCATCTCGGTCGTCAGGGCCTGGCGAGTCCGGATCTCGCCGGGGTCGAGACTCGGCTCCATCCGAGCGGCGAGATCCTTGCCCAGCGAGCAGGCCGCCTGGGCCGCGACGAGCGCGCGGACCTTGTCGAATTCGAGCAGTTCCAGCGTGTGCGTATCCATGACCCCTCGACGCAGACCTCGCCTCTCGACCGCGTGCCGATTTCAGGAGCGACACGGGTGGAGTTTCGGCGGTTCGCCCCAGGAGTCATTATGGCACGAGGAGAAGCCGTCTGACCATCTCAGGGAATCTCGTCGGCGGGCCGTTTGGCGGTCTCGGGGATCGTCGAGGCGGCGGCGGCGGGGATCGGGTTCTTGACGGTCGAGGCCGTGACCGAGACATCCGGCAGCGCGTCGACATACTTTTTCCACTCGACCGCCTCGACCCCGAGGTCCTTGCCGGTGATCGACTTCAAGGCGTTCCAGCTCGCCACCCGGATGGCGGGCTCGTCGTGCTCCATTCCGGCGACGAGGTGCTGGGTGATCCGTTTATCGGTCGACTTCAGCTCGCCGAGACTCTCGATCGCGGCAAGCCGACATTCGCCCGAGACGTCGAGCGTCATCACCCGGGCGAGGATCGTCGCATCGTCCGACTTCCCCACCCGCCCCAGAGCCCGGCAGGCCTCGGCCCGGACGAGCGAGTCCTCGTCGTTGGTCGCCGCCAGGATCGCCATCCGGGCCTCGGGTCGCCGGAGCATCCCCAGGGTCCGGCAGATCACCGCTCGCGTCGCGATCGGCTCGCGCCCCTCCTTGAGCTTGGCCACGAGGACCTCCGCGGCTCGCTGCTTCTGCTCGTCGTTGTCATAACAGCGCGGCGAGGAGAGATCGGTGTAAGCCACGTATCGGGCGTTGGGGTCCTTGCTCTCCTCGATCGTCCGGAGGAAACTGCTCGCCGTCGTCCCTCGAAACGAGAACGGGCTGGATTGACAACCCGCCAACCCCGCCAGAGCGACCGTGAATCCCACGAGGAGCCAAGCCAGAGGGAAGGTTTGATGGGTCTGTCGAGCGCCGATCATGGGCCTGAGTCCTACCCCGCCATCCATGGCGATCGGAACCGATGATGATGAGTCGATCGAGGGACGGTCCCTCCGCCGACTCAGAGAGGAATTTCAATCGGTGCCGGAGACAAGACGAAGCGAAGGCAATTCCGGGCGGCGACGCATCTTAATGAGATTCTCGAAATCGACAAGGCCAACCCGGAGCGTCGAGTGGCCCGGGGCGAATCCCCTGGTTATCCTGGGGATTCGGCGATCCCGCCCGACTTTCACCTTCAAAGGATTCACCATGTCATCTGCGGACAACTTGAACCGCCGGGCCTTCCTGGCGGCCGGCGCCATCGGCCTGAGCTCCTCGGCGATGATCGGCGCTGCGCCGCAGAAGAAGGTCGGCGGCCGACGGCCTCTGGTCGTCTCGAGCGCCAATGGCCTGAGGACCGTCGAGAAGGCGATGGAGCTGCTCAAAGCCGGCTCGGACCCGCTCGACGCGGCCATCGCCGGAGTGGCGATCGTCGAGTCCGACCCGACCGACCGGACTGTCGGCTACGGCGGGATTCCCAACGAGGACGGCGTGGTCGAGCTCGACGCTGCCGTCATGCACGGGCCGACCCACGGCGGAGGCGCGGTGGCCTCGATCCGCAACATCATGCACCCGGCGGCCGTCGCCCGACTGGTCATGAAGCGGACCGACCACTGTCTGCTCGTCGGCGAGGGAGCCTTGCGGTTCGCCCGGATGCACGGGTTCCCCGAGCAGGATCTGCTGACCGATGACTCCCGGAAAATCTGGCTGCACTGGAAGGAGACCAACGGCAAGGATGACGACCGGTTCCCGCCGCCCGACGAGGAACTCGACGAGGTCGTTCGCCAGTTCTTCGGGATCCGCAAGCACGGCACGATTCACTGCTCGGCGCTCGACACGCACGGCGACCTCGGCTGCACGACGACGACCTCGGGACTCTTCTACAAGATCCCCGGTCGGGTGGGCGACTCGCCGATCCTGGGCGCCGGGTTGTTCCTCGACAACGAGGTGGGCTCGGCAGGATCGACCGGCCGGGGCGAGGCGAACCTCCTCAACCTGTCGAGCGCGATGATCGTCGAGAACCTCCGGCGAGGGCTCGCGCCCAAGGATGCGATCCTCGAGGTCTGCAAGCGAATCGCGACCACGAACAAGGCGCCGCGGCTTCGCGACGAGAAAGGTCGGCCCAACTTCAACGTCACGTTCTACTGCGTGACCAAGGACGGTCGATACGCCGGCGGGAGTCTCTGGGCCGGGACCAAGATGGCCGTGCACGACGGCGACTCGGCCCGGCTGGTCGACAATGATTCGCTCGACCCCGAGAAGCTTCACGAGAGCTGAGATGATTTGAGAAGCCCGATCGAAAACGGCCCTGGGTGGAGAGTCCACCCGAGGCCGTTTTTCGATTCCAGGGGAAAGCGATGATCTTGATCGATCAGGAGGCCGAGACGGTCGAGAGGTGCTTCTCGCCGGCCTTGGAGACGGTGTAGCGGAAGTTTCCGCTCGTCTTGTCCTTGGCCCCCTTCTTGATGAGCTTCTTCTCCAGGAGGGTATCGAGCGTCTTTTGCTCGGCCTTCTTGGCGGTGGTGAAACCTTCCGCGGCGCCCTGGATCTGCTTGAGAAATTCGAGCTGACGGTCGGTCAGCTTGACGGGCGCGGCAGCCTTCTTCGGGGCGGCCGCGGCGGCCTTCTTCGGGGCGGCGCTGGCCTTGGGAGTCTCGGCCTTGGCCGCCGTGTCGGAGGCGACGGCGGGGGCTTCCGCCTTCGCCTTCGGAGCCGCCGACTTCTGCGGCTTCGTCGCGGGGGCCTTCTTCGTCGGGGTCTCAGCGGGCTTGCTCTTCTTGACCGCCATCGGTTCTCAAACCTCCAAGCAGGGGGATCGTTGACACGGCTCAAGACCAAGAGGGTGGTCTCGCTCCCATGGAGTTCTTAGCGAAATATATCACGCGCGGGAAGACGAAGAATGCCGCGACCCGACCAATTTCTCTCGTTTTTCGGGGATTTCCCACTCATCAGCTTCGTCAAATCCTGATAACCAGAACTAATAGAATGATTAAAATCGTATTATCAAAATTCAAATAATTTGGACTTGATCGGAATCGAAAAGCCTCTTTTCCTCGCTTTTTACCGTGTTTTTTCGGGTGAGGCTCGGGTCGTCTCACTCAATTCGTGAACCATGAAGGCAAGGGAATCGACGCGCGCTGGCCCATGATAAAGCTTCAAAAAAATATCGTGGACGATCGCAAAAAATTTCCTGGTCGCCCCTCGAAAATCGCATCGAAGCAACCTTCGACCGGCAGAGCCCGAGGGCTCGACGAGGCGACTCAGGCCGACCACCTCGCATCCTTGAGTCTGAACATCGTTCAAAAGTGACGTTCTGGTGATTGGCTCGATCTTGTCTGGTTGCCGGTCCACGCGACCCGTCGAAGGGTCGGAGAATTTCTTTCGATCTGGCGCGAGGGAGATCGCCCGACCTCGGATGATGTCGCGGAACCGTCCCGCTTCGATCGGACGTCGAGAAGTCGGGACAAGAACCGGGCGATGGCTCGATCGCGTCGGCGGCGACTACCTTCAAGCCGTCTCGACCGCTAAACTCACCTCGGGGTCGTTGCCCGCCTGGTCTCCCGACGCGAGACCGGGCCTGCTCTCACCGCGATTCTCGAACATCCCAAGGGAGACTGATTGCCATGCGACATCGTTGCCTCGTCCTCGCGCTCACGATCGCCTCGATCGCCTCGATGACGGCCTTCGCCGATGACCCCAAGCCGAATGACAAGACGCTGGGACTCAAGCCGCCGGAAGGGGCCAAGGTCCTCCTGGGAAGCACGCTCGAAGCCTGGACCAAGGGGAACGGCAAGGATGCCGCCGAATGGCCGGTCGTGGGGGGCGCGGCCACCGTCGGCAAGGGGAACATCCAGACCAAAGACGAATTTGGTGATTTCCAGATGCATCTCGAATTCAATGTCCCTTACATGCCCAACGCCAAGGGACAGGCCCGAGGCAACAGCGGCGTTTACCTTCAAGGGAACTACGAGCTTCAGGTGCTCGACTCGTACGGCCTGAAGCCGCAGAGCAATGACTGTGGCGCGATCTACCAGCAGATCATCCCCGCGGTCAACGCCTGCAAGCCGCCCCTGCAGTGGCAGACCTACGACATCACCTTCCACGCCGCGAAGCGCGAAGGCGACAAGGTCGTCAAGAAGGCCCGGCTCACCGTCGTCCAGAACGGCCTGACGATCATCGACGACAAGGAAATCTCTCCCCCCCCCGGCGGCATCGGCGGGATCAAGGAAGGCGAAGCCGGACCGATCATGCTTCAGGACCACGGCAACACCGTGCAGTTCCGCAACATCTGGATCAAGCCGCTGGAGTCCTGATCCGACCCGACCGGGCTTCAAACGCAACGAGGCCCGGGACGCCAGGCGTCTCGGGCCTCATCGACTGGACCAACCGAGCCGGGGGTCTCAGTCAGCCTTGTGGCCGGCGTCCTTGATCTTCTCGCCCGCCTCTTCGATCTTGTTGCCGACGGCGGTGGCGCCTTCCTTGATCTTGTGACCGGCAGCCTCCACGCCTTCCTCAGCCTTGTGAGCACCCTTCACAGCGGCATCCTTGGCACTCTCGATGCCGTCCTTGATCTTGTCTTTGACGTCCGACATGGTTTCTCTCCGGGTCTGGAAGTGAGTTGGATTGGCTGCACCGACATACAGCAATCGCCATGCCAGATCTTTTCCATGTTGGTGCGTATAGAGTCAGAAATCGATGGACTCAAATGGGACGAGAGCCATGCCGTCGATGGTCCGTCTCGGGTCTTTCCAGTCGGGGGACTGGAGCCGCCTGGTCAGTTGAAGGACACTGGCGCGGAGCCGGGCATCGAGCGCCGCGAGGGTGAGTTCGTCGGATCGGAGCAGGTCTTTTTGACTCCGGGCGAGCAGGCTGCCGGGCCGGGCCGGGGGCAGCCCTTGGCGGCGCTGAAGGTGTTCGGCGAAGGTCCGCGACCCCCGGTCGGCGGCGAGAAACGAGGTCTCGCCCGAGGCCGCGGCCCGGCCGATCTGGATCAGGTCGGTGAGGTCGCGAGCCGTCCCCGACGCGGCCTGCTGGAGCTGGAGCAGTTCACGGACCAGGGTTTCGAGTTCCTCATGCGACATGAGGATGTCGATGCTGACCATCGGTTTGCCGTCGATCGACTCGGCAATCCACCCCCTTCGGACCGACGGGGCCTTGCGACCATCGAAGCGAGGGTCGGGCCGCGCCACCCGGGCGGCGTCACCCCGGTGGAGGTCGACCAGGACCGGCGCGACCCGATCGAGCGTCAAGCCCTGGCTGTTCACGTATTCGCCGAGCCGACCCTCGGCCTCGGCGGTCGCCAGCGCGGCGATGGTCCTCGCGTGCTCGACCCGATCGTCGATCAGGATCTGAAGCCGCTCGGCGATCTGCCCCCCTTGCTTGACCGTCGCGAGAATCGGCGCGACTGGCTCGGCAAAACCTTTCTCCTTGTCGGGCGGGCGATACGACCCTTCGGCCAGAGTTCGCCACTGATCGCGGTACCGCGTCACCTCATTCCCGACGAGCTTGAGCGGGCCGTCGATAGCCACCGAGGCGATCGTGATCCCCGATTCCCTCGCGCGAGTCGCCAGTTGCCTGGCCCGTTCGAGGTCTCGTGAGTGGTCGGGGGCATCGCCGAGCAGGACAAGAAGTTTGGTCGCGAGTTCTCCGGCGCGACCGGTCGGCCAGTCGACGTGCTCGCCCGGAGGGTCGCCCGGTCGAGGCGGCAAGGCCAGCGCGATCCCATCGAGGACCCTCTCGTCGACCGAGTTATCCGCACTCCCTTCCGCCGCCTTGATCCGTTTCAAGGAGGCGAGAAATCCCTCGGCGCTGGTGAATCCGGTCACGGTCCGGGCCTTAAAGCCATAGCTCGGAGCGTCGTCGCGATACTCGACCAGAGCGAACCGGAGGCGGACATCGGCGAACCGCTTCGAGGCCGCCGCGACGAGGTCGCTCGCGAGTCGTCGGGCTTCCTCGATCGGCTGACCCATCGACTTCGTCGTGTCGATGGCAAAGGCGACGTAGACGACCTTGAGGAAGGGCCGGAGGTCGGGCGGCGGCTCGGTCGGCAAGATCGGGGCGCTGGCCTGATCCTTGACGAGGCTGGCGACCTCGTGAATCACCCGACCATCCACCGACTTCGACCGGAGGATCGGAAAACCGAGCGGCGGCGGCTCGCCCGGCGATGCGGTCGCCTCCGCCGGTTCCTCCCCTTCGAGCGGACAACGACCGCCGTGCCTCGGGCAGACCCGACCGCTCAGCGCGTCGACCAGACACGACTCATCGCGATAAATCGCCAGAGGCGGGCGACCGACCCGGGCGGTCGGCCGGGCCATCAGACGCGTATCCCACTCCAGGACCGCCGAGGCGGGCACCCAGCCTTGCGGCGTCCCACCCATCGGGCCGACCTGAAACCGGTCGGGCTGACCGGCTGGCTCCTCATTATAGAGGTAGCGAATCGCGAAGTAGTCGAGCGGCGAGCCGACCACTCGACCGCCATTCGGGTCGGCTCGACAGACCACCGCGAGATCCTTGACCAGGACCTTCCGGCGCAGACCTTCCGGCGTCCGCAAGATCGGATCGGTCGGCAGGTCCTCCTTCGGGTCGGCCACCCGGATCGGCGGCGGGGTGTATTCGGGAACGACCTCGGGCGGCGGGGTCTCCCTGGGCCGCCATCCGACTCCGATTCCGTAGGTCAAGGCTCCGACCAGGAGCAGGAGATAGAACACCGGCATTCGATAGAGCGCGGGCATCGGCACCGACCTCGGCGATTGGCTTCGACTCGTTGGCTTCCTGTCATGGTACGATGATCCATCGAAGACCGGCAACCGGGGCCAGGCATCAGCCATCCGAGCGATCAAGGAGCGCGGCTCCTGTCACATCTTGCTGGACTCAGCGCGAACCGCGGGTGACACTGGTGAGTGTCTGGATCCCGGGGGCTCTCGCCCCTTTTCTTGATAATCAGGAGAGAGCCGTGACGAGTCGCGGTCTGTTGAGCCGTTTCTGCGTGGTCGTGGCGATCATCGGCGTCGGGTCGGGCTCGGCTCGGTCGGGTGAGATCGTCACGATGTCGAGGTGGGCCGATGAAGGCGTTCTCATCCAGGGCAAAGGGATGGGCGAGGATATCGTTCGACTGATCGCCGAGGCGGTCTGGAACCCCTCGGCCTCGCGAGACCCTGCGCGCTACCTGATCCGCGTCGCCTTCCCGGACGGAAGAATCGACACCCGGCCGTTCCCGGTCGATTATCCGCCGGGCCGCCCCCGGTTCGCGGTCTACGTGCTGGCCGACCCGGTCCGCAACCTCGTCCCGAGCGGCGTGCAGGTGGCCGTGACCGTCCTCGACGCATCGAGCGGCAACCCGGTCGGCAATACCCTGATGGCCGGGATCGACAAGTTCCCCAGGCCCAAGGGAGATTCGACGGCGAACGACCCGGGGCCGTTCGGCTGGGGCAAGCCGCTCGATGGTCCGGTCCGGATCTTGCCCAACCCGGGGCCGGACGGATTCCAGTTCGCCCGAATCGCCGGGCCTGGCGGCTCTCCCGGATTTTTTCTGGCCACGACCGAGGCGA
>Ga0080006_1156732_pt1 | contig 13235 bp, 8 predicted proteins | sample RS3BMetagenome_FD_69209 | JGI IMG/M metagenome (GOLD analysis project Ga0080006, IMG submission 69209) | Ferric oxide microbial mat and aquatic microbial communities from Rainbow Spring, Yellowstone National Park, USA - RS3B (SPADES... ...
AGGACGCCAAAGGGACGTCAAGGCCCTGGGACTGGAGGACTCCTCGTTCTGGAGGAGGGAGAGGCTCCAGGGCTACCTCACGATCTTCACCATCAACAACGTCGTCAGGGAGCTGGTGGGGGCTCTTAACCTGAGGAGCGTGGAGGCGTTCCTTAGGTTCGTTGAACGTTATTTAGGTGGACCGCCGGGGCTGATGAAAATCATTAAGCTACGTTAAAGTCCCATACCTGCTGTTGATGAGTTTCGCGTCCCTTATGGTCATTTGTTTTAAGTCTGAAAAGTTCGGGGATTACGAGGATTGGCATTATGATGAATGCCACGGAGAGTGGCAGAAGTATGTACTTCAGAATGATGAATACCAAGGAGATTGGCGGAATAAACCATAGTATATGTTTCAGAAGGATTAAAATTACCGCACCAATAATTGAAAAAGTCCAAAGCGGGTTCCTCCAGAGGATACCCGTGAAAGCCTCCCTATCTTTCTCATAAATGCTGACTAGGCTCTCATCAACTGTCTCGATCTTAATATGCCTATTCGTATTCCTACTCATATTATTAGCTAATTCGGCCTCATATTATTAGCTAATTCGGGTACGTACTCCATGTCGCCCTTAAAATCGATGCCGTACCTCGACCTATAGTGGAGGTTCATGATCCTAACTGACAGACGAAGCGCCTTGAAGTAAATTAACAATATAATAACAACAATAATTGTTCTCGGACTTCAGGACAGCGTGGGAATAATTCAACAAGTTTGATGATTTGAGTTTCACTGACTGCACTACCTTATCGTTCTCAATGAGGTTAAAGATCAGGAGACTAATGACTTTCGATCAGACCCTGTTAAACACGTTCGCGCGTTCTTGTCCTACTATTCATTAGACGGAGTGAATTCGTTGAGGAGGTGGAACGGCTCTGGTTGAACCTCTTGTCCCCCAGACAACTGGCCTTACCGGGTAGAGGGCCCTTAGGTTCGGCCTCCCTCTCAGTTGAGTCGACTCAGGGAAGTGACAACTCAAGGACAGCAGTTATCAGATTTTACCTTGATTACGGGGGCGCTACCTAACGAAAAATCCCATAACTGCTGTCAAGGAGATAAGTTTATTTCAGAGTCCCAAAGATCAATCAGTATGAAGGCCCCCCTCTCCCTGAGGATAGCTACCAGGCACGGAGACAGGGTAACTATTTACTTAGGGGCTCTCACAGGTCTATTCTACGTGATTAACCTAGTCGGGATTCTAACCAACGACGAACCCCTACTCTTGTTAGGGACGAGCTCCCTCCTAGCCGTCCTATTACTTATCCTAACGTCGTTCTTTTGGTTGAACTCCAAGATAACCCCCGAGTGGATCGTGATAGGTAGATGGAGGGTGCCCCTCAGGCAGGTCAGGGAGATAAGGGTGATAAGAGGGGTGGACGGGAGCTCGGAAGCCGACTTACTGATAGTCTTCGAGGGAGGGGAGAGGTTAGTCAAGGGCGTAAAGAACTGGAGTGAAGTCCTTGAGACCTTCCGCAGGTTCAGGGAGGTTCAAGGAAACATGTGAATACTATGTATATATAGTTAAGGTATTTTAACACCAATCGACAACGTTTCCTATGCAAAGGGATTCGGTCTCGCTCCTTCTCGTCCTCATTTTCCTACTCTCCTTAACTTCTCCCCTGGCCTACTCCAGTCCGCTACCGACACAGTACCAAACGGAACCCTTCGTGATGAGGGGCTTCCACGAGGTAGGGTCCCTTCCAGGAGACAGCGTGGTAGTAGCTACTGTCTACATCCCTCTCAGGAACCTGAACTTGCTCTACTACTACGCTGAACAGACCTCAAACCCATCCTCACCTCTATACCACAAGTTCCTGACCAAGGAACAGGTGAAGTCCCTCTTCTATCCCACGGCCCAATTCCAGTCCGTGCTGAGTTACCTAAAGCACGAAGGTCTCAAGGTGCTGCTGACCGGGGCGGACTCGGTCATAGTGGTCCAGGGAACAGTGACTCAGATGGAGAACGGCTTGGGGCTACACTACTACCTAGTGAGCAACGGTACGTCAGAGTACTACCAGGGTGTTGGAGTTCCCAAACTGGGTGGAGTTATCGTAGTGTCCAACAACCTAACCTCCATCTTCTTCTCACATCCCTCCACCCTGTTCACCCAGAGGGACGTCAACCTGTTAAGGGACTCCCTGTCTCAACCTGCTAACCAGACCTTCCCCATTGAAGCCTACCCGGTCGTTGACCTGAGGGTGGTCTACAACGCGTCCGTGCTACTGGAGAGGGGCATAGACGGGAGCAATTACACCGTGGGTATACTGGACTTCGCTGGGGATCCCTACATAGCTCAACAGTTGGCCAAGTTCGATCAACTTTATCACCTACCGGCTCCCCCCAACTTCACCGTGGTCCCAGTGGGGCCCTACGACCCTAACCTGGGGATAACCTCAGGCTGGGCAGGTGAGATAAGCCTTGACGTAGAGGCCGCCCACTCCATGGCTCCTGGGGCAAACATCACGCTCTATATAGCGAACCTCAACCTCCCCCTGAGCTCGATCCTGGCCTACATCGTGTCTCAGGATAATGTTGACGTACTCTCCCAGAGTTTCAGCATACCCGAGGAGTTCCTTCCCACCTTCTCTGGCCCCCTGTTCTACCAGTGCGTCGTCCTCTCGGATCAGTACTACGCCATGGGGTCGGCGGAGGGGATCACCTTCCTGGCGTCCAGTGGCGACGGAGGGGGTAGCGGGTACAGTGCCGGGCCCCTGGGGAGCATCGGTTACCCGTCCACCTCACCCTTCGTCACCTCCTTGGGAGGTACAACTACATACCTGACTTTCCCCTCCCTGTCCTACAACGTGACCGCTTGGTCCAACTACGGTTTCGTACCCCCAGATGTTAACTATGGGGGGAGCACTGGAGGGGTGAGCCAAGTGGAGCCAAAGCCCTATTACCAGTGGTCCATCTCCTCCCCCAGCGGTTTCCCCAACGGCAGGGAGACCCCAGACATCTCAGCCAACGCCGACGTGTACCCTGGGATATACATCGTCTGTCCTGGAAACGTCACTGCCATCAGTGGTGGGACGAGTGAGGCCTCGCCCCTGACGGCGGGTCTGCTGACCTTGGTCATGCAGGCCAGTCACACCAGGTTGGGGAACCTCAACCCTGATCTATACAGGCTTTACTCCTCGGATTACGGGAGAGCCTTCACCCCCATCACCTTCGGCTACAACATACCGTGGACTGCAGGGGAGGGGTACAACTTGGTCACCGGGTTGGGCCAACTGAACGTCGGTGAACTGCCCTACCTGCTCAACTCCACTGGGATGGCCCTCTCCGTAATCGTGAACGATTCCAACGTGAGCGTAGTTGTGCCTGGTCAGAGCCTCACGGTGAAGGCTAAGGTGACTCAGGGCAACTCCACCGTGAGCGAGGGGAAATTCTACTTGTTACTAGAGGGGATTAACGGGAACTTGACGGAGGTTCCGATGACCTACAACCAGGGGACCTGGTACGCCAGACTCACTATCCCCCAGAATGCGTCCGGTGTGATCTTCGTAAACGTTTACGGTGAGGCCAACGGTAGCATGGGGTACGGCTTCCTGGAGGTGTTCTCAGGTTACTTCGCCCAGTTCATCTCTCCACCCCCGTACACTGTGGAGTGGACGGGAGCGGGAGTTCCCCTCGTCGTGAACCTGACGTCCCCTCTAGGTACTCTAGCCCCAAACACGACTGAGATAACGGTGAAGGTACTGTCGTACAATATAACGAACGACTCCTACACGTTGGTGAACCAAACAACCTTGGTCTACTCCCCCCAAGCCAACGCGTGGGTAGGCACCATTCCCCAAGACGTCCCTTCAGGACCGGTGCTCCTGGAGGTGGAGGGAGCCTTCGGGTACGACGCGTTCTTCAACGGGATAGGACTCAACTCCCTGTTCATTCTGCCCCAGGTGGTCGCTGAACCGGGTACAGTTTACCCTGGACAGGACGTGATAATTCAGGGGAGTCTGACCTCACCCAGTAACCTCATGCCTCCGACCTCCATGAACCTGGTCACTGGATCAAACGTCACCGCTGAGCTCCTCTCTCCCTCCAAGGAGGTCGTCTCCAGGACGGAGGTCTTATTGACCTTTACCCCCCTAGGTCCCCAGTACGTAGGATACCTCCCTGTACCAGCCAACGCCACCCCTGGACTGTACACTGTACTGCTCTTCGCCGACTATGATTCCTACATCCTCAACGAAACTATACCTGGGTTCTACTACGGCCAGATATATGTTGGTGACAGGGCGTCCACACCCCTCAAGTTCTCCACTACCTACGCCCTGGAGGGCTCGACCCTCTACGTGTACTCCAACATAACATCTGGAGGGAAGCAAGTGAAGTACGGTATGTTCTCAGCCACCGTTTACCCAACGTTACTCTCCAATGAGTATCAAGCCATCTCAGTCGTCACCGAGATACCCCTCTGGTACAACAACACGCTGGGGTTGTGGGTGGGGAACATCACCCTTCCCTCCTCACTCTCCACAGGTAACCTTACCTACCTGGGGAACTCCTACGTTGCCCTGCCTTTCCAGGTCCTAGTGAGCGGAGTAGGTGCATACGGTAGCGTTACCAACAACAGCGTGTCCTCCTCCTCCAGGTTCTACGTGGAGCCGTTCACCTTGGTGAGGAACGACCCTTCCTTTAACCCAGTTCAAACTTACGACTCAGCCTTCGAGAACGACACGTTGTACGTTAACGGGACTATGTTCAACGACCTCTTCCTGGGCGAGAACGTGATAAGGTACAGCCAAGTCACTATAACCTCCTCCAACGTTAGTGGTACGCTGATCCTCCAGGGATCGAACGTCACCCTCGTGGACGTCTACGCCAACGACCTGGTGGTGGAGAACGGAAGTGTTACACTGGTGAACTCCAGGGTGAACTCTATCTCACTGCAGAGTTCCGTGGTACACCTGATACAGTCCTATTACTCCAGGGTGAACCCCTCGCCTCCCATCATAGACATAGGGCTCACGTCCGGAGAGAACTTGACTGGGAACCTCACCTTCCCAGTCACGGTCTTAGGTAGTGGAATCACTACGGTCAAGGTGTTGCTGGACGGAAGGTTAGTGACGTCCTTCATGGGAAACGGCACTCATCAAGTGACCATAAACACCAATGCGTACCCGGACGGGGATCATCAAGTGGAGGTCGAGGTGGCACAGTCCGACGGTCTCAACTTCACGGCATCGGTGAACGTGTTGTTCCAGAACCAGTTGAAGAGCGTGGCCATCGGGTTAACCCAACTCAACACCACGGTACAGACCAAGGGTCAGGAGCTGTCTACCTCGGTCAATGAGGATCTATACGTGGCTTTACTGGGGGTGGTGCTTGGGCTTGTGGGGATAGTTGTGGGGATAGCGTCGTATAGGAGGAAGTAAGAGGTGTAATATAAGTCCCTTTTCTTTTCCGTGACAGTGTACATTAAGTTACGTCAAGTATTTTAAGTGAACGGCTTGATACGGAGGTCTGATCTAGGTTCTAGAGAAACCACGTTCTAGACTCTTTGATAGCAGGTATTAGATTTCCCTTGATGATGGGCATTAGTTAAGCGAAAGTCACATACAGCAGTTATGGGATTTCTCGTTAGGTGTCGCCTTGAAGTCAAGGCAGAATCTAATAACTGCTGTCACATAACTGCTGTTTTTACCGAGGTTCAGTACGAGTGTGGGAATCGGTTCCCGTAACCCATCACGCTTAGTCGTTTTACGTTTAGGTCTGGAGAGAAGAAGTCCAGTCCAGTGAAAGCTGGCCTTGATGGTCTAGGTCAACCTGAGGGCTCCGCCACGATCGGATCAAAGTAGATCTCGCTGAGCAATTTCGTCGTAGATGAGCAGATATGAGACTTTACCTAAAACGCCGTCTCACGCTCAAGGGAGACCCTAACAACTGCCAGTGAACATTGAAGTTCCATCCTGGAGTTCACGGAATATCTCACCTTTTAACCTCGACCCTTGATCATAAATTATGGCGTATCAGAGGTGCCTTATGTGCAAGAACCAGTGTGGCATCCTCGTGAACCAGGAGGGAGACGCCGTTAAGGTGTCAGCTAACAGGAACCACCCTCAGGCTGGGATATGCGGTGGGGGGCAGCTGCCCCTTACATTCTGAACCATCCGGACAGGCTCAAGGGACCTATGGTGAGGAGAGGGGGTGTACTTGAGCAGACCGACTGGGAGACTGCCCTCGGGGAGACGGTCAAGGCCTTGAGGAAGGTGAGGGAGGAGGACCCTCGTTACTTGGCCATAACCTTCCACGATTATGGTAAGGAGTTGCTGGAGAGGTTCGCCTACTTGTACGGTACACCCAACCTGATAGGACATGAGGCAGTGTGTCACGGGCCTAGGACTGTAGCTTCACAGTTGGTGTTGGGTGCCGAGGGTCCGAGAAGCCTGGACCCTGACTATCCCAACTCAAAGTTCGTAGTCTTCCTAAGTAGGAATCCCCTGGAGGGAATAGTACCTGAGATAGTGAGGAGGATAGATCTAGGTAGGAGCAAGGGAATGAGAGTAACTGTCGTGGACCCCAGGAGGTCGGCCTTAGCTCAGCGTTACGCCGAGAGGTGGATAGCCATCAGTCCTGGTACCGACACGGCTCTCCTCCTATCCCTAGCGTACTACATGATAGAGCACCACATGTACGATGAGGACTTCCTCAGGAGGTACTCAAACGCTTCCCTACTGGTGAGGACGAGGGACATGACGAGTACGGGAGAATACCACGAGGATCTCCTCTACAAGGGAGAGATGAGTGGGGAGGAGGTCGCCACTGCCTTCTGGCTCTTCAGGAGGGAGGGAGAGAAGGTGTATCCCTCGCTCCAGGAGATCACTGGAGCGAGCTACGATGACGTGAAGTACCTAGCCGAGAACCTATGGGAGAACAGGCCCTCCTCGGTCATAGACGACGGGTGGCACACCTCTTACGCCATGGACTCCACTTACACCTGGATGACAGCGTTCATCATCAACGCCATGTTGGGAAACCTGGATAGGAGGGGAGGATTGGTGTTCGCCAAGAGGCCGAAGGTCAAGCTCTACGACGGTGAGCTGAGGAGAGACAGGATCGACAGGTACAGGTTCCCTTTGACCTACGCCTCCTTCCAGGAAGTATATAGGGCAATACTCACGGGGAAGCCTCATCCGATCAGGGCACTCATGGTCGTGGGCACTAACCTCGACGGTAGGGACGCCAATTCTTCCATGGTTAGGGAGGCCCTCTCAAGGGTGGAGTTCCTGGTCACGGTTGACATTTTCCCCTCAGACGTGACCCAATACGCCCACGTTGTGCTGGCAGAGTCCACCTTTCTGGAAAGAGACGAATTGCCGGGAGTCGTCGGTTGGTCGCTGGAGCCCTGGGTCGACGCTCATCAAGCTGCAGTGAAGCCAATCCATGATACGAGACCGTTGCACTGGATCCTCCTGGAATTGGAGAGGAGACTGGGGCTATCGCAGGAGAGTTATGAGGACCTGGAGAGGAGAGTCCTGACCCAGTTGAAGGTAAATGAGACTGAGTTGAGGACGAAGGGGGCAGTGAGGCTTCAGGGGGAGGTATACGACCAGGTCCCTTACGTTAAACCGTTGGGGACTGAGTCAGGGAAGGTGGAAATATACTCCAGGAGACTGAGGGAGTTGGGATATTACCCGATCCCCACATACGTTCCAGGTAGGCTAGCCCCGCAGGGGGAGAACCAGTTCTACCTAGTCACTGGGCACACGTTGTACCACACACAGGACAGCATCACCTTCGACATACCCACGCTGATCAAACTGGCACCCGACAATCCCTTACAGATGAACAGGAGGAGGGCTGAGAAGTTGGGAATAAGGGACGGAGATCTTGTGGAGGTTAGATCGTTGACCACAGGAGAGAGCGTTAGGTGTAGGGTAAAGGTCACAGGTGAGATCAGGGAAGACACCGTGTTCGCTTACTTCGGTTTCGGTAGGCACTCTAAGGGTTTGAAGTTCGCCTACGGACACGGGTTCGACGTGAACCTCTTGATATCTGACGAGATAGTTGACCCCATTGCTGGAAGCGTTGCCCAATCCCAAAACATAGTTGAGGTTAGAAAAGCGGAGAAGTAGCCCCGTTACCGGTTGAGGTAGTAACGGACCTCAACCTTCGCGGGATCCCCGTGATCCTTGATTAAACCGGTGAGGTCGCTACTCGGAAGTTTAGATACCATAATACTTCTTACATATCTCTCTCCCCATCTCCTCTGGGTCTTGGAAGTGAAATACCTCCCCAGTCCTTCTCTGATCTAGGTGAGTGGGAAACGCCTTGAGCAACAGGTCCGTGGAGAGACCCGTACCCACCAACGAATAAATGGTCTTACCCATGGCGTAGGCCATGAGGATCTCCGTCATGGTGCCTGCCTCTCCGCCCAGTGAGACCAGGATGTCTCCAGACCTGACCAACATAACCGACCTGCACCTTGGCTCACAACCGGTGTTTATCCTCACGACCTGAGGGGGTAGGATCACGTGTTCCATCTCCTCGGGGAGTATTGCAACGACGTTGATCCCCAGCCTTAGGGCCTCGTCGACTACAGTCCTCATGAGACCCCAATATCCTCCCACGAGGAGGGAGTGCCTGTGGCACCTGGAGAGGACCCTCAGGAATCTTTTGGACTTGTCCTCCACCTCCTCCCCAGTCTCTGAGCCGTGGGCCGCTATCGCTATCTGCATGTAGAGAGATAACAAGGAAAAGATAAAAAACATTTCATCGCGGTGTAAAAACTCTATTAGTAGTTATTAGATTTCCCTTGATAACAGAACGTCAGTTAAGGGAAAGTCAAATAACTACTACTCTATCCATGACGAGGCTTAACTACTCCAGCTGCAAGGTTATCGGAGCATGGTCGGAACCTATCACGTCCTCCAGGATGTTCGCCCTCCTCACCCTACCGGCCAGCTCCGCGGAGACTAGACAATAGTCAATCCTCCACCCCACGTTCCTCTCCCTGGCCTTAGTCCTATAGCTCCACCATGAGTAGTGTCCTCCCTCCTTCACGAACATCCTGAAGGTGTCCACGAAACCTGAGAGGAGGAACTTATGGAACCACTCCCTCTCCTCCCGCGTGAAACCGGCGTGATCCTCGTTCTCCTCAGGTCTCGCGATATCTATCTCCTCGTGAGCCACGTTGAAGTCGCCGCACACTACTAGAGGTTTCCTCAGGGAGCCCACGAACTCTTGGAAGGCCTCATCGAAGGAGAGCTTGAACTGTAGTCTCCTTAAGCCTTCCCCGGAGTTGGGAAAGTAAGCGTTCACTACGTAGAAGTCTGGGAACTCCAATGTGATCACTCTGCCCTCTGAGTCGAACTCCTCCCTGCCTATACCGTACCTGAACGAGAGAGGAGCTTGTCTGGAGAGTGTCATAGTCCCGCTGTAACCTCTCTTCCTCGCCGGGAAGAGGTAAACGTGATAGGGGAGGAACTGAAAGTCTAGCGGAACCACGTCTGACTTGACCTCCTGGAACATGACCACGTCGTAGTCCTTAATGATGCCCAGTATACCCTTTCCCAGTGCGGACCTCAGTCCATTTACGTTCCAGGAAAGAAACCGCATGCCTTAAACAAGATGATGTAGATTAAAAGGGTACTTGAATTAACTCCCCGGTTAATTCAAGGAGCCGACTCTCCTTCTCCTCACCTCCATGTTCTACGCTCCTCCTGAACCACCGTCCAGAAGTTGACTCCATCTAAAAGCGTTGAACATGGTCCTCCACTCGCTCTGCACTAATCTTACGCCCTTACTCACGTCACTAGGATCCGCGTGCGGTTTTCTCCAGGTGGGACTTACACGTCTTACAGCAGGCGTAATATACCTTCCTTCCCATCCTAACTGTCATGGGCTCTCCCCTGATCTCTCCTCCGCAGTAGTCGCATGTGATTTCGGCCCTCCTTACCTTTGGTACACCAGATCTCTCAACTGCAAGAAAATACTGTGACACTCTCGTCCCGGACAAGTTCTCCTCCACGTCCTTTAGCGTTCCCCTTAAGACCATCATGTACCTACCATCCAGGAGCTTATAACACTCTCCCTCACATGCGTCTACCAGGGCGAAGATGACCACCTGGCCCTCCTCATGGTAGTCCACGGTGAACCTAACTCCCTTCTCCCTCAGTGACCTTATGACCTTGGCGACCGTGGCCCTGCTAACTCCAAGTCCCTCTGCTAGCTCGCTCGCGCTCCTCCTGGAATCTTCTCTCAACATCCGTAACACCTTGTATTCTAAGGCCGTAAGTTCATTTACATTTGACATAGGAGTAGTTGTTGTATTTCACAAAAAAGATTTTCCAGACACGTGTCTTACTCCATGTTTTACTTTATAAACAATGGGTATTTAATGCAGTTTCCACAGAAGATCCTTATGGATCGTGAGAGAAACGTTGCACAGAAGCTGAGGATGGACCAGGAGCTGAAGGTGGTGGGCATGCACTGTGCCACCTGCGAGGTCACGGTGACAAAGGCCATCTCCTCGGTGAGCGGAGTCAAGGACGCCAAGGTGAACTTGGCCTCTGGAAGTGCACGTGTTACTCTGGAGGGAGGTAGACTCAAGGATGTAGTGCAGGCCGTGAGGAGGGCAGGTTACGACGTCGTGACGCAGAAGTTCACCGCCAAGGTTCACTTGAGCGAGGAGGAGGCGGGGGCACTCACGGAGTTCCTTGAGGGATTGGAAGGGGTGATTTACGCCAAGGTCAACCCCAGTTCCGGTACGCTCTTGGTCGAGATAAACCCCCTTTCCACCTCTCCACAGACCGTTCTGGAGAGGTTGAGGGAGAGGGGGTACAGGGTTGAGTTATCTAAACAGGAGGTCAGAGGGAGGAGAGACTTCCATGACCTCTTGGTCAAGCTCCTGGTTGGCTCAGTCCTCACACCGTTCACGCTACTTCCAGTCCCGTTCCTTCAAGCTGTAGTGTCAGCACCGGTGATCTTCTACTCAGGACTCAGGTTTCATTTGGGAACTGTGAGGGCACTGAGGAATCACACGACCAACATGGACGTCTTGGTCTCACTTTCCTCCCTTGTGGGATGGTTCTACAGTCTCCTCTCTCTCCTCTACCTCCACGAGGGATACTTCTTTGACGCTTCTTCAGCCTTGGTCACGTTCATCCTTGCCGGCAAGACCATGGAGGCATACATTAAGGAGAGGACGAGTAACGACGTGGTGAGGCTCCAATCGGTGATGGCCCAAACCGAGGACGGAAGGACTGTAGACTCCAGGGAACTCAAGCCCGGTGACGTAGCTGTAGTGAGGTCGGGTGAGGTCATCCCGGCAGACGGCGTGGTGAAGGAGGGTGAGGGTTATGTGGAAGAGTCCATCTACACCGGGGAAGTGATGCCAGTGAGGAAGAGTGTGGGAGAGCCGGTGATAGGTGGCTCGACCCTGGTGTCAGGATTCCTCAAGGTCCACGTGACCAGGAGCGGTGAGAGGACTTACCTCTCGCAGGTGGTGGAGGCAGTTAAGGAGGCTGAGACCGTGAGGTTACCCATCCAGTCACTGGTCGACAGGATATCGTCCCTGTTTGTTCCAAGCATCGTCGTGATATCACTGTTTACCTTCCTGGTCTGGTACGGGATCCTTCACTACTCCCTTGCCTTCTCCCTGGCTATCTCCATCGCCGTGCTAGCCTCAGCGTGTCCCTGCGGTTTCGGTCTAGCCACACCCATGGCGATAATGGTGGGTATAAGGAGGCTCGTGAGGAGGGGGATAGTGGTCAGGAACGGAGAGAGTCTGGAGAGGCTCAAGCTAGTGAAGACAGTGATCTTCGATAAGACCGGTACCATAACCAAGGGAGAGATGAGGGTACTGAAGGTGGAGGAGAGGGAGCCTGGAGCCATGAGGATGGCACTGGCCCTCGAGAGGTTCAGCAATCACCCTGTGGCCAAGGCCCTCCTCAGGTTCGGCAACTCCGACCTTCAGGTTAAGCACTTCACGGAGCTTGAGGGAGGAGTTTACGGAAAGGTTGACGGGAGGGAAGTACTGGTGGGAAACAGGGAGTTGGTGAAGAAGAACTGTGAAGGTGACTTCAAGGGAGATCTGGCCATATGCGTGGACTGGAAGGTGGCTGGAGAGGTTTGGCTGGAGGACGAGATCAAGGACGAGGCCAGGGAGTTGGTCGAGAGGCTCAAGGAGATGGGATATAAGGTAGTCATAGCCACAGGGGACTCGAGCTCCCTTGCTGACAGGGTGGGTGAGGAGTTGGGAGTGAAGGTGTACAAGGGGCTTTCCCCGGATCAGAAGGTTGAGCTGGTGAGGGAGCTGAAGGGGGAGGGAGTCATGTTCGTTGGAGACGGTGTGAACGACGCCCAGGCCATGAGGGAAGCTGATGTCGGGGTGGCCGTGTCCACGGGGACGGACATAGCCAAGTACGCCGGTGACGTAATAGTTCCTAACCTACAGTCCCTCCTGGTTCTCATCAAGCAGTCCAGAAGGACGTTGAGGAAGGTAAAAGAGAACGTTGCCTGGGCCCTGACCTACAACGCCATACTCGTCCCAATAGCTGCTGGGGTCCTCTATCCTTTCACTGGGATCTATCTCCCCCCAGAGTTCGCCGCCCTGGGCATGGCCATGAACAGTGTAAGTGTAGTGCTGTGGAGTCTCGTTCAGTGAGCGTCCAGCTTTTTTGACGAGACTGCAATGCGTTGAACCCGTGATTTGCGGAGTTAACTGTAAAACATCCTTTGTTTAGAACTTCCATGCGGAAATGCTAGAGACGTAATTCACGATCCTTTAAACAGACGCTCTATGACTTAGCTTAAAATATCGAAATCAGATATTTTTATCATTCCTTGCTTCTCTAGAAACAATATATCTAGGATCCCCTTATACATGAAAAATTTTTACTCAGTTGAGGTCACTGACACCAAATCTCACGATCTACCATTATAATTCCTTGACTTCACAGTGAACATTTTTAATAGGTGTAGCCCGCCATAAATTAGCGAAATCAAAAAGGTTATTAATGAACAGCAGTTATGGGAATCTTAGGGAGGTAATACGAAGAAGTCGGTATTAGCGAGAAGTTTTTATTTTTCGACGTCTTCCTGCTGAAAAGATGCTGAACGGAAAGGGATCGATCGAACTCGCTAGGGAGAGGCTGGTCAAGGCGGTCAACCAGGTTCTGGGCGTGGTCAGGAGGAAGGGGAGGAGCAGGAAGGTCGGGTTGGCGCTAGTCCTCATGGTCCTGGTAGGTGG
>Ga0080006_1142709_pt1 | contig 13229 bp, 12 predicted proteins | sample RS3BMetagenome_FD_69209 | JGI IMG/M metagenome (GOLD analysis project Ga0080006, IMG submission 69209) | Ferric oxide microbial mat and aquatic microbial communities from Rainbow Spring, Yellowstone National Park, USA - RS3B (SPADES... ...
ATACGACCCTTGGACTGTATCACAAATCAAGAAATTGCCAGGCCGTATGTTTCACGCAAAACAGGATGCCAAATATTGGACTGTTCCTGTCTCGAGGTATGCAATCGAGCAATTGGCTGATCTTGGGTTTAAGCTGAACGGTATTCCCGAAGATCAGCTACCACAAAAAATTTTGCAGGTTGCAAAAAACAAAGAGAGAAAAGAATTAATCCCTATTTTTGATATTCCGGGATTAAAGAAAAAGTTATTTCCATTTCAGGCAAAAGGTGTTGCCTTTTTAGAAGAACGAAACGGGAACGCTTTATTGGCGGATGAGCAAGGCTTAGGGAAGACAATTACCGTCCTTGCCTATTTGCAGCTTCATCCAGAATTGAGGCCAGCAGTAATCGTCACACCGGCTTCGCTAAAGCTAAACTGGCGAAATGAAGCACGCAGCTGGATTCAAGACAAAGACATTGAAGTTTTGTCTGGTCAAAATCCTCATCCAATTAGAGGAAGCATCATAATCATAAATTATGATATCCTGTCGCATTGGATAGATTTTTTGCTGGATGCAGAACCAAAAATTGTGATTGCGGATGAGGCGCATGCAATCAAAAATCCAAAAGCAATCCGCACAAGAATGCTGGAGCGGCTTGTCAAAGATATGTGCCCAAAGTCTCGGTTTATCGCACTTTCCGGTACGCCTGTCATCAATCGGCCAATCGAGTATTTTAATGTCATCAACTTGATTGATAAAACCCTGTTTCCAAGCCGATGGAAGTTTGCTCAGCGCTATTGTGGATTGCGCCATAATGGCTATGGCTGGAATATGGATGGAGCAACCAATACGGAGGAGTTGTATCAAATTCTGACCGGCAACAACGGCATAATGCTTCGTCGATTGAAGTCCGAGGTACTTTCGGAATTACCGGATAAAATCCGTAGCTATGTGCCTATAGAGGTCAGCGAAAAGGAGTATAAAGAATATATTAAAGCTAAAAACGACATTCAGGCATGGCTGGTAGAAAATAGGGCAAAATTTGTTGGAGCGACTGCTCTTACAAAAGTTACAATTCTCAAGCGGCTTGCTGCTCTTGCGAAGCTAAATTCAGCCTGCGAGTGGATTGAAGAGCAAATAAGTGGCGGCAATAAGTTGGTGGTATTTGCTCATCATATTGAAATTCAAGACAAATTAATGGAAAGATTTAAAAAAGTGGCTGTTCAAACGGTCAGTGGGAACAAGTCCAAAAGCCAAGAGGCCATTCGTAAATTTCAGGAAGACCCGAAATGCCTGTTGTTTGTTGGTAGCCTGAAAAGGGATGGGATGGGCATTACCCTGACTGCAGCCTCTTCTTTGGCCTTTTTGGAGCTGCCGTGGACGCCGGGAGAGCTGACTCAAGCTGAAGATCGTATTCACCGTATTGGCCAAAAAAATGCGGTAAATATTTATTATCTACTGGCAGAAAATACGATCGATCGGTCGATTGTCAGGATATTGGACAACAAGCGCCGGGTTGTCGATTTAGTTACGGACGGACGGGAACCCGAGGAACAGGATTTGATCACATCACTTATTGAAGCCATCGAAGAATAAGTTATCCACAGAAAAAATTTTTCTATCTTGCTCTTGGGCCTTAACTTTTACCAGATTGCAGCGTAAAGCCCCTGCCTTCAGGCATGGGGATGTAAGCCGAGATAATATATCTTGCAACATATCGCAAGATGTGCAAGAATAAAACCATGGCAACGCTCACCAAGACTCTCAAACTTCCGTTCCTTCGTCTCAACCAGACCAAGGCGGAAGAGTTTGCGCGCCTGGAACGACTGAATACTGATGTTGCCAACCGTATCCTGTCGCTGTCGAAGGAAGACCGCCGAAAGCTCACCAGCAAGTCCTTCGCGGATATTGAGATCGGCAGTGCCTGGATCAATCAGACCATCCGCAACGCCAATGCCCGGACCAAGGTCCGGCATTTCCGCCGTCTGCCTCTGGAAACCAATAACCAGAACTGGACGTTGCATCGGGTCGGAGACACCTTCAGCGTGTCCTTCGGCCTGCTGCGGGGGATCAAGAAACGGATCCCGCTAGAAGTCCATGTGGCTTCTCACAGGAATCTTCTTGAGGCGATTATGGATGGCTCGGCCAAGGCCGGAAGCATCAAACTGTTCCAATCCCGTCGCGGTATCTGGTATGCGCTCCTTTCTGTATCGATGGAAGTTCCCGATGCGGAAAAACGAGACCGCTGGATAGGCGTGGATCGTGGACAGAATGTGCCCATGGTGGCGGCCACTCCCAATGGGCCGGTCGTTTTCTGGAAGGCGGCAAGAATCCGGCATGTACGCCGGGTCTTTGCCGAACGCCGAAGGAAGCTTCAGGTCCTTGGGAAATACCGTGCGGTCAGGAAGCTGGAACAGCGAGAACGACGCATCATCACACACATCAACCATTGCATCAGCAAGGAGCTGGTGGCTTTGGCGAAACGGGTGACTGCTGGTATCCGCTTCGAGGATCTCTCTGGCATACGGAAGTCCTCAAAGCAGCGTAAAGATACCAAGTCGGACGCCGGACAGAACCGGGATTACTGGCCGTTTTATCAGCTGGAGACGTTTGTGCGCTACAAGGCATTGGAGGCTGGAGTCGTGGTGGATAAAGTACGACCCCACTACACCAGCCAGAGCTGCCATCGCTGCGGATTCATCAACAAACGTCATAAACATGCCTATGTCTGCACACGGTGTGGATACAAGGCGCACGCCGATGCCAATGCTGCGATGAATATCCGGGATTGGCATCGGTTGTGCTGCCCGTTGGTCCTTGATGTTCCAACGGGCGGGCCGCATGAACCGGCCCCGAACTGGGTACGCGAAACGACCGCGCAAGCGGTCGCGTAGCAAGAACCAGAATCCCCCGGCTTTAGCCGTGGGGAGGTTCAAGTCTATATTAGATAATGGAAAGCCTTTAAATTTGTTATCAAAAGGAGAAACGAATGATTCGTAGAAAAACTCACTCTCAGGACAACCCTCAGGACAACCGGTCTAAGCTGGTTAAGGCTGCCATTGAGCTAAACGAGCAGCTTGGCTTGGAACCTAAAATTGATGTAACTTTATCTGAAGAGGAACTTGAGGAAAATATAAAAGAGGCAATTCGTGTCCTCACCCCTGAAGATGAATTCAGTGATGATACAACCGCCGTACTTATTCGTCTTGGATGGGGGGCGGATGACATTATAGAAAATGATGAAACATATTATGAAGAGGATCAAGAAAATAGGGAGGAAGAAGAAGAGGAGGATAAGGTAAAAGCTAAGGAAGAAACCGATTCACAAAATGGGCATGCAGATAAGGTAGAAGAAAAGTCAAAGAAAGGACATACCTATACTTCTCAAGAAAATCATAAAAGTTACAAGGGAGTGGCGGCACCGGAATTTCCTAAAGAATTGTATAAGAGACCTAAAAAGAAAGGCCGCAAGATAGACCCAAATAGCTGGTACGCTCAATTGTTGACTATTTTGCTGGTTGGCGGCACTCCTCGGGAAATAACCGATAAATACAATGCTGTGGCCAGAGAATTGGGCTTTAAGACTATGGGGGTTGATACGGTTAAGTATTACGTTAAGAAAATACTCAGATCTGAAAAGTATGAAGCAGTCAGGTTTGATGATGACTATATTCAAATTAGAGTGCGTGACTGATCAGTTGTAATTTTTGAACCTTTGGAGGGCTCCTAATGGAGATCAACCGTAGTGAGTTGCTTTCTGCGCTTAAAGCAGCGCTTCCTGGATTGGGCAAAGAAGAATGGGCACAGTTTCATTGTTTTGCGTTCTTTGACGGCAATGTAGTAACGCGCAATGATTCTATCTGTATTTTGTGCCCTGTGCCTGAGCTGAATGGATTTACAGGCGCAGTGCCGGGGAAGAAGCTTTACGAGTTTTTGAGCTCAGTGGACCAAGATACGGTTCGATTTGAGCCAGACGATAAAGAATTGCGAATTCGGTTTGGCCGAGCTAAGGCTGGACTGAAGATGTTCAAAGAAATTCAAATTCCAAAGTTAAACTACGATGGTGACTGGAACAGGTTACCTGAGGATTTTTTGGAAGGAGTAAGGATTGCGCTGCCTAGCTCATCAAGGGAAGATTCAAGGTATTATCTTAAGGCCATTCACGTACACGGGTCGTTTGTTGAAACGACCAATGGTCTTTGCCTTACGCGGTATATATGCAAAGGCGGAATGGGGTCTAGGGAACTTTTGATCCCGGTTGAGCCGTGTAAGGAACTTTTGAACTATAAAGTTACATCATTTCTTGTTAATAGGGAAGCTTCTTGGATTCATTTTAAAACCGATGATGGAATTATCTTTAGCTCTCGTTTGCTAGAAGAGGGTACCCCTTATCCAGATTTTTCTAGGGTTATCAATGTAGAGGGGCATGAGATTTACCTCCCCAAGGAGGTTGCTCCTGCATTGGCGAGAGCAGGCATTTTTAGCGAAGTCGATGCGAACGTGAAAACTGTAAATCGCATCACAATCCATCCTCTCAATGTCAGGATTGAGTCTGGCAAGATAACTATTCGGTCTGAATGTGAGGCTGGATGGTTTGAGGAGGAGTTTGATATCGATTATGTTGGGGAACTTATTGATTTTGGGGTTGGAGCAGAATTTATTTTTGAGGCATGCAAGCATCAAAGCGCTTGCATTATCTCCAAAGATCGTGATCGCATGAAGTTCAAGCACGATCAATGGGAGCATGTGGTTTCTTTGCGTACTATACCAAAAAAGGTCTATAATACCTAGGCAAGCTTGTATTTCCCTTGCCAGTGGAGCTAAGACTGCATGTTTGGCTTCTTCAAGCCTGAAGAACTCGAAAGGTTTGATAAGAGAAACATAACTTATTCGAGAAGCAGCTATTTCGCTTGCTATTCATGCGGTCTAGAAAGGCATGCTCAAACTCCCAGAATGGGAGCATGGGGGAAGAATAGAAAAAAGTTCCTTATAATAGGAGAGGCCCCTGGTAGGGTAGAAGATGAAAAAGGCATGCCATGGCAAGGGAAATCAGGTAAAAGGCTGCAATCTGAACTTAAGAGATTCAATATTGACATAGAGCAGGATTGCTTAAGCTTTAATGCCGTAAATTGTCGGCCTCCCGATAATCGTACTCCCACAGAACGTGAGATATCTTATTGTCGAAGCACCATTGTTCAGCCGACATTAAGCGGCAATGAAGCTCATGTTATTTTACTTTTGGGATCAAGTGCCGTAAATTCTGTCATCACTGCTAGTGAAGAATTTGGCCATAGCATTTCTCTTTGGCGTGGATGGGCGATTCCAGACCAAAAGAGAAAAGCATGGATATGTCCGACATTCCATCCGAGTTATGTCGAGCGATCAGAGGATGATGACCTTGAACAGGTCACAACCATTTGGAGACAAGACATAGAGCAAGCCATTGATTTGCTAAATACAAAAGTACCTGACTATAGCGACTATCGCAAATATGTCAGGCTTCTTCAAAGCGAAGAAGAAATCGAATCTGTTTTACGTCGTATCCTGCAGCGTGAGGAAGGGGATTTTTGTGCATTTGATTACGAGACAACCGGGCTTAAGCCGTATGATAAAGGGCATAATATTGTCTGTGTCTCCGTATGCACGGAAGAGGCATCCTATGCATTCATGGATCCTCAAAGACCGCGCATAATGAATTTATGGCATAGGTTTTTGCGTTCTCCAAATATTCCTAAGGTTTCACATAATATCAAATTTGAAGATACGTGGTCAGCTGTTTTGCTGAAAACTGAAACGAGAAACTGGAAATGGGATACGATGCTGGCCGCGCATGTTTTGGACAATAGGCCGGGAATAACTGGGCTGAAGTTTCAGACTTACATTAATTTTGGGATTTTTGGGTATGATTCATACATAAATCCCTATCTAAAATCGTTGGATTCAAAAAACTCAAATTCGAAAAATAATATTTATCAAGCGGTTCGTGATCTTGGTGAAGATCAGGTTCTCACCTATTGCGCGCTGGATTCATTGTTTACAAGATGGATTGCCTTGAAGCAAATGAGGGAGCTCGGCGCAATATGATGCAGTCATCTAGAAATTCAGCACAACAGCTGAATGGCTATTTTTTGCTCCACAAAGGAATGCTGGCTCTTAATCGAGCAGAACGGCAAGGCATTCGCATAGATGTAGATTTGTGTAAACTTCATATTAAGGAAATGGAACACAAAATTAAGAATCTTATTGATAAATTTAGTTCAACCAAATTTGCAAATGATTGGAATAAGCATTTTGGAAGAAAGACAAATTACGAAAGCAATGACCAGCTTGGTGTAATGCTGTATGATGTATATAAATTAAATCCAACAAAAGTTACAGCAAGCGGAAAGCGAGGGAGTACTGACGAAAAATCTTTAAGAGAATTAAATGTACCAGAATTAGAGGACCTTTTGACTATTAAAGAATATCGCAAAATTATAAGCACATATTTAAGCGCGTATGTACGTGAACAAGTTGATGGGTTTATTCATCCATTTTTTCATTTACATACAGTTAGAACGTATCGATCGAGCGCTGAAGCCCCTAATCTGCAGAACATCCCAATTCGGGATGAAAAGGCCATGCAAATATGCCGCTCGGTCATGTTTGCGAGAAAAGGGCATTTATTGATAGAAGTTGATTTTTCTGGCGCTGAAGTAAGCGCTGCGGCGGCATATCATCGCGACCCAACCATGCTCAAATATCTACGTGATCCTAAGTCAGATATGCATGGTGATTTGGCTTATCAGTTATTCATTCTGGATAGCTTTGACTCAATCATCAAAAAGAACGGCATAAAGGGGGTTCCTGAGTTATACAGGCTTCGGCAAGCAGCGAAGAATTCATTCGTTTTCCCACAATTTTATGGAGATTATTACAAAAATTGTGCCAAAGGTTTAGCTTGCACTTGGGGTAATCTTCCTTCCATGGGAAGATGGAAAGCAGGTGATGGCGTGCCCCTTCCGGGTGGGATATCTTTGGCTGATCATTTCAGACAACACAAAATCAAATCTTTGGCTGATTTTACCGAGCATGTAAAAGAAGTTGAGGATGATTTTTGGAACCGCAGGTTCAAGGTCTATAATCAATGGAGAAAGGATTGGTACGCTAATTATCAGCAAAACGGCTACATTGATATGTTGACTGGCTTTCGCTGTAAAGGTGAAATGCGACGGAATGAGGCGATTAATTATCCAGTCCAAGGGGTAGCCTTTCATTGGCTGCTTTGGACATTGATTCGTATGGATGAATTAATCCAAAAGGAAAAGTTAAATTCCAAAGTTATTGGTGAGGTTCATGATTCTATGCTTTTGGATGTTCATCCTGATGAACTTGACTATATTATAACTAATATAAGACGCTTGGCTTGTGAGGAATTACCTAAAAATTTCACCTGGATTAATGTGCCAATTAATGTAGAAATTAAGCTTACTGATGTAGATAAGCCTTGGTCTGAAATGCGTCCGTTTAAGGATTAAACCCATAACTAATGGAGGGGTAATCATGTCACTATATAACAAATATCGCCCTACTGCATTCGAGCAGGTTATAGGGAATACAGAAGCGGTAAACACACTTAAATCTTTAGTAGATAAAGATGATCCGCCACATGCGTATCTTATCTATGGCCCACATGGCTGCGGTAAAACAACCCTAGCTAGAATTACTGCGGCCAGATTGGGGTGTGTTGGTGAGGATTTTAGGGAAATAGATTCTGCAGATTTTCGTGGCATCGATACAATCCGGGAAATGCGGAATGCGTCTGCATTTCATGGCTTACATGGCAAAAGACGTGCTTGGCTGCTTGATGAGTGCCATCAGCTATCCCGTGATGCCCAAAACGCCTTGCTGAAGGCTTTGGAAGAGCCTCCTTCGCATGTTTATTATTTTTTGTGTACCACCGAACCGCAAAAACTTTTGGATACGGTCAAGGACAGGTGCTTTAAGGTAGAGGTTAAGTTATTGACCGAAATCCAAATGAAGCGCTTGCTGCGGTCTGTTGTGATCGCAGAAAAGCAAGAATTAGCTAAAGATGTTTATGACCAAATCATACAGACTGCGCAAGGGCATGCAAGAACCGCATTGGTTATTTTGGAAAAGGTACTTTCTCATCCTCCTGAAGAAAGGTTACAAATAGCTCGCCAATCCGTTGACCTAGAAGCCAAAATCATTGACCTTTGTCGAGCGCTTGTTGGTAGTGCTCAATGGCATAAAGTTCGCCAGATTTTGGCTGGGCTGAAGGACGAGCAGCCGGAATCCATTCGGCGTGCAGTATTGCAGTACTGTGCCACAATCCTCCTAAGCCGAGAAGATGATAGGGTAGCGGCCATAATGGAAGCTTTTGCCCAAAATACCTTTGATAGTGGGTTCCCTGGAATAATTTTTTCCTGCTATGCTGCCGTAAAAGGCACATAATCTTGTCTATAATAGGAGCAGGAGGACGAAGGCGATGAGTGATGTAAACTATTCGGCGGATATTGAGATTGACGAAACAGCGCTTGATGTGGAATGGCTCAATCAGCCAAAGCGTATGCTTCAGTATTGTCATATTTCAGCAGAAGCGCAACGCCGTACTTCCTTGGCCAAGGAACGTCGGGAAGTCGTGAAGGCCAAGCTTATTCTGGAAATTCAAAAGGACCCGGAAAGATTCGGTCTTAGCAAGACAACCAAGGATATGATTGAGGCTGTTGTTTTAACTCATCCTGATTATCTGGCTGCGAGTGAGGACTATATTAATGCTGAATATGAACAAAACATTGCCATAGGCACTGTTCGTGCCTTTGAGCAAAGGAAGAGTGCTTTGGAAAATCTTGTCCGGCTGCATGCTTCGCAATATTTCGCTGGACCATCTACTCCTCGTGATTTGAGTTCCGAACGAAAGGCTTTTGAAAGACTGATGGCCAATCGTAAGGTAAATCTTCACGGAAGAAGAGACGAAAACCTTGAAAATAAAGTAGAGTGAAGATGTTTATTTTTGTCTTAATATTGGTTTTTGTCATAGTTTTACCCCTGTATATTTACGTTATGAGCAAAGTGGTTGGAGCTGGCTTGTTGGCCGGTCGCTTTGCTTATTTGTCTTATCGAAAAAGAGTAAAGAGTAAAGGAGATGAAAGATGAATAAAAAGCCAAATGTGTTTCTGGGTAAGGTATCTAAAAACGTTGAACTACAACTCAAAAAGAATACCATATTTGGGAGCTATCTGAAAATAAGCAGCAAGGATTTTCCTTTCTTCCAAGAAGAATCCCGCGGCAGAGTGCTGCTGGATTTTATTCCGTATCCTGTAAAGGATCCTCATCATCCTGATAGGAATGATGAATACAATATCGCTGTGCCGGGAAGCCTTTGGTACAGGCGTCCGTTTAAAGTCCATCGTTCTGTTGGCATTGACAAAATATCTATAATTTGCCCCACGAGCATTCGGGAAAAATGTCCGATTTGTAATTATCGGACCAAGTTGTTGAAAGAAGGTGTGCATTGGAAAGACGAATCAGTAACGGCATTGCGCCCTTCTGAGCGTAATCTATACATTGTGGTTCCAATTAATCACAAAAAATTTGAACCAGTCCCACATATTTGGGATATCAGCGATTTCCTTTTTCAATCTGTATTGAATAACGAACTTCAGGAAAATGAAGAAGCTGAAGGTTTCCCAGATTTGTATAATGGAAAAACCGTATCCATTCGGTTTGTCGAAGGTGAATTTAACAAGAACAAATATCTAAAAGCGGACAGAATTGATTTTCTACCGCGTGAAAAGGAATATGACGAGAAGATTCTCGAAGAGATTCCAAATCTCGACGAAATTCTTAACGTCAAGTCATATGAAGAAATTGAACGCATCTTCCTTCAGGTAAATGATGAGGATCATGATTCCTCTTCTAGTCATTCATCAAAAACTAAAGAAGAAGATTCAGACGCTTATGAGCGTCCCCGGCGCTCTCTAAAGAGTATGGACGAGTCTGATGATGAAGATGAAGAAAGGGAAACACGTTCGCATGTTCGGACTCGCGTCAAGCCTGAAATGGATGACGTAGAAGACGAGGAGGAAGAGGTTGAAGAAAAGCCCAAAGCAAAGGCGTCCCAAAAAGTCAAATCTGGAGAATGTCCAGCCGGATATCGATGGGGCATAGACGGCGATCGATATGACGAATGCGGCACTTGCCCCGTATGGGATGATTGCATGCAGGCCAAAGAGGAAATGGCATAAATGCTACAGAGAACCCGCCTTTCAACGCAGGTCGAGGAGCATAGCAAGCAGGCGGTTGAATCAAAATCTCCTGCCTTTCAAGGCACAGAACCAACAATAAGTACTGGTTCTACGCTTCTTGATTTAGCTATATCCGGCAGCGTATTTTCTAAAGGAGGATTGCCAGGAGGTATTCTGGTTGAGGTTTTTGGTCCATCGGGATGCGGCAAGACCGTATTGTTATGTGAAATAGCTGGCGGTGTGCAACGCAAGGGCGGGGATATCATGTTCCGTGATCCGGAAGGCCGCCTGAACAAACGTTTTGCATCACTATTTGGGTTGAATGTAGATAAAATTGATTATGAAATACCGGATACGGTTAAAGACGTATTCGAGCCCATTCGAAAGTGGGAGCCAAAAGGAAAGGGCATAAATGGCATTTTTGCCGATAGTCTTGCGGCTTTGACTACAGAGATGGAGATGGAGGGTGCTGACCAGTACGGTATGCGCAGGGCGAAGGAATTCAGCGAACAGCTTCGCCTGACATGCCGAGAATTAGTCAAAAAGAATTATCTCATGGTCTGCAGCAACCAAATACGTCAAAACCTGGATGCTGGACCATATGGCCAAAAATGGAAGGCCCCTGGTGGAGCTGCGATCGAGTTTTATTCCAGCTTGCGGCTAAAATGCTCAATGCTGGAGAAAATCAAACGCAAAAGAAAAATCGAATCCGGCAAGGAGCAGCAAAAGATTGTTGGGGTAGAAACCGAGATAGAGGTGGTAAAGTCTAGCATTGATCAGCCATATCGAAAGGCTTCGGTTTGTATCTTATTCGAATATGGTATTGACGACATTCGCGCCAATTTGCAATTTCTTAAAAGCAACATAGGAGGCGCAAAATACGCTATAGGTGACCATAGCCTTGCAGTGGGTCTAGAGGAATCCATCCGCATGGTAGAGGAAGGAAAACTTGAAGCTAAATTGCGGGAAGAGACTATTGGCCTATGGCGGGAAATTGAGGAAAAATTTAAAGAAACACGACGTCCTAAATTAAGAGATTAGGCTATGAAGCCAGGAGGTGGCAAAAATAAAGGTTCTGCCTTTGAACGGCGTGTGGCTGAAGCGCTTTCCTTATGGGTTTCCGGAGGCAAGAGAAAGGATCTTTTTTGGCGAAGCGCCATAAGCGGAGGCAGAGCTACGCAAAGAAACAAAAAAGGAGAACAGATTAGGACCCAATTAGGGGATATTTGTGCTGTTGATCCATTGGGCAATGGATTGACAGATAAATATTTTATAGAGCTAAAGCATTATAAAGACTTGGAGATTCCATCATTCCTCCTCCGAGGAACTGGTTTATTGGCTTCTTTTTGGCTTAAAGCTTCGGCTGAAGCCGCAAAGTACAATCGCCTTCCACTTCTAATTGCAAGGCAAAATAACTACCCAATTTTTGTTTTGCTTTCTGCCTATGATCCTTGCTTAATTGATGTTTTTCCACAGGCTTGGATAGGAGGAACACTGCATTGTAAATTAATGTTGTTTGATGACTTTATCAAAATTCCAATAAGTGATGTGCTTTTGGAAAAAGCTAAAAGGAGAATATAATGTCTAAATCGGCATTCGAGCGTTATTGGGGTGGTCCTGATGACGATAGGATTCAAAAAAGGATAGCTGACATTGTCGATTCTGTGTTGAGGGAAGCTTTGGAAGTTAAAATAATTTTAACCGAAGCATTTGACAAATTATCTAAAATCAAGAGAACGATTGATGAAACGGGCTACGGCTATGACATGCCTGCCATCGATGCTATGGCAGTTTTGAAGTCTGCCATTCAGGATTGTCAATTCGACGAAAAACAAATAGCTAAACTTAAAAGAAATGTTACTGAATGGGTTCTAAAGCAAGAAGAAGAAGGGGATTATGAATGATTTTTTAAGTCACAAAAATACAAAATCAGAAAATAAGTGACTAAAAAATTCTATGGGTAACACTCAATCTTATAATTCAAATAACTTTTTTGGCAACTTCTCAGAACGTTTGTGTAGGCAAATCTATGAAGAAGTAGTGCCTCGTCTTGCCATAGCTATAGCCAATGCTCGTGGCCTCAGCCAGCCGAGCGCAGAAGATCTCGATCTGACCTATCGCATGGCACTGACGGTGCTGTTCCGCCTGCTTTTCATCGCTTATGCCGAAGACCGAAACCTTTTGCCGTATCGAAGCAATGAGACTTATCGTCAGAATTCGCTTAAGCGAAAGGCGCAAGAGTTAGCTGAAGCCAAAAGGAAGGGGTTAAATCCAAGTCTTGGAAGCACCTACTGGAACGAAATTACCAAGCTTTTCCGTGCGATTGAGAGCGGTAATCCGCAATGGGGTGTGCCAGCTTATGGTGGCAGTTTATTCAGCACGGATGCCAATGTATCTTCGGCCGGCGCTGAATTATCTAAAATTAGATTAGATAATTCCTATTTTGAGCCGGCACTCGTTTATTTGTTGCTGGCCGAAACTTCTGAAAGGTTGTTTGTACCTATAGATTTTAGTTCACTTGACGTACGCGAATTTGGCTCAATCTACGAAGGCTTATTGGAGTCAGAATTATCTGTAGCTGATATTGACCTCGCGCTAGATGCTAAGGGTAATTACGTATTACGCGAAGACCATCAGCCTATAGTAATAGCGAAGGGTACAATTTATCTACACAATCGTTCTGGAGCCCGCAAATCCAGCGGCAGCTATTTCACTAAAAGCTTTATTGTAGAGTATTTGCTTGATCGTGCACTTGAGCCTGCACTTGATGATCATCTGAAGCGATTAGATGCGTTGGATAATGTGGACGCAGAGGAGACATTGTTTGATTTTCGCGTCGCTGATATTTCTATGGGAAATGGCAATTTTTTAATTGCTGCGATAGACCGCATTGAGAAGCGTTTTGCTGATTATCTAGGCAAACGGCATTTACCACGTGTGCACAAAGAATTGGCTGATTTGCGCGCAGCCGCCGAACGCCAGCTAGGTGCCGAGGCCACCAG
>Ga0080006_1136075_pt1 | contig 13220 bp, 12 predicted proteins | sample RS3BMetagenome_FD_69209 | JGI IMG/M metagenome (GOLD analysis project Ga0080006, IMG submission 69209) | Ferric oxide microbial mat and aquatic microbial communities from Rainbow Spring, Yellowstone National Park, USA - RS3B (SPADES... ...
CAACAGATTTTGTGTACGGTCAGGAACTTTTCCCAACTACAATACGTTCTACTGGGCAGGGATGGGGGGTAACCATCAGCAGGATAGGTGCCGTATTGAGTCTTACCACCTTTCCAACCATTGTGTCACTTTATGGCTTGGGTACAGGGTTGCTCTTTTTTGCGATTGTGGGCGGACTTCTGGGTCTTATAGCGACTCTGTTACTGGCACCTGAAACTAAACAAAAAACTTTGGAGCAGCTGGAAAAGGGTTACTAAGTTGAAGATAAGGTTTCTCGGTAACTGGAGTTCGATCCTAGACAGAGGAAAGAGACACACATCATTCGTTGTCGATGATAAGTTTGTTTTTGATTTCGGCCCCCACACTGTGGAATCAATTCTTGAATCAAAGATTGATCCTGCGAAGATATCTACCATCTATATCAGCCACCTACATCTAGACCACTACTCTGGTTTGCCTGAACTTCTTTGGCATAGAGCAAGCAAGAACGTAAAGTCAAAACTAACAATTGTGGGTCCAAAAGGGATAAATGAAAATATGCATCTTCTCCTGAGAGCCTTAAATACACCGCCAGAATGGTACAAATTAACGGATTCAACAACTGAGTATATTGAAGACACCGGTACCGAGCTTGCCCAAATATTCAGAGGCAATCACACAATTATGGACTTTGGCTATAGGTTCACCTTTGAAGATAGTACTATCTTTTACAGTGGTGACACAGCCTACTGCGAAGAGATAGTGGAAGGGGCCCGCAGTGCAGATTGTCTGATTCATGAAATGACGTACAGGGACGAAGATAAAAAGCTTGCAAGGCATTGGTTGCACTCTACATACAGCGACACCATAAGAGTTTTCCAAGAGAGCGGGGCGAAGAAACTGATTCCTGTCCATCTCAGCACGAAATCAAACCAATTGGCTCTCAAATTAGCCAGAGAAAACAGCCATATTATATACCCAAAGGTGGGATCGATAATTACTATATGATTGCTTTATAATGTCCTCTCCAAAGTTAATCAGCTATTTAGTCCAGGTAAAAGAATCAGGTTGAGCGATTTTCAACGGGCAGGAACAGAGTATGGAGGGCCGAATCCATTTTACCCGATAAGGATAGCCCTACACTGTAGGAATAAAGTGAAGATGATTAAGAAGTTACCGCAAAATTAAATTGCTACTCAAGAATATTATGAAGCAAAACCTGAATTAAAAAACCTCGCCATCAACCATCAGTAAGGCAGAGAAATTACTCAACGAGTTCGATAAGAAGACAGGTTCTTCAACTCTGCTGAGGAGTAGAGTGGGTGAATTGGTATGATTGATCAGACAGCATGGGGAAGTTTGGGTCCCCCGATTCATTCGACCTTTTATAGAAATGCAGTGTAAAGTAAAAGCAAAAATCTTGGTCAAACTTGATACCCCTAGTTTATGATCGAGATTAATTTCACTATATTCCCCTGAATTGGAATTTTAGCCTCTGAGTTTTTGTCAATCATTGCCCATCTGAATAAGAATAGGTTGAGAGCGCAGTCTTCCATTGCTTGCTCTTCCTATCCATGATCGCGTAGTAAAGGTAGATCAGTCCGTCCTTTTTGTTTAGAACAGGGGATGGTGTATCCAAAGCGAGAACGCCCTCGGCACCTGGTAGGCATTGTGCTTTATCTTTCTCGCCGCTGATCAGGATTTCTGGCTCGGATGTAACTTTCGGTTCAAAATAGGGGGATTCTGAAGTTATGTAACCGATGTACTGCGGAGGTGATTTACCTGCCGAATATGTAGAAGCAGCGAAAAACAGAGTGTGTTTTCCGTTGATGCTGATGTATCCAGGACAAAACACCGACTCATTCCATGTGTTGGCTGTCCCATTCAGATGGGAAAGAGGACCAATCCTCTTCGTTAGTTTGTAAACGATCCCGGACTGACCTTCTGAGAAGGATACGTTAAGAATACCCATCCTTCTGACCAAAGGACGGTTACGATGTAGGTATGGCGAAGTCACGTTGCTATAAAATAGAAGAACTGTTCCATCATCAAGTACAGCAGGACGTGTTCCACAATCTATGTCGTATCCTTCCCAATTTTCAGCTCTGGAGAATATTTCCTTAGTGATGCTCAGGGCTTTCCTAATGGTGGAACTGCCTGTTCTCCGAAGTGAAGGGCTATGGAGTTCGCCTACCACCTTCCAGTTATCTTCTAAGCTGGACGATAAGGCTAAGCCTATCCTTCTGCATTCTGTGCGTGAACGCCTTCCTGCAAGGAACATGGCGTAATTTGTGCCAAGCTTAACCACGGATGGGGTAAGAGCTTCTTTTGAGCAGAACGATCCGGCCTGATTTTTGAGTAATGTCGATTGGGGGGATTTCTTGAACGATGCCCAGTCGCTATCCGCAAAAGCCAACCGTATTGTGCTGAAAGACCAGTCCACATCTGTAGAAGCAGAGTAGAAAAGGTGCATTTTTTCAGGCTTGTCAGGGTCTACAAAACTTGAAGCAAAGGTTGCAGCACCAGCATCATTCGACCCCTCTTCGCCCACATCAAGTACTATTCCGTGATGCTTTTTCAACTGCAGCTTCATGAATCACCTCAACGCCCTTGGATTTTGATATAACGTTATCGGCGACGAAACGACCGAAGTTCTGAACGCTTTCGACCTGTGACTCTTCTATGGATCCGGGTCTCAGTTTTCTGATCATGGATATCGCGGTTTCAGCTTCTATACCCTTCTGTCGAATGAGCCAGCAAGCAAGCACTGTTCCTGAACGCCCGATCCCGCCTTCACAATGAACAAGCACAACGTGTCCCTTGTTAAGTTCTTCATCTATTATGTCGCAGGCCCTTAAAATGCTCTGCGTGTCTGGAGGCTCATGGTCGAACATTGGAACATGAAAATAGCTTGCGTTTAATTGTGACACCAACCTGCTCGAAATCCTCATTTCAGTCAGACTCAGAATAGAGTTAATTTTGTTTTTCTTCAACCAGATTACTTCATTTTGTAGTTTTGGCCTCCCTGAAGCGGCCAGCCTTCCCGGGACCACCCAACCGAAGGCTTTGGGCGGAAAGGCTGATCCACGGAGCAGATTCTTCACCTGTTTCCTGAGGGTGGAGTAGAGAAAGGCTGATGACATGGAAAAGGTGGGCAACAAATCCCTCAACCACAGATTTTTCCGTACCCTTAGGTTGAAAAGGTCTGGGAGTACGCCTGCTGACTTGCTAGTCATGAATAGCAGATGTTGAAGATCATCAGGAAATGGCCACTGGTACCTCAACCCCACCTTGTACTCAAACTGTGGGGTCACATCACCTTCTGCAACCAACCTGCATGACAACAATGGGAAATTTATTCCTGAAGCTATGGTCAGATCGAGCGAGCCCCAAAGCTTCGGGTTGATTTCAATGACCTTGAAAAGGCCATCCCTGCTGTCCTTTTTGAATTCCACCATTGCTAGTCCATGCCATTTAAGCGAGGATAGGACTTTGCGGCCGGTCTCCCTGAGTTCCTTATCGAACACGCTTTCGGCCGCTGTGCTCGGTCCGCCTGTATCGGGGAATTCTCTTATTCGCTTGTGCATGAATTCCGCCACAGGATGTCCTCGATTGTACAGACCGAAGTATCCGAACGCTTCTCCAGGGATATACTCCTGGACAACAAACGGTTTCTCCCGAAGTGAAAGTAGCTCTTCACATGCTTCCTCCACTTCGTTCACATCCCATACGTACGTGACCCCTCCACTCCCCTTGCTTGGCTTCATGATTACTGGGGGCTTGATTTTGCTTACAAAATCGTGCGGAGACATCCCTTCCATGAAGGTGAACGGTATAGGTACGGAAATAGACGATGCAAATACTGCAGTTTTGTACTTGTTGGATGCGATTTCATACGAAGCACGGGATGGAAGCGGGACCTTCTCCTTGATGTAAGAATCTGTGAAAACGAAGAGCGGCCAGGTTTCGCTTCCCACCGGCAGAATGACGTCGTATGAGTATCTCTGGTCAGCTGCTTCGACGGCTTGAATAAATCTTCTTCCGGAATATGGACTCGGATAGATAATTCTGTTTGTTACGTATTTGGAAGAGAAGCTGGGTGAGCGCTTATTTTCTGCTCCAACATCAACATCAACCCCCTCAAGGGCCAAAGCTCTTGCTGCCGCAAGTCCATGCTTGTGTCTTCCGGCGGCCAGAAACACCTTCAAGGGGCCCAAAATTACCCGTTCGTTTGATATATAAAAACAATGTGTGAGATAAACTCGCATCGTTAACCTGGGCTAATCCATGAGGTACAACAGCGGGTCAAATCTGTTTTTTTATTACAGGATATGTATTAGACAAACAGAAGAGATTACCACCTTTGATTAAGCGACATCTCTCTTATTGAGCAACGTCTTTCGGAGCGTTCTCCCGATGCAGTATAGCTATACTCGAATTTATTATCCCTCAAGATATATCTGACCTCTATGGCAAGAAGATCCCCAGGTTTCCTATCGTACAGTTGAATATTACCTAAGTGCATGTCCGTGATTTCAACGCCGACATAAATGTAGATCTCAGATAAACCAATTGCTTGAATTTCGCATGGGCTTGAGCTACTCCACATCGGGCTTACAAACGATTGGTGTAGACGTTGGGTGGCGACTCTGGCTGATAGTACAATGAAACAGTTGAGGAGTAGTAAAGATTAGTCTGCTCAGAAAAATGTCAGGTTGTCTTGATCTGACGTATCTATAACACACAAATTCCTGTTTCATGTTCCATTTTTGCAGATGAGATCAACGAGCCTTGGGATATTGTATGAAACAGAATACTCTGCCATCCGAGCAGCCTGAAGCAAAGCCTCAGACTTCCAGAGGAGCTTATCCTTTTTTACATAATTTATGGAATGAACAAAATCGTCCAATGCTTTCCCAGTCCAGACAACGCCTCTCAGGTTTTTCATGTCCATAATCGATGATTTGATTCTGGTGGCTATAACCGGCGTCCCCACAGCCAACGACTCAACTATCTTGAGCGGATTACTGAGCAAGGAAAGACGGGAGTTGGTTTGGATAGGACACAGCGTCACGTCACACGCAGCTATATATTTTGGCAGCTCGTCGTAGGGAATCAAACCCATATAACTGAGCGGGGCATCAGGATTTGATTTTAAAAATTCCACAACTGATTTTCTGAGAGGTCCCTTTCCACCAATAATTATGTGAGCGTCTGGCCAGAGGTTCGAAGCCCTCTTGGCTAGTGGTAACAACACTTCCTCTATAAGAAAAAGCTTATGCATCATACCAAACCAGCCGATAACGAATTTGTCCCCTACATTCAGGGCAGATCTTACCTGTTTACCATCGATGGTTGGCTTGAATTTTGTCGTATCCACACCACGAAAAATTCCGATGAGTTTGCGAGGAGGGTGCCCCTGATCAACCAGCAACTTCTGGTAGGCTGCCGAGGGGAGGATGGTGAGGGTGGACAGTCGTATCATCAGACTTTCCTGCAATCTGATCAATACAGCCTTCATGCTATGTTCTGATATTTTTCCCTGCGCGACCTGATAATCCAGGTAAGGGTCTCTTCTGTCTACTATGGGCCTGGCACCTGCAAGCTTCAGTGCCAATACTGTAAGAAACCTTGAGTTTGGTTCGTTTCTGAAGTACAGCCACTCATCAAAATAGGCAAGGGTGATTTTGTTCCTTAAGCAGTACGAGATAAGCCTTGCAAAAAGTTCTATTGAAAACAGTAATTTAGGGCCCTTTAATCCTATGGAGTCAAATCGCACGTCATCCTTAGTAACTTTACGATGGCCACTGTTCACCTGTAACCAGGTGACTGCCATCCCCCTCCTTTTCACCTCATTCAACAGGTAATGAAATTTCATATTGTTAAATGTTGGAGCAGGATTGAACTCATCGTCAAACAAAAACAATATCTTACCTGATTTCTTTGAATCTGGGGGTCTCAAAAGCTTCTCCTGAAGTGGTTGGGTAAAATGGAAAAGGTGTCTAATATATATTATAGTGCGGCTAACGAGGGCAGTTCCCGGCTTGTCTTTCCCTTCCTCCCCGTCTTTCTCCTCTTGCGTAATATCGATCAAGATTGTGGCGCCTTGGTTTGATACGTAGTTTATGATGCTTCGAGAGATAAACGTTTGTTTCGATTGTGGGCAAGTAGGATGTCAATCGCCTTATTAAATTGGGCCAGACGGTAAAATATAATGTCTAAACTATTAATAACCAAGAAAAGAGCAGTATCACCAGTCATAGCTACAGTCATTCTCATCGCCGTAGCAGTTGCACTGGGCATAGCAGTTGCATTCTGGGCCTCAGGGTTGACATCATCGTTCTCGAAATATGAAAAGCTAGGGGTAAATACACAGTACGCTACAGGTTCGGCCTCAAGCGGTTGGAGCGTCGAACTTGGTGGTCAAAACACTGGGTCGAGCGATGCATCAATAACCCAAATTCAGGTTAATGGAATCCCCATTCAGCCATCGAACTCAAACTCAAACTTTGAATGGAATACAGCCTCGTCAAACGGAGGATGTACACCTGTTTCGAGTAATAGCAAACTCCCTATTCCAGTCCCTTCAGGTGATTCGTTCTGCATATCCTTTAGTCTCCCAGCATCAAGTGGGGGTTCGCAAACCTTCGCCGATGGTCAGACAATACAAGTCACAATCATCACAGCAGCAGGTAATAATTACCCAGCATCGATTGTACTGCCATAAACAGTTCACGATTTTTTATTAATAATCTAACTTAATATCAAAATTCTCTTTTCATTAATATCCTCAAAAATGCAAGTTGTTAGGTTTCTCTTATGGTTGTTGATATGCATGCACTTTTTCATTTAAAAGGTTAAAACTTGGTCTTTCACGCGCGAACAAGCACTTTCATAGAGGATATCTACTTAATGATTGATACCCTTAACATTCAAACAGTTGGTTATACGTTATTTCTATAGGTTGTGGTTAAATGCTTAAAAACGAAGATGGAGCATTTGACGTCGTGTACAATACGACTACGATAACCTTTAGAGACCTGCTTGGTCGTTACCTTAATGATGTCGAAGAAAAGTATGCTCCAAAGATACTTTTCGTTGCTGGAAGCATGAAGCTACCTGTTCCTGGGCCCCGCGTATCTATAGTAGGCACAAGAAAACCATCCAAGCAGGGCATTCAAGCTGCATCTCGAATTGCAAAGGAGCTCGTCGAGAAAGGCATTATAGTTGTTAGTGGACTGGCCAGAGGTATTGATACTGTAGCACACAGGACAGCTATAGAAAACGGGGGACAGACCATAGCTGTTTTAGGAACTCCACTAAACAGATTTTATCCTCCTGAAAACATAGAACTACAGAAGCTCATAATGCAGAAACACCTAGCTATCAGCCAATTTCCTATCAAGCGCGTAACTCAGCGCAAAGACTTCGTATTGCGTAATCGAACGATGGCCCTAGTATCGGATGCGACAATTATTGTTGAGGCCGGCGAAACAAGTGGTTCCCTTTCGCAAGGATGGGAAACATTGAGGCTGGGGAGACCACTTTACGTCTGGAAGTCTACATTTGATGACCCGGTACTTAACTGGCCACAAAAAATGCAGAGGTACGGGGCAAGAAGATTGGATGGTCTAGATGAGCTGATTGATGAATTGCCTCCTCCAGGAATGGAGTATACTGTTGAGCTTTGAAGCTGACGGAACTGCAATTCGGTTCGCTGCTAGCATACTGTCCAAATGATAACTCCAAGAGAGGAATTCTTGCAAAGAATTGGATGGCTGCAATAAAAAATGATTACAAGGTAACTAAAATTGGAGGAGAGGAAGCTATTCTTACATCGGATTTTATAGCAGCTCAAATAAAACAAGAAATTGACCAATTACCATTTAGACCCTTTTTTGGACGAGACGTCGCTCTTGTGCCAATACCAAAGAGCTCTTTGATTACAAACGACGCATTATGGGTTCCAGATAGGCTGGCACTAGCACTCCAGAAGAGTGGTTTAGGAAATCGACAGCGCTTGTTAACAAGAGTGAGCCCAGTTAACAGATCTTCGACAAGTGCACCAAAAGATAGGCCAAGTCCTACTCAGCATTATAATTCTTTTTCTGTAAACAGAGCGCTTGAGGTTCCTGAACAAATAGTGTTGGTTGATGATATAATTACAAGGGGGCATACTTTGATGGGAGCCGCGTGGCGAATCCAAGAAGTTTATCCGTATAAATTGATTTTCGGTTTTGCGGCCATGCGTGCTATATCCAGAATAGTAGAATTCAAAGATTTGTATCACCCTGTGGTTGGAACAGTGAGTTACAGATCCGGGGAAGAAGACTGTGTAAGACGACCGTGAGTAGATAATTCAAACAGATGATCTCAAATCTGATTACAGTCATTTTAGAGTTGTTTACAGAAAGATTTATAATATGTAAACGATTACGTTTACGCGTATGTCGGTAGTAAGTGTGAGGATAGACGAGAAGACAAAAAAAGCTTTGGAGATAGCAGGTGTAAATTTGAATAAAGCGGTAAAGAAATTCATTGAAGAGTTGGCTTGGGAGGTGGAACGCAAAGAAAGTCTCAGTATACTCAGAAAGGAGCTCGAAAACATCAAACCAGCAGAAAGGGGTTTTTCTGAACAGAGCGTGAGAGAGGATCGTGAAGGTCATTGATTCGTCCTCTTTGTTAAAGTTCTTGAACAGAGAAGATGGGTGGGAAGATGTTGATGAGGAGCTTGAAGCTGGCTGCATTACAATTGAACTCGCGATAAAAGAGGCAGGGAACGGCCTTTGGAAGAGAGTGAAGAGAGGAGAGATTACGGGCAATGTGGCATCAAAACTATACAATACATTCTTGGAGCATCTACCAATTAAGCTAGCTGAACAAAAAGAGCTTTACAGTGATTCTATGGAGTTAGCTATCTCTAACAGAATGACATTGTATGATGCCATGTTCATTCAACTGGCCAGAAAGCTTGGCCTGCCTTTGGTAACTTCTGACAGGGAACAAGCAGATATATGTAAAAAGCTTGGGGTCCAAGTAAGGCATATAACTTGACCTGATATTGCTTGCCTTATTACTGGATCATCATGGCTTGCGCATGGCCTTGGTCAGAAGAGGTCTTGCAAATATATCAACCGAAGGATTTTTCTTACATTAATTATCGTCTTATCGTATCTACTCGGCCTGTCGAACCCTTTTGAATATCTACCACAAATTTTACCTGAGAAGTGGCTCACCTGTTCCATTCTCATATGTCACAAACTCTTTCTTTAGACCCTCAGTTCGAAAAGTTCGACAAACGAAATTAGCTTTACCTTATTGTATGATCTGCTTGGGCCAGAGTATGCAACAATTCCTTCTCTGGCATTAAATTTTCTGATAAAATATTCAAGGTTTCTAAGCTCATAATGAAAAATATGGTCAGAACTTTTAACTTCAACAGCCCTCAACGGTTCTCGAATGACAAAATCAACTCCTCTGGCTCATTCCCGCCAATAATATTCTCAATTTAATATTCCTGCGACAAGCGATTCATTTATCTGCTCCTTTTCCAGGTTATTCAAAGACAGCGCAAGCGCAACGCTGTAAGGATACACCTTTTTCATCTTTCTTGATTCAGACCTGATATTTGGCCTGTAATTCCTGACTATTCTTACCAGCAGTGAAAACTGCAGGTAAAATAGGTGATTTTCAATCGTGGTCTTGCTGGCTCGTAATTCTTTAGCAAGCTCATCTACATTCATGACCATACCGGGTCTTGAGTAGAATAACGAAACAAGGCTCTCAAGAAGCCTGAAGTTTACGCTGACAAAGGTATCAGGTATGTCTCCCCTTATTATCCTCGATATAACCTGTTCCCTGATGTATTCCTTCACCTTTGTTTCATCGCTCCATGCAACAATTTCGGGGAAAGGTCTTACAAGATAATTTTGCAGTTCTGAATTCAACCTGTCTTTATAAAGCTCAAACCTATCTATTTTCACTTGGTGCTTAAGTTCGTAAAATTCGATTATGTCGAAAGGCTGAACATTTATGCAAAAGTATCAACCAGCCATGTTGTACAGCGCTTCTTTTTGAAGGGTCAATGAGGCAGAGCTAGAAATGCCAAGTTTTAGGTTAGTATAATTATCGTACAACATTTTAAGTTGCCCGCTCCAGTCTTTCAGTTTTTGTATTTCATCAAGAAATAAGAAGACCTTCTCCGTTCTCCAATCTTTGCCAGTCAACTTTGTGTATGCTTCTAAAATGGAAATTAGGTCAAAAGACCCTGAATCAAATGTATAGTACAATATATTTTTCTCATCATTCTCCCTCAGAAGGTCAGATATCAGCTGAAAGACAATAGTGCTCTTTCCTACTCTTCTAAGACCAGTTAAAAGAAGAGTCTGTCTGTAATTCGTAAACAGGTTGGATACATCTTTGAAGACCCTTCTTCTGTATGGCTTCGCAAGAGATTCTGATATCTTGCCGGTATATCACCAGCTGTTCAGGTTTGTCAAGACGGTCTCTGGTTGCACATTCGTACTATAATAGTACGGATATTAATATCATTCGTTCTAATCCGATACGATTGCTTACAGTTAAACAGGATTGAGTGATGTAAATAAGTAAGCTGGCTTGCGTATTTTACACTTTGACAATTGAACGATTAAAAACCGATTTGTTTATGGTAGTACTATAGATACTGGATAGCTGTTACCAGCTGCTGTGATAATGGTGACTTGTATAGTTTGACCATCAGAGAAGGATTTCCCACTGATTGTATTAGAGTCTAACGCAAGGTAGATAGAGAAGTTTGCCCCGGAAAAGATCGTTAGGTTCGTTGAGGTGGTAGGTACCAGTGTGCCGCTGCTTTCAGATGCCATGTAGTAGTATTGATCTTGGCCATTGTAAAATGACGTGAATGAATGAGATTGTACATTTGAAGCAATGAGAGGGTAAGGAACACCGTTGATTTGTATCTGAACAATGCTTGATGTCGCAGGCCCAGTATTCTGGCCCCCCAACGCGATGACCCAGCTGGGTCCTGAAGGGCAGTTTGCGCTACATGAGTTCAACTGAGCATACTGAGTATTCACTACAAGTTCTTCATACTGCTGATAGGCTGGTAGGATGACAGTTGCAGGATAGATGTTCCCCACAGCTGTTATCACAGTTATCTGAACTGTCTGACCTCCGGTAAAAGTTCTCCCTCCACTATCACACCCTCCACTCCCGAGTAGAAATGAAAGATAAAATGAGGCCCCAGCCTGTATAGTGAATGGTAACTGGTAACCAGATAAAGGAGTGGAACCCGGGGTGAACCAATACATCTCAGTTCCAGTGCAAGATATGGGAACCCCGTTTACCTGTATCTGCGTTACCATCGAGTTCGCATTGCCAGTGTTTGCGCCGTTCAGCGATATATTCCACAAGCTGGTGTTGATTGCGCTCACTCCCTGAACAAGCACGCCTAACTTCTCGGTAGTTTGATATGTATTTCCGGCACCTGAAGACGTAGGTCCTGTAACCGTACTCAGGTTTCGTTGAAGTCCAGAAATCTCGTTTTGCATATTTTGAATCTGTGATTGCATTTGATTAACTTGGGACTCCAAGGTTGAAGTCTTTGCAGAGAGGGAGACGTACGAGCTCGTGAGATAAACAGCGTATCCACCAACGACAAATAATCCTGCGATCGCTATAACCAAGCCAAGGCTGGCCATATTGTGTTTTGTACTCTAGAAACTCTTAGAGGTTTTGACTTTGAGCCTATCCCAAAATTGTCCTCCTGTAGACCATCATGCAGCAGGCCAGCTGTACGAGCCCCAGGTAGTTCTCCGCCTTCTTCTCCCACCTGATCAGGAGCTTCCTGAACCGGTTGAGCAGGACGCGCTCCTCTCCACGGCCCACCTCTTAGGCTTGTAGCGCTTCACCGGGTTCTTCATCTCTCCCCTGTGCCTCATGTGGAGGACGTATCTCCTCTAGATGACACCCCCCTCTATCTCGGGATAGTCGTACACCTTGTCTAGGCACAGGTGCTGAGGATGGTTGCGTCTCGGAGCCGGTCTCTTCACGACCACGCCGTCCAGAGTCTCGAACGCGGTCTTCATATCGTGAGTGTTGACACGCGTCGTCACCGCGGAGAGGAGCGTACCCCTTTGGTCGGTGAGGATGTGCCTCTTCGTCCCCACCCCCGCCCTGTCTGTGAGGTTTGAACCTGTCTTTTCCCCGAGGGGGCCTTTACCGAGCTGGAGTCGAGCGGTCAGAATAGAACACAACAAATACATCATCAATGCACCGGGATTGTATTGGGAGACTTATCATATGTTCATCGAATTATTGAAGGATATACGTCAAATGGCACTCACGGAGCAGAGATTTCAGACAGGTAAGATAAAGAAACGTTGACCTTCGTATTTTAGGATCTTAGTGCTCTAACCTCCGACATACGTGATAGCACCAAAACAATTGGCGGAAAAGTAGAGATGAATCCAGCACACTGCTAGCTTTGCTGTAATTCTCTGCACACCAAGGTCCTATCTTTACTTACCTAGCCTATTTGTTAACTCTTCGCCACGTTTTTCAATTCTCTTTAGGGTTCTGCATAAAACGAGGAACACGTGAACCCAAAAACTTTTTGCGTTGGTCAAATTCGTTCTGAAGCAGGGAAAGACAGATCGACTAAAGTTGGGAAAGGACAGGAAGACGACACATGAGAATTCGAGCCGCTTTGTACTGGATTGTTCAGAACATATTTCCTCTTCCCGATAATTGGTGAAGAATATGGAAGTAACGCGTTAAGCCATTAAAAGACCGATATCGCTAATAGGATCTAGCACACACAAGTGTGGCTTATATCCACCCTAGCATTCAACCGTACGTCAGATATATGTTTATTGCGAGAAAAGATAAATGGAGTTGCAATTTTTATAGATGGTGGATATTTTCGAGCATTCCTGAGTCAAATCGAGGAACCAAGAATTGATTTACTCACATTTTTGCAGAAACTCAAGCGTGACGATCTCTTCAGGACATACCATCATAATTGTATGCCGTATCAGAGCAGCCACCAATCTAAACGGAGCACAAGATGTATGCTGATGCAGATAGGTTCATTCAAACTCTTACCAGGCTTTCTAATTTTCATGAAATCTTAGCATCTTTGATTCATTAGATGTGGGAATCGTTGGGAGTGGACTGATTCCGAGCCCAGGACCAGATGGGGTTATGTCTGATTTGGTGATCTTGCCATGGAATAGAAA
>Ga0080006_1120054_pt1 | contig 13216 bp, 19 predicted proteins | sample RS3BMetagenome_FD_69209 | JGI IMG/M metagenome (GOLD analysis project Ga0080006, IMG submission 69209) | Ferric oxide microbial mat and aquatic microbial communities from Rainbow Spring, Yellowstone National Park, USA - RS3B (SPADES... ...
TATGCTTTGCAATACGAGTTTTTTCATCTATATCGGTTTCATCAAAATATCTGTAAAGAATGTTTTTTACCCTCGTATTAAGAGAGTTAACAAAATCATTTATATTCGATATATCTGCTATGACTTGTTCATCTAATTTTTTGGAACTCATATTATCACTAAATATAAATAAGTAAAATGATTTAAATTAGTTTAGGTTATAACTTGTTTATGCCTTATTCCAAAATTAGAAATAAATATTTTGGAATATGACCTATAACCACCTCTATATGCTCTGCTTGTATGCTTGATGTAAAAATCCATATCTTTAGAATTCAATTGTTTGGCGAGGTCATTAAGATCACTATTATATTTAATCCCATAACCAGCATAGAAAGTATATTCTGGCTTTTTCCACACGATAAACTTTGGCTCATCTCCAATAGGAGAAACTAATATTTTTTCTCCAAAAAATGTGTTTAATCCTTGCGTTCTTCCAAACGCATACCACGGAGATATTTTTTTACCTTTATCCCTCAGTAATAATCTTTTCTTTACCGCCAAAAAATATTTATAAGTTAAAGGATACTTTTGTTTTAATTCTTCCTCTGATAAAGCAACATATTTTCCATTTACCAACTTGTATGGAAATATAATAAATCTGTTTTGTTTGTCATTTGAACTTTTGAGAGTAGAAACCTTTACTATTGGTTTGAGTATGGATCTTTCTATTTTATATTCTACCCCGTTTTTCAATTTTATTATTGCAATATTTCCTTTAAACAAAGGATTTTTAAAGATATAAAGATCGTCTGCAAGTGTAGTTAATCCAACATGTATTTTTGCGATTTCTCCAAGTTTTTTACCACGAGTTTCTATTTTTAATATTCTATCTATTACTTCATTTTTATCTAATATCCATTTGTCATTTTTTAATTTGCCAAATGGAATGCTGTCTATATATTTCAATTTGTTGCTATATAGATAATATCTAAAATAATCTTTTTTATTCATTTTATCTAATGTTGTAATAGAAGTATAAGCTGTGACGCCATCAAATACTTGCTTGTCATCAAAATTTATAATTTCCTTTATAACTTTGTTTTCTTTTAAGTGTTGCCGTAAATCTTTTCCGGCATTTGTATAAAAATATGTGTTTGGTGTTATAAAAGATAATCTGCCTTCACTGTTTAACAAACTAACACCCATTTGAAAAAATGCTATGTATATATCAGTAGAACCACTTTTACAAAAAGAATAATTATCCTGTATATATTTTCTTTCTTTTTTATCTAAATTCTGAATTCTTATATAAGGAGGATTTCCTATAACAAAATCAAACTTTCCATTTAGTTTTTTATTTTCTTCTAGATCCAACGCATCTCTTTTATATAAATTAAATTTAATTTTTTTTTCCTAATTCCATGCTTTTCTAAAATTTTATTCAGATTTTCATTGCACTTTTTTATCGCGTTTTCGTCTATATCAATTCCAAATATGTTCCTTTTAATTGCTTTAATCTTTTCAGTATTAGAAAACTTATGCTTTTCTAAATAATTTAACAGCCTATCCAACGCGACGACTAAAAAGTTTCCATCTCCACAAGCAGGATCAATAATTGATTTTTTATCAATATCATCAATATATCCAACTCTATCAAGCATTAAATTAACTATCCATTCTGGTGTCGAAACAGCACCTTGTAATTTTTCCTGCGATAGGTTCATATATTTAGGTAATTCAATTACTGATTTTTGCATAAATCTATTTCTGATAAATTACCTTAAATATCCCAACTCTTTTAATAATTTTTGCACTTTCTCTTCGTGTCTTCCTTGAAGTTCTATTATACCATTTTTAACCGTGCCACCACAAGCAAGAGACTGCTTTAGTTTTTTAGCGATTAAATCAACTTTTTCTTTATCTATGCCTTCAATCAATGTCACTGTTTTTCCATTCCTAACCTCCTTTGAATAAATTTTAATATTGTTTGCTGATGAACCGCTAAACTTAAACTCATTGGCTATTTCATTTGGCAGTCCAGTTATCGGATCTGTTTCTCTCATTTTATTTTTCAGAGTAAATATAGAATATTAAGTTTAAAACAACACAATTTATTGAAAATCATTTATCTCGACATTACGAAATATATATCCATCGTATAACACATTTGTGTCTTTTATTACTTCTTTTATTTTCTTAAGATGATCTGCTATGCAGTCACTTTTATCATCGTGTTCGTATACTTCATCTTGCAAGTCTATCAAAAGTTTACGCAACTCTTGCTTCACCAAAATCATTCCTCTTTTTTTGTCCATTTGACCGCCTTTTTATATACTTATATTTTATTTACAAGCTTTTAAATATGTTTCGTTTTGTATCGAAATCTATTTAAATCTAATCTTCCAATCTTTAATCATGGTTATATGGAATTGAGCGAATATCCTGACTCGTTTAAAGAGAGTGAAGATTTTGCATACATACAGAGAAATCCGTTTAGGCAGATTTCAGCAAACCTGATAGATGCAATAGATTCATATTTTGAAGGCATTGACGAAAAGAAAGAAGTCAACGGCGTACCATATTATAAATATGAAGATGATCTTACGAATTTACTTTTTGACGAAAGAAAAAATAGCGAAAAAAGAATTCTAAGTAAAAATGGAGAGGTTGCCAAATACATTAAAAGTATATTCCAAGATTATGGAATTAGCGGTAAAGACTTCAATACATTCTTTGACCTTTTTGCTTCTTTTGATCTGCTTTCGCTTTTATTTAAAGATTTTGTAAATGAATATATATAGGCGATAATATGAGAAAGGGATATACAATATTGGTTGAATCAATAAAAAGTGAAAACAAAGAAAGAGTAGAACAATACGCCAATGAATTTATGTACAAGCTAAAATGGGAGAAAAAGATTAAAGATTATCACATCCACGAACCAGTTTTATATAGAACTGAACTTGGAAAGCAATTAGTTGAAGATGCTTTGAAGAAAAACAATCTTTATGACTTGGGACTGAGCCGAATAACTGAAGAAGAATTTGAAAAGTTTTATAAAAAATATAAAGTTATATGGATTGTTCCTGTCGAGTTCGCTTAATATATTTAAACATGGTGATACAATGAGCGAAAAATCAAATAATGAATTGAAAAGTGGCAGGGCAAAAACACAATATATTATATGCCCAAAATGCCACAAACGAATATACAAACTTGTAGCATATGTGAAAACATATGACGTATTCGAAAATACGCAAGGAAAACTGCGATACAAAAAATTAGAAAGCTGGGACTTGGGAAATGAAAGTATATACGAATATAAATGCCCAGAGTGCGGAAAAGTTATAGCTACGAGCCAAGAAGAAGTAGAAGAACTATTCCGATAAACGTAATCCTTGATTATTTATCAAACGATACAACAAGCCAATGATAGAAAATCAAACGTGTTGTGTTCATAATATTTGTTATGTGCTTAATGCAAGCAAAGAGAAGATAAATTCCGAATCACATCAATCGTTATTATGTACAGCACTTGAAAGGTCCATAATTAAACGATAAATATAGTCCAAAATTTTTCTATTACTATGATTTCCGTTTTCAACAAAGTCTTTTATAGATTTGTAATTATATTTATTGATTAAATGATTTTTTAAATCCTTCTTGACTTCTACAACTCTATAAGAAGCATAGGTTTCATAATCGAATGTTCCGTTTTTATAAATTGTTATAGAATACCTATACATCCATCCAGAATAAGAAATTTTAACCATGTCATCGGTTCTCAAATAATGAGCTTTCGTATCTTCAAATGAAAAGTCTGTTTCCTTTTTTATATTCCCAGTTTTATCCATATTATCGCGCCAATAAAATATTAACAGGAAGATTTAAAAGGTTTTTGGGTTTTTAGCAAGTAACCCGTAAGCCTTGATTTTTTTATCAGGTGATACAACAACGTGTTATACAACTATAAACTAACGCAAATCTTTTTAAATGCTTATATTAAAAGATATATTGATGATTATATGACAGAAAGAAAATTTGATACAACTGATTTGAAAGGCTTGGACTGCTACATAGAGAAAAATAAAGATGAGGTATATGTAGTTGCTTATACTTACCTTCTCCTAGAAATTGGAGATATAGTAGAATCACTAATAAAATTTGGAAAGCGAAACAACCTTGAATCAAAAGGAATTCTCATAAATGTCGCTAAAAAGAATGACCCTACATTTGGCAAATATTACGAATTGAAAGGAATGTTCATAGATAGGTTTTACAAATATAATATATAATTTTATATAAGAAGAGTTTGGATGCCTTTAATAGAAAAGTATTTATATTTTACGCAATATAATAAAACGTGATAATACTGTGAAAAAATAGAAAACTTGAGTAAGCTATCTATACAAGGCAGATAAAATGTCAAAATTTTGGAATAAATTAAAATCTAAAATTTCTGAAGCTTCATCTACTTTAATTGATGTTTTGGAGGAGGAAGACGAGCAATCAAACGAGCAAAAAACAAAAGCGAAAATAAGCCCTAAATGGAGGAGAGACGAAAAAGGCAGACCATATGCTGTTTGCCCAAAATGCCATTCAAATATATATTATTTAGAAGCAAGACAATATATAGGAAAAGTATTTAGAGATCTTATAGTGGCTCCAAATGAGAATGGCGAATTATCTTGCTATCAATGGTTTAATGAAGATAATACGCCTGGCAAAGAGAATATATTTGGAGATTGCTTTTACTTGTATCATTTTAAATGTCCGAAATGTCTACAAACTATAGCTGAAAATTGCGAAGAAGCGAAAGCGTTGTTTCAAAAGACGGTTGCAAAAAAATGAATAAAAAATTAAATTTACAATTTAATCAAACACTGCATCAACGCCAGCAACCTTAGAAAGTTCGTAAACTACATGATAAAGGAGTTCTGAAATTTTTGACTTGCTGTTTCTTTTGTTCTCAACAAACTTCTTTATGCTATCATAATCGTATATGTCTGACAGTTTATTATTCAATCCTTCTTTTGTTATCTTATCTCCAGAAAAGAGATTGCTGTATTTATAGTCAAAAGTTCCATTTTTATAGATTGTGGCTACATAATTAACTGCCTCACCAGAAAAAGAGATTTTTATTTTGCCAGGATCTCTTACATAATACCCGCTAATATCACCAGCAAACCCTTTAATTTCTTTTTCAACATATTCATCGTTTTCGTTTTCAGTCATAGTATAACAAATAAACATTATAAATGAAGATTTAAAAAGGTTTTGTTTATTTTTATTTATCTAATTCTTGCAGACGTTTCATTGTTATATTGTAATACTTTTTACTAATTTCGCAACCAAGATAATGCCTGTTATTCTTCTTTGCTACCACTGCCGTAGTGCCTGAACCCATAAATGGGTCAAAAACTATATCATTTGGATTGCTACTTGCTTTAATAAGTATCTCAACTAATCCAAGAGGCAGTTGTGCGATATGCTCTGTTTTTTCTTTGCTCACATTTTTTACTATATCAAAATACAGAACATCATAAGGACCTGTACCTTTTTTGCCCTTTGCTAAATTTTCTTTTATTCGTTTATCATTAGGGTTTTTATAAGGTTGAACCACATCTTCTTTATTAAAAGTATAATTATCTCCTTTTGTATAGAACAATATAGAATCTTGAGTACGTGTATAATTCTTATTAGAATGCCCAGTGTTGGTATTATAATTCCAAGTTATCCATCTCCTAAATTGAAGTTTTTTATCCAAATATACTTTGATATAAGCGTTATTTTCAGGATAATTGAACACATATAAACTACCATTAGGCTTTAGGATACGAACAGCCTCATCTAACCATTTATAAGACCAGTTCAAATACTCTTCAAATTTTAGATTATCTCTATATGTCTCATATTTTTTGCCAATATTAAATGGAGGATCGGCAACAATCAAATCTACAACTCCATCAGGTAAAGTTTTCATATACTCTATGCAATCGCCGAGATATATAGTGTCTAATTGGAGGTTATAAACCATGTTGATCGACCTTGTCTATATTATAAATAAAACGCGAGTATTTAAATCTTTAAGTGCATATAATTATTGGCGATTTTAATGGCTAAACAAAAATTGGGCGACATTGCTTACGAATATCTGAAGAAAGCTAGTGAAAATTGTAATATCTTGTACGTAAAGAATTACTACGTTAAAAGATTGGACGAGCCACAGTCAGGCTATCTAATAAATTATATGGATAAGAATCATAGAAGAACAAAGCATGAAGTTTTTGTAGAAGATAGTTTCTTTACAAGTCTTGGTGCACCACTTATAGGTATTGACGTAGATCATGAACCACTTGATTTTTGGGTTGAAGATCGGGTCGCAAAATACTTCTATAAAATTTTCAAACCTAAAGTGTCATGGTCTATTGGTACGCCACTTAATGTCTATGAACATAAATTGGAAGTAATTTGCAATAAGAAAATAAATGGAAATAATGAGGACTGAAATTTTATTCGTCTTCGAATACTTCAGGAAACCTATGTGATAAGAAATTCACAAAATCAGTATCTTGACTTAACTAAGCAAATACTTAAACAGTTTATATAAATATGCAAATTTTTCTTCATTAGTTCTATTGCTTTCGAGAAAGTTTCTTACTGAATTATAATTATATTTTTCATCTACTTCGATGTTTTCATAATTTATATCAGCCTTTATTACGAGTCTACCACCACCTATTCGTCTTCCTTTAGTTTTAGCGTCAAACGCTCCTCTTTTGTAAATTGTTGCAAACGCATCAAAATACGAGTCCGATAGCGAAACCTTTATTAATTCTGGATAGCTTTTGTATTCGAAAACCATTCTGTTTTGTTTATTTTCAGGATCAATTCCTTCAATTTTTTGCTTATAGATCTCAAACATTACTATCACCTCTAACTATACAACTAATTATTAATATAATCATCGTAAGCTATTTCATATAAGTCGTTAAGCAATTTATACAAATATGAGAATTTTATGTTTTCGCTTTTGCTAGTTTCCATAAAATCTTTTACAGAATGATAATCATATTTTTTACTATAATCAGTATAAAATAAATTTATGTTTTGGTTCATATCTATATGAAGACCTTTAGCTTTAAAATTAAAAGTTCCATCTTTATAAATTGTAATACGGCAATAAAAATCGTATATATCTTTCTTCTCAATTTCTATTTTATTGACGTATCTTGTGTAATGGAACACAATATCTTTATATTTGCCAAAGCCTTTAATTTTTTGTTCATCAAGTTTTTCCATAATACTCACATATATGTTTAATATAATGGTTTAAAATGAATTTAGTAATCTTTTATATTTTATAAAACTATACAACACGACTAACAATAAAAAATTGGGCGGTGTTATTTAATAATTATGTTATTTTCATATGATAATATGATTCAAAATCAAAAAAGGAAAAAGTTATTTAAACTAATATATTAAATTTATTAAAAAGCGAATACTATGAATAGTCATCGAAATTTATTAAAATGGAATATTGCTGATCTTGCTAAAGCAATGAAAATAAGCGAAGAAGATGTTAAACTTTACTTTAAGGATGGAAGAAGAGCGTCTTTCATTATTGAGCGATTGCTTAACCATGAGGTTTTTCACGGCAGACTTCCACCAAATGAAGGAACTGATTATGATATAATAGATAATGAAGGAAATAAATGGGAAGTAAAAAGTCTCACTAAAGACGGTATTTATTTTTGTCCTAGTTATATGGTCGGCAGTGGCAGAAGTTTTGATGAAAAAGGATTTCTAAGGAAATTAAACGATATAAAAGGATATGTAGTAGCTGATATTACAAAATTTCCAAACATACCTTTTTGGATAGTGCCTAAAAACAAGGTATTATCATGGTGGAAAAAGAAGTTACTTGGTTATAATACAAAAATTAGCAGGCAAAAAGCATTAAAATTACTTAATAAGATATAGAAGATAAAGCTTGAGCAATCCTCTTTTCTGCAATTTTTACATATGTCGAATCTATCTCAAAACCAATATATTTGCAACCAAGCTCTATACATGCAACCGCAGTTGTACCAGAGCCAATAAATGGATCCAAAACTACCGTGTCTTTATTATAGCCGTGAAGTTTTATGCACATTTTAGGCAATTTTACTGGAAATATAGCTGGGTGTTCTTTTTTTGTTTGAACTGTTTCATATGGAATATACCAAACATTTCCTCTATCTCTTAAATCAGTTTTTACATTTTTCCATCTTTTAATATTACTTTTATCTGCATACGGCACACCTATCGCTAATTTATTCAACGGAACATTTTTATTCTTTGTAAAATGAAAAATGTATTCGTGAATATTATTCAAATAAAACCTACTGTTTATAGGCTTGTAATGACCTATATTTATATTTTCCTCTGGAATTGCTATTGATTTTATCCAATGTATCGTGTTTTGCAATCTTAAACTTTTATTTATTCTTTTAGCAACTTCAAAAGATCTTAATTCATCGCTTGCTTTATCGCCTATATTAAAAAACAATGAGCCATTTTCTTTCAATACTCGCTTGGCTAATCTACCGAATTCTTCCATCCAGTTTAGATAGTCTTCAAACACCATATTGTCTTGATGTAAATTATATTTCGTTCCTATGTTGTAAGGAGGAGAGGTAACTATTATATCAACACTATTAGGCTCTAACTCAGCCATTCCCTTAATGCAGTCCATATTGTAAATTTTGTTTAGCTCCATCTATTATTTAATTTTTCGATCATTTTAAAAGTTGAAGTTTATAAGAAATAAGTTAATATGCTTTGAGAATTTTTCTAGAAATTCACAAAATTCGAATTTTTTCCGTCGATAAGTTTATACCCCTATCAAGCACGATATTGTCTGGTATCTTTTTCTGTGTATTTCTTGCACTTGTTCATCGATTTAATCAGAGTTTAATTGATTTCTTATCTCCTCCAAGCACTCTGGGTCTTTTGAATGATCTTTGAATTCGTCTTTAAATCCTTCAAACCCGCAAACTCCACAGGTGTAATACTTTTCTGCCTTTTTTGTTTCTGGATTGACCATCACTACATTGTAGTCATCGTCTGTTAAAAAGACATATCCAGAATTCTTATTAAAAGCAATTCTCACATTTGTGGTTAATCCAAGGTCATCTCCCTTTTCTTGAGCTTTTGCATATTGATCAAGCAATTCCACTGCCATACCTAACTCTATAAGTCCGAATTCACTCAAATCAGTTGTCACACCATAGTCGTCCATAAACACACTAATTATATTTTAGTTACAAAGGCTTAAAAAGGTTTTGATTTATAAAAAACCTAAAACTCGTTTCAGTTCACAACTATCGATTTAGTAATTGTCACATTAGCCTGGCTTGTAGAATTAGGATTGTAGAACACCAGAAAGTATGTGCCTTGTTGCAGAGTTTTACTTATCGTTGCGTTCGGACTTATTTCATAATAGTATTTTGATAACGATATAGTTGTTTTGTTTTCCATAAAGTTTTGATATTCTGTTTGGTTTAATATTGCAATATCTATTTTTATATTTGAGTTGTATGAGCCTGTAATATTTACATAAGATTCGGGTGCTGGAATTGGGAAAATTCTAAACCATCCAGAAGGCAAAAAGATACTTTGATTCCTAAATAACAGAGTAATATTAAGCACTCTATTGTAAGTTATTGGCGTGAAATTATATATCGCTGTAATTACACAATTTTGTATTTTATTGCAACTATTGATAAATTTTAGATGATAAAAGCCAGAAGAATTTGAAACATCTTGTTGAAATGTATAAGCAATAATTGAACCATTTGGCACAGAAAGTTTTACAGGCATATCAGAATAAGTATAGGATTTGTTATTTATAATAAGTAACGTACCAGTCGTACCAATCAGTTTTGAAGCATTAAAAGTAATGGTATATATTTTCTGATTTTGCGAATTGCTAGGAGTTGAAAAATATAAGAAACCTGCTAATATTAACATAAAGACAACAAAAACGCCTGCAAGTATAGTAATGATTTTCATATATACTAATTGTTTTAATTAAAACTGGTTTAAATTCATAGCCAAAATAAAAAATAATTTAAATCCAAGTTTTAACTAAAAATAGATATAAATGGATGAACCTCAGCTAATTACTCGCATGGAAGAAAATGAGGCTTTTATTAGGAAAAAGTATACTGAATTGCAAAAGTTGTATCCTGATGAATATGTAGCCGTAGATAATGGCAAAGTCATAGCACATAGTAAGAACGCAAAAACTTTGAGCGGTCTATTAAAATCTAATGGCGTTGAACTTACAACAGTGCTAGTGCAATTTATTCCAAAGAGGGGAGTTGAAATAGTGTTTTAGACGTGTATCTATTTGCGCATATTAAAAGCAAACGACATCTTAATCAAATGTATTTTTTTACAATTTCATCTATCTCATTTTGCACTTCAAATGTTTTCTTAATTGAAGTTGAAATCTTACAAATTGTTTCAAACCATGAGCTCATTTCTGTGTTCTTACGTGATTTAATATAATGATCGATAACTTTATACGAACCTATTTCAAAATTATAAACTTCTGGCTCAACACGCCCAATATAATTTTTTGGATTAAAATATATCCTTTTTTCTTCTGGCTTATATTTAACATTTGATATTATTCCGTCTTCTGGAAACTCAAGATTATCTGGTTTAACGCTATCTACAAGCAAATGATATTCTATTAGTTTTTGACCTAGATCTGCGAGTTTCTTAAAATCTTCACTGCTATCAATAAATTTAACACGAGGAAAATCTATTTTTAAAAGTTCGCTATATTTTGCAGTGTAAGATGGAGACCAAAGAATCGCATAAATATAAGATAAAATCTCTTTTGGTGAAAATTGTGAATAATTTTTAGAAACAAAATCTGAAAAATGTTTTGTAAAGTTAGGAGTAGAAGGATCATCATTCAAATAAAGAGGAGCGAAATAAGTTTTACTTGTGATGCAATCACGATCTAATATTTTATTAGTTATTAAAACATTATCATTAGATTTTATATTAGTCTTTCTTAAAAACCCTATTACTAAGTTCTTCTCGTTAATATTTTTGCATATATTATAATGTGCTCGCGAAATCAAATTTTTATTATAGTATACAAACCGATTATCGAATGGTCTATATGATATGTCTCTTATGAGTTCTAAATGCAATTTATCTTTCGATATTTTGTTTTGTAAGGAAACAAGTTTTGTATTCTGAATATTATATTTAATAAACGTATCGTTTATATTGTTATAAAGAGCTTGCATTTTATCTTTCAGCGATTCTTTGCTTTCGCTTATAAATAATTTATCGTTTCCTGTTGATACGCCTATGCTATAATTTTCAAAAATATCTGTTAACTTCCAATATTTTTGATATTCTTTTTCTAATGATAGATCTTTATAAACAAACCAATAGTTTGGAGCCTCTGGTTTAAATTCCGTCCATTTTATTTCGTCTATTCTGCTATTCTCACTTTTTAAGAAAGCGTATTTATCTTTTCTTGTAACTATTCCATTTTCAAGCGTGGAAAAATAATAAATTTTCTTTTTATCTTCTGAAAGTGGATTTTTTAATTTTACAAAAAATACTATGGACGTTCCAACTTGAATATCAAAAACATTTTCATCTGTTTCTCCGTTCCTGCTATTTCCATGCAAGTTTATTATATATATTTTGTCAAAATCTTTATATAATTTTTCACGCATAACTCTATGAGTTAATCCGTCAAGATAAGAATTGTTTGTAATTATTCCAATAACGCCCCATCCATTATTATCTATAAGATATTGAGCAAGTCTAATAAATTTAATATAATCATCGTTCAACTGCGGTTTTTTCTCGTTTAAGTTTTCTTTATAATCTTTCATTTTTTCCATTATAAAAGGAGAATTATTTTTTGAAAAAACATAATACGGCGGATTTCCAATTACAACATTAACTTGAATATCGCCTTTTTTAATTTTATTTGAAATCATCGCTTGGTAATTTATTTCTTTTGTTAAATCATCTTTTGCGCTTTCTTTCACTTGCGATTCTGACATGGCAAGACTATTGGTCAAAAATATTTGCGGTCTTCTATTGTTCTTAGTCTTATCAATATTTACACCATATTTATTCTTAAGAAGTTCATAAATTTTCATTTGAGAAATTATAAACGGAACTAATTGAAGCTCAAAGCCATCGAATCTAATGATAATACCTTTTTCATCAGTTTGCTCTGGTCCTAGTTTTACCTTTATTTCTCCAGGCTGAAATTTGCTCAAAGCTTTTTCGTAAGCTTTCACTAAAAACGTTCCAGTACCAGAAGCAAAGTCTAATAATCTTATGTTATCATCCCCAAGACCTTTTTCTAAATTAAAATCTGTTTGTAGGATATAATCAACATTATTTATTATGTTTTCTACAACTGGAATTGGCGTATAAAAAGTTCCTGTATCCAATTGTTTCATTTTATTATATTCTGCTAGAAAGTTTTCATAAAAATAAACATATGGATCTTTTTCATCATATTCTTTGTCCATACTTAAATCTTTTGTTATTTTTTCTATATCAACCGTATTAACAATTTCAGCCAAGTCTGTTAATATCCAGGTTATATTGTCAGGAATAATATCTTTTATTTTGGCAAAAAATTCATCTATTATATGAAGAGGGGTCCCATAAAGATTTATACTCCAAACATCTGCTATCTGAACTCCTTTTAACAATCTACTTAGAAAAGTTCCATAAACTATAATTTGTGAATACATATCAGCAAAATCTTTTGCTTCTAAATCAGGTAAAAGATTTTCTTTGATTGCTTTATAAAGATCATTTTCTTCTATCTTCTTTAAATCTTCTGTTGTGCTTATATATTCCTTTATAATCGAAGCTATGTTTGCAAGTTTTATTGCTAACTCTTTAGAACTAGATATAGTTTCATTAAACGATAAGAATGCATTTAATATTTCATTGATTAGCTTGATTTTGCTATCGTCTGTTTCTAATGATTCTGAATTTTTGAAAAGCGTCTCGCTATATAATTTTTCACCTTTTCTAAACAAAATAAATTCATTATAGTTTGTTAAAATAAGATTATCATAAACTTTTTTATAATTTTTTAATTGTTCTACAGAATGTTTATCTGAACTTGTTTCGTTTATAATAGAATTAAGATCCGCATTGAAAGGTTTTGTTTCAA
>Ga0080006_1192676_pt1 | contig 13216 bp, 7 predicted proteins | sample RS3BMetagenome_FD_69209 | JGI IMG/M metagenome (GOLD analysis project Ga0080006, IMG submission 69209) | Ferric oxide microbial mat and aquatic microbial communities from Rainbow Spring, Yellowstone National Park, USA - RS3B (SPADES... ...
CTGGTACGGTATGGGTGAGCAATCGAGCGAGGCTGAAGCGGCCTGCTCATACAACGGGATCGGTTTCTCGGGGCAGAGGATGATTGGTAATGGTGTTCGAGTATTCGATCTTATTGGGCATAGGTTGTTAAGAAAATCCATGGGTCGTCCTAATGATCGACGGCAGTTCATGTGTCTACCTGAAGAAATATTCTGTTAACGCCAAATCTCAGGTGTTCGGTGAACGAAAACTGTTAGCTCTAGCGTGCCCTATAAAAAAAAGCAGTTTCGAACTTTGGCTGAAAGGTTTTGATGCTCCCCCAATTTTCAGGCGTTTGGTGAACCAGAGCTTGTAACTCTTGACATACCCATAGAAAGCAGTGTCTACGGCAGCGTTATGAGGCAGCGCTTCGGGGACGCATGCGAACGTGCTGTCCCCAGTAGTTACGTAACAAAACGCTCCTGATCGACGTCTACGCGTCAGCACTCGTGCTGACGCGACTACCGTCTGCGGCAAGTTTCGGACGACATGCGCATCCTGGATGCCAGCTTGCGAAATCGTTTATCTGCAAGACGTTTAGTTTTCTGAAAGCATAAGACCGTTTAGGAAGAAAGTGCTGTCACCGAAAGGCGGCGATCATCATGTCTTGCTTTTCGAGCGCGAAAGACTCGGCTCGTTTCGCTCGCCGGACGCGGGCGACCGTGAGAGGCTCCTCAAACGCATTAAAGCCGCATCACGAAACGTACGTGCGCTTTCGTGCAGGCTCCATGTCTTGGTATTCCAATCAATGCAGCACCAACTACACCATCGCTGTCCTTTAAAGTGTAGGGTCGGGGTGAGCGTGACATTCAGCGCAGTATATTCGAATCCCCGACGGATCACCCAGCTTTGAATGGGGTATCCCGCTGGTGTCAGTTTTCCATAGGTCGCCCTCATCTAGACCCCTGCGAGCGCACGCAAGTAAACCTGCTCTACAAAGAACGTCTACATAGAGTCGTGAGCCCTAGTAAGCAGGATCGTACTGGAGTGCATACGCGTCCGCTGGCGTAAACTGCCCCTGGGACCCAGAGCCCCGCCTGGTGGCCACTCCGGTACGCGCTGCCTCATTGGCGATCGCCACCGCAATGTGGGCACTTACGTCGCGTATTTTGCTTAGCGGCGGAAATACGCAACCCTGACGCAGGTCGCTCTCATCCACAAGTGCAGCCACTGCACTGGCAGCCTCGATAAACATTTCATCTGTGAATCGCGTCGCACCCGCCAGATGGATACCGAATCCGCAGCCAGGAAAGCAATAAACGTTATTCGCCTGTCCCGGGACGAAACAGCGCTCCTGAGCATCGCCTCCAGTCTGGATTTTTACCGGGTCAAAGGGCGACCCCGAAGCGAATACAGCCCGGCCGCCGGTGAACTCGTAGGCCTCACGCGCAGTACATTCACTTTTCGACGTTGGATTTGAGAGCGCAAACACGATCGGCCTTTCATGATTGGCAGCCATCTGAGCGAGAATATCGGCATCGAAGGCTTTCGGAATGGTGCTCACACCAATCAGCGCAGTTGGTTTCAGCAGTCGAACCGCATCCGCAAGGCCGATCCGCCGCTGCGGCACCTGCTGCGAAGCCGCTGCGTCAGCGTCTGGCTTGGATGCAGTGGCATCAGAGACACCTTCCATGGCCTCGCCTAACGTCGCCAGCGTCTCCGTGGCAATGTCCTGCGCATAGCGTTGTTTTTCTTTCGTCACCAGAGCTCGCCCACGGTAGAGTAGACCTTTCGAATCGATGAACCAGCAGCGTTTCCGCGCTTCCTCCACGGTGCCGACAAGGCCCTGTTTCACCATATATAGCGAGATGAGGTCTGCGATTCCGATCCCGGCAGATCCAGCCCCCAGGAAGAGGAAAACATGTTCAGAAAGGTTGCTCTTGACACCGGGCATCTTCAATGCACCGAGGAGGCCGGCCAAGGCTACTGCAGCAGTGCCCTGGATATCATCGTTGAAGGAGCAATGGCGGCCACGCCATCGTTCTAGAATTCGAAAAGCATTAGCATTACCAAAGTCCTCCCACTGAATAAGGCAGTTTTCACCCCACTTGTTCTGCACAGCCTCTACGAATTCGTCGACGAAGGCGTCGTAGTCAGCACCGCGCACGCGTCGACGCAAGAGTCCCGGATACAGGGGATCCTGCAACAGTTCCAAATTTTCAGTGCCCACATCAAGCACCACAGGAAGCGTGCGCTGGGGCTCAACGCCACCGCAGGCTACATAAAGGAGTAGTTTTCCGACAGGAATGCCCGCTCCCGAGGCCCCGAGGTCTCCCAGGCCCAGGATCCGTTCCCCGTCCGTGACAACAATAACCCGAACGTCTTTCTCGGGCCAGTTATCCAGAATCTTCCTAATCTTTCCGCGATCCTCGAAGGAAATAAAAAGGCCGCGAGGCGTTTTGAAGATGTGCCCGAAACGTTGACACGCCTCGCCAACTGTTGGGGTGTACACGTACGGCATCAGCTCGGTCACGTGATCGATCAACAGACGGAAAAAAAGCGTTTCGTTCCGCTGTAACAGCCAAATGAGTTGCAGGTATCGATCAAGATCAGTCGCGCAGCGCCCCAGGCTTTCCATGATGCGCTTTTTCTGCGTCTCGATGGTGAGCACGCGAGGCGGTAGGAGACCCTGGAGACCCAGCTCCTCCCGTTCCTGCAAAGTAAACGCCATACCCCGGTTGTAACGTGGATTCCGAAGCAAATCCAACCCTCTGAGGTGTGTCTGCTCCGCTATTGATGGTGACTTTTTCATCTGTTGCGTGAACGTGCGTACAAGGTGGCGTATCCTGAAACCAACCATACGCAGATCCTCAACGAAGGAATGCCCGGCGCGGTTAGTCTGCACCAGCTTACCTACGGCAGCCGCTGCAGTAGCTTAGAGAGACGTTGCGTTCTTAACTTGAACGAGGTTCTGCTTCTGTTGCCTGGCAACTTTTCAACCGAATATTCTAGCGAGGCGCTTGAATTGTTGTTGAGCACTGCACGGAGAGTGGCGGCTTCTTACTGGTGGCGAAGCAGCGCACTTACCTGGACGCTCTTTTGGGACGGTGTCCTAGATCAATGCTGAAGCAAGTACCTTGAGTGGGCTGGACTCGCGCACTTGTTGAACGGTACAGTTCGTGACGAGCCTGCTCATTTGGTTGCTACGCTCTGCTGACGCCAACGTGCAGCAGGGCTTCGGTCGAGTGCTGCTGGGAAACAAGTGCCTCATTTCGCGGTCTTTTGAGCTGGGTGCTTCGGAAAAAGAACTTGATTCCGAATACCGTCGACTGCTGGAGAGAAGTTGCTGCTTCGTTTTGCTGTCGTTTGGGAATAGGGCCTAGGAAAGGCGCTTGTTTTCGAAGCCGGTCGACTGCCTTAAGCAGCGACTGGGCTAGCCCCTGGTTCGAGGCGTGCTTCACTTGGTATACAGGGGCAGCGCCTCAGTGCAGTGCCGTTTTACAAGGTTGGCTGCGTGTTGCCACGGGCTCGCCCGTACCCAGGACGAGCGCCCTCGTGAGCTCAGCGTGCAGCAAAGTGCTGCGAGTTCGAACAGCAGAGGGGCTGCACCAGCGGGAGACTCCCGGTAACCAGCTCTAGCGTCGTTTCATTTCTCGAATCTTCTGCCTTCGCACTTGATACTTTTCGATGGGTATAGAAAACGCAAAAGTCAAGCCAGTGTGAATATTTGAATCGTATTTCGTGGAGTTTTCCTGTCATAGTTCACAGTTTTACGCAGCCCACAAGGCCACGAGGTCGATCGCCTGGCGGCACATCGCCCTGAGTTTTATGGCGGACATAAGAACGGCATTCCAGCGGGCAAAGCAGGCAGCGGAACTGCAAAATGACAGAGGAGAGCAGCGACAGCTGCTGGTAGAACAACAACAATGGCGAAACTATAACGGTGCACCGAATACAGTTGTCGCTTGTCCTGTGTGCTCAGAGTTACGCTTTGCCTCATCGATCGAGTCACATCTAACAGTATGTCTGGAAAGAGCTGTCTCACCTGGGGATGATGCATTGCAGGTCACGCTCGATCGATGCACTCGTCGCCTAAATTGCTCCACTGAGCCGCATTTGAGCCAGGTGACAAACACTGTAACGAACCGAGCACTGGAGCACTCAGTGCTGAGAACACTAACAAAGGGACCCTACACGTATCGTCTACTTGCGCTCAGTGTGCACTGGTGTCTCCAGTTCGAGCGACATCTCTTTTCCGCGGCGGAGTTAGATTACTTGTCAGCATTCGTTTCGCTTGCAACTGCTTCACAATGGCTCTATTCGTGGTTGTTTTTTCGCAAAGGTTTCTCGACGGGCCGCTGGTTTCGAGCCTGCTCACTGCAGACTCGCTACCGAGAGGTTGACGTTGCGAAGGCCAGCCGAGAACTCATCCAGCATGGCTTCTTGAAGGATAGGCCAGCGTGTACCGATGATTACTTCAGGCTGCTAAAGTCGCTCACGCAAGCAGAGGTCACCACTTTGTGCCGAGATCTCGGCCTGCAAAGTGCCTGTATGCTCAAGACGTGCGTCGCTGGGGCCTTGTTTCAAACGAATAAGCAGAAAATTACGCCAGCAAGGCGGAAGCTAGAAGAAACGATCCTACCTGCAGTTTGCAGTTGCCCCGAGGCCTTGCAGGCGTTGTTCGCCGCGTGGGCAGCGCTGGCACCATTAGGTCTTGAGAACATGCTGCGCGACGGCCTTGAACTCAAGGATCCATTGCCGCCATGCCTCGTTGAAGGGCCGCTCTTTTCATCACGAAGCGCACTCGAGGCTTTTCAAAGCGCTCGGGAGCTAGAACAATCTTTCGAGCAGATGCTCGGCACCTCGGAGCCGGCTGCACTCGAAATATCCATGACTGCCGAACAGCGGCTTCGTGAAGCACTGAAAACCAGCGATGAGGCGCTTATCGCGACGCGCGTGACCCGGTATGATCAACTGTGCGACCTACAGCGTCTCTACAGGGAGCCCTACACCACTGTAGGCGTCTTGGCGAATATTTTATGGCATTCAGTTTCGGTTGCAGAGTCGCATGGACACTACTTGGATGCAGTTCGCCGCCTGGAACTTCTTCTCAACGCCAATCTCTGCCTGCGACGTCGCGGCAAGTTCTATGATCGCCTCTCGCTGATCCTCGCGCAGCGCTTAGCTGACCGAGCAGGTGCGTTCCGCGTGTGTCTTGATTCGCTCTCGGATGCCTTTGTCCGGGATGCGGAGCGCAGCGTTCTCTGGAAACGCGCATCACGCCTTTGTAGGGAACTAGGAGTTGACGTGAGACTTCCCAACGATCCCGCCTTGTCCATACCTATCCCAGAGCGAGTCCTCCGGGGGCGAGCGCTGCCTGGATCGGGTCGTCGTGGTGGTAGCGTCAAGTTCGCCGGTTTGGATAACACGCTAGCCATTACTGTGGAGAACCTTGCTTTGCAGTTCTATGAAGCAGAACTCGGCTACACTGGTGCGCACCTCGAAGGTCGCACATTCGAGGCCTTATTCTTCATCTTCTTCGAAGATATGCTGCGCCTACCGGTTGTCGATGCTTTTCACGTTCCTTGTCAGGCACAGCCTCTTGACTTTGGCACGGAGATGTTCTACGTGAATCGAGCTGATAACATCCGCAAACGTCTTTTGGAACTGAGTATGCTTTCTGAAAGCGAACTCTCGCAATGGACACGCGAGCAGCTTCAGCGCAGCGCTATCGAGTCTCGTCGTTGGACGCCAACACAAGCACCGGTTCCCTGGGATGTGATCGTTGCGGGTCTTGGTGCTCAGGGGCTAGTGCAAATTCTCACACGTCTTGTGACAGACTTGTATTACTGGCGCTCAGGGGCGCCAGACTTGCTATTATGGCGTTCTAGTGGCAAAAGCAGCTGCAAACTGGTCGAAGTGAAGAGCACCAACGATACGCTTGCACCCAAACAACGTCGCTGGCTGCAGGAACTGATTGCTGCCGGCATAGATGTAGAGCTTTGCTTGGTACGTAACCACTGAAAGCACCATCCATACGCCCAACTGACGCTGCCAATGACAACGATCAAGTTTGCAACGAGGAGAAACGACGACGTAGTGAGCGGATTTTTCGACATGTTTGCGAACCTTCACCAATGTCAGCATAAAAAGGCACGGTTCTTCGAACTCGGGCGGGTACACAGATCTTCAGATCTCGCCCTAAATTACATAAAAACATCCCTTGTCTGCCCTGGAACGACTGCTTCCATTCCTGTCTCGTATCCGCGGCTGTAACAATGTCGGTCTCATCTGTCTCTCCAGCTCCCTTGTTGGCAATCAATGGACGTTCATGGCAATGTAGAAAGTGTCGGTTTCGCCACTCGCAGCCGCTGTTGACGCATTTCATGCACAAGCGCGAGTTGCCACCTACACGGCGCTCGCTACAGTCAGCTCATTCGTATACAGCGTCGGTGTGCGCTTCGCAGCGGTCACACTTGACACTGGACAGGTCTTCCCGTACGTCCAGCATACACGCTCGTCCGAAGGCTACTTTGCAGTGCGTACACGATTGTTGCAACGCTCAGTACACGTCGTCCGGGGGTACCTGGGGCCATCCTCGATGACGACCCCGGTTTCCGTGTTCGTGAACGCCCACTACGATGACGGGTTTCTCTTGGGGATGATGGCCCCAAATAGGGGATGACTTGTTTTTCGAGCGGAACTGATTACTGGGCTTGACCAGGTTCAGTAAGCTTATGGAATGAGCTTGTGCGAATGCCATCAAGAAACGGTGTCGACTACTTTTCCACCTCAGTCCGCTGGCGCGAATCACTGCACCCACGGGTGCCTTGAAACAGAAACATCGAAAACATGCAAGACGCGTGATGCGAGCATGCACTATGTGACAAAACAAAAATAATGCATTCTTTTGCGTATGAATTCGATGGTCGCGGCTGTTATTTCATGAACCTTGCCCTAGAGCGCAGCGAACCATATCGATTTCGATTACGTACCGAGTTCCTGTGACAAAGCGTCAAAGGAGTGACTCCGAAACGGCAACTCAGCACCAGGAAACTACGTATGAATCCTGAAGCGCTTCTTGCCATCGTTCGAGTGCCGGGGCTGCACATCTAGAAAACGGTCGGAAAAGCATGCAAAGTACGATCACAGCAGGAAGGTCAGAGTTTCATTTCAATCAAACATGGTTGCAGCTCGAAAGTCCAGGTGCTTCGCCGAACCCAGCTCGGCTCTTTGGCACAGACTGCTGGGGAGAGAGCTTCGCTTAACGACACCTGGTCAGGCTCTGGATCGAGGATATTGTTGTCTTCAGCGATCCCATGTTTCTAGACAACTTCCCGTTTACGTCTGTTCTTTGCGATCCTCTCATGTACCTTTATAATCGAAAATCATCATGTTTAGGATGTGTGCCTTGCCGCAAGCGAGCCTACAGCATCAATGCCAACATCGGGTGCGTGTCAACGCGTTCGCTGCTTTTGTATGCGGCGCCGAGTCAACTTTGACAAAGCCTTAGCGTTCTGTGATCGCTAGATAGACACCCGTCCCCAAATGTTCTTGGCCTGCTTGTTCGTTCGCGACAAAATATCACGCGGTCTCTCCATTGGCGTGCATGGTCTCTGGGGTGGAGCTCTGGTCAGGACTCGTCGTCAGCAGCAGTGGCTGTGGTGGTAACGGTGGCTTTCCATAGGGTGACGCGCGAAGATCCGCAACCTCAGCTCGTGCATTCCCAAGTGGACGACCAGCGTGCATCATGAGGAGACCCTCGATGCAGTCATGCTCATCCGGTAAAGAATGCGCCATAGAACTATAGTCTGCTTGTCCTGCAGCGACGGCGCATCGGCTCCCTGGTAGACGATCACTTCTCGTGCGTATCTCCGCCAGAGCGGTTTCAAAGCCGCTGACTGAGGCTGGAAACGGACTTGAGGAACAAGGAATGCCCAGTTCACGAGCTCGCTTGTGTTTCGATCGTCTAGAGGCGCTCAGTTCATCTTCAGGTTTGACACACCAGCCCGGATGCTCTTTCATCCAAATTTCAAGGTTTCGCCAACATGGAGCCGCGTTGCCGGAGATGGTTTTCCCAGTCGTAGGGTCCCAGACCGTGACCCGCACATCACGGAACATACTACGCGGTGTTCCATTGCTCTCCGTCGGAGCGCTGCAGCTCAGCCCTGTCGCTGGTGACACTGAAGGCGAGTGCGCATGGAGCCCCAGGCTTGCAAAGCCAGCGAGCTGCTCGGCACCGTACGATGAATCGTGACTCGATGAAAGCGCACGGTTCAAGTGCTCGAGATGCGTTCTCCCCAAGCTTGTGGAACTTGTCGGTGACGGGCTCTGTATAGGATTGGTCAGCGTACCGCGATGTGCAGCTGCTAGGAGCACCTGCGAAAACAAAATATGGGTGCGAAGAATCACGGAGCTCGGGTGTTTTGAGGGCAGCGCCTCAAAAATTTTTCTCCAAGCCGAATTTGTATCAGTCGAATGGGGATGAATTTCGCACGGCGTCTCGTTACGTACAGGTGAAGGCACGAACTGTATATCATCCATGTCAAGCGGGACAAGCTGGCCACCGCCACCGCCGCTGCCGCTGCCGCCACCAACTCCACCACCACTTCCAGGGGCAACTTCTCTTTGTGCGGCACATGTGCGTAGAGGCATCGCAACTGAGCACGGACCTCGCGAACGATGCTTTCGACAATTCAGAGAACTTTCTGTAAGGTTCGCCTCGATCGAGCCGTGCTCCGCCAGCTCAGCAAGATCACAGCATTCGTCGTCTGAATCGACTCCATGCCCCAAATGGGCCAGCTCTTCACTGCAGCGCACGATCAATTCCACCAGGCGAACGACTTCATCTGATGTCCAGTCTTTCAACACATAATTCATAACAGTCGTGGTGAACGAGTCTTGGAATGAGGCCTCAGAGGCGATGGGTACTGTTTCAGCAACCATCATCGCTTCCTCTGGAGTGCCTGTGCGTCTTCTCTCCCGAAGTGCTTCACGCACTTTCTGGTCTACCTCTTTGAGGATATCGCGAACGTGGTCGTTGGCAGTAGATAAGGATGAAAATGCCGCCATCGCCGCTCGCGAGCGCCGGGACGCTCGTCGGCGCTTGGAGCTCTTCTCCTCAAACGATTTTTCGACCCATCCGGGATTCTTCTCTAGCCAGGCATCCAGATTGCGACGATACGGTGCGGCATTTCCGGCTACCGTTCGGCCTGTTGCTGGATGCCATACCGTAACATGCTCGTCTTCAGGTGACTGCTCCAGCAGCGATTCCAACTGCCCGGAAGCTATCAGTTTTCCAGTCAATTGAATCGCTACTCGATTTCGATCATAATAATCAGTTAGGCAACCAGGCTCAATACTTTCCTGCTTCAAAGGCGAGGCGGTGTGTCCCAGTTTTTGCACCCCATGAATGGGTATGGCGTTCGAGTGCCCAGGCGACAGTCCTCGGCCCAAGCTACGAGAAAAATAACGGCCATCGGCACTATTGGCCCATGCGGCCGGATTGCGATGTGGATAGGTATAAACTGCTCCTGCTGCCGTCTGCGCTGGTGCTGCTGTCCATGTGCGTGCGCACGGTGCCCACTCCGGAGCGAACGCACCCGGCGGCCCTTGCTGGTTCGAATTTCGAGAACTCGGAATAAAGATACCAGATGGATGGAACTCAAATGCGACACCGTCGTTCGCATGCGAAGCCGTAACTAGTGGTCCAAAATTGCCTCCATTCAGCTGGCTGATGCCGTTTTGCACTGGTGGCGACCCCACATGGATATGCTCGTCAAAACCATGTGCCGTCGAACGCCCGTGGACCTGATTTTGGACAAGAGGCGTTGCCTGTGCGACCTTCCTGTTCGCGCTGAGGTACCCATTCAATTCAGTCTCTTCTACTGGACCGCCTATCTCGCCTGGTGTTGTTGCTTCTGCGATATGTGAAGCACCAGGATAAGCGGAGCTGGGTCTCCCTATGGTGCTACCGTTCAACATGGAACGGAAACTCACGAAAAATGCTTCTATTGCACAGACACCTACTCGCACACAGCAGGGACAAGTACCCCACACCTAGGCCCTCTAAGTCACAGCGGGCGCCCTAGTTGCTCCAGGAACACGGCCCGAGTTTCGCGCGCTCGCCAGCGCTTGACGACACCGACGGTTGCCGGCGTAACGACGCTACGCCGCTCGACCTTTCACACGCGGCAAGACGGCGTCAGCCCGCACCACAATCCAGACACACCGTGCTGAGCCGAACAAGTTGCCGATAGGCACAGCAACTTAGCCTTGATCAAACTAAAGGCGCAATTTCCGACACCCCCTGTACCAACCAAAACTCCCTGATGGACGCACTGGCACACAAACCAATTCTAAACCTACTCCTTGCTGGGCAATGCTGCAGCATTACCGCGCCGCATGACGATGCACCCGCGGCGTGTTCGCGCGCTGGACACCCGTTGCGTCGCACCTGACGACGCCGGTGTCCCCGAGCCGCGCGCATCATGCCGTGCTCCCAAAACTGGAGGCTAGCAGACAGCGCATCGCGGGCGATTCCGAGAAGGACGCTCTCCAGAGATTCGACGGCAGCGCGGGATGCGCGGCAGCGCCCGGGAGCGCATCGGGTCGATGGCAGCGAGGCGCGCAAGATTCGAGGCTGCGGTACGCTGAGCACTGCGGTGTACGAAATGTCCAGGTAATGGAGCGCACCCGAATGAGGCCGCGAGGTACCGCAGCGCATCAAGAGGCCGGCGCGCTCGCGCTCGGCGTCGAGCGCAGCGTCTGTTGGTAGGTTTTGTGCTGTACGCTCAGGTGTGTCTGAGAAGCTATTTGCGCTTCGCGGAGCACTTGTGCAGGCCGAAGGCCTCTTCGAGGCAGCGCGGGCAGACTCTTGGTATATAAGAGGTGCGTGTTCTGTCGTCGTATCTTTACGCTGTGTGGACGCAGGACGCCGAAACTGGTTCAATAGGGAAGGTTTTTTAGCTTCACCTTCTAGGCATGGAGGGGTTGACTGCGTTTGTAGCGTGTGCTGGGGTTCGGAGGGCCGTGCTTTCCTGTTCGGCTCGTTTCTGTAGCCAGAGTAAGGTTCCGAACGCGTACAACGCTGGCACGAAGCTCCTAGTAACAGCCTGCCGAGGCGGCGCTCGGCTCCTTGTGGCAGACGCTGCTTCAGAAGTAGCTGCTAAAGCAGAAGAGCCGCCCGCCAGGGGCAGTCTCGAGAGTCGCCAGAAGCAAAACGGTTCGAGAACGGCAGACGACCGCATTGTCGTGATCGGGTTGTCGCACCACACTGCGAGCGTTGACCTGCGTGAGCGGCTCGCAGTTCCTGAGTCAGAATGGAAGGAGGCTGCAGCTCTCGTTGTCGAGGCCTGCCCAAGCGTGAACGAGGTTGCTTTGCTGTCCACCTGCAACCGCTTCGAAGTGTACTTTGCATGTGCTGACACGAAGCGCGGTATTCTAGAGGTAACAAAGTTCCTCAGCCAGCGGAGCGGTATCGAAATACCGGAACTGCGAAGCCATCTCTTTATGCTCGTCGAAGAGGATGCCATTTGGCACTTGTTACGCGTCTCCGCTGGTTTGGACTCGCTCGTTGTTGGTGAAGGTCAGATCTTGGCACAGGTGAAACGATGCTACGAACTAGCGACGGAGCCGGGCGGCATGGCTGGAAAACTGCTCACAAGGCTGCTCAACGCAGCAGTGTCAGCGGGGAAACGTGTTCGGACTGAAACAGGTATATCGAAAGGAGCTGTTTCCATTAGCTCGGCTGCTGTAGAACTGATGGTTGCACGGTACGCAGACGACATCCTGGGGGGCCTACATGCAGCTCCAGTTGAGGACATGAACAACGTTTCAGCCGCTTTGACGAGTACGCAGGTCTGCATTGTTGGAGCTGGTGCCATGTCACGGCTTCTAGTGACGCACTTGCTCTCACGAGGTGTGACCCGCATAACGATCGTGAACCGGAGCTTGCAGCGGGCACGTGACCTGCTTAAGCAGTTTCCAGATGTAGATATTGTTATCCGGCCTATGAGTGAATTGTTTGATGCGGTGATCGAAGCAGATGTCGTCTTTACATCCACATCATCTCGTGAACCTCTTCTTACCGCGGATAACCTTGAAGAACACTTCTCCAGAGCTGAAGCCGCTCTGCACTCTCGAATCTTCATTGACATATCGGTTCCTCGGAATATTGCGGAGGACGTGAATAGAATCGACGGTGTTCACGCGTACAACGTTGACGACCTTAAGGCGGTGGTGGCACGTAATCAGCTACGTCGCCGCCGCCTGATGATCGAAGCGGAAAATCTGTTGCGGGATGAGCTGCGCCAGTTTCGAAACTGGCAGTCGAGTCTGGGTTGCATTCCGGCGATAACGAAGTTGCAGGATCGAGCGGAGGATATCCGGCTCGAGGAGCTGGCGAAGGTTACGGGGAAACTCGCCGACTTGACGGACAAGGAACGCGATGCTGTTGAGCGTCTCACCAAAGGAATCGTGAACAAGCTTCTACATGGCCCGCTAAGTCATCTTCGGGGGTTACAAGACATCGACGAGCGGCGAGAAACAATTAAGAACTTGGAGAGCATGTTTCGCCTATAGATTCGCGATAGCAGCCCAGAGAGAAGCTCGCCTGGCTTTGCCTTGAAAGGGCATTGCCGGGATGCGGGAGACCTGCATAGCTGCGTGTGATCGCTACGGTAGCTACATCAGTCAAGAGCTCGCGACTGAAGTGTACCTTTGCCGAAAATGCGTGGCACATGTCTCATACGATCCTAACGTAGCCTAGATTACTTCGTGAACTAGTCTGGACATTTGTAGCCCCATGTTCTCTGATGCTTCAGTCTGTATATGAGGCGACCGCAGATAACGGGTTTATACCTACCGACTTTTCACGCGACACATAAAAAAGTTATGGGCGCCTTGGACTTGCTCGTTGCGAGCCCGACACTATCGAAGAACGTCGCAATCCCAGAAAATTGCTACTGTTATAGTCTTTGAACTCAACTTGGTCTCACCCTCGATGCTTGTGATCAAATGCATTCTCGCAGTGTATCGTAGGTTACCGAAACCAGTATGAAATGTACCACACAGATCTGATACCGATTGCCTTCAGGATAATTCCTACTAAACAGTGCAACGAGGACTGCATTCCTCCTTCAGGCCAGTGATACCACAGTACTCAGATGGTTGAGGAACACTGACAGAACCACGAATATGCGCTCAGCGCCAAAAAACCGATATTTTCAAAGCCTGCTTGCGGTCAATGGTGTAAAA
>Ga0080006_1128922_pt1 | contig 13212 bp, 21 predicted proteins | sample RS3BMetagenome_FD_69209 | JGI IMG/M metagenome (GOLD analysis project Ga0080006, IMG submission 69209) | Ferric oxide microbial mat and aquatic microbial communities from Rainbow Spring, Yellowstone National Park, USA - RS3B (SPADES... ...
TTCCTGCCCAAGTGGGATCATCGGGCCATTCCCGAGCCCATGTGAAATCGGGAAGTTATTCCCGGCCTATTCCTTAACTCGAAGATTCGACGGTAAATCGTCAGGGGAGGGAACAGTATGCCGCAACTGATCAAGAAGCCGCCGAAGGACTGCAAGACCGATCCGGTTCAGGCAAGAAGGCACCACGGGACGGAGAGCCACCGCCAGCTCACCGAGAGCGCGCGGCAGCACGGCATTTTGCAGCCGCCAGGCATCCGCCCTACAGGAGAGGTCGTATGGGGAACGGGCCGAGTGCTCGCCGCCATCGCCGCCGGGTTGGAGGAGATTCTGGTCGCCGTCCTCGACGCACCAATGACCGAGGCGGAGTACCAGGTTCTCACCCTGACCGAGAATTTCGTCAGGGCGGATCTCACGCCGATCGAGCAGGTGGACGGCGTGGAGGCGGTAGCCAAGCTCAACCCGGACTGGTCCAACAAGGAGATCGCTAGCCGCGTGTCCGTCGATCCCAGCATGGTGACGAGGCTGCGCGCCGTCGCGGCGTGCCCGATCACTTATGCCGCTCTCGCGGATGGCAGGTTGAAGGGGGTCACCGATGCATACCAGGTGGCCAAGGCCCCTGCGGATCAGAAAGCCGGCCTGCTTGCCCTCCGCGTGTCAGGAAGCACGCGCGATGCGATGGCCGCCTATGGCCGGAAGAAGCGGGCGGAGCACTCCGAAGAGCCCCCCAAGGAAAAGTCGGCCCGCATCAGAATCCCGCTGGCAATCAACACGGACGAGCTGAAGGTCAATGGAACCGTCACGGTTGCCAGCCTGCCCGGGGAGGAGATTGATCTTGATGCCGCGAGGGATCTCCTCACCGAGGCTCTGAGGGCGCTGAACGACGCCAAGAAGCGCAAGCTTACCGCTAAGACCTTCGCCAGGGCCATGAAAGATATCGCGGCGTCTGGCGGCTGACAGCGGCGAGTCGGAGTCGAACGACAAACCCGCCGGAGCCGTTTCCGGCGGGATCGTCGAAGGAACGCGCCGAGAGGAGATCCACACCATGGAGAAGCCACGCGACGACGTCTGCGGATGCTGCGGGCCGGGGAAACCGCTGTACGAGCTGCGTCACCTGCTGAGCATGCTCGAGCGGCAGGAGGAGGAGCGCAAACAGCGCGAGGAGCGAGAGAAGAAGGCGAATTAGAGAGTCATCGAGCCGAGATCAACGGATACTTTTTCAGTACGGGAGTTACCAATGCTTAGCATCGTCTGCGAATGGGTCGATGTGGAACAGATGTTGGCCTTTGCACTCGGCGTCTACCTTATCCTGTGCATGGTGATCTGCCCCATCATGTGGATTCGGGATAAACAACGCCAGAAAGCGGATGCAGCGTGGCACCAACAATGGGCAGACGAGAGGCGACACATCGACACACGCAGCCCTCAGGTCGCCGAGGAAACGTCCATGCTGCTCAAGAAGATCGCGCAAAGGCGGCTGGCAGAGGGCCACGACAAAATCGCGGCTGATGACGGCCAATCCGTCTGACTTCAGGGGGCGTTTCATTACACGGGCAATCAATCTACCGGAAGGGTGCTATGACTCCAATTTTCGCGCAGTTCGGTATCTCGGACACACTGTTTTGGGGTGGCCTTGCGATCTTTTACGCTCGGGGTGTCTACATGGAACACAAGGCGGAACAGGAGGCTCAGGAGAGGATGCGCAGCGAGACGCTCAAGGAGGGGCTCCAGCTCGCGGAAGATCAGAAGGCGCTGGACGCCGCCGAGGCAAGGCTTGCTCAGCTCAGGAAGCTGGCCGAATCGCTCCTCAATGAGGAGCCCTCGCCATGAAACTCTGCCGTCTCATCCTGATTCTCGCGGTGCTGTCGTTCCTCGGTGCCGGCGCGTTGCTCTGCTTCAAAACCGCGTGGGGCTTGGTCATCGCCCTCATCGCGCTCCTCGCGCTGGCCGCTAAGAAACGCCACCAGATCCTCAGCGCCTTCGGCACGGCCCGCTGGGCGAGCGTCTCTGACATGGAGCGGGCCGGAATGCTCAAGGCCGGGTCGGGCCTGATCCTCGGTCGCGTCACAGTACCCAGGATCGGCTTCCTTCAGTCCCTGCGCGAGCTCTTCCGCAAGCGCATTCCTGCCGCCATCGCCTGCGAAAACTTCGTGTTCTCGATGCGCAAGTTCCAGCCGAAGAAGCCGGACCCGGCGATGGTCAGACTGAACAAGGCCGTCCACATCGCGGTCTTCGCCCCGACGGGGGCGGGCAAAGGCGTGTCCTTCGTCATCCCCCACCTGCTGACCTGCCCGGACTCTTGCGTGGTCGTGGACTTCAAGGGCGAGAACGCGCTGATCACGGCAGAGCATCGAGCCAAAATGTTCGGCCACAAGATCGTGATCCTGGACCCGTTCGACGCCGTCACCAGGAACGGCAAGAACCCCAAGAAACTCGACCGGCCGTCGGACAACTTCAACCCACTCGACCAGATCCACGCCGATTCGCCGCTGGCTCTCGACGATTGCAACAACCTCGCCAAGGCCCTTGTGGTCAGCACCGGTGAGGAGAGGGAGCCGCACTGGAACGAGTCTGCCGAGCGGTGGATTTCCGGGATGGCTGCGGTGGTGACACAGTTCGGGGAGACCGGAAACCGTTCTTTGCAAACGGTTCGAACCCTGCTGGCCAATCCCCTGAAGACGAGCGCCGTCATCAAGATGATGTGCGAGTCGCAGGCGTGCGGCGGGATGCTCTCGCGCAAGGGCTTCGAGCTCACCAAATACGTCGAGAAGGAATTGGGCTCGGTCATGACGACCACGAACAGGTTTATGTATTTCCTCGACACGCTGCCCATCGCAGCCAATACCACGGCCAGCAGTTTCGACCCGGCCGACCTCTGCAAGGGCAAGATGACGGTCTACCTCGTGCTGCCTCCGGAGCACATGCGGGCGCAAGCGGGGCTGCTGCGAATGTGGGTCAGCTTCATGCTGCTTGCCGTGGTGCGCGGCGGCCTGCAAGAAACGAACAGGGTCCACTTCGTCCTCGATGAGGCCGCCAGCCTTGGGCGGATGGACTCGCTCGACGACGCGGTGGACAAATACCGGGGCTACGGCGTGCGACTCCAGTTTTACTACCAGAGCCTGGGCCAGCTTCAGAAGTGCTTCCCCAAGGGGCAGGACCAGACCCTGCTCTCGAACACGACGCAGGTGTACCTCGGCGTCAACGACCAGGCGACCGCCGAGTACGTGAGTAATCGCCTCGGTGAGCAGACCATCATCGTGGACAGCGGAGGCACAAACAACGGATGGAGCAAGCAGATCAACGACGACGGCAAGTCCAGCTACTCCCGCTCGGGAGGGGGTAGCCATAACTGGGCGCAGCAAGTCCGCAAGCTGCTGAAGCCCGAGGAGGTCGTTGGGCTCGACAAGGACGTCGCTATCACGTTCACGCCGGAGATCCCACCGCTATGGACGAAGGTCATCAAGTATTACGAGCAGCCGCAGCAGACGAGGTGGTGGGAGCCGCACCGGGTGAATCCGTGGAAGACGATGAGGACGAGGGCGGAGATGCATCTGGCGGCGGTGATGCTGCTGGGGATTGGGCTGGCGCTCCTGTGGTGTGTGGCGACTCTGTAGGCGATTCAGACCCGGAAGACCCGGAAGGAGGGTGCGAGATGTCGGTTGAGAAGTTGGCGGAGATCCTGAGCGGCGGCACGGAGCCAGTGCGTGCCGAGCCCGTCCGTGAGCAGGCGATGGCCCCGCAACAGATGGAGTCCATGGGGTTCATGGAGGGCGTTCAGGCCATCGCCCCCGGCCTGTCGCTGGGCAAGATCCTCGGCGACATCGGGCACGAACTGAAGGAGCAGGGCGCTCACGGAGCCCACGAGGCGGCGGCTGCCCTGTTCAACGGATCGGCCTTCGTGATGTACCCGCACGCGGGACAGGAGCAGGAGGCCCAGACGCAGGCGGCTCCCGAGCAGGTTCAGCCCGCTCAGGACTTCAACAAGATCGTCGAGGCTCCGACCGTCGCGCCGATCACGCCTGCCGTCGAGATGGAGAGGGACATGGGCGGCCGCGAGATGTAACTGCGGTCACGGATAACTGGCCAGCCTACCGTGTTTTTCGGCGTCGGGGGCAACCGCAAGGAGCCGTCCTTAACACGCCAGGGGTTAATTCACCCCGATCAGGGCTTTCGACCTGCGGTAACGCCGCAGCTACTGAATCAGGCAATCACAACTTCATCACTCCGTCAACCACAAGGGGAAGTCAAATGCAGTCGCTTAACGATTTCTTGTCGAACAGCATCCTCTACGGAGCTGCCGCGGTGGTCGGCTGGATGTACATCCTGAAGACGCTGAACCGCAGCGCACCGAGCGTCACGAGCGCGGCGAAGAGGGCCGCAACCAGCAAGGCCGTCGATGTGCTTTCCAAGCTGTTCAAGTAGGAACGGAGGGACGAGATGAGTGGAGCTGACGAAGCCCTCGGCAGGTTGTTCATCATCGGCTGCCTTGGCGTCATCGGTATCAAGTGGTTGTGGCAGAAGTTCGCCGAAAGCAGCCCCGAAGCGGTTGATGCCGCGAAGAAGCGTGCCGAGGAGAAGGCCATCGACCTCATCAATCGGTGGCTGAAGTAAGACCCTACGGATTAGTCGTGGGGAACCAAAAGGCGGGCACGGACGCCCGCCATTTTCTCAGGAGCAAGCCATGCCCAGCGATGAAAAACGGCTCCAAGAAGCCTTCCGCCATATCGCGCGGATCAAGGACGGCACCTACCCCGCCGTCATCGGCCGGGATGAAAAGTACCGCATCGAGGAGAGGCCGTGGGACGACATGCCCGATCGCAGCAAGCTCGCGATCCTCACCGATGCCGTTAACTGGGAGGGCGTGACGAACCGCGACCAGGCCCACATCCTCCTGTCCGAGATCGACCCCGGCAAAATCAGCGACGCCCAGCGGAACCGCCTGATCGACATGGCGACCGAGGACAAAGCCCGCGAGAGCGGGGGAAGGGAGAGGTGAAGATGTTCATTCACAGCGAATCCTGCAACCCCGCGGTCCACCGAATCTGCGTGGAGATCGCCCGAAAGTGCGTGGCGATTATCGAGCCGCTGCTCCGCCAAGAAGAGCGTGCCGAGGCGGCCCGCGAGTTCTACATGGCCGCCCGCGAGGTGATCGACAAGCCGCCTGGCCGCGAGCCGGAGGTGTGACATGCCGACCAAAGAGCAGATGGAGACAGCCTCAGAACACATCAAAGATGTCATTGGTCGGAACTACATCGAAGGCGATGGCGATCAATGCTCCTGCTGGTTCCAGCCCGAGGGCGGCGGCGCCGTCGGGATGACAATCTTTCAGGGCGTCCCGGCCGGCACGCCGGAGCCGTTCGCCGAGATGCCGAGCAAGGCGAAGGCCGAACTGCTGGCCACCTGCGTTGGTTGGGATGGTTTCACCGACGGCGAGCGAGCCGACGTTATCAACCGCGTCCTCGACGGGGAGGATATGGAGTTCTGGATGGACGGGATAAAGAACTACAATCCCGAGAATGATTTTTCCCGCCCGCTGACCGGGAAACAGCATGAGAATTACTTGTCGGATATCGCTGCCAGCTTTGGCATGACTTCGGAGGAGGTGGACGACTATTACTACAGGATGGAGAGCCATCCGCATCAGGCTCAAGGCGGATCGGCCGACCGTCCAGTCAGGCCGCTGACTGAGGAACTCATCGCCGCCGCCATGCTCGACGTTTGGCCTGGCATCGCCACCGTGGTTGACTTCGGCATCGATTCCGAGCGGCATCTCGGCGCGCTGCAGTTCGCTATCCGGGAGGAGTTGGTGACACCGCAAGAGCTGGACGCGGCCATGGGCAGCGGTGCGAAGCTGACGGAGATCGCGCAGCGAGGGGAGAACCCCTACCGTGACGTGACGTTCAAGACCTCGTGGGATGGCTTGCCGCTTGAACCGCCGAATGAGGCCGGCGAGCACGACACCAAGGCCCTCTTCGCCGAATGGACCGCCGATTACGCGGCAGCGAAGGAACGCGACAGCGGCAAGGCCGAATTCAACCGGATTCTTACCGAGCAGCCGCAGCGGCAGGAGCCGAGGCGGCGGGAACCTGAGGAGCGCGAGAGATGAACGAGACAGCCGTGATTTCCTGCCCGCAGTGCCTGCGTCAATACGAAGTCGACGCAGCGACCGACAGCCTCGTCGCCCAGTGCGGCGTCTGCAAGGCGTGCTTCACCGTCGCAATCCCCCGACTTACGGGGACGGTGGAGAATGTCCTGGTGCTCGATAAGGAGATCGAGCCTCATTACGTCTTCTTCAAGGAAGCTTGCGAGACGATGGCAAGGAAGGCCTGCGAGCTGCTTCCCCTCGCAGGGGAGCCGGTGACAGCGGAATCCATCGCCAAATTCGTGGCCAGCATTCCGATGGATCGCGGGGAGTTGAGCGATGGCAGCTGGCGAGATGGCTTTTTCTTCCACTCGATGGCGAAGGCGAACGACCTCCATCCGAGCGGGCAAGATCGTGCGAGGTTCGTGGAGTTGGCGGATTATTTCCTGTCATTCATAGAACGCGAGCGTTCCGCCGCCCTTGGAATGCTCATCGCAGCCTTCAGCGGCGTGCTGGGCGGAATCGAGTGGTCGGACCTCAAGCAGGCCGAGCGTCCGGAGCAGAAGGAGGGCATCGGATGAGCATCGACGTGACGCCTCGGACCCTCGACGAACGGCTCGACCGTATCGAATCCCTGCTGGCCGAGCTGGTGGTCCAGCGCACGGTTAAGGACTGGTATTCCACGGCTGAGGTCGCCAAGCACCTGGGAAGGGCCGAATACACGGTCCGCGAGTGGTGCCGCCAGGGTAGAATCCGCGCGAAGAAGAAGCCCTGCGGGCGAGGCAAGGGCGGGGAATGGCTGGTGTCCCACGAGGAGTTCATGCGGTTGAGGAACGAGGGGCTGCTCCCGTTCCGAGCGGGCTAGGGTCGGCGTGCTGCCCCTCGCACACCCGGCACGCTGGGCGCTGCGATCTCATCCGCCTGAGCGCAGGGAAGCGCCATGGGCTCCACGTCTTTCACGAGCCCCTCGAATTTGAACGTCTGAAACGCCGCAGTGGCTTTCGCCTTGCGCTGGCGGAGGTCTGCCCTCAGTTCGTCGGCTCTGGTCATATCGGAATTATCGCACGGTTTGCGCGGCCTGTAAATAATGGTTGCGCGGCGGTGCGGTCCTGCTATGGTTACCCGATGCGAACACTCAATGAACCCCATTTATTCAGCCTTTCAGCGCAGCGGATGCCGAGTGTTCGCAAAATTCTTGTCGCGTCCGTTGCGCCGAGTGGCTGGTAGTGAGGTGAGATGGCAGAAGACTTGGAAAAGCGCGTAGCTGAGCTGGAACGCCGGGTGGCGAGGTTGGAGCCGCATGTCGACGCTATGATGCCCATAGGGCCGATCAAACCGCCGTACCCTTCTGAGGAGGAGGTGGAGAACGAGTTCCAAAAGATTGCGGATGAGGCCGCTCGCCGGATGCGAGAAAAGCAGGTCCACCCCGTCGATCGCTCGGCCCAGCAACTCGTCAGCGGCGAGCCTGTGCCGGGTGACGACTCTCACACCAAGTTGAAAGAGAACGGCCAGCAGCAGGATTACGTGGTGCTCTCGCCCGAAGAGCGGGCAAAGGGCTTTGTTCGTCCGGTGCGTCGTAGTTATCGGCATGTGGGGCCGGTAGGGTCGCAGCACCCGCTGCGAGATCTCACGGATGAAGAAAAAGCTCGCTACTCTGAGTTCGGCTACGTGAAATACGAAGTCTATCCGCCCAGCGATTCCTCGGTGGTCGGCAAATTCTGGACGCAACAGCAACTCGATAGCGTGGGCAAGGGTTGCGGAACCGTGACCACCATGGGCCAAGCTCTCGCCGAAACGTATGCGCGTGATCCGAAATTTTACGGCGGTACGTTCTGTTGCGGGTGCGGCAAGCACCTGCCGGTTGGCGAGTTCGTTTGGGAAGGAACCGAGGAAAGGGTTGGCAGCTAATGGTCGGGATGAGAACACGCGAACCTTCATCTGTGGCGAAGGAATTCAATGACGCCACAAAAGCGCTGCTCGCTGAGTTCAAGGACCAGCTGAATGCCATGGAGATGTTGGCCGTCACCGCTCATTTGGTCGGTGTCCTGATAGCCTTGCAAGATCAGCGTAAGGTCACCAGAGAAATGGCGCTGGAGCTTGTTACCCAGAACATCGAAGCCGGGAATGCGGAGGCTATCGGGTCGTTGCATGAGACTGAAGGCACGGCATGACCCGCGTCCGCTTCCGCGATTTCGATTGCATCGTCCAGAGGCGCCAATACGGTAACGGTCGCCCGGCGCTCGAGTTGGTCGACGCCGAGGACGGCTCGCCCATCGCCAAAGCCACGGTCAACCTGCCCGACACGCCGCTGGGCAAGAACCAGGTCTTCATCAAGAACTACGCGGAAAACGAGGGGATGCTCGAGGCCCTCGTCGCCGCGGGCGTGGTGAAGCCGACCGGCGAGTCGGTCCGGTCGGGTTTCGTCGAGGTGCCGGTCTGCGAGCTCCAGCCGCCATTCCGGGAACCGAGTCAGGTCGATAAGCTGGATGAGCGGTCCTCCGGACGAGGCAACGGGCGGGCGAGGTAGCCATGGTCGGCAACACGAGTATCCAGACCCTCATCGGCCTCATCCGAAGCGCGAGGATCGACCTGTCCACCGAGAAGCGGGCCCAGGCTGACGTTGAGCAGATTCTGACCCAAGCAGGGATCGAGTTCGATCGCGAGTTTCCTCTGACGGAATCGGACATCATCGACTTCATGGTGGAGGACATCGGAATCGAACTGAAACTCAAGGGTGCCCGGAAGAAGGAGGTCTACCGTCAGCTCTGTCGCTACGCCGGCCATCCCCGCGTGGGTAGCCTCCTTCTGGCCTCGAACCTGAGCATGGGCCTGCCTGGCCAGATCGAGGGCAAGGATGCTTACTTCGTGAGGCTGGGCGAGGCCTGGCTATGAGGACTTACGGCTGCATCTCTCTCGCTCCCGACCGGGAGTATTGGATCATCGAACGCGCAGAGCCGCACGTCTCGATCCGCCTCAAGCAGATGTTCCCCAGCATCCCGAAAGCCGCCGTGCCGCCGTACCGGCTGCCGCACAATCTCGTGACGGACACCGACCTCGACTGGTTCATGCAGCGGTATCCACTCGATATCTCCGAGCCGGACCGGGTGTCGATGGAGGGCGGCCGTCAGTCGTTCCTCCAGCGGCAGGCGGAGATGGAACGCATCCTGATGCCGGATTACGTCCCGGGCGGGGGTGCCCAACTTCGCGAAGGGCAGCAACTCCGGCTCTACCAGTGGCAAGCCATCGAGGTTCTCCGTCGCCGCGGGAAACTCCTCCTCGGCGACGAGGGCGGCCTCGGCAAGACGTACACAGCCGCCGGGTTCATGGTGTCTGAACCGGGCTCGCTCCCCGCCGCGGTCGTCTGCGACGCCCACATGCAGCGGCAATGGAAGGAAAAGATCGAGGCGTTCACGCACCTCCGGGTCCACCTCATCAAGAAGGGCAGCCCCTACGACCTGCCGCCCGCCGATGTCTACGTCTACCGCATCAGCCAGGTGGCCGGGTGGTCGGACATCTTCGCGACAGGGTTCTTCAAATCCGTCACCTACGACGAGCCCCAATCGCTGCGGACGGGTTCCGGCACCGCCAAGGGTGCGGCGTGCAAGGTGCTGTCGGCGAACACGACCTATCATCTCGGGCTGACCGCCACGCCGATCTACAACTACGGCGACGAGATGTGGCACATCATGCAGTTCATCGACGACGCCGCCCTCGGCCAGTGGGGCGAGTTTGAGCGGGAGTGGTGCGACGCGATCGGCAACGGCAAGTACCGGATCAAGGACCCGAAGGCCCTCGGCACGTACCTCCGCGAGCAGTACGTCATGCTCCGGCGGCTCAAGTCCGACGTCGGCCAGCAATTGCCGAAGGTCTCCCGCATCGTCGAGCACATCGACTACGACGAGAAGGCGGTCGCGGCCGTCGAGGACTTGGCCCGGGCTCTCGCGATCAAGGCGACCACGGCCAGCTTCGTGGAGCGAGGTAACGCCGCCCGCGAGTTGGACATCATGATGCGTCAGACGACCGGCGTGGCTAAGGCCAGGACGGTGGCCGCATTCGCTCGCATGATGGTCGAGGCCGGGGAGGCGGTCGTCCTCTGGGGATGGCACCGCGAGGTCTATGAGATCTGGAACAAGGAATTGGCCGACCTGAAGCCCGCTATGTACACGGGAAGCGAAACCGCAAGTAAGAAGGACGCGGCGAAGGCCCGCTTCCTAAACGGCGAGACGGACATCCTCATTATGTCGCTCAGGAGCGGGGCGGGCGTCGACGGCCTGCAGCACCGATGCGCCACCGGCATCTTCGGCGAACTCGACTGGTCGCCAGGGATTCACCAGCAGTGCATCTGGCGCCTGGACCGCGAGGGCCAGTCGAGCCCGGTCACCGCCTTCTTCCTCGTGACCGACGACGGCAGCGATCCGCCGATGATGGACGTGCTCGGCATCAAGGCGTCCGAGGCCCAAAGCATCGTCGACCCCTATCTCGGCGTGGAGGTCAAGGAGAACGACACAAGCCATCTGCGAAGGCTCGTCGAGCGGTATCTCGACCGGAAGAAGGAGGCGGCTGCATGACCGCCGGTGCGACCCTTCCCCCCGAACGGAACGCCGTCATCTCCACCTGCGGCCGGTACCGCTACCTGCTGACCCGCCAGGTCGGCCCCGGCCTGCAGACGGCCACGTTCATCATGCTGAACCCGTCGACGGCCGACGCCACCAGCGACGATCCGACCATCCGCCGGTGCATCGGCTTCGCTCGCCGGTGGGGCTGCGGACAGCTGGCAGTCCTCAACCTGTTCGCCGTGCGCGCGACCGACCCGGCCGACATGAAGCGGGCCGATGACCCGGTGGGCCCGGAGAATAGGGATTGGTTCGACCGGACTCTGCTGGCCCCCGAGGGACCGGTGGTCTGCGCCTGGGGCGTCCACGGCGAGTATCGGGGCCAGGACCTTACCGTGCTTGCCTGGCTCGCTGAGTACGGCATCAAGCCGCTGGCTCTCGGGATGACAAGGGACGGCCACCCGAAGCACCCTCTGTACCTACCGAAATCTGCGGGTCCGACAGCGTTTACACCACGCGTGGCAGATAGCGGTAGATCATGATAGCGGTCTCGAAGCTGTCCGGGCTTCTGGCTCCCCACTCGACCCAGCTAACGCCCTCGGGGAGCGATAATTGCTCGCGTTTCATCAGGCCGTAATGATAGCTGTTCTCGTCCACCAGCACGGCGTAGGCGACCGGTACCCGGCCTTCAGCGACGTACATCCGCACTTTCTCGATGTCGCAAAGATGGCCTGCTACGCCGTGGCCCGGGAGAAGGTGTTGAGGCCTGCCATGCTTCAGCTGCCGGTTTGCGATATCGGGCCGCGTGCGCGAGGGCTCGTACTTGATCTCGGCGCCGAGCAGGATCTCGCCCTCCGATGAGAGAGCGACGATGTCGCATTGCTTCCGACCCGCGGCCACCTTGACGTAGTGCTCGTAATCGATCTGGATCGCCAATCCCTGAGCCTTCGCCTCTCGGACCATGCAGCCCCAAAGTACCGTCACGACGTCATACTCAGTTCGGAACAGGAACGAGCTGTAGTTGTCCCTGAGCCAATCGAGGGCCTCCTCAAACAGGGTGGCGGCGGCATTCATAATTTGAGTCCTGGGAGTTATCGAACCGGTCACCTCCTATGCCTTCTTCGCCCAGGAGCTGAGCCGGCACAGCGCCAGGAGTACGTCCGACGTAAACTTTGCTTCCTCGACGCTCTTGTAAAGGATCAGCCTTCGGTCGATGTGGTGCTGCACCTGGTTCCTGGTCGCGTAGAGCAAATGCACGGCATGCGCGATTCGCTCCAACTTAGTCAGGTTCGTGTCGTTGATCCCGTCGCGGATCGTCGGGTAGTGCGTGTTGAACTTTTTCGTGTTGTTAGTGTTCCTGGCGCCAATGTATCCCGCAATCAAAACTGAGATGTTGCCCCGCTGGGTTGCGGTGAAGCCCTGCGTAACCAAATCGTAGAGCTTCCACACGTTGGCCGCGACGTCAGCTCGCCGCTTTACTTCGGTCTCAAGCAGCCGGGACAGGTCAGCGATCAGGTTCCAATAGCCAACCCGTATACTATCGGATTCGCCCCACCCAGATGCCGTTTCCAACTGGCGGAGGTGAATCCGCCTTGCCGAGCAAATGATGTACTGCAGCTTCGAATAGCCCGAGAGCTTGCGCCATGCCTTTTTCGCGGCGTCTTTCGAGTAGGGCTTGCCCCACAGATCCTGGTGGATCGTGAGCGGATATTGCTCCTGGGCGGCATCGATCGTGTTCCAGAAGTTTGGGTCGAACAGTTCTTCGTTGAGGAAGATGTTCCAGTTCTTCTGGCCCGACGTCAGCCGGGTTTCCTCCTCGGCCAGCTCGAAATAGTGCATGGCCCCGGTGAAATCGTAGGTTCGCAGGTAGGCGAGCCCTACGTTAAACAGCATTGATCCCTTATGGATCTGGCAATTGTTGGCCGCCTCGTACTGTAGGGCGTGCGCATAGCATTCCGAGAAGATGTGCCGCGCCATCGCCGGGTCACGATGGCTGATGGCCAGGACGATGCCGTCATTTGCGGGGGAGAGCATCGCGTCATCAGCGAGGGTCCGGGGGCCTATCGCTCGTGCGTCGATCCGCCCCTTGGTCGTCTCGATGACCTCGGTCGCGAGAGCGTTCCGGGCCTGACGAATGTTGCTGAACGCTTGCAAAACCATAGTCAGCGATCCTCTCTCTCGATCCGTTCGTCACCCAAAAACCCGACTGATCGCGTCCTTCATGACCTTCGGGTAGAGGTGCCGGTAACGCTTCCTTTGCTCTTCCGACTGATGCCCGACGATTTCATCGATCACCCGCTGGTCCACACCTTCGCTCGCCAGCGCCGATATGAACGAATGCCTTAGGACGTGGTAGCCCCGCAGGGACGCCCACTTTGACCCGGCCACAGTTCGCTTGAAATGGTCGTGGGCCTCGTCCTTGGTGACCGCCGTGGGCCCATCTCGCCTCGTCCTGCTCCGGGCCACCCGTTCCGCCTGGCAGAACAGCGATGGCCCGTCTGGGCGAACGGGTAGCCACTCGCGGAGAACCTCGCCCAGCTTCGGCGTGATAGGAGCCGTCCGGGTCGACCGCTTGCCCAC
>Ga0080006_1258147_pt1 | contig 13212 bp, 8 predicted proteins | sample RS3BMetagenome_FD_69209 | JGI IMG/M metagenome (GOLD analysis project Ga0080006, IMG submission 69209) | Ferric oxide microbial mat and aquatic microbial communities from Rainbow Spring, Yellowstone National Park, USA - RS3B (SPADES... ...
CTCGTAGTACCGATTAGACGCGAAGAGAAGCGTAATGGTTACACGGGTACAGGTCCGCCTCAAGGAGTACCCCGAGTGCCCCTATCCGCGTGAAATCACCCGTGGCCTTTGACGGATAGCGAAACTCCACTGACCCCGACCCTGACCCTGACCCTGACCCTGATCCTGATCCAGTTGCCCCAATTAACACCCACTTTTCACACTAAATGTCCGTCATGAGCACGCGCACACGTCATTTTACTTATAATCAGTCCATTAAATTTACTTATTTATAATAATCACCATTTATATGATCGAAAATAGTATCACTGACTTCGATTCAGCATGATGTCGGCCCCTTGTGTGGATTAAGAGCCTGCTTTCGGCAAAATAGCATCATCCCTCGGCACTAATTTTTCGAGGGTCATCGTAATCCCGAACTCCCCCCGCAGCCCCACCGCCAACAGCCCCCCGTCTCGGGGCCGAAATGACCTCTGCCGAAAACACAGAACAGTCGCCCTTGCTCTCCTACCGATTTTTAAGGTCGAACCCATTCGCAAAACCGGCCACAAATCAAAGAGGCGTGTCTAGTTGGGTCTCAGGCCAGTTACGAGGTGTGTATGCAAATGCCGCTCACAAGGTGTATGCTGATATCATAGATTGTCATATACTCTTCGCCTTCACTCGATCGTTCGCGCAGCACATAGCCGCCAAGCGGTCACCATACTCTTCTTAAAGGAGATTGCCCATAGATGCGACACACACGCCTTCACCCTCAGTTTGTCGTTCCCCGGGCTACGCAGAACAGCCCGGCCGCCAAGCCGAGCGAACCCGGGCGACGCCGTGGTCCCGCGCCCGAAAACTTCAGACACCTCAGACACCTGAGCGCCACCGCCGCCGCCGCCGCGACAATCGCGATCGGCTTCTTGTTGCCAAGCTGGACCACATCGGCTGCGGCGGCGACCGTCCCGCCCGCCGCCGTCGCGCTGTACAGACTCGGCCTGTCGGTGAAGGCAACCAACCCTTCGCTCGCGCTCAAGGACTTCACGCAAGCGTCTGTGCTAGCTCCCAACTGGGAGCCTCCAGTTTATGAAGAAGGGGCACTGCTCGCGGTCTCCAACTTCCCGCAGTCGATTCCCGTGCTCATGGATGCCGCCAGAATCAACCCGCAGGATGATACGGTTTGGAACATCCTCGGCTGGGGTTACTACCAGGCGCACGCCTATGCGAAAGCGGAGATCGCATTCAGACGCCAACTGCACATCGCACCCGGCAGTGGTCCAGGCCTGTGGGGCCTCGCCAACTGTTACGCCAACAGCACCGTTCGTCAGTTTGCGCAGGCTCGCGTGGAGTTGTCGGCACTGGCCAAACAATCGCTCTACCGACCTGAAGCCGAGCGACTCCTATCGAATCTGCCGCCGAACGCCGTGGACCCTACGCAGTCCCCGACGGCGGCCGTCACGACCGAAGATGCCATCGCGATGCTCCTGTCGTGGCGAAGCGACACATTACACTACCCCGCCACCCCAGTCCGAGCAGGCAACGGCCTGCCCGCCAGCGCAGATGTCGCACAATACGTGGCCTTTGCGGCCGCTCACGGCTTGCTGACCGGCATCGACATCCCATCGTTTCAGGCCCCGGCCACACGCTTGAATCTGGCCCTGATGCTCGCCAACTTCTACGGGATCAACCCGTTTGACTACGTGCGTCCATTTGCGCTGTCCGACGTCGCCTCTGTCCCCATCGATGAGCAGATGACGATCAACAGCGTCCTCGCCAACCGCCTTCTGACGACCCTTGGCACCGATCAATTTGGGCCAAATGAAACGATGACGCGAGCCGCATTTGCCGCTGTGGTTGCCCATGCGAACACAGTCATGGCCAAGCCACCGACCGCAGCCCAGTTGCTGACATCACCAGATCCGGCCAGAACGGTGCCGCCTGTGCTGTACTTTTTCACGACCTCGCAGCCAGACGCGAGCATTCAGGACGCCGATCTCGCGGCTCACAGTCACGCCATCACCGCGATTGGACTCACGGATTATCCATTTGTCCAGGACTTCCCGGCCGGGTCGGCGCGAACAAGGGAGAAAATCGACCAGACGCAGTTTCTCTTGACGGCCATGTCCGCTGGTCCCGCCGTCACGACCGAGCTGTCTGATATCAAGGCAGCCGGGATTGGCGCATTCATGGTGCTGTCCAATTACAACAACGTCACGCACAAGGCGGACCCCGCTGTCGTCCAGCAAATGCTCGCCTCCACAGCAACGCAACAGGCGCTTGTCCAGGAGATCGTCCGCATCGTTCAAAACGAACAGTTGGCCGGCGTGACCGTCGACCTCGAGGACCTCTATCCGAGCGAACGCGCGCCCCTGTTGTCCTTCGTGCAGCGACTCGACGCCGCACTTTCGGGGATCGGCAAGAAGACGATGATCTGTCTTCCGGAGCGCGACCAAAGCTCCGCTGGCAACAGTCCCTACGACTATGCGGGGCTCGGAGCCGCTGCCAATTATGTGATGCTGATCACCTATGATGAAAACGTGCCTGGCGGACCCTCCGGCGACATCTCGACGCTGAGCAACACACAGCGCGTCGTGCAATTTGCCGTCCAACAGATACCGGCAGACAAGATCCTGGTGGGCGCGGCCGACTATGGGTACGACTGGGTGGGCACGAGCGCGACAGAGGTCAGTATGGCCCAAGCTGAGGCGTTGGCACAGCAGTATGGCGCCACCATCAGCATCGACCCCGCGTCAGAGACGCCCACGTTTCACTACACCGTAAACGGTCAAATGCACGTCGTCTGGTTTGAAGATGAGGCGAGCATCGCGGACATCGAATCGCTCGTACACACGTACGGGCTGCTTGGACTGTCTGTCTGGCATCTCGGCAGCGAGGACGCTGCCTTCTGGCAGGCGATCACGGGCTGAGGACCGGCTGCAGGTAGCCGTGGAGCATGCGTTTGATTTCACTGAGCACGAACGCGCGTTCCCCTGGCGTGGCCGTGGACACCAGTGGAAGCAGGGCCTCGACCGCGTGGACCGCGATGACGATGTAGCTGCGTCGCCGTGAGTCCTCCATGTCCGGGCACAACGCTGCAAAGACCTGTGCCGTGCGATCGATGATCTCGGCGCGCAAGGCATCCACGGCCGCCATCTGCTTGAGCGGCGACAGCGTCGAACAAAACAGTGATTCGAACCCGGGTTTTGCGGCATTGTAGGCGACCAGAGGATCGACCAGATGGTCGATCAACTCTGGCAGCGGCGCACGCGGGTTCACCTCCGCAAACAAGCGATCGTACAAGCCCCGAATCTCTGCATGGTACGCCTCCGCCAAGGCCGTCACCAGCGCATCCTTGTTAGGATAAAACTGATAGATCGACCCAATCGAGATGCCAGCGCGAGCCGCCACGGCGTTTGTCGTCATGTGATCATAGCCCGACTCCACCAACTCCTGCTCCGCCGCCTCCAGGATCAGCGCCACCCGCTTGCGTCCTCGCTCACCTTGCGGCACCCTGCGCACAAAATTGTCACTCATCTTGCGCCCACTCCTGTTGACATATGTGAGCAACTACTCACATAATGTTTCTTGTTGAATGTGAGCCATAGCTCATATTGCGAATTGTACCACATGCGTAAGAGCTTGACACGCTGTGCGTAAGAGCTTGACACGCTGTGCATGTGAGCTCAGCGCGCTGTGCGGGCAAGCTCGCATGCGCCCTATCGCGAATTCGACTGGATCCGGATAATCTGCGGAGGTGTTTATTGTGTCCCACAAGTACGCGTCATTTGTCCGGCGATTCCGCTTCGCGATCGTGGCCGTCTGGCTGGTGGCGGCTGTCGCCACGGGAATATGGTTGCCGAATCTGGCGAGTGTGGTCGCCTCCCAAAAGAGCAGCTACTTACCCGCCAACGCGTCAGTGAACGTCGCTCAAAACTGGCTTGACAGCGTCGATCCCGCGCAGCAAGCGACCAGTACGGCTCTCATCGCCCTCCATCAGAGCGGCGGATTGAGTGCGGCGGACAACCGCTATTTTGAGAAGAAGCTCGGCACCATCGCGCAGGACAAAGCGCAGTACGGCGTCCTTAACGTCGAAGACGCCTACGACACGCCAACCGCTGTGGCCTCTTCCTTTCACAGCGCTGACAAGACAACGGACATCGCGTTGATCGGCTTTCCCGGAGGCGACGTGTCGACGGCGACGAAAGACGCGCTCGCAAAGCTGCATACGGTGATGAGCCAGCCGCCCTCCGGAGCGCAACTGTACTTTACGGGTGACGCACCGATCCAGCAGGATGAAACCACCATCTCCCAGCAGGGTGTCGAAAAGACCGCGGCTGTCACCGTGGTGCTCGTTCTCGTGATCCTGCTTCTCGTCTTTCGCTCGGTCCTTGCGCCGCTGTTGACGTTGCTCGCGATCGGGTTATCCTTCTTTATCTCCTCAGGGATCGTCGCGTGGCTGGCGCAACGAGGGTTGCCGTCGTCCACCTTCACACAGACGTTCCTGATCGCCGTCTTGTTTGGAGCCGGGACGGACTATACGATCATCCTCCTGAACCGCTACCGCGAAGAACTGACCAAGTCACACGATACCGTTCACGCGTTGGCGCAGTCGCTGCGCGCGGTCAGCAAGACGATGGCGTTTAGCGCTAGTACAGTGTTTGTGTCATTTGCTGTATTATACTTCACGCGCTTCGGCCTCTACCGCAGCGCCGTCGGCGTTTCGGTCGGCATCGCCGTGGCTCTGATCGCCTGCTTGTCCTTCGTCCCGGCCCTGATGGCGATTTTTGGCCGGCATCTGTACTGGCCCAAGCGTCCCTTGCCCGGCGCCAGCCATCCACAGTCACGTCTCTGGGGTTTCACCGGCGGCGTCGCCGTTCGGCGTCCGTGGTTGACGCTGCTGGCGCTCGTCGTCGTCTTGGCGCCCATTGCCAGCCTCTTTACAAATACGCGGACATTTGATCCCCTGGCGGACATCCCTTCGGCACCATCGGCCAAAGGGTTTCACGTGGTGTCCCAGGCGTTTGGCCCCGGCCATGCGCTGCCGATGCAGTTGGTGCTTCGCACTCCGGACAATCTGCGGTCGTCGCAAGGTCTCGCGACCATCGCGCAGATCACAGCGGCGGTCGCTCACTTGACGGCAGTCGATGAGGTGCAAAGCGCCACAGCGCCCGCCGGAACACCGATCGCCAGCTTCACACTGGCTCACCAGAATCAGTTGGCCGCACAAGGGTTGACAAAGATCAATACCGGACTGAGCACACTTGGGCAGGGCTTGACGACAACTGGGGAGAAGATGACGGCGAGTTTGGGGCAATCGGCCCAGTTGGTTCGCGGAGCACAGCAGGTTGCCAGCGGCACCGCCTCGCTGCATACAGCAGACGCCACCATCGCAGCTCAGATGTCCCGATATGCGTCAGGTGTGAGCCAGTGGCGGCAAGGCGCAACCAGCTTTTCCGCTGGGCTGCAAAAGCTCACGGCGGGCACGGCGAGTATCGAACAAGGCAGCGCCAAGCTGACAGGCGGCCTAGGGAAGCTCGCAAATGGAGCGGTTACCGAGAGCGGTGGGCTCAGTCAACTGAGCGGTGCTGACGCGAAACTGTCCCAGGCAGCCAAAGAACTCGCCAATGCCTTGGCGCAGTGGGCGAAGGCGCACCCTGGCCAGACGTCCGGGCCGCAGTGGCAACAAATCATGGCCCTTGCGCAAGGCACGGATCAAGGGCTCTTGCACACAACAGGTGCCGCGAGTGCGCTGTCGCAGGGGGCCACGCAGATGGCAGGGGGCCTGCAAGGGGCCGTCAGGGGATCGCAGTCGCTGACGGCCGGGCTGAAGTCCTTGCAAAGCGGCGCTACAGCCGTCCAAGCTGGTGCCAGCCGACTGTCTCTGGCGGCTGGGAAGCTGGCCAGCGGCGCCCAGTCACTCGCCGGCGCCGATCAGCAAATCGCCGGGGCCGCGGGGACACTGGCCGCGGGTAGCTCGCAAGTCGCCGGCGGCGTGCGCCAGACGCAGGGACAATTGGGAACCCTAGGCCGTGGCCTGACAGCCGCCGGCCAAGGAGCCGTCAAACTGAGCCGCGGCACGCACCAGGTCGGCACCTTTCTGACCGGCACCAGCACGGCCAGCACGCAGGGCAACCCAGGTTTCTACGTTCCCGCGACCCAGATCCAGAGCAATGCCAGCTTGCAAAAGGCGCTCAAGGTCTATATCTCCAAAGATGGGCACACGGCGGAATTTACCGTGATTCTAAAGGCCAATCCATTTTCCATGACGGCGATCCAGCAGATGCCGGAGCTCCTGCAAGCTGCGCGACTGGCGCTGCAGGCGAGTCCGATCCACACAGGAACCATCCTTGGCGCCGGCACGACGCCCACGCAGGCAGCGCTCAACAGCATTTCGACGCAAGACTTCACGCACGCTGTGACGCTGATCCTGGTCGCGATCTTCTTGCTCCTGGTGGTCATGCTGCGCTCCATCCTGACGCCACTGTATATCCTGGCTTCCCTGGCAGGGACCTACTTCGTCACCATGGGACTGCTACAGACGATCGTCATGCGCCTGATGCATGAAACGGGCATCAGCTGGACCGTGCCATTTTTCGTCTTCTTGCTGCTCGTCGCCCTTGGCGTCGATTACAGCATCTTCTTGATGTCGCGGTTTGAGGAGGAACTCGGAGACGGCACGCGCGTGACGCCCGCGCAAGCCATGCACTCGGCGATGCGTCACATGGGCAACGTGATCTTGTCGGCCGCGCTGATCATGGGCGGAACGTTTGGCTCCATGTCCGTGTCCGGCGTCACGTCGCTCGTCGAGATCGGCCTGTCGATCATCATCGGCCTCGGACTCTACACAACGGTAATCATGGGCCTGTTCATCCCTTCTGTCGCGGCCGTCTTTGGGCGTGGGCACTTCTGGCCGTTTCGTCCACACGCACTGCGTGGCACAGATTCAGACGGGACCGACGGAGCCCCCGTTGGCGTTCTCACCGCGGGGGCCAGTCACACCTTGGCCGGTGGCACCGGGGGTACGCGGCCCGTCGTCGACTTGTAGAGGGGTGTGCTCGTCTCACCCACCGTCACACCGTATGAAGAGAGAAGGCATCGTGCACGCTTTCTACCGCTGCGTGGAGGTGCTCACTATCGATGACGCAAGACACCTTGATCTCCGAGGTGCTGACCATCTTGACCTGGGCGTGGGCCGACTCGAGCGCCGCAAACATCTGCGCGGCCACGCCTGGGTTACTGATCATCCCAGCGCCCACGATCGAGACCTTGGCGAGACCCGCCTCGTGCAACAGTTCCGCATAAGGGGTGTGTGCGCGGGCCGCCTCAAGGATCGCGAGCGCCTTCTCCACATCGGCCTCCTGCACGGTAAAGGACAGGTCCACCGTCTCATCGCGAATCACACTTTGCACGATGACGTCGACGTTGACCTGATTGTCCGCCAACGCAACAAATGTGTCCGCGAGATGGTGGCCACCGCGAGGGATGCCGACAAGCGCAATGCGCGCGATCTCCCTCTCAAATGCCACCCCCGTGACGACACGCAGTCCTTCCATCGTCGCCATATCCGTAATCACCGTTCCTTCCGTCTTGTCGAAGCTAGACCGTACCACCAGATTGACGCTGTGTCGTTTGGCCGTCTCGACAGCCCTTGGATGCAGCACTTGCGTTCCCAGGTTAGCCAACTCCAGCATTTCTTCATAACTCACCCGATCCAGTTTCCGAGCTGCTTTGACCAGTCGCGGATCGGCAGTATAGACGCCATCCACATCGGTGTAGATCTCACAAAGTCCCGCTCCGAGCGCCGCCGCCACCGCCACCGCTGTCGTGTCTGAACCCCCGCGTCCAAGCGTGGTGACGGCGCCCGCCGCGATGCCTTGGAAGCCGGCGATGACCGCGACGCTGCCATCCTCCAGGCAGGCTTGAAGTGGCGTGGGATCGATCTCCTCGATCCGCGCAGCGCCGTGCACCCGTTCTGTGCGAATGCCTGCTTGCCACCCGGCAAATGACACGGCTTTGACCCCTGCGTCATGCAAGGCCATCGCGAGGAGGGCGATCGACACCTGTTCTCCGGTGGCGAGCAAGGCATCCATTTCCCGAAGCGAGGGTTGGCGCGACACGGCCCTGGAGAGTGCAACCAACTCGTCTGTCGAGTGGCCCATCGCCGACACGACCACCGCCACTCTATGGCCCGCTTCCACAGATGCGGCTATCCGCCGAGCGACCGCAGTAATCCGGTCGGGCGAACCCACCGATGTGCCCCCATACTTTTGAACGATCAGCAAAGCGCACCCTCCTATATTTTTCTCTCTTTGCGCGTAACCTTTTGTACGCGACAGTCGTCTCTTTATATACGGCCCATATCGTATCATAAAGTTTCGCCTTGCGGGAGTATTTGTCCCAATTCGACTGGGGTACGCCACGCATCTGCCACGAAGAGTCAAGGTCGCGGCTTCTTGGTCTGGTACAATGGAAAGCGAACTACATAGACGCGCTTTGCCGTGACAGGAGGATAACCATGCGAAGATCAGGATTACAGAAGAAGATCGCTGCCGTACTGACCGCCGCGCTGTTGACCGTTGCCTGCACCGGCCTGCTCATCCCCTCTGCCTCGGCGCAGGGAGAGTCCGCGATCAGAGGCAGCTCCGTCGTGAACCCCGCTGAAACAAAGAGAGCAGAATCAAGCCCGCCTCCGATCGTGGTGACGAAGGCGCCTCCGGTGTCTGACCTGCCAGGCGGACAAAATCCCGGGGCGAGCGGCCTGCCTCCATTGAATGGGTCCTATAACCTTGCCAACAACGCGAGCTACGCCATTGGCAGTCAAGACCGAACGGATCCCGCCTTTCACGAGATCGAAACCAAGGCCTACCCCGGTCCGGTTCACGGACTGACCCAAAACAGCCTGATCTGGACCGGCTTCTTACGCCAATCCGGGCGTGCGATCACGGTCAAGCTCAACCAGCCTGGCGCAGTCACCGCGATCTCTGTGCAGTTTTATCAGGATACCTCGATGGGGATCCTGTTCCCTGCAAATGTGCAGTTTGAGGTCTCCCCGGACGGCAACTCATGGTATGCGGCCGGAACCGCCAACACATTGGAGAGTCCCTATGATCAGGGCAAGTTGATCCAAACCTATCAGGTCGGCGTCAACCAGGTCGAGGCGTCTTACGTCCGGATCGTCTTTCCCGTTGACGTCTGGGTGTTAGTCCGCAACCTTCGCGTCGAGGGGTCGCCGCTGTTGACGCCAACCACGACGCACCTGCCCTACGCGACGAACGGAACGGAGGCCGCGGGCTACCTGATTCCATCCCAATCCACGACAGCCGGCGTCCACAACATGCTGCTGGTCTACAGTGGAGCAAACGGGGCGGCCGGTACCTGGACGCCCACCGACTTCACGCCGATGGTCGCCTACACCACGCTCTCCGGTCAAGTCAGTGGGCGCATGTTCGACAGCTTCCTGTTCCTCCCTTACGGGTCCTTGCTGACGACGGTGAACGGCTGGGAGAGCTACATGAACAATCTGTTTGCACCGGGCCAACAGTTGTCTGCCTTGAATCAGACCGTGGCCACACTGGAACCTCAGTTGCAACAGCTAGGTATCTCCGAGCCGACTGTCAACGTGGTGCTGTCCATCCCCTATCCGAATGACAGCATCACCAATTTCGGCGCCTTGCCAGGAACGTCAAACAGTCTGACATTCAGCGCCAGCCAGGTGGGCACGAACACCGCCTATGCCGATCGGAGCGCCGCGATTGAGTGGTACGTGCAGGCGCTGCTGGCCCGGTTCGCTCAGGCGGGCTTCACCCATTTGAAGCTGGTGGGGCTTTACTGGGACAGCGAGTCCATCGTGTACACCGCGCCGCTCGAGGCCAATCTGATCCAGACGGCTGTTCAATTGACGCATGAGGCCGGGCTGAAACTGTTCTGGATTCCTACATTTGATGCGGCGGGACTGCTCAACTGGAAGCAGTTTGGGTTCGATGATGTCACTGTTCAGTCCAATTTTATCGAGACGCCGTCGCTCCCGGTCAGTCGCGTGACGGAGGCGGCGTCAACCGCCTACCAAAATGGCCTGGGCATGGAGGTGGAGGCCAGTGAGGATGTGCTGAACAGCCAAAGTCAGCGCGACCGCTACTATAACCAACTGGTGGCAGATCACCTTGCGGGCGCGGAAGGAAACGTGATGCACACGTTCTACGATGCGTCACAGGTGCTGACGCAAGCCGCGCAGTCGACGGACCCCAACATCCACAACCTGTACGTGGAGACCTACGACTTCCTGATCGATCAGTTCTCAAACAGCAGTTATGTCGTTGACTGAGTGGCGCTCTTGTGCTCGTGTACCGCCCATCTCGCAAGAGACCCCGCTGGTTAGTAGAGCGGGGTCTTTTTTATCTTCGAGACACCATCAAGGAATCTTTGAGGTTTCCGTAGTATGATCATGAGAGACAGGGTAGGATGGATGCGCTGCGAGCCGCATCGGGGTCACCTGACTGGGATATGGGGGGATGATGCATGAACAAGGGACGATGGAGCGCTGCGCTCCCTGTGTGCGTAGCGCTCACTTTAGTTCTGGCGGCAGTCGTAGATCCGGTTCCCGCCAAAGCGGCGATGGACGAGGCCTCCTTTCTCGCGCGATATGAGCAGAACGCACAGAAGGTGGCCACTTTACTTCAGGAAGCGAAATCCTTGATGGGAAGCTCACAAACAATGGTGTCATCGTGGACGACCGTGACGAACATGAATCAGCAGATTGCCTCCCTCTACGTGGCACAACAGCAACTCGTGGCGGAGAACGCGCAGGTGCAAAGCACTCTCACCTCTTCCGCGACCAGTGTAGCCCTCGTGACGGAAAGAAGTACCGTACAGGCCGCCATACAGGGTGAGCTTGCGCAGGCGCGTGCACCAAAGACGCCAAAGGCGACCCGCATCCGCTTGCATCAGGAGATCCAGACGCAGCGGCGTACGGTCCAAACCCTGAACCGGCAAATCAATCGGTCCAACGCGGCGGCTCGATCATGGCTCCACGACCCCTTCGGCGGCGGCTTGGGTGAACTGGACGCCTCGATCTTGCACCTGCAGCAGACAACGATTGCGTATACGTCCGACTTGATCGTGCAAGCAAACTCTGCCGGGGCGCAGACGACGTCAAACTAGGCGGGTGATGAGATGTGCGCGTACTGATCGTCGACGACGACGTGCCATTGACAAGGGCACTAGCTGAGCTACTCACGGAGTACCAATTCGCGACGGACATCGCGCACGATGGACGGGCGGGGCTGGAACTGGCAGCGGCGGACATTTACGATCTGATGATCGTGGACGTGATGTTGCCCAAGATGAACGGACCGCAGATCGTCAAAATCCTACGTGAAGACGGATGTACGGTCCCCATTCTTCTCCTCACTGCACGTGACGCGGTGACGGATCGCGTGGATGGCTTGGACTCCGGAGCAGATGACTATCTGGTGAAGCCGTTTCAGTCCAAGGAACTGCTCGCCCGCGTCCGTGCACTCACCCGCCGCACGCCAACGCAAAAGGCCCCGCACTTGCTCGTGGTCGGCGACTTCAAGCTGGATGCCACCGTTCAGAGTGCGATATTTCGGGATAGCCCTCTGTCTCTCACGAACAAAGAATTCCAACTGCTCGAGGTCCTCGCGCGAAACGCTGGACGCGCCTTGCAAAGAGAGCAACTGATCGATCACATATGGGGATACGCCAATGCTGCGGAAGCGGGGAACCTGGAGATGCTAGTGCACATGCTGCCACGGAAGCTCGATGTTGCGCAGTCCCCTCTCTCGCGACCCTCTCCGCCTGCCTCGCACAGTATCACGACCGTGCGCGGAATTGGGTATTGCTTCCGGAGGAACTGACTGATGTTCTTTCGCGTCCGCTTAAAATTGACTGGATTGCTAACCCTGTTATTTCTACTCCTCTATATCGTGACGCCTTCGCTCATCTATGAACTGACCACCCAGATGACCACGACCGACATCGACTCGGTGCTCAGCGCCACCGCTGACCCCTTACAGGAACAAGTGCTGCAGTCGTTGGATCGGGGCCTGTTCCCTACTGAGTTTGTCACACTGACGCGACTCTCCTCGCTCTACCCAAAGGTGTCCGCCGTCATCCTGCGTGACAGTTTAGGCGGCGTCATCGCCGACACGAGCACGCGAGCGCTGGCCGAGCTCCCCTACCGTTTTTCGGCACAAGAAACCTATGCCACCGATACGCTTGCGCACAGACTGAGTGATCCGATGCGCGTTCTCACGATGCGTCTGGTGAATCCATACGGCACGACGCTCGGTTACCTTCAGGTGGCGCTCGACATGCGCACGGACGTGGCCTCCTTGAACCGGTTGTTGCTGGCGCTGCTCTGGGTCGCCGCAGCGGGTCTCGCTTTGGCCGCCGTCGCGGGGTACCTGATGTCACGCTACTCGCTGGCGCCAGTCGTCGAGTCTTGGAACCGGCAACAGCGATTCGTCGCGGACGCTTCTCACGAACTTCGCAGCCCACTGACCGTCATGATGCTCAATCTTGATATCGTCTTGCGCCATCGGGGACAAACGGTGGGGGATAACGAGGTGTGGCTGGAAGGCATTCAGGAGGAGATCGGGCGTCTGAGTCGCATGACCAGCGATCTCCTGAGTCTGGCCCGGGCGGACGCAAACCGTGACTTTATCATGCCTGTCGAGACTGGCCTTGTGCCCATTCTCGAGCGTGTGGCACAGACGCACACCGCCTCTGCGGACGCCAAGGGGTTGGCGCTGGCGCTGCACGTCCCCGCCGCGACCGCAGAAGCTGGCGACCGCTTGCGCGGCGATCCGGACCGTCTGCATCAACTCTTTACGATCCTTGTCGACAACGCCATCAAATACACGGATGTCGGGCACATCGACATCACGCTGTCGAGCGACGAGCGCGAGCTGCGTGTAGACGTCAGCGATACCGGAACCGGCCTCTCCGTCGCCCACCAAAAACACGTCTTCGACCGCTTCTTTCGTAGCGATGAGGCCCGCACCCGCCCGGAGGGGGGGACGGGTCTCGGACTTTCCATTGCCAAGCTCATCGCGGAGTCCCACGGCGGCCAACTGAAGGTACAAAGCGAGCTTTGCGTCGGCACGACATTTACAGTGACATTGCCGCGCCACGCGCACTAGCTTGAACACACAACAAGGCCGTCGCGGGCACCGGCACCGCGCGACGGCTCATCTTTAGTCTAGTGCCTCT
>Ga0080006_1135402_pt1 | contig 13211 bp, 11 predicted proteins | sample RS3BMetagenome_FD_69209 | JGI IMG/M metagenome (GOLD analysis project Ga0080006, IMG submission 69209) | Ferric oxide microbial mat and aquatic microbial communities from Rainbow Spring, Yellowstone National Park, USA - RS3B (SPADES... ...
GTGGCGCGGCCCCCTCTGCGTGCGTTGTCGGCCTTTGAGCTTTTCACCCCAACGAGAGGCCGGGTGTGCTCGATGGCGGAGAGTGCCGCGCCCGCCGCGCATCCGTTACATGGCGACGCGCTGGCAGTTGACCCGACGCTGCCCCAGGCCGAGCCCTCGCCGCCAGACACGTCCCCAATTCTGCTGCTGCCCGACCCCGAGGAGCCCAGTTCGACGCCGAAGAAGGAGCGGTTTGGCAGCCAACCGCCGCCCCAGACGGATGGGTTTCGGCCCGCGCTGCAAACCGCGTTCTGTCCCGCTTGCGGAACGAAACTCAACGCTCGGCCAAGGTTCTGCACGGCCTGCGGCGCCCGCGTGTCGGCTGCGTGATGAAACTCGGATTGGCTGGAAGAGCGGGCGCTTTACCTGGCTTTCCGGCCTTTGAGCGGCCGCCTTCGCGGCGGCGGTATTGCGCCGCCCTTATCGGCCGATGACGACGGCACTGGTCGAGACCCTGAACCTCGGCGTGATGTTCGGCCTGCGTCCGGTCCTCACCGAGGTCCATTTCAAGCTCGAACGCGGACACGCAGCGGTGATTAGCGGTCCCAATGGCGCGGGCAAATCGACCTTGGTGCATGCGCTGTGCGGTTTGGTCGCCCCGACCACGGGCCAGGTTCGCATGTTCGGTCAGGATCTTCGGCGTCTTCGAGCGGAGGATCGCCGGCGCGTCGGAGTGATGCTTCATCGCAGCATGCTTTATCGGAACCTGACCGCTCGGGAGAATCTTGAGTTCTATGCCAAGCTTAATGGCTGGCGAGAACCGGCTGAACGCGCGGCGCACTGGCTTAAGCGGGTCGGCCTTGACACAGTGGCTGACCGGCGCGCGCGCGATCTTTCGGGGGGCATGGAGCAGCGGCGGGCGCGGGCGCGCGCTATGGTTGGGGAGCCGGAGCTGATTTTGTTCGACGAGCCGTTCGCCGCCCTGGACCGCCAAGGTGCGGCTGTTGTTGACGGGTTAGTCGAGGAGCTGCTCGCGCGCGGCGGCGCCGTCCTGTTGACTTCGCATGAACCGCTCACGGTTAAAAGCGCCGAGGTGGAGAACTACCAGCTAGTCTGCGGGCGCTTGATCCCCGCCGCCGCACAACCTTCGCGACGAACGGCGTGGCGATGGATGCTCACTTGAAGGCACGAGACAAAGCGAACCCTAAGGCGCCTGCGGGAAGTTACGGCGAACGGTCGGCGGGGTGGACGGCAACGACGATGGCGCGCGCCTAGTAAGATTGAGAGTGCTCGCATGACCGAAAACGCCAGAGTCGAGGCCGGCCGCAAGCTTGTGCCGCCAACAACCGCAAAGCTAAAACATGACGAGCGATGGCGAGGTTTGCTGGTCGCGTTGCGGCCTACTTTGATGATGGCGACCACGATTTGTTTTGCTAAGCTGACTGACCCAGTCGAGTTGACTGACCTAGTCGGCAAACCCTGAATCTAGCGCGGCTCAATGCTGGCGGGATTTCGCGCACTGTTGCATAAGGACCTTACGCTGGAGCGACGCGGCGGCCGAGTCGTTGTCGAGATCTCCGTATTGTCGCTGCTGGTGTTAGTCGTGTTGGTGATAGCCTACGGACCTCAGGCGGGTCAACGTCCGGTGGCCGCGGCCGGAGCGCTATGGGTGGCGCTAATCCTGTCGGGCCTTTCGGGGGCAAGCCTCGCGGTTAGCGCTGAGCATGAAAACGATTGTCTAACCGGTTTGCGCCTAAGTCCGCTTGAGCCGGCGACGATTTACGCGGCGAAGGTCGCGGGGGCGGCGCTGACCATGGCGGTCTCGCAGGCAGCCACGTTGTTGTTGCTGGTGCTGTTCTTCAACCTACAATTTGATCTTAATCTGCTGCGACTGATCCCGGTGCTGCTTTTGGGCACGTTTGGCCTTTGCGCGATAAGCACGCTTTTGGGGACCGTGACCAGCCGCCTGCGCGCGGGCGAGATGCTGCTTGCGCTGCTGGCGGCGCCGCTCTATGTGCCCGAGCTTATCGCTGGCGTCAAGGCCAGCGCCGCGGTCTTAGGCGGCGCTAGTTTGACGGCCGTTGTCCTGCCGCTAAAGATTCTCGCCGCGTGCGATCTGCTGTTCGCGGTCTGCGGTTATTTGCTGTTCGAATATCTGGCCGCGTAGGGCCAGCAGCAACCGACGATCATTGCGCTCGAACCTGAACCGGGGTTGGCGATGCGGGATAAGGACAACAGAAGATGAGGCTTTCGCTGACTACGGCGTTCGCCGCTGCCACCTGTGTGCTAGTTTTAGCCGCCCTGTTCATGGTCTTCGTTTACGTGCCGACCGAAGCGACTCAAGGGATCGTGCAGCGCATTTTTTATTTTCACGTCCCCTGCGCCTGGGTGGCTTTCCTGGGGTTTGGACTGGGCGCGATTGCGGGCGCCTTCTATCTTTTTTTCGCCCAGCAGGTCTGGGACGATATTGGCTACTCGGCCGTGGAAGTGGGGATGCTGTTTTGCACGTTGGTGTTGATCACGGGCTCGCTGTGGGCTAAGCCGATCTGGGGCACGTGGTGGACATGGGACTCGCGCCTGACGACAACCTTTATCTTGTGGCTGCTTTACGCTGGCTACCTACTGCTGCGAGTGATAGGCGAAGAGAGCGAGCGGGTTGCGCGCTTGGCCGCAGTGGTGGCGATCGTGGCTGTGCTCGACATTCCGCTGATCGTGATTTCCGTGCGCCTATGGCGCACGATTCATCCGGCGGTGCTGGTCACTCGCTCTGGCGAGCACGGGCTTGAGGACCCGCGGATGCTGCAGACGCTGGCGGTATCGATGCTGGCGGTGAGCGCGCTTTCCGCCTGGCTATTCTGGATGCGCCTAAAAACCGTGCGCGCCAGGTCGCGGCTGTTTCAGTTGCGGCGGGTTCTCGCTGCGACTCAGGCGCTCAGGAACGGCGCGCCATGAACCATCTTTCCTACCTTTTCGCCGCGTACAGCATAATATTTCTCGCGGTCTTTCTCTATATAATTCTGCTATGGCGCCGCCAGGCTCAGCTTGAGGCCGAGCTTCTGCGCCTTGAGGAAGAGGTTCGTGAACTCGTGCGCAAAATGGCGCCACCAGAGGATGGTAGGCCGAACGTCACTTGAAGCGTCAGGCGCTCAAAACTTAAACCACGTGTGTATCTGCTCTGGATAAGGACGGCGCGGCCCGAAAAGCGTTACATTGGCGATGGAATTTCGCGACTATTACAACGTCCTGGGCGTCAAGCGCGAGGCCTCCGCGGCGGAGATCAAGGCCGCCTACCGCAAGCTTGCGCGCAAATACCACCCGGACGTCAATCCCGGCAACAAAGAGGCGGAGCGCAAATTCAAGGAGATCAACGAGGCCTACCAAGTCTTAGGCGACCCCGAGAAACGCAAAAAGTATGACCAGCTCGGAGCCGATTTCGAGCGTGGCGCCAGCGAGGACGAGCTGCGCCGCCGGTATGCGTGGCGTTCAAGCGCAGAGCGTACAGCCGGCGGCTTTAGCGATTTTTTCGAGAGCTTCTTCGGTTTCGAGCCGCAGTCGGGTCGCTTCGGCTTCAGGCCGTTCGAGAACTTCGGCGCGCGGCCCCAACGCTCCGAGCGCGCCCCCGATGCCGAGGCGGAACTGGAGATCTCGCTTAAAGAAGCGATCGAAGGCGCTCAGCGCCGCTTGGACCTGACAGCGCAGGACGAATGCGTCGCGTGCAAGGGCTCCGGGCTCGTCATGGAGGAAGAGCGCCACGGACATAGCCGCGTGATTCATAGCGCGCGCCCGTGCGCGGTCTGCGGCGCAAGCGGAGTCGTTTTAAGCCGGCGCACGCTCGAAGTAACGATCCCACCCGGTGTGACCGATGGGATGCGGATGCGGCTTAAAGGGCAGGGTGGGCGCGGCCCTAAGCCGGAACTCAACGGCGATCTGTATTTGACCTTGCGGCTTAGACCCGACAAGGTTTTCACGGTTAACGGCCGCGACGTGCGTTGCCAGCTGCCGGTGTGGGATTACGAAGCTGCACTGGGCGCGGAGATAACCGTGCCGACTCCTACCGGGCGGCTCTCGTTGAAGATTCCGCCCGAGAGCCAGACCGGCAAGGTTTTGCGGATCAAGGGCCGCGGTATCCCAGGCCGCGGCAAAGAACCCGCGGGCGACCTGCTCTACGAACTTAAGGTGTTGGCTCCTACCCGCCTGTCGGAAGCCGAGCGGGCTCTGATGCGCCAGTTGGCAGAACATCATCGCGCGCGCCATCCCATTGACCCGCGTAGCGAGCTTTTAGGGGGTTGATGATGGTCAGACGCGTGGCCTTGACGCGAAATCGTGGCCGGCGGCGAGCCTTGTCGCCCACGCTTTACTCGCGCGCCGTGGTCTGCGCGATGTGCAATATTACGGAGGCGGATCTGCGATTGTGGGAGCATGAAGAACTGATACGGCCGGCTGCGTTGGTCAGGCGTGCCGGCACCGAGCTTGCGCTTTACGACGATGCCGGTTTGAAACGCGCGCGGCTGATTGCGACCCTGGCCGAAGAATTAGAAGTTAATTTGCCCGGAATTAGCATCATACTAAACCTTCTCGACCAGTTCCCGGCCTAACAAGCGCTGCGCTCTGCTGGTAGGTCGTCGCTGCGCCTAACGGGTGCTAAGCCGTCAAGGGTCCGCCTGGCGTGCGCCCGTTGCCTCGCGCTATTGCTCGATCCTGACCGCCGCCTGCTGCAAAGCGGGCGCGCGGTTTGGCGCTAAGCCGCGCGCCGATGATGCTTTTTAGATGCACGCAGTCGAAAGAATCGTTGCTCAAGCGCTCGCCCGAATCGGAGTGGGGCGCGACGAGCTGATTTTAGTCGCGCTGTCCGGCGGTCCGGACTCGGTCGCGCTTTTGCGCGCGCTGGTCGAGCTCAAGGCCGCCTTGCGCTTGCGTTTGTGCGCCGCCCACTTCAACCATCGCTTGCGCGGCGAGGAGTCCGAGCGCGACGAAGCCTTCGTGCGCTCTCTGTGCGATCAGCTCGCGCTGCCGCTTTTTGTCGAGGCGGCAAAAGGCCTTTCCCCATGCGCGCCGAATCTCGAAGAGCGGGCACGCATTCTACGGTTCGATTTTCTTAACCGCGTCGCCGCCTCGTGCGGTGCAACGCGGATCGCGCTTGGGCATAATCGCGACGACCAAGCGGAGACGTTCTTGATGCGCCTTTTGCGCGGCGCGGGCGCCAGCGGTCTTAGCGGCATGGCTGAAGCTGGCCCCGGCAATCTGATCCGTCCCCTGCTGGCTGCAAGTCGCCAGCAAATTTTGAGCTACTTGGCTGTCCTTGGCGCCGCCTGGGTGGTTGACAGCAGTAATCGCCAGGCTGCGCGCACGAGAAACCGGGTCAGGCATGAGCTAATGCCGCTTTTGGAAACACATTACGCCCCTGGGCTCTCGCGCCGACTAACCGCGCTCAGCCTCGAACTGGCGCATCTTGACCAACTCGTGGTCGGGCTTGCGCGCCGCGAGTTGGCGTCCCGCGAGCTCAACGCCGAAGAACTCAAGATCGGCGCGCTCGGCGCGCTGCGCATCGACGGGCTTGGGCGACTGCCGGCGGCGCTGGTTAGCGCGCTGGTTCGCGAGTTTATTGCGCAGCGGGCTGGCTCTTTGCGGCGGGTCGGACGCGCGCACATCGACGCGGTCATTCGGCTGTGCCTGAGCGGTCCGCCCAACGGCCGCGTGAGTTTGCCCGGTCGCCTTAGCCTGCGGCGCGAGTACGACCGAGTTTTGATCGAGCGCGCAAGCCCTGCTCACGCGTCGCTCATCGCTTTCGACCTCGCGATCGCGGTTCCCGGTCGAACCCCGGTAAAGCCGGCTTCGATTAGTTTTGATGCCGAACTGGCGCGCGCTGAAGGCGCGCCTTGTGCGCCGACGCTGAACGAAGCGTGGTTCGATGCGGACCAGATAGCCGGCGGCCTTCGAGTAAGGAATTTCCGCCCCGGTGACCGCATCACGCTTACGCCCGGGAGCTTAAGTCGCAAGGTCAAGAAGTTATTCCAAGAGCGACGAGTCCCGCGAGAACAGCGCGCGACTTTTCCGGTGGTGACCCTGGGTGGGGAGATAGCGTGGCTACCAGGAGTAGCGCGCGCACCCCATGCCTTGGTGAGCACCGGCACTGCGATGGTGCTAAAGTTGCGCGCCCATTCGCTGATTGCCCGACGGTAAAGAGCCGTGCTAGCGTTAACCTAGGTTAACAGTAAATGAATCAGTTCTCGCGAACCATCGCTCTCTGGCTCGTGCTGGGGATGATGTTTTTGCTGGTATTCAACATCTTTAGCCGGCAGCGACCCCACGAGCCCGAGGTAATTTTTTCCGATTTCACCAATCAGGTGGAAAAGGGTCAAATCGCCGAGGTTACCATACAAGGAAACTTAATCCACGGGCGCACGCTGCAGGGCGAGCACTTCCGCACCTACGCGCCGCAAGATCCTGACTTGATTAGCCTGCTGCGGCGCAAAGGCGTGAAGATCGCCGCGAAGCCCGAAGAGGGCGACCCATGGTGGATGGTTGCGCTTGTGCAATGGTTTCCGATGTTGCTGCTGGTGGGCGTATGGATTTTTTTCATGCGCCAGATGCAGATCGGCGGTGGCAAGGCAATGTCTTTCGGCAAGAGCAAGGCAAAGCTGCTCAACGAGAACACCACCAAAGTCACTTTCGCTGACGTCGCCGGAATCGACGAAGCCAAAGAGGAACTCCAGGAAATTATTCAGTTCTTGCGCGATCCGAAGCGCTTCACCCGCCTCGGCGGGCGCATCCCCAAGGGCGTGCTATTGGTCGGCTCGCCAGGGACCGGCAAGACCCTGCTGGCACGCGCGATTGCGGGCGAGGCCGGAGTGCCGTTTTTTTCTATCTCCGGTTCTGATTTCGTGGAGATGTTCGTTGGCGTCGGGGCCTCCCGTGTGCGCGACCTGTTCGTGCAGGGCAAAAAGCACGCGCCGTGCATCATTTTTATCGACGAGATCGACGCCGTCGGACGCCATCGCGGCGCCGGCTTGGGTGGCGGCCACGACGAGCGCGAACAGACGCTTAACCAATTACTGGTCGAGATGGACGGCTTTGAGGCCAACGAGGGGGTGATTCTAGTCGCGGCTACCAATCGCCCCGACGTGCTTGATCCGGCCTTGCTGCGGCCCGGCCGCTTCGACCGAAGAGTCGTCGTGCCGCGGCCCGACGTCAAGGGTCGCGAGGAGATTTTGCGCGTTCATGTCCGCAAGGTGCCGATCGGCGAGGACGTCTCGATTGAGCAGCTTGCGCGTGCTACGCCGGGCTTCGCCGGCGCCGATCTGGAGAACCTGGTAAACGAGGCCGCGCTGCTGGCGGCGCGGCGCAACAAAGATAAGGTCGGAATGACCGAGTTCGAGCTCGCCAAGGACAAGGTCCTGATGGGTGTCGAACGGCGCTCGCTGGTGATGTCGGTAGAGGAGCGCCGTAATACGGCCTACCACGAAGCCGGTCACGCGCTAGTTGCTATCCTTTCGCCCGGTGCGGACCCGGTTCATAAGGTGACGATTATTCCACGCGGCATGGCGCTCGGCGTCACCCAACAGCTCCCGCTCGACGATCGCTATACTTACTCGCGCGAGTACCTGATGACGCGGCTGGCGATGATGTTTGGCGGACGCGCCGCGGAGGAGATCGTGTTCGGCCATATGACCACGGGCGCCGGCGACGACATCGAGAAGGCAACCGAGCTTGCGCGCAAGATGGTTTGTGAATGGGGAATGAGCGAGAATTTGGGCCCGATCGCCTTCGGCCACAAAGAGGAGCAGGTTTTCCTCGGCCGCGATATAGCGCGTCACAAGGACTATTCCGAGCAAACCGCGGTCGAGATCGACCGCGAGGTTCATCGTATCGTCAATGAGGCGTACCAGCGCGCGCGCGACCTGTTGAGCGGTAATCTCGACGCTCTGCACGCGGTGGCCGAGACGCTGCTAGAAAAGGAAGTGCTCAACGGCAGCGAAGTTGAGGCTATCGTCAAGCGGGTACGCGAAGGCGAGCATGCCGGCGCACAAGTCCCCGGCCAAGCCGCCCCGTCCGCCGGAAGTCCGCCGTCCACGCCCGAGACCGCCAGGGACAAAAGTAAGCAGGCAGAGCGCGACAAGGAACCGAGCGTGCTTGCGCTGCCGCCCAAACCCGTGCTGGCCTAGCCGTCCGGCGAATTTTGCGGCGGCGCGGACCGCCCAACTGGCCGTTGCGTCCCTAGGTTCGAGCCGTTGTCGCGCAGAACCCGCTGCGAAAGCAGCCGCATTTCCTGTCTTCCCGCGCCCTTAAGCGGTAGAAGCTGCGCCTTGACCCGCGGCTCTCCGGCCCGCCGGCAGTCAGCCGCCAGCCATGGCCCCGACGACTAGAAATGGCTCGGCACCTGAGGTGACCGCCTCAGGCAGTGGGGCATCCGGGGGCTCGTGAGACAGATCCTGTTCGCGGGCGAAAAACCTTACAAATGGCTGGCGTCGGTGCGTCACCTGATCGCGGATCGTCCCGCGCAGCATCGGATAGCAGGCTTCGAGCGCGTCGAGAACCGCGCGCTGCGTGACCCGCCCCTCGACGTCGACGCTCACCTCGCCGCCTACGCCCGCCAGCTTGCAAAGATGGACCGGGAGCGCGACTCGGATCACGCCAGCGTTCGGACCTCAACCGAAAGCACGGCAGGAAGGTCGCGGATGATCGGCGTCCAGTTATCTCCGGCGTCAGCCGATGCGTAGATCTGCCCGCCGGTGGTGCCAAAATAGACTCCGCACGGATCCAACGAGTCCAGGGCCATCGCGGCGCGCAACACGCTAACATAACAGTCGCTTTGCGGCAGGCCTCTCGTGAGCGCTTCCCATTCGTTGCCGCCCACCCGGCTGCGATACACGCGCGGCCGCCCGTCCGGCGGGCTAGGTCGGCGCCAGCCAGCCGCGCGTCGCGGGCACGGCGACTGACTAGCGCCGGGTGGTCTAGGAGCAGCCGGAAGTAGTGCCGCAGTTAAGGCACTTGTAGCAGGTCCCGTTGCGCACCATTAAGCACCCGCAATCGGGGCACGGCGGCGCGTCTTGCTGATTGAGAAACGGCGCGCTCGAGGCCGCACTCGCATCGGAGGTCTCGGTCGCGATAGGCTTTGCTTCGCGACTATTCTGCTCGCCAATCGCATTCGCGGCTCCATTTGCTGCCGGACCGGGATGCGAAGCGCTGGCCGGACTGGTGTTTGCGGATGCTCTCTCAGGCGCTGGCCAGCCCCGCTCGACCAACACACCGACCTCGCGCTTGGTCTCCTCGTCGAGAAATTTCGCCGCAAGCCATCGGAAGAGATAATCGATTATCGACTTGGCGTAGGGCAATTGCGGGTTCTTGGTGAAACCTGAGGGTTCAAAGCGCATATGCGCGAACTTGTCGACCAAAAAGCGCAACGGCACGCCATATTGCAAAGCGTACGAGATCGCTGTGGCAAAAGCGTCCATCAGGCCGGATATCGTTGAGCCCTGCTTGGACATGTTGACGAAAATCTCGCCCGGCGAGCCGTCTTCGTACATGCCGACGGTGATATAACCCTCGAAGCCTGCGATCTCGAACTTGTGCGTCAGCGAGCGGCGCTCGTCGGGCAGTTTGCGCCGCACCGGCCGGAACTCGGATGCCGTCGAGGCGCTGACGGTTTGAGCGGCGCCCGCGTCTGCCTGCGTCGCGGCGGCAGGCAGGACGGCCGCTTGCTTGCCGGTGTTTAGGGGCTGGGTATGCTTGGAACCATCGCGGTAAATTGCGACCGCTTTAAGCCCGAGCTTCCAGGCCGCGATATACGCCTCGGCGATCTCCTCGACCGTGGCCTCGGCCGGCATGTTAATCGTCTTCGAAATCGCGCCGGAGACGAACGGCTGCACCGCGCCCATCATCTTGAGATGGCCCGAGTAATGGATGGAACGCGAACCTGCGCGCGGACGAAAGGCGCAGTCGAAGACCGCCAGGTCGGCGTCGCGCAGATGCGGCGCGCCCTCGATAGTTTCCCGCTCCTCAAGATATTCGACAATCTCCTGCGCCTGTTTGGCGTCGTAGCCCAGGCGCCTCAAGGCGCGCGGGATAGCGGTGTTAACGATCTTGAGCATCCCGCCGCCGACCAGTTTCTTGTATTTGACCAGCGCGATATCAGGCTCGATCCCGGTGGTGTCGCAGTCCATCATGAACGCGATCGTGCCGGTGGGGGCGATAACCGTGGCCTGGGAGTTGCGGTAGCCCCAGCGCATTCCCAGGGCGAGCGTCTCGTCCCACGTCTCGCGCGCCGCGCGCAGCAGTTCCAGGGGCACGTGCGCGGGCTCGAGCTTGTAGGCGTATGCGCGATGGCGCTCGATAACCTTGAGCATCGGCTCGCGGTTGGGCGCGTACCCCGCAAACGGACCTTTGGCCTGAGCGATTCGCGCTGATTGCAGATAAGCCTCGCCGGTCATCAGCGCGGTCAGCGCCGCCGCGTAGCTGCGCGCCGGTTCTGAGTCATACGGCATCCCCAAGGTCATCAGCAGGGCGCCCAGGTTAGCGTAGCCCAGTCCAAGCTCGCGATAGTTGTGCGCGTTCTCGGTAATTTCGGGCGTGGGATACGAGGCGTTGTCGACCATTATTTCCTGCGCGAGGATCATCACGTCCACGGCATGGCGAAAGGCCTTGGCCTCGAAGTTGCCGTTCTCGTCGATAAACCGCATCAGGTTGAGCGAGGCCAAATTGCAAGCGGAGTTGTCGAGATGCATGTATTCGCTGCACGGGTTGGAGGCGTTGATCCGTCCGCTGGCCGGGCAGGTGTGCCAGAGATTGATCGTGTCATCGAACTGCATGCCGGGATCGCCGCACGCATGCGTTGCCTCGGCGATCATGCGCATCAACTCGCGCGCGCGATAGCGGCCAGCGACCTCGCCGGTCTTGACGTAGCGCGTCGCCCATTCGGCGTCGTTGACCACCGCATGCATGAATTCGTCGGTCACGCGCACCGAATTGTTGGCATTCTGGAAAAAGACGGAGCCGTAAGCCGGGCCGTCGAGGGAAGAGTCGTAACCCGCGGCGATCAGCGCGTGCGCCTTGCGCTCCTCCTCGACCTTGCACTTGATGAAATCCACGATATCGGGATGGTCGATGTTGAGCACCACCATCTTGGCCGCCCGGCGAGTCTTGCCGCCGGATTTGATCACCCCGGCCGACGCGTCCGCCGCCTTCATAAAACTCAGCGGCCCGGACGCCGTGCCGCCCGAGGAAAGCGGCTCGCGGCACGAGCGCAAGGCCGAGAGATTTACCCCAGAGCCAGAACCGCCCTTAAAGATCATTCCCTCGTTGCGATACCAGTTGAGGATCGACTCCATGTTGTCCTCGACCTTGAGGATGAAGCACGCGGAGCACTGGGGCCGCTCCTCGATGCCGACGTTGAAGTAGACCGGGCTGTTGAATGACGCCTTCTGGAAGAGCAGCAGATGGGTCAACTCGGCATGAAAGGCGTCGCGATCCGCGCGCGAGGCGAAGTATCCTTGCTTTTCGCCCCATCCCGCGATCGTATCGACCACGCGCCCGATAAGCTGGCGCACGCTATGCTCGCGCTTGGGACTGCCGAGCTGGCCGCGAAAGTACTTCGAGGCCACGACATTGGTTGCGGTCTGCGACCAGAAGCGCGGCACCTCAACGTCGCGCTGCTCGAAGACGACGCGCCCGCTCTCGCCGCTGATTATCGCGCTGCGCCGCTCCCATTCGACCTCGCTCATCGGGTCAACGCCCTCGCGCGTGAAGAAGCGATTTACCGTGAGACCTTCCAAACGCTGCTCGGCGCCTGGCCCGGCCACAACCACTGCCTGCTTATCTGGTATCTGTGCCATCGCTCGCCCCTTCTAAGTCCAAGTTTTTCCTTTCAGCGGACCGTTATGTCGTTCCCGTCTTTATCGAAGCATCGAAGCGAAGCTCCCATGCTAAAAGACACCTTCACCGCTCCGCGTAGTCGCCGTTGGCGGCGTACTCGAGCTCTTTTTAGCGGACGTTGGCGGCGTACTCGTAGCTCTTTTTAGCGGACGTTGGCGGATCGATCTTCGGTATCACCAGCCCGGCCGGCGGATTATTCAACCGCTCCCTACCCTATTTTTTGGCTGAACTTCGCGCGTAGACGGCAAATACCAGCGCAGGCTTTCGCCCGCCTGGGAGCCTGGCTCCCAGGCGGGCAAGCGTGCCGCCAACCGTGCCTCCGCTACCCTCCGTCTCTCACGCTCGTGTACTCTGGTGCTCTCAGCCAACGTGGCTCGCTCTGCTAGTGCCTCCGCTACCCTCCGGCGGTCACGCTCTCGTAGTGCGGATTACGCCATTTTGGCGTAGCTGTGTCAATACGAAAGCACAATATATTGTATTAACAGGCTGTGGATAACTCAATTAGTGGGATTTCTGCGTATTTTCGCCTTCATAGCTCAAACGGGCTCGCCAAGAAATGTCAGTAGGCAGATGCAGATAGCGATAGCTAGCAAAGGATGGTCTTAGGACGCCTTGTAAAAAACCGGGTCATGCCGCGCGCCGTACTCAACGGGGCTGCAACAGCGAAAAAAACCTCGCGCGGTCCTCCAAACGTCAAGACCGACGCGCCGGGTGACGCCAAAAGGATTGAGCGACCTTCTTCGCCACAGTTCCGTTAAGCCAAACTCAGTGTCGTCGGCTCAGGATGGACAAAGAAGGGTTCGATTCGGCGCGCGGGCTCTGAGTAGGGATCACGGCTTTAGCTATGCGCGCCGGCTCGAAGGACAGCGGTGGCGCGTTCTGCGCTCCCTGCAAAAAGAGGTTCGAGCCAGCGGTCCGAACAACGAGCACCAAAACTCGTCCGACTTCGAGTATGAGGAACGCGGTGGCGCGCCCTGCGCGAAAATTCAAAGTTTCTCGGCATGACGATTAGACGAGCCTTGAGCCGGGCCGTTTTGGGTTAGTGCGCTTCCAACTCGTGCGAGTGCCCGAGGAGTATTGCTACTTTGGCTCGGTTGTTCTAACTTTCCCATGCGGGTCCGTTACAGGATCTCTATTACTTCTTGAGCTGCATATATGGCCCATTCTTAGGCGGTCTCAGTTTTACTCCCGACGCCCCGCCGATCGGCCTTCCCAGATCGTGAGTGAACCACCCGGCGAGTTTCAGCTAATCAGCCGGCTTTGCCGCGGGCTTCGCAACAGCCCGCGCACGTTGCTCGGGCCGGGCGATGACTGCGCGGTGCTCGCCGTAGGCGGCATCAAGCAATTGATAACGATCGATTCTT